>MDTD01031031.1_pt1 | contig 26000 bp, 40 predicted proteins | sample 811221 | NCBI WGS metagenome assembly MDTD01 (sample SAMN05326646, study PRJNA326480) | marine metagenome | isolation source: seawater | place: Pacific Ocean: South West | collected 2011 | reverse complement strand
TTGATGGGGAGAGTATTGCTAATGTAAATAATCTTGTCTTATTCCAATATGAGACAAATGAATCCGGAGTATGGAGATATTTTGCTGGAATGGATCATACTGGCATGACTGGAGGTGATTTTGGAAATCTCGCAATTACGACTAGTAATTATATTGCAAGATTAGCACTGGATGAAGATGTTTTTCTTCACATTCAAACTATATGGGATTCTGCATCGCAACAGTGGGTCGACATAAGAGATACGGGATTTGTTGAGGGGCAAACGTTTAATATAAGAATTAGAACAGCTGGCACTAGGTCTTCTGGTAGTAGCTTTGCAGATAGATTTGGTGAGCCCAGTGATCTGCTTCAGGTGACGGTGGGGCCACAAGTGCCATAGGCATAAAGTAGACTATAATTATTTGGAGTATTTAATTTTGAAAGATTTAGCAACAGGAGTTTTTTACTATGAAAATCTTGGAACATTTGGATCAGAGGATTCGGTTCCAAATGTTTATTTGCCAGCATCTATTTTGAACTCTGGCGATAGCCTAGAGATAAAGTCTATGGCGACATCAAAGGAGTTAGGCCTAAGGGCTGTTGGATGCTATAATGGTAAGGTTCAGGTTTTGAGTAGTGTTGGCGCTATTCTTAATGATATAAATGCATCGGATACATCCGAAATAAATTCAGTGGAGTTTAGTCAAGATGGAACAATGATTGTTACTGGGTCTGAAGATGGATTGGTTAAGATTTGGAACCTTAGTAATAATCAATTGATGAAAACATTTTCATCAGGAAGTTCGATAAATTCTGCAACAATTTCGCCAAACAACATGATGGTTGCTGCAGGAAATTCTGACGGACAGGTATTGGCATGGAGTATGAGCAATGAGTTGGTGCCACTCGATAACTTTCCATTTATTAGTCATGGAGATTCAGTTACTGGCGTAAAGTTTATCAGCACAAACTCTCACATTGTATCTGTCTCTAGAGATACAAAGGTTAAAGTAATAACTGTTGCTACAGGAGTTCAATTTAAAGAGCATTCCATGTCTACACATGCGCAGGGAATAAACTCTTTAGATATTATATTAGATGATGATGGCAGAGACATAATACTTACTGGAGCAGATTCTGGTGAGGTTAGAGTGTCAGATTGGGAGGAGCTAGGCACAGTTGCTGCGCAAAAGTTGGCTGGCCTAGTATCGGATATAACATCAGTTTGCTTTGGGAGAAATTTCAATATAAGATGTGCCGTTGCAAATGAGCGTATGAAAATATGGGATGGAGTTGGTGCGATATTTAATATTTTTCAAGAAGATGGAAAAGAATTCAGTATAATTGCAAGTAATGGATTCGGAACAATATATAGCGCCAGCAGAAAGAGCACTGGAGACAGTGGAGTAATAAGAGGGTGGAGCGAAGACAATGGCCAGGAACAGCTTTTCTATCGGTGTGAATTGTTTAATGAAATAATTTCAGTGGTAGTTTGGCCAGATCCACTAAAGTTTAAGCTACCAATTGCTGACTATCCAATTGGGCCAATCGCTGGAAGGTTTCCAATAGTTTGTATGGCAAAAAGATTGAAAAGTTCTACTGACATGAATTGGGATGTTGATATATCAAGTGTTGGGCCCGAAGATATACCTTTGCGCGGATATTATGTAGATAATTTTGATTTATATTGATAAAATTAGGAGATAAAAATGGCAACAAAAGTTAAAGTAAAGTTACTGAGTGAAAAAGCAGTCTTGCCAAGCAGGGCTCACAAAACAGATACCGGATATGATTTAAAGTTTACTGAGGTTCACAAAGTTAGTGGTGACGTTATATTCTTTAGGACAGGAATATCACTACAGCCATCAAAAGGTTATTATTTTGAGGTTGTACCTCGTAGCAGCATATCCAAGTTACCATTATCGATGGCCAACTCAATAGGCATCATTGACGAGAGCTATACTGGAGAAATAATTATACCAGTTCGAGTTCATCACGGACAGATGGGATTTTCGCCAAAGTCAACGAGTTATCCAAATGGATTGGTTGAAGCCTTTGGAGTTAGACCACAGACAATGCTATCGTTGGCTGGGCTTATTTTAGAAAAAAAACCATGCCTTTTTCAGGCAATATTGAGAAAGAGATTATCTTGTGATTTTCAATTAGAAGAGCTAGATAATACAGACCGTGGAGACGGCGGATTCGGAAGCACAGACGGCAAATAAAGCTAATTTTTATGCATAATATGCAACTCTAGCAAAACTGGAGGATATTATGAACAATTCTTTAATGGAAGTTATGGCAAAACTTAGAGGCCCTAACGACTCTGATGACTATAACTTTTTAGATTATATATCAAAAAAATATTTTGAAGATAATGCGATGGGTATTACAGCCCAAAAGGCATTAGACTTTCTAGATTCCTCTGACAGAGAAAGGCTAATGTCAATATTATCTGAAATGACCATATAGATAAAATAAGCTTAAATAGTGACATTGGCGAAACATTCATGAAAATTTAAATATTTAAATTTTAATCGCACATCTATATCTACTATATTTATAGTTTATCTTTCAATATTCTGCATTAGGAGTGCGTATGGAATTTTATTTAAATATTTTAACAGTGTTTTTAACTCTATTTGCAGTTATTGATATGCCAGGAAATATTCCTCTTATTATTAGGCTGAGAAAGGAAAACGGCAAGGTAGATTCTGCAAAATCAACGTTGATTGCAACAGTAATAATGATATCGATCCTCTTTGTTGGCCAAACGCTATTTAGTCTTCTTGGTATTGAAACCTTTCACTTCGCCCTGGCGGGAGCGATGCTTATACTTTACTTTGGGGTAAAGATGGTGTTGGGCATTGAAAGTAATCCTGACATTGATCCTGTGCCTGCTACAATCTTTCCAATTGCCTTTCCAATAATTGCTGGACCAGGAACTCTTTCTACTATAATGTCACTTGCTCATGATATGCAAAACAGTATTATTATTTATGGAATTATATTAAACTCTATTATAATATATTGTTTTCTAAAATCTGCTGATTGGCTAAGGGATAAGCTGGGCATTGTGGGCATTAAGATTATAGAGAGAATATTTGGCATCTTATTAATTGCAATTGGCATGAAAATGCTTATAAATTCGCTGGTACTCAGTATAGATATGGCCTCCAAGGCTTTGGTATAGAGCAATATTTATTATGTTGGAGGCAAAAAATAAAATTATGAGTACAATATATGCTGAATGATAATATCGAAGGAAGTGCCAATGCCCCTAGTTATTGTAGAGTCTCCGAATAAATGCAAGAAGCTAAAGTCTATACTTGGACAAAACTTTGTTGTTATGGCCTCAGTGGGCCATATTATGGACTTAGACAAGAAAAATATGGGAATCGATACCGAAACGTGGAACGTTACTTATAAGCCGAATAGAGACAAAAAAGATGTAATATCTAGCCTTAAAGCAGAAGCAAAAAAGCATGAAGATATTTATATTGCAACGGATGGCGACTTTGAGGGTCACGCTATAGCTTTCAATATAAAGGATATGCTTCCAAAGAGAGGAAAGAAATATCACAGAGCAGTCTTTCCAACCATTACCAAAAAAGATGTTTTAAATGGAATTAAAAATCCTATAACATTTGATGAAAATGCTCTTGCTGCACAGCAGACAAGAAGAATAACTGATAGGCTTGTTGGCTTTAGAGTTAGTCCAGTAATGTGGCATAAGGGTCTAAGAGGAACGAGCGCAGGAAGAGTTCAATCTGTTGCCTTAAAAATAATATCAGAAAGAGAAAAGGAAATTAAAGCTTTTGTGCCAAAAGAATATTGGGAAATAACCGTTGATACAGATAATGGTTTTTCTGCAGATTTCTTTGGCGTTGACGGAAAAGCAGTAACACTTGACTCAAAAGCAAAAGCTGATAAAATTGTCAATGATATGAATGGCAAGAAGCTTGATATAAAAGTTTCCGAATACAATGCAAAGAAAAGATTAAGAAAGCCACCACCACCATTTATAACATCAACAATGCAGCAGGCAGCCAGTAATTTTATTGGTTGGGGTGCCAAAAAGACCATGAGCGTTGCCCAGAGCTTGTTTAGTCAAGGTCTAATAACCTACCATAGATCTGACTCTGTTCGTACTGACCCCGATAAGCTAAAAGAGCTTAGGGCAAAGATAAAGAAGGATTTTGGCTCCAAATACTTATCTAGCAAAACAATAGTTTACTCTGCAAAGGGTGGCTCTCAAGATGCGCATGAAGCTATTCGGCCAACATACGAGGATCCAATATCTGCACTAAGTGGTGATGAAAAAAAGTTATTAAAGCTTATTTCGGGAAGGTTTATGGCATCACAGATGTCCAATGCTGAGTTTGACCAAGTTTCAGTCAAGTTTGAATATCACGGCAAGAGGGTGTATAATTTTAAGAAAAACGGAAGCACACTTGCTTTTGATGGATTTTTAAAAGTTTATGGCTCTATAAAAGACGATGTTATACTTCCGACAATGAAGGTTGGAGACCTAATATCTTGGAGCAAGTTAAGTCCATCTCAGCACTTTACATCTCCCCCGCCCAGATATTCTGATGCCTCTATAATAAAAACTTTAGAAAAAGAAGGGGTTGGAAGGCCAAGTACATATGCGGCCATTATAGACACGCTTCTTATAAGAAAGTATGTAGATAGAAAAAAGAAGTCACTTTGTGCAACAGAGGTTGGAATAATGGTTTCAGATTATCTTTCTGAATTCTTCAAAACAATTGTTGATACAAAATTTACTGCGGACATGGAGTCGAGAATAGATAAAATAGCAGAAGGAAAGCTTTCGCTATCCGGAGCGTTAGATCCGTTCTATAAAAGTCTAGAAAGCCAAATACAAGTTGCAACAAAGGGAAAGCTGCCAGATACATTTATCTCGGAGCAGAAGTGTCCAAAGTGTAGTAAGAATATGATAAAGAAAATATCTAAGCATGGTGCTTTTCTTGGCTGTACAGCGTGGCCCGAATGTGACGGAACAGCTCCGCTGGGAGATGATCAGGCTCCAGAAAGTGTTGAAACAGGGTATTCTTGCCCACTCTGCTCCAATATACTGATAAAGAGAAAATCTAAGCGTGGAGATTTTTATGGATGTAGCTCATATCCTGATTGTAAATTTGCGGCAGGAATCGGTAAGGATGGGGAGCCAGTTAGCAAGGAGGGCCCAAGGGATACAGGTATACTGTGTCCAAAGTGCAAAAAGAACAATATAGTAGAAAGAAATGGGAAAAGAGGTAAGTTTTTTGGTTGTAGTGGATTTCCAAAATGCAAAACAATTGTTAAGTTAGATAAAAATGGAAATATAATAGATAACATAAAGCCTAGCAGCAATAAAGATGAAGTAACTGGAGAGAAGTGTCCAAAGTGCTCAAATGGGGTGCTTGTTATAAAGAGCGGTAAATTTGGAAAGTTTAAAGGATGCTCCGAATATAAATCCGGATGCAGATATATAGGAAAAGTTAGTTAATTACCTGCAAAGGTGAGCCCAGCCAAAATCACGATTAAAGTCTTCTTCGCAGTCATCTTTGGTTAATAGCCAGCAAAACTTCCCATTATCACCCTCTATATAACATCCATCTGGATACTCCTCTTCTATGCATGGTTTGTTGTGATACTTTGTATCCGGATGGTTACAGACCCAAATTGGAATGCCACTATCTAATTCAATAAAATTATTGTGTTCTTTTTTTTCTTCTACTTTGTCATCATATGCGGAATTGCTTTCGGCACATCCATAGATTATCGCAAATAGTATTAATATATATAGCCTCATGTTATATCCTTCAGCTATAATATACTCAAAATAAAATTATTAATCAATATTTTATAATTTAGTTTTTAGTTAGTTTGTCTGCAACGGATGTGCTTGCCCAACTATCTGGCTTTATAGCACACTCAAATCCTTGCCCTTTTACGAGCATTTGTAATTCTTTATTAAATTTTGAAGTTTTGTTTTTAATTAAGTCATCACCGATATCGAGATGCACTGTTAGTTGGCCGGATATAATCTTGTCAAGTTCGATCGCAACCTCTACGCTTCTGTATGCTTCGTCGAGCATTCTTGACCTAAGTGTTGGGTAGAGGCTGTTTGGCTTTTTTTCTTTTATATAAAAGATTCTTGAGCCTCCTCCATTTTTTCTATGAAAACATATTGATGTAACTATTGAAACCTGCATTTTGCAGTGCTGTGAATCTGTCCCTATAAAAGTATCATATCCTTCGGAGTCAAATTTTTTAGCAATCTCAATAAATTCTTCGTATGAAACTGGCGAATTATTAAAATCTCGAATTCTTTTATTATCAAGCATTTTTACTCCGTGCATATATTTTACTACTTTACCCCAAAAAAATATTAGTTTTTAACGAATTGATTCGAAGGATGCTATTATATTGGAATAAGTTGATAGGAGATTTGAGATGAAAAAAATATTATTTTTATTATGTTTTTTAACGCTATTCCAGCTTAGTTGCGCGACAGTAGACAGGTGCGCAGAAACACATGTTAAAAAAAGTCCATACTCTTCAAAAGAAGTGGTTGAAAGCAAATTAAAAACACCCAGCAAAGAGGGGGTTGTAAGACTCCTCTTTGAAGCGCCATGGTGTGACGCATGCAAGAGGCTCGATGTGCTAATGGGACAAGCAGAGGTAAAAGATAAGGTCTTGAGATTGAATGTTGATGAAACCTGGGCTTTTCTAACATCAAGAAGTCTTCAGGTGGGTTCAGTTCCAACATTAGTTGAGATAAGAAGAGGTATGCCGCCAGTAATTATTACGGGTCCAGAAAAAATAGTTATGCGACTACTTATAAAGTAGTAATATTAAAAAATAATTTATTTAAAGTATTATAAAGCATAAAAGAAAGTTTATATAATGACAATAGAGTTAACAATATTTTTAATAGCATTGATGCTTACAGTTGCACTGGCAACGTTTATTTCTATATTTTCTCACCACATTAACCAGCTAAAAAAGAAGGTTAAGATTTTAGAAAATAATCATCTATCATTTATGAATGAAGCATTTTCTAAAATTGCAGAGGAGAGAAAAGAAAGAATGAAAGATAGAAGCAGAAAGTTACAGCGTGGAGGATATGTAGCATCAAGACGAGAATACTCAAGGGATAATTCAGGTGTTTATCCATATAGTGATCCGGCGAAAAAGAGTGGGCCATCCAAGGGTAAGCTGCACATAACGAGGGGTGATGATACAGCCATTGTTGATGTGAAGTTTTTTCCAGATAATTAAAAATTTATTAAAATAAGTATATTTTTATTTTTTCGGCTTCATGCCAGAGCCATACCATCTTCTGTTTTGACCTCGAACATCATAATGGGTAAAGGTTTGATATAGACCTATTCCTCCTGGATGCATTTCGCCACTTTTTATAAGTGATATGATTACATTCTTTACTTCAGTTGAAGACATTCCTTTTATTATTATGTCCGCAGCCTTTGCCAACATGTGTTGGCTTCGTTTTGCTCCACCTATTTTTTTATTATACTCTGGAGATCTGTATCCAGATATAATAATTATTGGCAAGCCCACTTTATCTCTTAACACCTGCAGATTTTTAGCAAGAAGCTCAACATTGCTAAGGTATTCGTCAGGAACGGATGTTCCATCTTTGCATTTGAATTCATCTATATTAAAATTTTTCTCTAATTGCACTTATTGACTCCAATCATCATCGCTCCATCCAATGCCCCAGTCCATTTCTAAATCTTTAAAATTTTCATCTGAGGCGCAGCTACTAAATATAACTTTACTTTTGGATTTTTTTATTTTTTTTAATTCTTTTTTTGCATATTTATCATCATGCTTATCACATAATGATGCGGCGATAATAATTAGGCCACTTGGATCTCCACCTTGAAAAACTCTAACCTTACTTCCGTCGCTTAGGGTTAGCACGGGGTCCATATGCTTTAGCTTTGGATGGTTTATAAGCTCAGATGCATTTACCCTTACCAGCGGAGGTGATTTTGGCGAGTTATCGATATTTGGTATTAAAAATTTTCCACTATCGTCTGGAGTTAGCCTAACCCTCTGTTGGTTTGTATATAATGATATTGATACTATATTAGCCTTCATTGATCACCCGACCTTAAATAAAAAATTCATAGATTTATAATTCCATATCTAAAAGAATATCTTTCATTTTTTCTATAAAAACAGTATGTTTTTTGCTCCATCCGGAAAATTGGCTACCCTCATGATCTGGATCTCCATGAACTTTATTCTTTCTCCATATTATTATATGTATTAACTCATGAATCAATGCTGAAGACCATATTTGCGATGTCTTTGCCTCAACCCATATATAGTCCTTGCTTAGGGCCAGTCCATTTACGGGAACATCTCCCTTTAAAAATTTTCCATTAACGTCATATGCTGCGTGCACACTTCTGGGTATAGCACTAACTTCTATGGTTATCCCAGAGATCATTGACCATACTTTATCTTCGCTCACATCAAATGTATCTGCATATTCTTTTACAAAAATTTTTATTGCCAAACTAAGTGATTCATTTTTAAACATATAGTCGTTACAAAACGACGTTTTTGTTATTATATTTGGAGTGTCTTTTACGGCATATTCTATAGTTGCTTTTCTGCAGTCTACTTCCATAATGCTTGTGTGAACAGTTCTTGATATGCAGCCGTTTGTTGCCGGCAGGATAATTATAGCAATTGGTATAAGTGCGAGGATCGAGTTGATAAGAGTGGATCTCTTTATATTTTTTAACATAAAATTGCTCCATTTTATAAGTTTGATTATTTAAAATACAGCAACCTAACTTCCCCCAACATTATATGAAAAAATATTAAGTAGTTTAATTATGTTAAAAAATTTGTCTTGGTAGAGCAACCTTTCTATATTCTGGTGCGGTCCCTGCAAATCCACGAACCTTTCTTAGCGATAAAATTAGGGTAAATCTCACCGATCCATCTGCTGGTGTTATTGTAATATTTCCAGTACCTGTCGTTGGGATCCAAATTTTTTGCCAATCTGCACATCCGTCTCCCATTTCTGCAGCCGAATCGCCGCCAACCCAGCCTATTGTATATCCTCCGAAAGGAGCAGCGGTGGGTGTGACACACGAAGATTTTATGCCTGTTATGGCTACGAGATTGCCGCCGGCTGCCGCAGCACCACTCAGCGTGCTTATATCAATTGTTGCTGCAGCGAGACCTGCGCCATCGGCAACAACTTTTATCGTACTCTCTAGTTCTATGTCTTGAATAACTGTAACGGTAGTAGCCATTTTTTAATACTCCATTATTTTCTTTATCTTGATATATTAATAGCTAAACTATTTATTTTTTATATTATAATATAATTTAAATTTTGTTCCTGTTTATATTTAAAATAATTAGTTTTATAGAAAGTATAAATTAATAATTTAAAAATGGTTAAAATAATGGGAACTAAAAATCTAGATAAATTAAGAGAGCTATGCGATTATCTCGGACCAAGAGATGAAGAGATAAAAAGAAATGAGCAATTATTGAAGTCAATACTTATGGGCGTGCCCAGCAAGCTCACTGCATGCATAATAAGCGAAGATATGAAAATTTTAAAGCTGCTAAGTAATTGCAGCAAGCTTGAATGCATAAGGGCCCCTTCCGAGTTTAGGGGGAAAAAGATATCCGAATATATTGACTGTAAAGAAAATTTAGAAAATGCAATAAAATCACATGCACTAGCAATGAATGGTAGCGATAGTTCATATGCTGCTAATATTGATGGTGATATACACTTGGTTAAATTTTCTCCAGTTAAAAATGATCATGGCGATATTATTGGAACAGCAATGATCACATTCCTAAAGGAAAGTAAAGATGGATAAGCAAAATGGATGGAACGAATATTCAAGACTTGTTTTGAATGAGCTGGAAACACTTTCGACAGGTATCGCCGGAATAAATAAAGAGATACAAGAAATAAGGCAAGAATTAGTTGCCTTAAAGACTAAAGAAGACAAGGTAGAAGAGATTGCATCTTGGAAAAAAAGAATTGATGAAGTTGCTTCGCCAACACAGTTAAAAGAAATGAAAGACGGGCTTGCGGAGCTTAATCTTCAAAAAGAGTCAATTGATTCGTTAAATAGCTGGAAAAATAAAATTGATGAAATTTCTTCACCCACACAGCTTGGAAAATTAAACTCAGAAGTCTCTGAACTTAAAGCATTTAAAATAAAAGCTATAACTATTTTTTCTGTAGTGCAATTTTTAATGGCATTAGCAGTTGCGTGGTCTAAGGTTTTTAATTAGATTACTATGTATGCAATTAGGTGCATAATCATTACTAAGGTATAAAATAAAAATATAATATATGCACCAATTTTTGCCATTGGTCTTTCAATGTGGTCATTTAAAATCTTTACTCCTATAAATGATATGAGCAGCTTTATTGTGACAAAGCTTACTGGTGATTTTTTTAAAAAGTAGGCTAGTAGTGGGTTGGCCTCGCCTATGCCAAATATTGAATTCCAAAGTATCGTTGCAATTGCATCAAAAAGAATCAAATAGATAGTGGCATTTAAAAACTTTTTTTCCAATATAAAATACCTTATTAATATAGTAATATATACAAGAAAAGTAACTATTCTATTATGGATTTTATGTGAAAAATAAAAAATTAAATATTTTAGTCAAGAAACTATCGTCACTTGGTCTTAGTGATAGCGCAAGAAGGGTTGAGCTATTGGATGCTGAAGATCCAATGGGTCAAAGTAATGTTGGTATTAGCCCTGAAAATAATACTGCGACCGGATGGATGTCAAGTAACTTTGGAATAGTTCCAGAGATGAAGGTTGGAAGCAGGGGTGAGTCAGTAAAGATTATTCAAAACAAGCTTATTGAAAAGGGATATGCCTTATCAAACTCAGGGTCCGGAGGTGCGGACGGGGTATTTGGCAAGAATACGAAGAATGCAATTATATATTTTCAAGTTTTAAATGAAATTCATCCACCTGATGGCATTGCAGGAAGAAGAGTTATTGACAAAATAATGTCAGGAAATTTTATTGGCCCAAATGATACCAATATTGAAGCTCCAAAAAATGAGAAAATAAAATATACAGAAAAAGATATTGACGCAATATCTAGATGCATCTTTGTAGAGACCGGATTTCGATCTGACTATAGAGAGATTGCTGGCATCATATGGGTTGTAATTAATCGATCAAGAAAGTGGAACATGCCATTATGGAAGGTTGTTGATCCAAAAACAGGCGGAGGAAAGAATTGGTATGGCAAGCTATCACCAAATAATAAGATTAGATGGGATGAAGCCCACAAGAGGCACCCAAATTTTAATTATATTAAAAGCTTTGTAAGAAACCTTCTTGATGGCGTTTCTTTTGAAAACGAAATTGGAAACAAAGCGCACTTTTTGCATCCGGGTGGAATGCCAAGATGCAGTGGATCTGCTGGGTCGACATGCGGCAGTAGAAATCATAGAATTTGTGTTGATACAGGTCCAGCTTCCGAGGGTGGTCATGGAAAGAGGTGCCTTCCCAAGTGGAATATAGATGGAAATACAAACATGGCTGGAAAAGTAGAGGTTAAGACAATAGGTAGGGCCAGGTTTTCATGATGGTCTTAAGAAAAATGGTTAAACTATCAGAGGCACTCAAGAGTTATGGGCTACTCTCACATTCGTGTGATATCTTAAGATTGACTACTAAATATAGCATGGAATCCTTAAAAAAGGGTGCAAAGGGCGATAACGTCAGAAAGCTTCAGGAGCTGTTGCACTCCGGAGGTTATAGCTTATCTAGATCTTCAAAGGACGGTATAGATGGAGTGTTCGGCAATGATACGAAAAATGCAGTCATATATTTTCAGGCGCTAAACGATATTAGCCCCACTGATGGGGTTGCAACAGCCGAGGTTCAAAGTAAATTATTATCTGGAAATTTTTTAAATCCAGATAGCGCTAAATTTCCATCGGATCCGAAAAATGAAAAAATAGAATATACTGAAAAAGATATTGATAATCTAACAAGAATGATATGGGTCGAAACAGCTTTTGACGCTACATATAACGAGATATCTCAAACAATATGGGCAGCAATAAATAGATCTAAACTATGGAAAGTTCCGTTACATAAAGTTGTTGATCCAGACAGGTGGAAGCGTGGACAGTCATGGTTTGGCAGAATATCAGAAAATAACCGAGTAAGATGGGATGATGCTGATGATAGTCCCAAATGGAATTATATGAGGAAATTTATAAAAAATCAGCTAGATGGTATTTCTTTTGAAAACAGAATAGGGAATAGGACGGGTTTTCTTCATACTCCATTTATGCCAGGCTGTAACTCTGAGCCTGGATCACCATGTGGTAGTAAAAATCACAGAATATGTGTTGAAACAAAGTGGGGAAAGAGATGCTTGCCAAAATGGACTGTTGAGGGTGAGAAGATTGGGAATAGAGATGTTGCAGTTCTTGAGATTGATAATGCAAGGTTTTCATAATGAAGATTAATTTTAAAATAATAATTATAACTATGCTAATGCTTGTAGTTCCACATACAATATATGCTGAGCCAAAGCCTTCAACAAAAACAAAGTTTTATAATTTTGATGACTTACTAATAAATGGAGAGTATAAAAAGCCACAAGTATTATATACTGATGCACGACAAAGGGTTAGATTTGAAAGATTGCTGAAGTTAAAGAAGGACTTTTTGCCAAAATTAAAAAATACACAGCGCGATCCAGCGCTGAGATGACAAGGATTTAAAATGAAAAAGATAGCAGCAGATAGAAATTATAGAATACTAAAGAGAGCCGAGAAGAAGGAGTTAAAGAATCCAGATATTGGAGAACTTGAAGAAACAGATCTAATGCTGCCAGTTGGAAAAAAGATTATTTTACAGGCAGAGAATGAAAAGTATAATCGCGGACTTGTTATAGAGCTAGAGAAAGATCATTCATATACTGCTTACTACTGGTTTGACGATCCAAATAAAATTTATCCTGTGGAAGTATTTTTAGATGGTAAGTCTAGGGATAAGTCGGTAAAAAAAGTTAAATTTGGGTACCACCCAGAAATAGATTGAAATAATGAATATTGATCAAAAGATTAAAATTTTATCTGCCCAACTCTCCAGCATGGGATTGATCAAGCATGCCGAGGAAGTTATGCAAGCTGGACAGTTTCCTGTGTCAAAGGGGGATAAAGGTAAGTCTGAACTTATAAAAAGTATTCAAAAAAGGTTATTAGACCTCGAATATCATATGGATGCTGGTGCCGATGGAATGTTTGGAAGACAAACAGAGGGGTCAGTTATTGAGTTTCAAGAGCAAAACAGTCTAAATAAGACTGGCTCGATATCCAAGGGGGACTATGACATTTTGATGAGTGATTTGGCCAAAAAAGCTCCTAAAAAAAGAGTAATTGCTGCACTTGGAGACTCAATAACTGCAGGCGGATATGCCAGGTATCTAAAGGATATTGTGCCCAACTCAAGGCCTCATACCTTCGGCTATGGCGGAAAGCAAACGGGCTTTATTATGAAAAAGCTTGATCTAGCCTTGGCTAAGAATCCGGATGATATAATAATATTGGCCGGAGTAAATGACATTGCTTCTGGAAGAAGTTTTGAGCATATTACTGGAAATTTAAAAAAAATGTATGATAAAGCCCATAAGGCCGGAGCAAGAGTTATTGCAGTCAAGATACTTCCATGGCATGCAAGAAAGAGTAGTAAAGGCAAGGAGGCTTTGACAAAAAAGGTTAATGAATGGATAGACTCACAGCAGGGAACGGAGCAGGTCGCTGCAGTTGTTGAGGGCAAAAAGATGCTCTCGGATGATCCAACCAAGTATGATAATTATGAGATGGATCGAAAATATACTGGAGATGGCATTCATCCAAACAAGCGTGGAAAAGAATTTCTTGCAAAGCTTATTGCGGAAAAGGCCTTTAAAGATGGCATCAGCAAAGATGAGGCGATAGAAGGAATAAAAGAAAACAATCCAAATATTTTAATAGCATAGGATAAAAATGTATAATAAAATAATAAAAATAAAGCTTGCAAACCTTGCTAGTTGCCTTAGAGATAATGGTAATATAAGCGAATCAGAGCGTATACAGCTTGTATCAGAATTATTAAAGCCAGGTGAAACATGGTTTTGTCCAATAGATGAAGAATTTTTCGATGAATATAAACCAGAAGACAAGATAATAGATGATCTGAAAGAACAACATGAAAGCATAATAGAAGATTTGAAGAAAGATCTCGATCAAATTGGATAGCGCATCATCCATTTGCCCCTTAGGAGTCAAATATGTATAGCAAAAAAGTTTTAGATCACTATGAGAATCCGAGAAATGTTGGAACCCTAGATAAAGCTAATTCCAATGTTGGAACAGGTCTCGTTGGCGCGCCAGCCTGTGGCGATGTAATGAGGCTTCAAATAGAAGTATCTGAATTAGGCATTATTAAGGATGCCAAATTTAAGACATATGGATGTGGATCCGCAATAGCATCATCATCCCTTGTTACGGAATGGGTAAAGGGGAGAACGCTAGATGAAGCATTGGAGATAAAAAATACAGATGTTGCGGAGCACTTAAGCTTGCCGCCAGTAAAAATACATTGCTCCGTTTTAGCAGAGGATGCAATAAGAGCCGCTATAGAAGATTATAAATCGAAGAAAAAAAATAAATAAAAATGCTTTACATTTTTGTGATTATATTTTCTTATTTTTTTTATGCATATATTCACGAATATATGCACCTATTCATTACTAAGTCAACTGTGGGAGTTGACAAGTATAGGATAAAAGTGTATCCTCATATAGATTCAAAGCTTGGATTTGTGTGGGCATCTGTTTGGACTGTAAGATCTAGCGTTGCAACTAAATTTCAAAATGGAATGATTTATTTTGCACCTAGATTTGCAAATATATTTTTTATAATATTAATCATATGCCTGCAGAAGTTTGAGCTTTCAATATATTGGAAAATATTTTTAGCAAGCCCAATGATCGACCTATTTGTAGGAAGCTTGGGGGTTAGTGAAAGATCTGATCTTCGAATGTACTCAAAATACTGGAACTTAAATCCATGGATTCCAAGGTTGGTTGGCTTGGCTTTGGCAATATTTTCTTTAATTATTTTATTTTAATAAATTTGGGAGCCAAAATGAATTTTTTCTTAAAAATAGTACCTTTGCTTATTCTGCCAGGCCTAGCCTACTCTAAGGGCCTAAATAGCAAATCATCAGAATATACAGCGCCAGTTCCAATAGTGAAGCTTTGGATGGAGCACCTTGCATCCTCAGGAATAGATGGAGCGGCTTGGCTGGGGCCTATTCGAGGCAATGGCACTGTAGACTCAAAGCATAGGTTTAAGAAGAGGAGCACATTAATATTTGTTCCAAAAAAACACGACTTAAAAAAAGATACAGATGTTATTATATGGCTACATGGTCATTGGGGGTTTAATAAGTTTTATACCAGAATACTTAGGCATGTTGATGATATATACTCTAGTGGAAGAAACGCAATAATAATCGCCCCTGAGCTACCATGGTCAGCTTGGACTAAAACCCCCACAAGAAGAAACGGGACGGGCCCGTTTAGAAATTTTGAAGAGTATCTTATTTGGAAAAGCAATGTAATTAAAATACTCAGCAAAAACTTTGGGATAAAAGAGGGTCGAATATCAAAAGATACCCTAATATACGGTCATAGTGCTGGAGGCTCTGCAGTTAAATCAATGGCAATAGTTGGCGCACTAAGGGATATTCAACCATCTGCTATTATTTTTAGTGATTCTTCTTATGGTAAATGGCTTGATGTTACATATGACTATTATATAAAGTATCATCCGGAAGTAAAAGTATATGTCATGACTGCACTTGGTGGATCTCCAAGAAGAAATGCAAAAAGATTTTTAAAAGGCAAAAAAATAATAAAAGATAATATAATACATATGATGATGCCAAGCGGGTGGACTCATAAACGAATTGGTGACAACTGCCTTTTGATGTCCGCTTCAAATGATTTGTTTTTATCAATAATACGCGATAGCAAGTAAAAGTTAATTTTAGTATAATACCTAGGCTATGCTTATGTTTTGCTTGGTACTATTATCTGGAATCGCCGCACTAATGTCATCTATATTTGGAATAGCAGGTGGAGTATTCTTGCTTGCTGGACTTTCTATGATAATCCCTGCCTCTGGAGTTATCCCCATGCATGCAGCCGTTCAAGCCTTTGGGGGAATAATTAGGCTAGCCGTATTTAAGAATCATTTAAATTTTAAAATAATCAAACCCTTTTATATGTGGATGATTATCGGTGCATTTATTGGCTCTATATTTTTATATACGATTCACTCTATTAGCCCAAGTTTTTTATTAATTATAATAGGAATATTTATTGTATACTCTTCATTTTCAATTGGCAATAATGATAAAAAGATTGCTATAAAAAAAATTTCTACACTTGGAATTATATGTGGAGCTATGGGGCTTTTCGTCGGCTCAACTGGACCAATGGTTTCTATATGGCTGCTTGATAATGGTGTAGTAAAAGAGGAGCATATTGCATGCAAAAGCGCAATTGGAATTGGACTGCATGCTTTGAAGATTCCAATCTTTATATTTTTATTAGATTTTAATTTTTCCCTATACACAGTTCCAATTATTGTAATGTGTGCAAGTGTATTTATCTTTTCTATAATTGGCAAGCTTCTCATTAAAAAAATAGATGATTCCAAATTTATTACAGTAATAAAATTTCTTTTGCTTGCTGTAGGTGTCAATATAATAATAAGCGAATTTTTAGGATTACTTCAATGAACATAAAATTTTATCGCAAAATATCAAGCGACAATTTAGATATACAAAAACAAATGTTGGATAAGAATTCAGGAGCTCACAGGTTTTTTAGAGCTTCTGGCCCATTGATGCAGGATAGGTTTATAGAGCTAGTAAGTCCAGAAAATATTCCAAAGATTTTAATACATGGAAATCCTCATATTGCAAACTACTGCAAAACATCTCGTGGTGCCGCCATGGCAGATTTCGATAGGTCCAGGATCGGCCCTTATTCATATGATATTGTAAGATTTCTTGTATCAGTTTCATTGTGCGGTCCAGATGATGATAATGATTTTTTACACCCAGTTGTTGTAGATCACTTTAGAAGGGGATATCTTTATGGATTATTTGCAAACAAAAGATATAAACATGAAGAAATGCATGAACTGAGAACTCAAGAGCCAAGAAGATGGCAAATGAATCCGGTTGATTACCTTGAGGCGAAAAAGAAATGGGCGAAAAAATTATTTGAGAATACCGTTGATTTATCAAAAAGGCGGCAAAAGATGTTCGATAGCTATTTGGAGAGTATAGATGGCAAGCTTGATATGGGCAGTTATAGTATAACAACTTGCTCTGAGGTTCCGGGAAGCATGGGCAAGATGCACTATCTATATCTGTTGGAGGGAGCAGGCGAATCGTTAGAGCCAATAATTATAGACATAAAGGAGGTTTATTCTGAGCTTGATAATGAGTGGTTTAGTAACCCATTCGAACACCATGGCGTTAGAATGAATAGGGCCGGAGAGATTTATGCCCCAGGCTGGGAGCAGATGCCGGGCCATGCCACTCATAAGGGTGAGCAATTTTGGTGTAGAAAAATTCCAATACAACAGTTTAAGCTCGCGGCTCCAATAGAAAAAATAGACCAGTGTGACCTATGCTTTTCTGTAGCTACAGAATTGGGAAGGGGTCACTCCAAGGCGAGTGAAAAATATAGTGCGAAAGATATCTATAACGATTTTAGTGAAAAGTTTTACGAGTATATTGATATATCTAAAAAAATACAGCTTGAATTATTATCTGCTCATGAAGTATACTGTGCACAGATGGTCTTAGCTAAGTATACGGCAAATGAGCAATGAGATTATATTATGAGCAAAGTATTTGCAGTAGGAGACATTGTTAATGACAGTAGTGGCAGGGTTGGGATAATTTTAGAGATCAATAACAACTGTACTAAGTCAATAATAATGTGGCTTGAGAGTGATTTAGACTTTTGGCATACTGAGCCAAAAGTATGCAAAATAAGAGCTGCATTAAATATGGATAAATTCAATGTAGCACATGAAAGGTAGGCGAATAATATGTTAATAGAGGATTTGGGATTAGGTTATATAGTAGAGTTTACAAAGTGCTATGATGATAAGTGTAGCTGTGTTTTTTGTGATAACGGCCAGGCGAAAGGTATTGTTAGGTCGATCAATCATCAGTATCGCCCAATAGAGGCGGAGCTAGAGATAAAGGGAACAAGCATAAAAAAATATAAGTTATCGCAATCTGACCTGGATGATCCACATATAGTTAGTGCGGTTTATAGGCCAATAATAACTTATGAAAAAATTAAAGAAAATATGCTGAAAGAATGAAGACTACTAGTAAAAAAACAATCTATTTATCTCCAGATGAATTAAAGGAAGCCATTATAAACTATCTTTCAATAAAAGATAAAAAAGATCTATCAAAACATTTATTAAATAATGGTTGTGAAATGGGGTGGGCAGAGAATGGCGAGGAATTTATTGTCTCTATGGATGGTGAGATAAAAGATTCAATAAGACCAATTATTATAAATCTTGTCAAAGATGCGGTGAATAAGGCTTTAGACTATGAGCCAGAAAATAAAAATGCTAAAATTTTATTTCTTGCAGCAAAAGAGCTAATAACCAAGAGGATAAAATTAGACTGACAGTAATATCGACCTTAGATAATCAATTTTTCTAGAAGTATCAAGCAAAATATACTATTATATTTCGGTTTATATGAATATTTAATTTACTTGATATTTATAAAAATTATCTCATGAAAAGATTAAAAAAATGATTAAAGAAATAATTAAACTAGCAAACCATTTGGACTCTATTGGTCACAAAAAAGAGGCTGATGCTATTGATTCAATTTTAAGAAAGATTTCACTGGATGTTGCAACTCCAGGAGCAGGAGGAGGGGGGTCTGATCCTCACGATACTGCATTTAGAGCTTTTTCTGCGAAGATTAACAAAGATCTTAATGGTATGCCTGAATTTAAAAAGAAATTAAACACACCCGATGTTTCAAGATTTATTAAAGAGATATGGGATTTATGCGTAGTATCTCGTGAAAAATTCAATGAAGTGTTCCATGCTGGTGTCTATCCATTTAGCGAAAAGGGCAAGGAGGGCTTTATTGACAGGCCTGATAGTGAGCTCTCCGAAGATATGGTAAAAAATAAGTTTAAGGAGATATTCCCTGAAATGGATCATACCATGAGTAAGGGTACAAAGCCACACGGCCTAATAGGCATGAGGGTGCCCAAGCCAACAGAATTGGGCAACTTTATTAGGGCGGTAACTGAGCATACTAGCTACTCTGATATGCTCCGGGATGCCAGGCATGGTAAAATAAGTTATCACGGCGAAGAGCCTCACCTTTATGCTCCTCCAATTCTTGAAAGAGCATTGCAGGATCAGGAATCTGATGATCATGACATTTCTGGGGATGGCCATGGCATTCTTGGGATGAAATTAAAGAAAAAAAGGTAACAGATAGCCCCGCCAAACGGGTAGAAATATTTTAAGGAAAACAAAGGAAGCCATAATGTTAAAAGACTTAATAAAGTTGGCAGACCATCTTGATAGTAAGGGGCTAGTAAAAGAGGCTGACTACTTAGATAGATTGATCAATAAGAGTGCCTCTGCCCCTAAAATGACTAGCCATCAATATACATATTCGGGCGGTCTGAAGAACCCCTTTAATTGGGGAGAGGCATTTGTTGATGCTACCAGCCTTGGAAATTGGGATCTTGCAGATGCTAAAAACAGAAATCCGTTAGTGGAGCTTGTTGATCGTCATTCTCTTGGAAACCCGGATCTTGCAGATGCCACACCGATCTCAGAAAGGGGTACGGCAAAAGGAGCCGAGAGCGCTGATAAAGCTGATGACCATTATTCTTATATAATGGGAGAAGAATCATTTATGGAAAATTCATATGATGATGTTCTTCCAAGCGGGATTGATCTTGTTAATTCCCTTATGAGTATTCACACCAAGCTTGATCAAGCATTTAGAGCTACTTTGCAGCAAAGCCCAGAGGAGAAAGAGGTTTTGATCGAAGCTTGGCAAAAGCTTGAGCCAGAGATTAGAAAAATAAAAGAGGTTGCCCTTAAAAAGATATAATAAATATTATTTCAAAATTTTGAAAATCAATTGAAAATATACTATTATATTTTATTTTATATGAATTATTTATTTGCACATACAATATAGACCCAGCTCGTTAAGTTGGCATAATAAAGCTCTAATAATTGAAGGATTAAAAATGATAAAAGAATTAATTAAATTAGCAAATCACCTTGATTCAAAAGGCCTTGTAAAGGAAGCCAATGCACTTGACTCAATCTTAATAAAAATTTCTCAAAAGGGTGGAGGCAAAATTTCTGAGCTTCAAAAGGAGCGAAATACCGATTCTCTACTAAATGCTGATGAAAAGCTTCCGATGGTGGAAAATCCCGCCACGGGCGCTTATCAGTCGAGAGGGTGTAGGGGCAGTTCCATGACTCCTTATTGCGTTGCACTTAGAGCCTTCTCTGGGAAGATCCAGTCTGCACTTACAAAACTGCCTGAATTAAAGAAAGCAGCAAGATTAAGCGCATCCGATATTAATGATATTGTTGTAGCAATGTGGAATTCTATGATTCCAAGCCCCACAAATTTTAATGGCTGCTTTGTAAAGGGAGGCGGAGGACCAACGGGGCCCAATTGTGAACGCCACACTCGATATAAAGAGCGCGGAATAAGCTATCAAGACATCGACAAGTTGCTTAAGGCTAAATCAGGAGGCAAACTAAATGGGTTTAGACCGATCTCTGGCACAAGGGCGGATGATGAGCGCTCTGTAACTGATCATTACGGAAAATCCTCCATCCGTATGTCTGGCTCCGACAGTGATTATGGCCTATGGATTAAGTCAATCAACCACTACACTAAGGCCTCATCTATAACAGAGGATGCCAAAAAGGGTGAATTGAAGGGCTCAATAATGTGGGACGGCAGGGATTTTCGTCACGCTTGAGAAAAATAAATAAACCATGGGGTTATGAGTTAATTTGGGCAGATACCAAAAATTACATAGCTAAAATAATATTTATAAATCAAGGCTGTAGACTGTCTCTGCAGTATCATCAGAAAAAAGAAGAGACAGTCTATGTTATGGAAGGCACTCTAATCAACGATGATAATCATCATCAAAATGAATATAGCGCAGGAGAATATTTACATGTTCCGCCCGGAAAAATACATAGATTTTGCGCTACAAAAGATAGTCCAGTAAAACTAATGGAAGTCAGCTCTAATCACCCAGATGATGTGATTAGAGTAGAAGATGATTATAACAGATAGTTTTTATTAATATTCAATCAAATAATGAAATAAATTTTGCACTGAGAGATGTTAATGGAATATCCATTTACAGAAAATAAACTTACAAAAGATTCTTTTATAAGAAAGTTTTCAAGCACTATAGATGAAAGCGAACTAAATTGGCACATGGATAAAAATGACAGGTCAATTTTTGTTATATCCGGCGAGGGCTGGATGTTTCAAAGAGAAAATGATTTACCCTTTTTAATTGAGAAGGGTAAGGCATTTCATATAAGAAAAAATAGTTGGCACAGACTTATAAAGGGTAGTGGCGAATTAGTTATTTTGATAGCTGAGGATAATTTATAATGAAGAGAATAGAAAAAATTGCAAAAATACATTCAATTGCCAAATCTCCAGCACTAACTAAGGCTGCGTCGTCTTTAGATATTCACGAAGGATTAGACTATCATATAAAGAATAAAATACCTTTGCATCTAAATATTTATAGATATGGCTCCCAAGAGTATTGCAGACTGATAAATGAGGCAAGAAAATTATGGAAAAGTGGAGGGCTGATAGTCTGCGACGAAGATATAGAAATATTGGCATCTGACGCAGGAATGCTAGATAGCTATAACGGAGAGCCTGTTCTTCTCGATACTCCAATGATAGATGACGAGCACTTGTATCTTGAGAAGTCTGCAAAGAAAAAAAAGAAAAAGAAAAAAGATCCACCCCTTAGAAAGCCAAAGCGAGGGGGTTCAAAAAAGTTTTACGTTTATGTAAGATGCAATGGTAAGATAAAAAAGATATCATTTGGAAGCCCAGATATGCCCCTGAGGGTATCTGATGATGATAGAAGAAAATCGTTTGTAGCAAGACACAAGTGCAAAACTCAGGCTGCAGCAGATCCTTGTACTGCAAGATATTGGTCATGCAGAATAGGCAGATATCCTAACCTTACTGGCGCTAGCAAAAAATATAAATGGTGGTAAAATGAAGTTATTTTTAGAAAAAGTAAAATATAATTATAAAGATCTATCTCCATCAATGTCTTCAGAAACTCTTGAATATCATAGAGATAATTTGGCTGCTGGATATGTAAAAAAGTTTAACAATAATGAAGGTGACAAAGATTTTAATGAAGCTGGCGCTTTCTTACATAATATATTTTTTCCACAACTGCAAAAGCCATCCGGAAGAAACAAGCCTCATGGCCCATCTCTTGAAATTATAAATGATAACTGGGAAAACTTTTCTAATTTCTGCGAAGAGTTTAAGTCAATAGCCATGGGAATACAGGGGTCTGGATGGGTTTATTTGGCTAGAGATGGCAAGATAAAAACTATAAAAAATCATCAAATAAAAAATGATATAGTTCTACTCGTTGATTGGTGGGAGCACGCATGGGCACTGGATTATCAAAGTGATAAGGCAAAGTATTTAAATAATATTTGGAAGATAATTAATTGGGAAGTAATTAATGACAGGCTAAATATAAAAAAGTCTTCAAAATATAGGCACAGGCAAATAAGTAATTTTTACAATGAAATTAATTATGAGAGATAAGATATTAAAGTTAGCAAAATATCTAAAAACAATCAAATGCTACGACGAGCTTGATTATCTTCTGACTATATCTAAAACCTACTCTGCAGATGATCATGAGCTTGATAGTGAATCTGAATATAAAATGCAGCATCAACCACCCGATGACGGGCCCCTGGGGCATGAGATTGGTAAAACTGACAACTTCCCCAAGGATATTCTTCAGCACCCTGAATGGTACACGGGTTATGCAAAAGAAATGTTTGATTTTATAGATGTTTTACGCGCTGGATCGGGAAAGCCTAATGCAAAAATAAGAATATATAGAGCAATGCCTTCAAAGGCAGGTGTTAGCATACATACGGGAAATTGGGTTACTCCATCTAGAGCATATGCAGAAATGCATGCAGAAGGCGAAGATGGGTGGCATATTGTTGCTGCAGACGTTTCACTCAAAGATATTAGGTGGGCAGGCGATGACCTAATGGAGTGGGGCTATTGGGGTCTTCCAATTTCAGATTAAAGTACCTCTTTTTTTTGGTATAAAAGATTGTAAAGTTATTCTAGTAATATTATGATAATAATTGAAATTGAGGCCAACAAAAATGATAAGTTTAACAAAAACTGCTGCAAATAAAGTGAAGTCTATAATTGAAAAGAAAGAGCAAGGAGAATACTGGCTGAAAGTCGGAGTTCGTGGAGGCGGCTGTTCAGGTTTTACATATTTTCTTGAAATATCTGATAACAAGAATAGCAACGATAAGGAGATAGTTAGCAACCAAATAAAAATGTCTATAGATCCCAAAAGTTACTTATATCTTATGGGTACAGAAATTGATTTTGTGGATTCCTTAGAGGCTAGTGGTTTCAAGTTTAATAACCCGTCTGCAAAAAGAACATGTGGATGCGGAGAGAGCTTTAGCGTTTAAGTGATGAACAATGATAAACTATAAAATAAAAAATAAAATTTTAAAATTATCTAATTATTTAAATTCAGTTAATCTAAAAAAAAGTAGCAATGATTTGGTGCAACTATTAAATGATCCCAATGTCTCTAAGCAAAATGAGGATAACAAGTGGGAAGATGCATGGGGGCTATCAGGAGTTGGCGATCAAGGTGTTCAGGGGCAGGTTGATGAAAAATATGTTTATAAGCATATAGTTGGATCAAATACGTGGCAGGAATACTTGAGCAAAACTCCTGACGATAAGAGTACAGGCTCCAAAGTAGAACCAGAAGATATTAAAGAAGCATATGAAGCTTGGGCTAAAAAATTCGGATATGACAAAAAATATTCAACATTTAAAGAACTTTATAAAAAGAGGCTAACAACGGCTCCATCAATTGACATAGTTGATGGTATAATACTACCATCAAAATATTTAGAAATACTTAAATCTGAGGTATCTTTAGGGAGGTCAAATCTATCAACAAATCCAGACAGTATTCCGAAATCTATTGGGTTTAAGGAGACCGGAGAATATACACTACCCTATTTTAGCTTTAATTCAACTCCATGCGAAAGCTGCGCAAGCCTTGCAATAAAAGAGTCAAAAGAAAAGTGGGATAATGGAAATATTGGCGAAAAAGACCCTCAGGCAGCGCCTATGATATTAAAGTATTTTAATTTCACTAGTGAAAATAATTCTAACAAAAAAAATGTAGGAAGGTGGCCCGGAGAAAAGGCTATAAAAGAAAGGGATACAAAAGGTAACCCAACAAATTGGTGGCATTGGAGTGCTGCTTATATTTCATGGATAATGGCGAAATATGATGGAGAGGGAGCAAAGTGGTTTGTTTCAGAAAGTCATGGATCATATTTAAGCGATGCAAAAAGTATAAGAAGAAAAATTGAAAAGAATCCAGATAAATATATTGGAAAAATGTTTTATGTTTATTTTACAAAAAATGAACTAGATAAATATGGAATGAAGCCAGAGCCAGGAGATATTGTTGGAAGAAGATCTCATATGGACATATATGTTGGAGGGGGCGAAGTTATAGGTGGGAATGCTTGTGCAAAAAATTCAAACACTGGTGGTAGGGCAAAAAATTGCAAAGGAACCTCTGGAGCCCAACCTTTAAAGTGGAATTCTGGAGCAGGAATAATAAAAAGAGTAAAAATAACGGGTAGTGGTACCAAAAATTATATGGCAGCAAAATGAGAAGTGTATCTATAAATAGCTTTTTTAAAATTGCTTCGTCAAAGCAACAGATTATGAACCTAGGATATCCAGAGGTGTATGCTGAAATATTTTTTTATAAATTTGGAAATAAAAATGCATATATACTAGCGAAATGGATGAAAGATCATTATTTAAAAGTATATCCTGGTGCAGCAAATTTTATCGATGCTATTGAAAACGGAAGATATGAGGGTTTTCCTATCGGAACATTTCGAGAAGGTTATGACGCCGCAGGAATAAGTGAGGGCGAGTATAATGCGTGGGCGAAATCAGAAGGCTTTCCTGAGCTCAGCGAAGCAGGATATAGCTTTGCTCTTGGCAGTCATCCGAGATCCCTTGATGAGCAGAGAGCCAGCTTAAAAGAAAAGCTCTCCGAAGGTTTCGGAGAGTTAAATTTTTTCTATAAAGATTTAATAGTTGACATTGTCAGTGGAAAGCTAGCTGACATATCTCAGTATAAAAAAATGGATTTTAATAGCGCAAGAGATAAGTATATAGAAAAAAAACTATTTGAAGATTCTGTGCCAATATTAAGATATGAATCAGGTTATAGATGGGTAGACGTTGGAAAGAGATGTGGCTATATAGGTCGAGAGATGAAAAATTGTGGATCAACAGGGCTTATGAGCATGGATAGCGATAAGACGGCCTTGGTATTATTTGGGCCATCAAATAGGCCCCATGTTATAGCAACATACTCGCCTAATGATGGCAGAATATCTGGCATAGAAGGATCCGCAAGCAGCAGGCCGAAGGCTGAATATCACGAATATATACTTGATTTGGAAGAGCATTTGGGTGTTCCAATCAAAGATAACACTATAAAAAATTAT
>MDTD01062058.1_pt1 | contig 26002 bp, 22 predicted proteins | sample 811221 | NCBI WGS metagenome assembly MDTD01 (sample SAMN05326646, study PRJNA326480) | marine metagenome | isolation source: seawater | place: Pacific Ocean: South West | collected 2011 | reverse complement strand
TGATTGGTGATCCTGCATTAAAATTAGCTTATCCAAGATATAAGGTAATTACAGACTCTATTAACGGAAGTGCAATTAATTTAATTCAAGATACAATCAAAGCACTAAGTTTAGTGAATGTAAAAGGTCATCTTGAAGATTATTTTGGAAATAAGTTAAATGGATTTAACGGCTTTGTCTCTCCAACAGTATATGACAAGACTAAAGTAGAAAAAACTTTGGGGCAAGACCCTACATCATTTGAGGTAAATTATGAGGTACAAAAAAATATAATTTATAAAGGTAAAGCCACAGTTTCAAATGGTGAATTTAAATACAGTTTTATTGTTCCAAAAGACATTTCTTTAGCATATGGATATGGTAAAATAAGTCATTATGCAAATAATGATATTCATGATGCAATGGGGTTTGACACTTCTATAATAATTGGTGGTATAAATACAAATTCGCTTTCAGACTCAGATGGGCCTCAAATAGAAATTTATCTGAATGAGAATTCTTTTGTAAATGGAGGAATTACCAATACTACTCCAACTTTAATAGCCAATGTATTTGATTCTAGTGGAATAAATACTGTGGGGAGTGGAATAGGCCATGATATAACTGCGATAATCGACAATAACAACTCTGAACCAATAGTTTTAAATGATTTTTATACCGCTGATCTCGATACTTACCAATCAGGAGAAATCCGTTACCATTTTCCTTCCTTAGATGCAGGACCTCATCAATTAACTTTTAAAGTTTGGGATGTCAATAATAATTCTTCTGAGGTTACTATTGATTTTGTCGTTCAAAATGATTTGGATGTTTCTTTGGATAGAGTTTATAATTATCCTAATCCTTTTACAACTAGTACAGAGTTTATTTTTGAACACAATCAAGCTTGTAATGAAATGGATGTTCAGCTTCAGATATTCACTGTATCTGGTAAGTTGGTAAAATCAATACAAACAAATGTTTACACTGATGGGTATCGTGTTAATGGTATTTATTGGGACGGAAAGGATGATTTTGGAGATCAATTGGCTAAGGGTGTTTATGTTTATAAACTCAAAGCAACAACCATTGATGGCAGATCTGCAGAGAAAATAGAAAAATTAGTTTTACTTAAATAACTTGCACAATAATAGGTTATTCAAAACGTATATATATTTTTGCATTATTATTATGAAAAAAACAACAAATATATTGGCACTAACATTTATGAGCATTTTGAGCTTTAATGTTTTTGCACAACCAACAGGAAGTGGTGTTACTGATGATCAGCTTCAACTTAACTCTATTACAACGGCTGTGCCGTTTATGTCCATTACGCCAGACTCAAGAGCTGGAGGTATGGGAGATGCAGGAACTGCATTAAGTCCAAGCTCAACATCAGTGTATTGGAACACATCTGGTTTAACCTTCTCGGATCAAAAATCAGAAATAAGTTTGTCATATACCCCTTGGTTGAGACAGCTTACAAACGACATTCATTTGTCCTATTTATCAGGTTACTACAAAATAAATAAAACACACACAATTGGAGGTGCAATAAGGTTTTTTAGTTTGGGAGAAATCACTTTTACTGATGCATCAGGAAATGTAATCAGAGATGATAAGCCCAGTGAATATGAATTAACAGCTGCCTATGCTTTTCGTTTATCTGATAAAATGAGCTTAGGGATTAACGGAAAATTTGGATATTCTAATTTGACAGGTGGTTTAACTGTTGCAGGAGTTAATACAAAGCCGGGTATTGTTGGTGCAACTGATTTGTCTTTCACTTATTTTAATGATAAGGCACGAGTGGGAAAAACCAATGGAACATACACTTTTGCTACAACAATTAATAATGTCGGTAATAAAATCACTTATTCTGAATTATCTCAACGAGACTTTATTCCAATGAATCTCAAAATAGGGAATGCATTTAAGGCTGATTTTGACCGATTCAATTCAGTTACTTTTTCACTTGATCTTCAGCGTCTTTTGGTTCCTACACCTGCTGCTTATGATATGATTAATGGTGAAAACACAATGCTTTCTGGAATGTCAAGTGATGTTGGTGTTATAGCTGGAATGGTTCAATCATTTTATGATGCTCCTGGTGTTGTAGCGGTTGACGAAAATGGAGATTATATACAAAATTCAGATGGCTCTTATCAAGTTGTTAGTGGTTCTAAATTTGAAGAAGAATTATCTGAAATTAATATTGCAGCGGGTGTTGAATGGTGGTATAATAATATTTTAGCATTGAGAACGGGTGTTTTTTATGAGAGTAAAAACAAAGGAAACAGACAGTTTTTAAACCTTGGGGCTTCTTTAAAATACAATATGTTTGGTATTGATATTTCCTATTTGGCATCCTTAAATGGAAGGCAGAGCCCACTCGCGAATACGCTTCGCTTTACAATCCGTTTAAATCTTGACCAGAAAGAAGCGGTAAGTTCTTCTGAATCTACACCATAATAAATGAGTTCCATTAGAATTGGATTTGGCGTTGATGTTCATCGACTTGAAAAAGACAGAGATCTACATATTGGAGGGATTCAAATACCATCTGATTTTGGTGCTGTTGGCCATTCTGACGCCGATGTTTTGATTCATGCTATATGTGATGCAATACTTGGAGCATGTAATCTTGGTGATATTGGTTATCATTTTCCAGATACAGATAGTAAATACAAAAATATTGACTCAAAAATCATCCTTAAAAAGGTTTCTGATTTGATGGAAAATGCAGGTTATTCAATTCTTAATATTGACTCAACTGTTGTTCTTGAAAAACCAAAATTAGCCTCTCATTTAAGCACAATGAGAAAAACTTTAGCAGATATTCTTATGATTCCTTCTTTTGATATTTCAATCAAAGCAACTACCCATGAAAAAGTTGACTCATTTGGTGAATCAAAGGCAATAAAGGCCTATGCTGTTTGTTTGTTGACTTCGTAAGTTTATTTGATTCTGCTTTCTAGCCTATTTTTTAAACCATCCCAATCAACCAAGTGTAATCGAATTGTACCAACTGGAATTTTTGCCTTAACAAGAACAGGGATTTTATTTTCGTCATCAGTAATCCAAAAGTTAACATCATCTTCACTTTTAAAATATCGACCTGTTTGAACAACTGGGACAAATTTTAAGCAATTAAATTTTCCTTTTCTAATAGTAATTTTTTCTTTACCAACATATTTAATCTTAAGTGGATATATTTCATTATCCATAAAACAGTTGAATTCAAAAACTTTTCCTTCGTAAATATTATTGAAATCTAGCGTTCGAGCAAAATAAAATGAAGAGATCATGTCTTGAATTCCGATTGGAATTTCAAATGTTTGTTCTCCGGTATGTACTTTTTTGTAATGATGTTTAAATGAGTAATCTTGAGTTATTATATACCCCCCTTCATTCACTCTTCTTTTAAAATACCATGGAAAGATCCCTTTTTTATCTATGTAAGTTTCGTATCGGTCTCTTACTTTGTAAAAAGAATTAAATGCACCTAATGTTTTACCTTTTCCAACAATGTGAAACATATTTCTTCCCTTTACTTTTCTTTCTGTGCTTCTAATTTCTAATGTTGCTTCACCTGCGTCAATAATACCATAGCTTATTCTGTATCGCAGTTTTTCCCCAGTCTGAAAAGCAGTGTTATCGACTAATGGTAAGCCTTTATCATTTGTAAAAGATAAGAGAGTTAAAAATAAAATTATTATAAATATGTTTTTCATAATTAATCTCATATCAAATGACGTACCAAGCTTAAAAAACATTTGCAAAAGATTTTTTATATAAAAGAGAAAAGTTTAATTTAGTTAATTGAGTTAAATAATAAATGTCAATAAAAAAAACATCTGCAAAAGAGCTCTTATTGAAGGATTTGGATTTTATAAGTGAAAATCCAAATGGTGTTTTTAGTGTAAATTCTAAATTGAATTTGACTTATTCTAATAAATCTGCAAAAGAGTCTTTTTTTCTTGATTTTTCTGTTAATAATAAAGAAATAGGGGATCTTGATTTTAAACAATTTTTAAAAAGTTTTTTAAAGTCAAGTAAAACACAAGAAAAAATTCATCTTGAAAGAAATGGAAGAACTTATTCAATAACAATATGTCAAAGTTATCCAAAGGGTGATATTATTATTTACACAACTGATGTTTCTCCATTAATGGAGGACATTAAAAAGAAAGAACTTGAACTTGAAAAACTATCGTTACTTGCCAAGCGAACAAATAACGGGGTGCTTACCTTAGATCTCCATAATAAAATAACATGGGCAAATAAATCATTTATTAAGAGATCTGGTTATTCTATGAATGAATTAATTGGTAAAAACCCTTTGACCTTTATATATAACTCATCAGATAAAAAGATTCTTTCATCTATTAAAAATAAGATGAAAAAAGCGGAGTTAGTGGGTGAGGAAGTGCTCCATAAAGCAAGGACTGGTGATTTTTATTGGATTGATTTAACCATAAGCCCATTGTATAACAATGACAATGGGCATAATGGCTTTATGATGGTTGAGTTTGATATTACTGGCAGAAAGCAAAGTGAACAAATTATTCACGAGCAAAACAAAAGTTTACTTGAAATAACAGATGCTCTAGACCAAACATCTTTAGTTGCTGTTTCCAGTATAAATGGAACAATTGTTAGGGTCAACGATAACTTTAAAATACTATCAAAGTTTAATGAAAATGAATTAATAGGTTCAGATTTTAATATCTTAAGTTCTAATTTTCACAGTCAATCTTTTTGGAGTGATATGTGGGAGTGCATAAAAAACGGAAAAATTTGGCGCTCAGAAATCAGAAATAAGGCTAAAGATGGGACTTATTTTTGGGTAGATATGACCATTCATCCAATTTTTAATATTAAAAAAGAAATAACTCATTTTTTATCAATTGGTTACGACATTACACCTCGTAAAGATGTTCAGCAGTCACTTATTGATACAACTAGGTTTCAGGATATTTTAATGAAAATATCTTCGGTATATATTAATATTCCACTAGATACACTTAAGGAAGAAATCGTTGTTTCACTTGAAATTATAGGTAAATTTATTAATGTTGACAGGGTTTATGTTTTTGAATATAACCATAAGAAAAAATGCGCTTCAAATGTTTTTGAATGGTGTGCAGATGGTGTTTCCCCACAAATGCAAACACTTCAAGATATCCCATTTGATAAAATGCCTATTTGGAGAAAGCGTCATTTTAAAGGTGAAGAAATTCACATTCCTGATATTCAGAAATTAGCAAGAGGCAAATTCAGAAAAATAATAGAAAGCCAAGAAATTAAAAGTTTGATTTCTATTCCAATGATGGATGAGAAAAAATGCTTGGGTTTTGTAGGTTTTGATTCTGTAAGAGAAAAAAGGTTTTATAGTGAGGAGGAGAAAAAATTATTAAAACTATATGCTCAAATGTTGGTGAATGTGAGCAACAGAGTTGATCACTTGAAGCAAATTGAAGAGTCTAAAAACCAAATTCAAGAAATTAATGCCAATCTTGAACAGATTGTAATTGAAAAAACAAAGAAAAACCTTCAATTAAGTAGATCAATAGCAAATCAAGAAAAGATGGTGACTATTGGAGAAATATCAGCAGGAATTGCGCATGATTTAAATACTCCTTTGGGTGCTATAAAAATTGGTGCAGAAAGCATTCTTTATTCTTTAAAAAAGATTTATAATAAAACAATACTCACTTGTAGAGAGGAAGATTTAGATTTTGCATTTGATTTTTGTATGCTAAGAAAAGATGACAGAGAATTATTTCTTGGTGGATTAAAAGCAAGAAAAGAAAAGAAAATTGTTCACTCTTTTCTTCAAGAAAAAGGGATTGATCCTTCTTTGGATATAGACTTGCTTTCAGATTTATTTGTAAAGACTAGAATTAGTATAGATGATAAAGAAACTGTTAAAAGAGTTTTTTCAGTATCAAATCCAATTGACTTTTTAGATGTAATATACCACACGTTAATGTTGGTCTCCTTTATAAATACAATTATAGTTTCTGGAGAAAAAGCAACAAAAGTAGTTCAAGACTTAAGGTCTTTCATTAAAGATCCTGCAATTAGTGAAAAAAACAAAGTAAATCTAAAACAAAGCATTTCTACTGTACTTAATATTTTTAATTATGAGTTAAAAAAGAATATTGAGGTTTCATTTTTAGTAAAAGATGATTTATGTATTGAGGGTTATGATATTAAATTATTTCAACTTTGGTCAAATCTCATAAAGAATGCAATAGAGAGTATGGATGAACTTACTCAAGATAAAAAGCTTAAAATTAAAGCAACAAAAAAAGAAGAAAATATAGAGTTGGTTTTTGAAAATTCAGGACCTGAAATTGAACCCGAAATTTTAGAACAAATATTTGATAAATTTTTTACTACCAAAGCACACAGAAATGGAACGGGCTTAGGTCTAAGTATTGTTAAAAATGTTGTTGATGAACACGATGCCACAATAACTGTTTCATCAAAAAATAATAGCACAAAGTTTACAATTTATTTTCCATTATGATTATTGTTTTTTTTCATTTAATTAGAAAAATAAATTCGATTAGAATATTTTATTTTTAATTTTGAATATGGAAGATATAGAGTATGCCATTGTTTGTGTAGATGATGATCCATATATTTTGCAAATGCTAAGTTTTCAACTTTCAAAAATAATAGATCAGCGCTATACGCTAATTGAGTATTATACTGATCCTACTGAAGCACTAGAGAAAATTGATGAATTAGTTGATGAAAAATTGAACATCATTTTTGCTCTTATTGATTTTCAAATGCCCTCAATGTCAGGGGCAGATTTAATTAAATCTATTAAAAACAAATATCCTGATTTAAAATGTGTTATGCTTTCTGGACAAGCACATAAAAAATCCGTTATGAATTTGAAAAAAAACAACTTACTCGAAAATTTCATTCACAAACCTTGGAGTGAAGATGATCTATTCAATATTCTTCGTCCAATTTTACTTGAAAAAGCCCTCTAATTTTACCCATGAAAAATATTTTAATACTTGGAGCAGGATTGTCCGCTTCTTCACTCATAAGATACCTTTTAAAGCATTCTGAGTCTGAATCTTGGAGCATAACAATAGTTGATAAAGAGATATCTTTGATACAAGAAAAAATCAAAGGACACCCTTTTGCTAGGGCAATGTCATTTAATGCTTTAGATCCTGAACAAAGAAAGCCTGAAATAGAAAAGTCGGATTTGGTCATTTCAATGCTGCCTGCAAGATTTCATGTTGATGTAGCAAGGGATTGTTTAGATTTAAAAAAAGACATGATAACTCCCTCTTATGTTTCAACTGACATGAGATCTTTACATGATAAAGCAAAAAAAGCTGGTGTTCTTATCTTAAATGAAATAGGTGTTGACCCCGGAATTGATCATATGAGTGCGATGAAAATTATTCATTCAATTCAAAAAAGAGGTGGAAAAATGACTTGTTTCAATTCCTTTTGTGGGGGGCTTTTAGAACCGAGTAGTGAGAATAATCCTTGGAAATATAAATTCACATGGAATCCAAGAAATGTTGTTCTTGCTGGTAAAGGTGGGGCGGCCATGTTTATTGATCATGGGGAGTATAAATACATTCCATACAATAAACTTTTTAGTAGGCTCGATCAGATTTCTATAGATGGCTATGGTGATTTTGAAGGCTATCCAAATCGAGATTCTCTTTCATATAGATCTCTTTATGGACTTGATGATATTGCTACAATATACAGAGGTACCCTGAGAAGGCCTGGTTTTTGTTATGGCTGGGATGTATTTGTTGAATTGGGAATGACTGATGATTCATATGTTATGCAAAAGTCTGAAGAATTAAGTCCTAGAGCTTTTTTAAATGCATTTTTACCTTATAATTCATCAATTTCTGTCGAAGAAAAATTTAAAATTTTCCTCAGAGAAGACAGGGCTTATTTATATAATCAATTCGAGTGGCTAGGCATTTTTGAAAAAGAAACCTCTTTTGGGGAGCCTAATGCAACACCTGCAATGTTATTGCAAAAATTGCTTGTCAATAAAATGTCTTTAGCACCTAATGATCGAGATATGTTGGTTATGTACCATGAATTTGAATTTGATTTAGACAAGGTGTCTAAAAGGATTACGTCTTCTATGATTAATATTGGTGAAGATCAGGTTTATACAGCAATGTCAAATACAGTTGGCTTGCCTATAGGAATGGCGGCAAAATTAATTTTGAGTGGAGACTTAAATAAAAAAGGTGTTCACATACCAGTAACACCTGATATTTATGAACCAATATTAAAAGAACTTAAAGAAAATGGTGTGATATTCAATGATAAAGAAATAGAAATATAGCATTTATCTTATTGGTTTTCTTTTTGAAATTTTAGCTATAATTATTAAATATTAATAATTTTAAGCAACGATTAATACGAAAAAATCGTTTATATAATGCTAAACAAATCTACCAAACTATATGTTTTACATATAACGTTCAAAACCATAACCATGCTATTGAGTAAAATTCCATTCATTTGTTTTCTTTCATTTTCAAGTTTTCTTTTTTCTCAACAAGGAGATGGAGGAATTCCTAATTCTAAAAAACATTTTTCAAATTTTAAAAATATTGATCATAAATTTTTTGAACAACCAAATATAAATCAGCTAAAGTCTGAAGATGAAATAACTGACAATACAGGTACTGCTCCTTGGAGGTTTGGTTATAATAATTTTACGAATTTAAATATTTTCAATTCTGGAACTTGGTTTGATTTGCCAAACGGAGACAGGTTGTGGTTATTAAAAATAACTTGCCAAAATGCTTTAACAATTAATCTTACTTTTTCAAATACTGAAATACCAAATGGAAATGAGCTATATGTTTATGATCCACAAAAAACATTTGTATTGGGTAAGTTTACATCAAATCATTTGTACAAAGGACAGTTAGGGGCTGAAATTATTGCTGGCCAAACAGCCATAGTTGAGTATTTGGTAAAGGCTAAACAGAATTATGGACACATTCAGGTTTCAACAGTTACTCATGGTTATAGAACAGCATCTGAGTTTCATGAAAAAGCATTCGGATCATCAGGTTCTTGTAACATGAACGTTAATTGTAATGATGGAATACCATGGCAAGATCAAAGAAACAGTGCGCTTATGTTGGTTTCTGGTAGTAATGGTTTTTGTTCAGGAGCCCTAATAAATAATACTCAAAATGATGGAAAGCCCTATGTTTTAACGGCCAATCACTGTTATTCAAATCCAGCAAGTTGGATATTTAGATTTAATTGGCAATCTTCTGGCTGTAACAATCCTGGAAGTTCACCGAGCTTTGTATCCTTAAGTGGTGGCGCTTTAAGAGCAAGAAGACAGCCTTCAGATATGTGTTTGGTTGAAATAACTGGCGGTCTACAAAATGGAACAGTACCATTGTCATATAATCCTTACTTTTCTGGTTACAGTCATTCAAGCACCCCCGCTACTTCTGCTGTCTCGATCCATCATCCTGCAGGTGATATAAAAAAGATATCTTTCGACGATAACACAGTTAGTTCTGTTCAGGCCATGGGCTCTTCGGAAGCAAACAGTAGTTGGCAAGTCAATTGGGATAGAAATACAACAACTGAGGGCGGTTCTTCTGGGTCTCCATTGTTTGATCAAAACCACAGAATTATAGGTCAATTGTGGGGAGGAGGGGCATCATGTAATAATTTATCTGCTCCTGATTACTATGGGAGTTTGAATAAATCATGGGAGCCCAATGGGAGTAACAATTCGGAGCAACTCAAACATTGGCTAGACCCGAACGATGATGGAGTTACATTTATTGACGGATATGACCCTAATAATCCAAGTGGCCCCTCAGTAAATGATGCGTCATTATCAGGTGCTCAAGGTGTTTCAGGTACATTTTGTTCTGCTAACATAATTCCATCAGTTGAAATAACAAATAATGGTTCACAAAACTTAACTTCTGCCACCATAACTTATGATTTTGGTGGTGCAAGCAATACTTTTAATTGGACAGGTTCTTTAACGCAATGGCAATCTGAAACAGTAACCCTACCAACTGTTACACTTGCTGCTGGAAACTATGTTTTCACTGCTATTGTTGACAATCCTAATGCCTCCGTTGACGAAAATCCTAATAATAATGATGTGACATCTAATTTTACTGTTGTTGTGAATGGTCAAAATGTAGATTTTAGTTTAACTCTAGATTGTTATGGATCTGAAATTTCATGGTCTCTTGATGATGATAATGGAAATACTTTATACATTAGTGATCCATACCAAGATAATACACCGGGTTTTATTATAGATGAAGATTTCTGCTTAAACTTCGGATGTTATGTTTTCACAATAAATGATACATATGGAGATGGGCTTGCAGGAGCTCAATGGAATGGGTGTAATCAGGATGGAAGTGTTTTTATTGTCTTTGGGACTGATACATTGGCACAAATAACTGAGGCAAATTCTGATTTTGGAAACCAAGAAGTTTTGAACTTTTGCATAGAAGATAATAGTGGTTTTGTTGATATGTTGGATGAAAATATTATTGTATATCCTGTTCCATCGAGTGATGAAGTAACTGTTACAACTCCAATTTTATCGATGAATAGAATAGAAGTCGTAGATATTCTAGGAAAAGTTAACACTTCATATTTCCCTGAGGGAAAGCAAAAGTATTCTTTTAAATTGAATAACTTTTCAAAAGGTGCCTATCTTTTAAGAATACATTTTCAATCTGGAAAAATAAGCCATTCGAGGTTTGTAGTTAAATAGGTATTTTACTTTCATTCATAAATTTATAGCCTACACCCTTAATGGTTTGAATGTGTTCGGCTCCAATTTTAGATCTAAGTTTTCTTATGTGAACATCTATTGTTCGATCACCTACAATTATATCTGATCCCCAGACAGTATTTAATATGATTTCTCGGTTAAATACGTGGTCTGGTTTTGAAGATAGAAGAGAGAGTAATTCAAATTCCTTTCTGGGTAAATGAATTTTAACCCCATCTTTTTTTACAATATACTTTTCCGGTATAATTATAAGTTTGGAATTTTGAGCTTCAGAATGTGTTTCGCCAGACCTCCTTAATAAAGCTTTAATTCTACTTAACAATACCTTGGGCTTTATAGGTTTAGTTACATAATCATCAGCACCTGCGTCCAAACCTGCGATTTGACTATAATCTTCACTTCTGGCACTTAAGAAACAGATTAAAATATTTTTAGTTTTAGAGTCTTCTTTTAAAAGCTGGCAAACTTCGATACCATCCATTTCTGGCATCATCACATCAAGTAATATCAAATCGGGCATAAATTCTCTAGCAATTTTAATCCCCTTAAGTCCATCAGCTGCAGTTTTTACAATGTATCCCTTTTGTTCAAGGTGAAATTGGATAAGTTCAGTAATGTCAGGTTCATCATCAATTAGTAAAATTTTCTTTTTTGTTTGAGCCATATTTTATGTAATAATGTATTCTAAATTAATCATATTTTAATATATAATTAATAAAAAAGATTAATTATAATTTGTTTTCTTTTCTTAAAATGTGACAATAGTATTTTGTATCTTTATAATCATTTTATTGACTATAATTAAATATGAATGAGTGTTAGGATATTGTTAGCTGAAGATGATGTTAATCTAGGGTTTGTTATTTCTGATCAGTTAAAATCTGATGGTTATGATGTCACTCTTAGCACAAATGGAGTTGAGGCTTTAGTAAACTTTCACGAGCACAAATACCATCTTTGTATTTTTGATGTGATGATGCCCTCAAAGGATGGATTTACTTTGGCAAAAGACATACGTAAAACAGATCAAAAAACACCCATACTTTTCTTAACCGCAAAGACGATGATTGATGATCGTATTGAAGGCTTCAAATCTGGTGGGGATGATTATTTAACAAAACCATTTTCTATGGAAGAGTTTTCCTTTAGGGTTAAGGCTTTATTGAAGAGAGTTGAAATTACTACAGTTAAAGAGAGCCCTGTTATTTCTATAGGTTCATATTTTTTTGACACTTCAGAATTTTGTTTGATTTTGGATGGTCAAATTAAAAAGTTAACTAAAAAAGAAGCTCAGATTTTAAAGATTTTATGTAAGTATGTAAATGAAATTACACCAAGGGAAATTATATTAAACTCAGTATGGGGTAAAGACGATTATTTTACAGGAAGAAGTATGGACGTTTTTATAACAAAGCTCAGGAAGTATTTGAAAGAAGATCCAGATGTTCAAATAGAAAATATTCATGGAATAGGTCTTAAGTTATCAATTAAAAACACATGATTTTTATACTTCATATTGAAACAGCAACTAAGACTTGCTCAACTGCAATATCTAAAAATGGTTACTTAATTGACATAATTGAAGAACATCCTGAAAATTATATACATTCTGAAAAACTAACTTTAAATATTCAAGAATTAATAAAAAGAAATCAAATTGATTTCAAACAATTAAGTGCTGTATCTTTTTCTTCAGGTCCGGGTTCTTATACTGGACTTAGGATTGGTTCCTCAACAGCTAAAGGCATTTGCTATGCTCTTGATATACCCCTAATTTCAATTCCGACTCTTCTATTATATGATATTTGCGCAAGAAAAAAGGGAGTGATAGGGAATGTTTGTTCAATGATTGATGCAAGAAGAATGGAGGTGTATTCATGTATTACAAATGGAATAGATCTTTTAAAAAAAACCAGTTCTGACGTTCTTAACAAAGATTCGTATTTAAGATTTGACCCTTTAACCGTTGTTGGTGATGGTGCATTTAAAGTTAAAGAGATCTGGTCTCACAGAAAGATTGCTTTTCTTTTTGATGTGATTTTGTCCTCAAAATATCAGGTTGAACTAGCGTATGAAAAATTTAATAATCAAGATTTTGAAAACCTTAGATTATTTGAGCCCAACTATTATAAAGAATTTCAAACCACACAAGCGAGAAATGCTAAATAATTAATTAAATAAAAATCATTTATTTAATCAGATTTGAATATTAGTTGTGGATTGTTATTTTTGTAAAAAGCTGAATCCATGAGTGAAGAAACACTTCATAGAATAGATAGTATTAGACAAAAAGTCAATGCAATTCATAATGATCTTTTAGAAGAGAGGTCAAAAAATCAAAGTTTGAAAGAAAAAATTGATTCCTTGCAAAAAGATATTTTTGATATTAAAGATGAAAACAAAAAGATTCTTGAAGAAAACGTGGATATAAAATCTAAATTGGAAGAGGCGCGCAATAAAGATGATGGAACTCATTTATTTAATAATTCTAAGTCTAGTGAAGAAATAGATGAGATGATTAATGAAATAGAATTTTGTATTGAACACTTAAAAAGGTAACTAATGAGTGAAAAAGTGTCATTAAATATTAAAATAGGAGGAAGGTCGTATCCTCTTAAAATAAATAAAGGAGAAGAGGCTGGAATTAAAAAAGCGTCAGATGACATCAATCGAGCAATAGAAATATTAAAAAAAAACTATGCAGTTAAAGATATGCAAGACTTAATGGCAATGGCATCACTGCAATTACTTTTAAATCCGAAAGACATCACTCAAAAAATTTCTGAATCTGATGGATTTTTAGAAATAGATGAGGCGATTCGACTTTTAGATGAAGAGTTAAGTTCTATGGAATAATTTTAATATTATTCTTTTTCCACATCCTTTTTGCAATTAAATTGTAATTATGGAAGTTATATTATACATTTTATTAGGTTCATTAGGAGGAGCATTGCTTACATTTATAGTTTACAGTTTTGTGTTGAAATCAAAAACACAAAAATTGATTAAAGATGCTCGTAAAGAAGGTGAAAACATTAAAAAGACAAAATATCTTGAGGCAAAAGAAAGATTTTTAAAGCTTAAATCTGACCATGAAAGATCAATCAAAGAAAAGAATAGAAAAATTCAGTCATCTGAGGATAGAAATAGAAATAGAGAGAAAAATCTTCAACAAAAAACCGAAGAATTAAAAAGAAAAGAAAAAAGAATTGATCGTTTAAAATTAGATTATGATTCTAAAATCAAAAACCTTCAAATAAAGCAAGACGAATTGAGTAAAATTCAAGAGCAGAGAGTCGATGAATTGTCTAAAATCAGTGACATGTCTGTTGAGGATGCTCGAAAAAAGCTATTAGAAGCTCTTACAGATGAAGTTAAGGCAAATGCAATGATTCAATCAAAAGAAATTATTGATGAGGCGAAATTAAATGCAAATAATGAAGCTAAAAAGATTGTTATACAATCAATTCAAAGAGTTGCAACAGAACAAGCAATAGAAAATGCTGTTTCAATTTTTAATATAGAATCAGATGAAATTAAAGGAAGAATTATTGGACGTGAGGGGCGAAATATTCGTGCAATAGAAGCTGCTACTGGTGTTGAAATTATTATTGACGATACTCCCGAGGCAATTATTTTATCTTGTTTTGATCCAATTAGAAGAGAAATTGCAAGACTTTCACTACATCAATTGGTGACTGATGGAAGAATTCATCCAGCTAGAATTGAAGACGTGGTAGCTAAAACGAAAAAAAATCTAAATGAGGAAATTGCTGAAACTGGCAAAAGAACATGTATTGATTTGGGAATTCATAATTTAAACCCAGAACTTATAAGAATGGTTGGTAGGATGAAATTCCGTTCTTCTTATGGCCAAAATTTATTAAAACATTCAAGGGAAGTGGCAAATTTATCTGCTATTATGGCTTCAGAATTAGGTTTAAATGTAAAGTTGGCCAAAAGAGCTGGTCTTTTGCATGATATTGGAAAAGTACCGGATGAAGAGCCTGAGTTACCACATGCAATTTTGGGTATGAAATTAGCTCAAAAATATGGTGAAAAAGAAATTGTATGTAATGCTATAGGAGCTCATCATGATGAAATCGAAATGACAAGTCTGATTTCACCTATTGTTCAGGTTTGTGACGCGATATCAGGTGCTAGGCCTGGTGCTCGAAGAGAAATTGTAGACGCTTACATTAAAAGACTTAAAGAGCTAGAATCTCTTGCACTTTCATATGAGGGTGTTTCAAGTGCTTATGCGATACAAGCAGGTCGAGAATTAAGGGTAATGGTTGAGTCTTCTAAGGTTTCAGATAAGAAATCTGATGAGTTGTCATTTTCAATATCTCAAAAAATACAAACCGAAATGACTTATCCAGGTCAGGTTAAGGTAACTGTTATAAGAGAAAAGCGTTCGGTAAATTATGCGAAGTAGATGTTATGAAATTTCTTTTTTATAATTTCCTAGAGTCATTTTTAAAGCTATTATAATAGAACACATTGCCCAAATGGGAACTGCTGCTTTGTCAGTATCAAGAAAGTTGTTCAGTATTGCATGAAAGAAATAAGTACTTAAAGAAAGTATTATGCATAAGATTAATATTCTTGTTTCTCGATCTTCTTTAGGCCATGCTAAAAATAAAGTAATTGCAGAGTAAAATATTGTTGAAACAAGCACAATAAAACTTATAAATCCAAAAATTCCATTCTCACTTAGAGTACTTAAATACTCACTGTGAGCATTGCCCATATTTCCGAAGTTAGTTGAGATAATGGTCAGGTTTTCAGGTCTTTGAAACCTAGCATATTCAAAGGCATATGTTCCAGGACCAAAACCTAAAAATGGTTTTTCTTTAAACATTTCGATAGCACATTCCCATCTGTTAAGTCTTTCAAGGTTTGAGGCATCTGTTGTAATATTAGCAGCACTTTGTATTCTTTCTCCAAATTCTTCTGTTGTATGTTCATATTTATTTCTTTCCATCTCCATTTGAATAGAATCCCATGACAATAAAACAGTAACTAAAAACAATGCAGAAAGACTTGCTATGTAGCTAAATTTAACTCTATAGTAGATAAATAAAAAAACAAATAATGCGACTATAATGCTTAGCCATGCAGCTCTTGTGTAAGAGAAGTATAGGCCAATAATAATAACTATGATTATAAAAAGGTAATGAATGTAATTTAAAGCTGAATGCTTTTTGGATACTAATAAACCAATTGATAAGGGTAAAACCAATGCAATTATGGCACCATACACAGTATGGTCTTTGAAAAATGGCCACATCACCCAATGCCCTTCTTTTTCGCCAAAGTTATAAGTGGCATGTATAGATAAAGTATATAGAATGGCAATAAAACATCCCAAAACAAATAAATATAAAAAGTAACGTATGTTTTCTTTTTTTCTAAAAAAGAAGCTTCCAAAAAATACCATTGGAACAAAAAACCATAGCTTACTTAATAAAAACTTAAATGAAACCAATGGATTGCTACTGGTAAATGATGCCATTAAAACAAATGAAAAATAAATTATTGCTGCAATTATAATAGGGTGTTTCCAAATTTTTGTATTGCTAATAGAGCTGTTAATTTGATAGAAGAAATACAGAATCATTAAGCCAAATAAAATGGGTTCAGTAGGTAAGAATAACCCAAAATTCTCTGTATACTCTTCAATATTAACAGATAATGGAGTCAAAAAGGCAAGAGATAAAAAAAGATATCTTGTGTGGTATAGGCTAGCGTATAATACCAAAAGACAAAGAGGAAAAATAATTAGAAGTAAATACAATCCTTTAAAAGAAAAAAAAATGGAAGCTCCTATAAAAATTATGGCAGTAAAGAAAAAAAATAGATGTTTACTTAAAAACTTCACTTTTCAATCGCTTTCAGCTCATTGATTCTTTTTTGAATGAGCACAATCAATATTGAAAACATTAATGCCCCCATAAAACTAACTAAAACCATAATCATTCTTTTGGGACGGTCTTTTTTATCTGCTACTGTCGCATGGTCTACAATAAATGTATGATTAAATTTAGCATTTGCATCAGATTCAGCTTGGTCATAAGCTACTTGAAACTTTTCTATTTTAGCAATTTTTTCATTTCTCATGTATTCCAATCCGTCATAAATAGAGCCGTATTTTAAATTGGCGTCTATTTTTTCTTTCATTTCTTGTCTTTCATTTTTATTTTTAGCTTCAACATACGCTTGGAAAAGCCCTTGCCTTGCATCAAGTGAGATTACACCGAGTTCAGAAAGGCTGTCTAATTTAGACAATAGAACATTTCGTTCTTTTTCAAGTATAATTTTTTTTCTTTTGCTGATTTCAAATGCAAGCCCAGTTCTATTTGAAATCATTTCATTTTTAACAGTATCAATTAATTTAACAATTGTATTGGCCATTTGTGACGCAAGAATTGGATCTCGGTCAAGTACGTCTATTCTAATAGATCCATATCTAGTTCTAGTAAAAGAGAAGTGTTCATTGTATGCTTTAATTAATTTGTAATTTTTATTGTCATCATTATTTTCGATTTCATAATGCTTGAAAAGATTGAATTTTTTTACTATTCTATTTCTAATTCTAGATGACTGAAGTATTTGAATCAATTGTTCGGCTTGTTCCTCTTCTCCAAAATCCATCGATGATGCCTTTGCAATTCTTTGTTCAGAAAATGAGACAGTAGAGGTTGCTGCAGGAAAGACAATTGCTGTTGAAAGATACAATGGTGTTATAAGTAATGATATGACAATTGAGATTAATGATACTGTCCCGGTTAGGAGTATAATAAATTTTCTTTTATTCCAAAGTGTTTCGAAAAAAAGAAATCTATGTGATGATAAGTCGTCCATTTGTTTTATATAATATGATGTAAAATTAATTAATATAGGGGATTCGAATAATAAAGCTTTACTTTTTTTAATCTTTTCATGTTTAAACTTTAGAGGCGTCCCTTCTTCATAAATGCATTTTTAAGTTCATTTATATCTATAAATTTTAAAATAAATAATCCGGGTATTCCAATCGATAATTGAATTATTATAAGAAATGTATTGTCAATTAATAGGATACTTATACTTACAAGCGAGCCAATAAATACAAGATAAGCAAAAATGCTTTTTAATTTAATAGGAAAATTAATAATGGATTTCGCCAATATAAATTGAGAAATTGCAACCATACCTTGAGTTATTAGCATTGTAATAGCAGCTCCTTCTGCACCAAGTCGTGGTGTTAAACTAAGATTTAAAGTGATGTTAATAATAATCGCAACTATCGATATGAAGCACAGTTGTTTTAAATTTCCGTTTGCTGTTAAAAGGGTTCCAAATATAAAGTTTAAGCTTATACCAATAAAACCAATCATAAGCCATCTAAAAGAAAGTGCGGCTTTATGAATATTTTGGTCGTAAATCATGCCTAAGATTGACTCGGCATTAAATAACAATATAATTACTACAAATATAGAGCCTCCCATGAGAAGGTTTCCAGCAGTATTTAACAATGGGAAAACCTCATGTTTGGCTTTTTTTATTTGCCTTGAGAACATGGGGTATAATACTCCAACGAATACCATTCCAAACATATAAAGAGCATCTAAGAGTCTAAACCCCTGCGCGTAAATCCCTGTTTGAAATTGTCCATCAGGATGAATTCTTTCTAGAATAACAGAATCAGATCGGGTATATAGAATCATTAGTAGTATTAAAACAGCATATGGCACGCTTTTTTTTATTAAATCAAATGAAAATGGTAAGTCTAAAAAGAAATCTTTAGCATTTATTTTTCTTAACAATAAAAATAATGCAACCATAACAGTAATTAAGTAGCAAATGGTCTGAATACCTATGAACCAGAATATTTCAAATGATTCATTTATAATAGGAGCATATAAAACAAATCCACATAGTAGAATTAATAGTGATTTGTCTAAAACAGAAATTATGGCATCAGTTTTAAATAAATGAAATCCAGAAAAATAGCTTCTTGAAAATTGAATAATCATAATTAAGAGTTGATTAAACATTAAAAAAGCCAACATTAAAAATTGCTTTTCTCCATATCCAATGACGTATCCAATCGAAAGAGTAAAGAATGTATAAACAATAAAAAGGACAAATCTTAAGACCATTACTTTTCCAAAATAGTCAGCGGCTTTTTGTGGGTCTTGAGCTACTTTTTTTGTTGTATAGTTGTTAATTCCAATATCTAAAACAATATTAAAAAGTATAGAGAGGTTTAACAAAGAGAAATAAGTTCCATAATCATAAGGCCCAACTCTATTTTGTACAACCGCATCAATACCGAAAAGAGCAAGTGGCTTGATTAAAATATTAAGCAAAAGCGTAATAAACAGACCGGAAAAAAATATGCGTTGCATTTTGTTAAAATAGGTGCAAATGTAGAGATGAATTATTTATTAATAGCTTATTATTATAAAAATAATAAGGTCTAATAAATTGATACTTCAAAATTATTTTATTATGAGTTTAAATCCTTTACCATGAACGTTCATGATTTCAATATTATTATCTTCAAGAAGCATTTTTCTTAGTTTAGCGATGTAAACATCCATGCTTCTTCCATTAAAATAATTATCATCACCCCAAACAGCTCTTAAAGTTGCTTGTCTGTCAAGAATAATGTTTTGATTTTTTACCAATAAATTAAGCAAGTCATTTTCTTTAGTTGTAAGTTTTTTTATTCCATTTGAAAGGTGTAATAGGCGAAGTTCGGGTTCATATTTTATGCTTCCAATCATCAGATTAGAATTAATGTTGACTTCTTTTGGCGATGAACGTTTGAGTATTGCTGTTATTCTAGCAACTAATTCATCCATAGAAAATGGTTTGCTCAGATAATCATCTGCACCAATAGCAAATCCCTTTAATTTATCCTCTTGCTGTCCTTTAGCTGTCAAAAATAAGATTGGAACTGATTTATCAACTTCTCTAATTTCTTCAGCTAATTTAAATCCGTCCATAATAGGCATCATGACATCAAAAACACAAAATGAGAAAGAGCCATCAATAAATTTGGTATATGCTTCTTTGCCATTTTTACATAAAACGACTTTAAATCCTTTTTTTGTTAAATAATTAGATAGCAATCCACCAAGATTTTCATCATCTTCAGCTAATAATATCCGTGTTTCTGGTTTAGTCATTATGTATATTTTTAAATATTATTGTAAAAACAGTTCCTTTACCAAATTCACTACTTACCTTTATCTCCCATCCATAATGGTTTATAATGCCTTTGGTATAATTTAATCCAAGCCCAAAACCTTTTACATTATGTACGTTCCCGGTTGGAACTCGGTACAATTTATCAAAAATTCTTGGAAGATGTTCTTTTTTTATTCCAATTCCTTGATCTTTTATAATAAGTTTTAATTCTCCATCCATCATTATTAATGAGACGTCAATTATTGGTGTATCTGAGCTATATTTTATAGCATTATCGATTAAATTAGATATAGCATTGGTTAAATGGAGCTTGTCACATGAATAAAAATATTCTTTATTAAGTATATTAATGTTGAGATTTCCATTAAGGCTTTTTATTCTAAATGAAAATTGATTACTTATATTTTTAACTAACTCATTAATGTTTGTGTTTTCATTTTCAAGCTCCATTTTTCCTTTCATCATGATGGCACTTTGAAGGATGCTATCAACTAATTTAGATAGGCGCTTGTTTTCAGCATCTATCATATTAACATATGGAGAGATATTGTTTTTATTGTCCTCTGAAATAACATCATCATCACCAAGTGCTTCACATGCCAAAGCAATTGTTGAAATAGGTGTTTTAAATTCATGTGTCATATTGGATATGAAATCAGTTCTTAATTCAGTAAATCTTTTTTGAATTAAAATTGTTTTGTACATGAAGAAAAGTGACAAACCAACTAAAATAACGAGTAAAAAAGTCACATATAAAGATGTTTTCATTCCATCAAATATATATGTGTTTTTGTCAGGGAAATATATATATAACCAAAGATTATTGCTCAATATATCACTCGGGTATAATTTCGTTTTCCCACATTTTTTCTTGTTTAAACTTGAACTGTAATTCTTGATTTTATCTTTATATTTTAATGGTTTGCCTTTATGATTAACAATCATAAAGCTGTATTTCTTAGGAAGATCATCATCTGCTATTTCGGACTTTACAATAGAGTCAAGGAAGAGAATATTAACATCTCTTTGGGTTGTGTTTTTTACAGAGTCAGGAAAAGTCCTAAACATCATGTCATTAACAGTTTTTGCTTTTTTGAAAATTTCTTGTAAAACTTGCTGATTTAACTCGAATGAAGTTTTTATTGAATCTCTGGGAGGTATTTTTTTGATTTTGTAGTTAAAAAGTTCTTCCACCTTGTAGATGTCTCTTGTAATTACTTTTTCTTCTTTAGAATTACCTAATGAATCTATTGATGTTCCCTTTACAATTAAATAGTTGTTAATTGTTCCATTTAGATCAATAAGTGTATCATGAATGGTTGCATCTTTGGTTTCAAATAATTTTTTAAATTCTTTCTTTAAAACTGATTGATATTCGAGTTGAAAATCATTTTTAATGATTTTCATGTATCTTCTTATGTCTTCTGCTTTTTCATGCCTTATGGTGATTCTTTCAAGTGAGGTTGATCGATTTGTGTTAAACTGCGTGAGTTTTCGATCATAAATCTGTGATGTCTGATATGCTTGAATAATGAATAACGATATTATTGAAACAGCTAGAGAGATGACAATAATATTTAACCTTTTTTTATTCATTACACGTAAAAGATTTATTAAATGTAATTAATTCATTGTTAAAATAAATCAATTACAGGGAATCATAATAAATATATTATCTTGTTTTTCTAACTTAGCAATTACTATGAGTTATCAAATTTTGTTTTTTTTATGAAAAAAAATATACCATCATTTATTCTTTTATTTTCTATTCTATCCATTGTTTTGCTCACTTCGCAAAGATGTTCTGAAAGTAAAAAAGAATTGCCAGAATCTAACGTTTATCCGGTTAATCCAATAGATTTTTCTCAAAGCATGCTTCTTTATATAAAATCAGAGTTGTCATATAAGGATTACTTGGATACATTAAAGCAAATCAATTTAAAAAAGCTACATTCAGAATTAAATACATCAAATAAAAAACTTGCTTTTTGGATAAATACATACAATTCCCTAGTTCAAATTCGATTGCTTGAAAATCCAAGTCTTTTTCAGGATAAAAATGCGTTTTTTAAAAAAAATGATATAATTATAGGGGGTGAAAAACTAAGTCTTAACGACATAGAAAATGGTATCATGCGACTTAAGACAGATGAAAATATTACCAATCTTTTTATTACAAAAAAATTCATGCTTCAAACACTTGAGAGCAGAATTCACTTCACTTTAAATTGTGGTGCAACATCATGTCCGGCAATTGCATATTATAATCCTGATGAATTAGAACAACAATTAGATAATGCAACACGGTTTTATGTCGAAAACAATTGCGAATATAATGCCGAGAAGAATGAAGTGGTGATTAGCGAGCTTTTTTCATGGTTTAAAGAGGATTTCAATGGAGAAGAAGGTGTTGTCAAATTTCTTAAAAAATATAATTTAATACCTAAAGATAAATTTCCAATAATTCTTTTTAAAAAATATGATTGGGGAGTTAAACCAGCAAATTTTAATTGATAATATGACGGTAGGGGTTATAATTCCTGCATTTAATGAGGCGCTTTCTATTAAAAAAGTAATTCAAGATTTGCCCAAACATATAATAGCAGAGATTGTTGTTGTAAATAATGGATCTACAGATGATACTGCATTAATTGCAGAGAAAAATGGTGCAGTTGTGTTGACTGAGAATAGGCGAGGTTATGGATGGGCTTGCTTAAAAGGAATGGAATATCTAAAGAAAAAAGACATTGAAATAGTTGTTTTTTTAGATGGAGATTATTCTGATGATCCAAAAGAAATCACTCAATTAATTGAGCCAATTAAAAAAAATAAATGTGAATTTGTTGTTGGTTCTAGAGTGATAGGAAATCGTCAAAAAGGTTCGCTTAAAACCCATCAAATATTTGGAAATAAATTAGCCACTTTTTTAATTCGAATTTTTTTTGGGGGTGTTTTCACTGATCTTGGCCCCTTTAGGGCAATAAAACAAGAGTCTCTTTCAAAGCTATCCATGAAAGATAAAACATATGGATGGACTGTTGAAATGCAAATTAAAGCTGTAAAGCACAGGCTGAAATATATTGAAGTACCCGTAAGTTATAAGCCTCGTATTGGTAAATCAAAAGTTTCAGGTACAATCAAAGGGTCTGTTAAAGCGGGTACAATTATATTATTTTGGATTTTTAAAAGTTTGTTTAAGTAATGGAGATTCTTCTTTCATATTTGTTTTATTTTTTGGCATCTATTTTTTTAATCTACGCACTGCTGCAATTTCGTTTAGGTATCTATTTTTTGCGTTCTTTTTTTTATGATTCAACAGTAAAACAAAATTTTTTAGTGACATTTCCAAAAGTAACCATTCAACTCCCTGTATATAACGAAAAAAATGTTGTTTTAGACCTTTTAAATGCCATAGAAAATATTGATTATCCACGCCATTTATTACAAGTGCAAATTTTAGATGATTCTATTGATGAGACCAGTTATTTAATCTCTACTTTTCTAAAAAATAAAAACTTAAAGACTGCTTTTGAGCATATATGTAGAGATAATAGGGAGGGTTACAAAGCTGGGGCATTAGATGCGGCTTTAAAAAAATCAACAGGCGAATACATTGCAATTTTTGATGCTGACTTTATACCACCAAAAAACTTTTTAATCAATACATTACCTTACTTTAATAATTCAGAGATTGCTTTTGTGCAAACCAGATGGGGACATTCGAATGAAAGCCTATCGATGCTAACTAAAATTCAAGCTTTTGCTTTGGATATGCATTTTACAGTAGAGCAAGAAGGACGTTATTTTAGTGGCGATTTTATTCAATTTAATGGTACTGGTGGAATACTAAAAAAATCAGTAATTAATGAAGCAGGAGGTTGGAGCAGTGATACTGTGACTGAAGATTTAGATTTGTCCTTCAGAATACAGCTTTTAAATTACAAGGGTGTTTATGCCTCTGATATAATATGTCCAGCTGAGCTTCCAACCACAATAGAGGCTTTAAGAATACAACAAACAAGGTGGATTGGTGGTGGCGCATCATGTTTTAATAAATTAAATAAAAAAGTATTGTTTTCATCTAACATATCATGGGGAAAAAGGTTTTTTGCACTTGTTCATCTTTTTCACTCTTCGATGTTTTTATTTCTTTTTTCAATGTTATTGCTGAGTATTTTTTCTTCTATTTTTTATAGTTCTAATTATGAGCCTGTTGGGTTTATAGCAAGTTTAATTTTTACTTTTTCACTTATAAGTTTGATTTTTATTTATGGAATTGGTTTTTGGATTGGCAATAAAAGAAAGATTGGAGATTTTCCTAAATTTTTATTTTGTTTCCTCTTGTTTATAGCTCTTAATTTTGGCATGAGTCTTAATAACATTGTTGCAATAATTAATGGTTATAGAAAAAAAATGGTGGTTTTCAACAGAACACCAAAAAATAAAGAAGGAGATAATGTTAAGTATTTAGCTATTGAAAAAAGAAACTTTATAAATCTTCTTGAACTTGCTATTTTTAGCTCTTTGATCATTTGTTTTTTGAATTCTATTGCTAATAAGAATTACACTTTTATTTTCATCCATTTCTTTGCCATGATAGGTTTTGGATGGGTTGTTTTCAAATCAATACTTAATCTTTTTTATTTAAAGTTTAAAAGAACAATACCTAACTACAATTGAAAAAAATCATCATATTTTCGGTCTGTTTTTTTCTTTTAATATCAGGCTTGCTTTTTTTATCCTCAAGAGAAAACTTTTTTCTGTTGGCTTCTTTTTACCTTTTTTCATTCTTGCTATATTTTTTTTTCATTTTAAAAAAGCTTCATTTTACCTTTAAATTTTATTTTCTTTTATTTCTTATAATAGGAATTACGTCTTTGTTTTCTTTTCCTTACTTATCTAATGACTTTTATAGGTTTTTATGGGATGGTGAACTTTTTTTGAGAGGTGATAATCCATATGACTATAAGCCCACAGAATATGTTCGTCAACTATCAGATCAATTCTGGAATCAGGATTCTGTTTTTCATTTAGATTACAATATTAATTTGTACAACGGAATGGGTAGCCTTTCTCAAAATCACTATTCCTGTTACCCTCCATTTTCTATTTATTTATTTAGCTTTTGTGTTTTTTTTACTAATGATTTAGATATAAATGTCTTTGTAATGCATTTATTAATGCTTTGTTTTCAGCTTCCTGGTGTTTACTATGGGATGAAAATTTGTAAAAAAATAGGTGTCAACAAATTAAATGTTTTCTTCTTATTCCTTCATCCTCTTTATTTGGCTGAAGTATTTGGCAGTCTTCATTTTGAGGGTGTTATGATTCCTATGTTCTTGATGTTTTTGTATTTTATGATTTCGTGTTTTGATTTATGGGCTTCTTTTATTTTGTCTCTTGCTATTCACATTAAGTTAATTCCATTGTTGTTATTTTTTGTATTGTTCTCATATCTTTCTTTCTATCGATTTTTTAAGATTTTTTTAGTAGTAATATTCGTTACATTATTGCTTTGTTTCGGTTTGTTGAATTCAATAAATATTTATAATTTTTTTGACAGTGTTTTTCTCTATTTTGGAAAGTTTGAGTTTTATTCATTTATCTATGTTTATTTTCAGTCAATAAACATTCAGTTTTGGATTACGGTATTAAATATCTTTCTAATTTGCACGTCGATTTTTTGGTTTCGAAATAAAAAAATAAGCTGGGAAAAATCAATTCCCATTGTATTGATTATATACTATGTGTTTAGCAGTACAGTTCATCCTTGGTATTCAATATTCGTCCTTATGTTTCTTCCATTTTCAAATTTAAAATCAACATGCGTTTTTCCAACATTATGCTTCATATCATATTTATTCTATGATATTGGAGATGGAGTTGCCTTGAGGATTGTTTATTTGATAAGCTACATTATTACAATTGGATTTTTGATATTTGATTTGCTTAAATTAAAAAAAGAATCGGAATTAAATATTTTGAATTAGGGGT
>MDTD01089392.1_pt1 | contig 26007 bp, 29 predicted proteins | sample 811221 | NCBI WGS metagenome assembly MDTD01 (sample SAMN05326646, study PRJNA326480) | marine metagenome | isolation source: seawater | place: Pacific Ocean: South West | collected 2011 | reverse complement strand
CCATATTCTACCACCTTGTCATAATCAACTTTAGACTTCTCGCAAATCTGACGTAGTTCATTAGAAAAGCTAACCTTAGTGGCAAGAAAGCAGTTAGTAAAGTACTTTACCATCTCGGCAGTATTAGATCCTGTCTTAATGATCGATGCGTTAGGAAAAGCCTTCGCAAATATTGTCTTCATTTTCGAAGTTCCAGGTCTTGGGCCACCTAAAATAATTCTGGTCTGATTCTTATAATCGTTGATTGCATTGGCTTCTGTCAAAAACTCTGGATTAAAAACAACCTGGATGTTTTTTACTACTTTGTTGAGACCTGCTGTAGTGCCTGGTGGAATAGTTGACTTGATCACGGCTACACGATTTTCAAGATTATTTGCTCCACAAATCTCATCGATCTCTTTTACGACACCTTCAACTATTCTTGTGTCGCACTCGCCTGATTTTCTCATTGGCGTCGGCAGGCAGACAAAAATAATCTCGCAATCTCGGGCAAGGACTGCTAGGCTCTCAACTGCGAAGTCCTCAGTTTTAAACTTGTCATAAGTAGCAAGATCAAAAAAATCTCTCATACCTTCTCGAACTGCCGTTCCTACAAAACCTTGACCACAAATACCAATCTTCATTCTATTTTCCTAAGATCTTTATATAGTCCATAAATCGCTCATTGTCAGAAGCGTATCATCTTCAATATCTTGAGCTGCTGCAGTACCTAAAATATTTTCAAACATCTTTGGTGAGATTCCTGTTCCTGGTCGCTTGCACCCGATGTTTTCAACTGTAAAAATCTCTCCTGCCTTAATGGGTCGAAGGCTTACGACGCTCCTTCTTGCGTACAATTTGGCGCGCTCTTCGCTTTCAGTGCATTTCTTAATTTCAGATGTCCCAAGCATTGTATAAGACAGATCCATAAGACGAACAATCTCTTTTACTTGGCCCGGGTCAACAGAAAGCCAGTGATCAGCGCTTTTATCAAGAGTCTTGTCGACTGTGTAATGCTTCTCTACAATATTTGCTCCAAGCATGAGGCTGAATGCTGGCGTCTCCACAGTCATAGTATGATCAGAAAGACCGTAAGCATATCCGTCACCAAATCTTTCCTGGATCGACTTTATCATTGATAAGTTTATTTGATCAGGATCTGTCGGGTACTTTAGGTTGCAGTGCATAATAACGATCTTATCAGTTCCTGCCTTTTCCAAAACATGAACAGCTTCTTGAATATCTTTCAGGCTAGCTGCTCCCGTGGAAAGCATTACAATCTTTCCCTTAGATCCTACATGCTTTAAAAGCGGGTGGTTAGTAACGTCACAAGAGGCAATCTTATAAGCATTAATTCCAACCTTGTCTAAGTAGTCTGTGGCATCATCATCAAAAGGAGTTGACATGAACTCAATATCATACTCATCACACATCCTTTTTAGCTCAGCATGCTCAGCCTCACCAAAAGAATCCAAGTGGGAGTAAGAATCAAATTGAGAGCCATCTTCTTCAATCTCACCTTCCCAATCCCAGAATCTAGGGGCGTCTTTGGTGCAAAGATTTGATGCCTTGTAGGACTGGAATTTTATTGCGTGTGCGCCTGCTTCGGCGGCTTCTCTGATCAAGCGCTCGCCAAGCTCAAGTGAACCTAGGTGATTTACGCCTGCCTCGGCGATAAAAAAAGGCTTACCTGATCTTAAGCGAGCCCAAAGACTTTTAACTTGCGACATTTTTATCCCTATCGATCTGTTCTTTCAAAGAAGATCTTTGGTCAATTTTAGTTGACAGTGAACCTTCACGCTTAAAATAACGATAATAGGGTAATCTTAACCTGTAACCATCAAAGTTTTTAATATATCTCAAAATGAGATCGTAATCCTCTCTGTTTCGAAGAGATTCATCGTAGAATCCGACTGCGTCAAGGTATCTTCTCCTAAACATGACTCCAGCCCCGTGATCTAGTAACTTATCAAGCGTATTGATTTCTTGCTTTCTGCTCATATCTTTGTCCACTACTATCTGGTCGCAGTACACAAAACCAACATCTTCATTCCACTCTAAGACCTCTGCCATAGTGTGTAGAAAATTCTTGTTGATAAAATCATCTCCATCCACTCTGACAACATATTTTCCGCTTGAAGCTGCGATTCCAATATTGGAGGCGGCGGAGACTCCTCCATTCTTTTCAGACTTTATACTCGTGATTAATTCTCCGAATCTTGATATTGCTTCCCATGATTTATCAGAGGAACAATCATCCACGACAATGATCTCATATTTATCATCAGGTAAAGTCTGGTTGATACAGCTATTGATAGCTCTAGTAATATAGTCTTCGAGGTTGTAGCACGTAACAATAACGCTTATAAGCTTTTTATGTGACAATTAGCAGAAAACCATCCGGATCTAGTAGTTCATCAGCGAGAACCTGTATGTCTTTCTCGCTAATTCCCTCTGCTTTATTATAACAAACTCCTGCTGCAAGTATCACATCAAATTTTTGGCCTTCTTCCCAGTTGCTTACGTGCTCTTCAATCAAAGACTTAGAGTCTTTAGCATCTCCGGCGATAATCCAATAGTCTTTCATTCCAGCTGCTTCCATGATGACTTTAGCACCCTTAGTGATCTTTCTAAGAATCTTTCCACCATCGCCCCACACGTCTGTTCGCATATCGAAAAGATCAATTCCAACAAAAGTTTTAAATCCTAAGTGGTGAAACAAGGGTGCGTACTGGCAAATTCCACAGCCTATGTCTAGAACTCTAAGCTTTGATCCGTCGTTTTTTAAAATATACTCAGCGAATCTTCTGTCAGAATTCATTATCTCGACTACTTTAACATCTAGGCTATGATTCTCAAACCCGGGAATAGGAATCGACCTTCTCATACAGTTGTTCCAAAAGGGGGGAGATTTGCCATCTACGGGCATATTTTCTTCCTTGGCGAACTTAATTGTTGCTTCTTTAGAGTTTTCTAAAGCTTCACTTAAGCCGGGTACATCTTCAATAGATACGCGGTCTTCTTTAGGTATTTTTTTAAGGTCTTCTCTAGTAAAAACTGCTGATTCAGTATTCCAGACCTTATGATTGCGATTGGGTTCGTTTTTTCTCATCTAAGCGCCTCCTGCAAGTGTCACAATTCTATGTATGCAGTACTAAAAATCGCTTACAGTAATTTAGAGGTTATTAAACGATGCGACCCCATCTTTCTTGAGATATTTTTCTACAACTGAATCGAATACTTTTCTACTGATTCCTAGATTACCTTTTTTTGGGTCTGCAGGACCTGGATAGTTGATAGAAATAAGATCAAAACTTTTCTCATCATCTTCTCCGAGAAAAAAGTCTATGTCAAAAACGCTCCCTTGAATTAGGCGCCCATTATTTATCTTAAATTTCTTAATAACACGCTTAGCGCTTTCAAAATACTCTTGATTTCCCTCATAATAGCACTGGATACAGTTGTTTCTAACTGTCGTCAGAGATCTGAGCGCAGAGTCTTCATCCCGAAGTGGGTGGTATACTGTCTGTATTGGAACTCCTGGAGGCGAAGTAAGAAAATTTATTAGATCGTGTGCTCTAAATGAGTTGAATAAGAAAGTTTCTAAAAAAATCTCCCATCGCCTAGAATCATATTGATCGATTCCGCAAAAAGAAGTAATTCCTAAATTTTGAAAAATTGGCCAATATGAACAAAACCCTGCTCCTAGGTCTAAAAGTTTGACAGGTTGGTTTTTACTCTTTTTCTCAGAAATGTAATCAAAAAATTCTGGCTGGTTATTCTGCATTTTTAAAAGCCTGGCTCTTATAGGGACTTTCATATGCCAGCCCCAAGAAGTCATGTTTTTATCATAATTTTCTGAAGCCTCTGGGCCTGATGTTTTGAGATATTTTTTCTTGATCTCAGCTAGGCGATTCTTAAAAAAAATATTTAAGTCATCCTCTAGTAAATCAATGGCAGCCACAAGCTGTTTTTTCGGATTTAGGCTTGACATTTTAGCATCAACTCCTCAACAATTTTTAAGTCTTCAAATGTATGAATATCTGTGTAAGACGTCGAAACCACGCCCTTGTATACTGAGAGAGCTTTTTGATTTACGCACTTTCTCAGCATAACATGAACTGCTGCATCTTCAACGCCGTCTTCATCAACTGTAAAAACTTCCCACAAGCTATGTTCTTGTAGTTTTCTTATGCACTCATCGATCTTCTGTGATGTTATCTGTGGTGAGTTTGCCTGCACTCTTACCAACACATCAAACTCACTTCCCGTTTGTCTCTCAGACCATTCTAGAGCGTGTGAGAGTACATCCTGTGTCCAGACATGATCTTCAGCTAGCTCATTAGGGCGATCGATTACTTTTGCTCCGCTCTGAATGGCGATTTCGGCAATTTCTTCATCTTCGGTCGAGACGTATATGTTTTGAGCGTCTAGATACTGACTTCCTTTGCAGGCTTCGATCGCATAGCTCATGAGAGGCTTTCCAAGAAGTGGGTGGATGTTCTTTCTGTGAAGACGCTTGCTCCCGCCTCGAGCTGGAATAACAGTCAATATTCTCAAAGCTCTACCACTTTCACGAACTTGTCACCTGATTGTGAGTGTCCTGCTGTAGCAATAGCTTTGTAATCATCTTTTAAGGGAATCACGCAAGCCCAGCTATTTCCTTCTTTCCGTAGTTCTCCCTCAATGTATTCGAATTTATCTGTCGATGTAAGTGCGAAAATAAAAGCTTTTTTCTGGTAGGGGCGCGAGGAGAAGGAAAAAGTTATTTCTTCAGAGTTTTGATCAGAGTTAACTTGTACTTTCTCAGGCTGGATCTTTCCGACACACTGCAAAGCAGACTTGGCATCGCAATATGAGAAAGGCACACCAAACTTATTTGAAGACTTCTGTATCATTTCAATCGCGCGGTAAGTCTCAGGTCTCATATCTCGGTGATCATGACTAAAGTAAGAAAGAAGTACAGGCTGGTCAAACTGCCCGGCATAAGAAAATGCTTCATCTACCTGCCACTGCTCTAAGTGATGTAGCCGGGACTCAAGATCTACAGATCGAGCGATCATTCTCTTCATCTCACCTGGCTGCGTTAGATCATCTACATGAGGATGATAGTAACCCCAATGGGATGGTGCACCGTACCAGTTAAAATCAAAGATGTTTGTAGTAGGAGCAGACCTATGTGACACACGATTAGAATAGTCAAGCATGAAGTGATCCTCGAGCCAATGAGAGCACTTGTTATCTTCGATTGTTCCCCCTGCCCGATAAACCTCAGGAAAGTCATTCCTCTCTAAGGCTCTGCGTCCAAGAATCTCATAATGGATATCGGATTCGTCCCAGTCAGGACTCCACTGGTCACCGATGCCGCTTTTTGGAGGCTGGTGATAATGCCAGTGAAAAAAGTCATGTGAAGTATTTAAAGACTTTATGTTATCATACGTGTCATGAAACTCTTGAATCCTGTTCTTTGGATTAGTTTTAAAGCCCATGAAATCCATGATGAACCAATTATAAACGTATGGGCTTCCGCTTGAGTCTGTATACTTTTGCCTAAACTCTGGGCATGTTATCTCCCGAAGAGACGCCTTGATATCTGCCCAGTTATCCATGAACTCTTTGGAGCCGTCAGGTCGACGCCTAACATCACCACCAATAGGACCCTCAGTATCCACGCAATGAACGACTAAAACTTGACCTTTATCATAGGAGCCAACCATACTTTATCATCCCAGTTTTACTTCCTTTGCTAACATGAAAGTCATACACTTCGCTAATCAAAGAAAATCTTCTCTGTGCGAATTCTAAAAAGCCTTGATCGATTTTACACTTAGCATAACTAACTTTTACTCTTTCCCTTAGTCTACGAGCCAGATCACCCGGCTCACACGAAAGAACATTTAGATAGCTTAATAACACCGGAAACCTTTCATGATTAAAGCTGTAATAGCTTGAGATATCTGCAGTGCCACTTACATCTGCTTCAAAAAACTTACAAAAAGAAGAAAATTCTTCCCATGCATCATTGCAGCACTTTATGTAGTCTTTTAGTACTTGCTGCAAATTAATAACTTTAAAATTGCTTCTCAAACTATTTGTCGAAACTCTCAAGAATTCTTTTCCAGTTAGTGATTCCACGTTTTTGATTGATCTGTCAGCTGACTTTAAGTACAAAAGCATTTGGTGCGGTGAAATACTGAAATCATTCAAGCTTTCCAGAAGAAGAATTCTCTCAGGTAGCCATTCCAATACTTCGACAAACTTAAAATACTCGCTATCGCTTTTTTCAAAGTCAGTTCGCTCTCCCTGAACAAGCTGCAACTTAAAGTTTTCGATCGTTCCGATTCTTGGCATACAGCTTCTTGGCATAACAATAACGCTGCCTCCCATTAGAAACTCTTCTACTTCAGGAGAGACAACAGGAAAACCATCCACTACCACAAAGTCAAGATCAGATATACCGGGATGGCTTATTTCACCTGCCAAGTAGATAGTAAGCTCAGGATTATCACTACAAAATTTTCGAATTGCATCCTGATAATCTTCGTATGTTTTGCCTTCAAGTGCCAAGTCTGCTCTCCAGAAGCTTGGCAAATTTAGCAGCTCTTACAAGGTAGTTGGTTCCTAGAGTTTTCTTTACCTGGTCGGGTATAGTATTTCCGACATGATAGCTTTTCTTCCATCCGAACCTTGCCGAAGAACAAGCCTCCAAAAACTCAAGATCTTCTCCTGAGAAGTGTGCCCTTATTAGGTCGTAAGATTCTGACTTTTGGCAGTAGTTTTCTTGAAGATTTAACCACAGTGTAGGCAAGAGCATGACAACGCACATGAGGTACTTTAACTGGTACATAGTATTCGGATCTTCGTAGTTTTCCAGCAGATATTTTCCGTCCTTAGCGTGGTGCTTTAAAACTCCGGTCTCGCTAGCTTTTTCTAAAGTCTTAACTATTCCCCTAAATCTTGACATCTCCTGGCTGGATGAATCAACTCTTCCCACAGTAATACTCTTATTTCCTAGCAAGCACTTTGAATCTCTGAGAAGATTGACGGGTAGATAGAGGCTTGGAAATGATGACATCTCTTTTTCGTGAACAAAATGAATACCATGATGCTGGTAAGGATCTAGTACTCTCATCATCTTGTCTATCTTCTGGCAAGTTTCAAATGTCTGGTATCTGTTCTCTCTGGAAAGAGACTCGCTCTTTAGAATACCAATGGCGTCAAAGTCGCTCCACCCGGGGACCACATTAAGATCAGCACAACTACCGTGAATTAAGAAGTATGAAAAAGACATGCTTTTTTCTATCTCTTTGCGTATTTCAAGAATAAATTCTAGATCTTTTCTCTCGTAGTCTTTTTTGGTAAATTTTGCCAGTTTGAGATTTTCTTTTTTCTTAAAAGGTAGCCATTCTTCATATGCTGCCGATAAGTGATCCGCAAACATATCAAAAACAAAGCTAGGCTTTCCTTTGATAACGGCATCTTTATCTTGGAAGACCCAGTTTAAAAGGCTGTTAGTCGTTGTCTGGAACCGACTTAGACTTGACATAGTCTTCCTCTATTCTATCCATTATTCGGGAGGCAGAACCCGAGTGCTTTCCAGGAAAATACTTCTCTTGAAACTTAGACCATGACTTCTTGGAGTAAAGTACTTTTTCAAGCTTTTGCACAATCAAGTCGGAAGACATTACCTCAGAAGTCAAACTATCACAGTGGACACCGTCAAAAATATCTCCGCTATAGTAGGCGCTATGTATTTTCTGTATGCCCGGATAATGAATCCTGTCAGGATGCAACTGCTTTTGAAAGTCAGGAGCAAGCGCTAGATACGGTGTTTCAAGAAAAGAAAGTTCATTGATCGCTGAAGAGCAAAAATGTATTACAGCACTAGAGCTAGAATATAGGGTTATGTGACTTGATGCATCGTTATCGCTTACGACGCTATCAAACCTAACAGAGTTTTTAAAATCGTGACTATATTTCTCTCTTGATTTTAAAGTCAGCTCATATTCATTTCTATCACACCACGATCTTAGACATTGTAATATTGTTTCGACATTTGATGCAAGCCCTTCATTTCTAATATAAAGGCTGTTGTGAGGAGCTAAAAAAGTAATTCTTTTAAACCGGGAAGAGTCTTGTGAGAAACGAGATAAAAGCTCTAGCCATGGGCTTCCTTGCGACTCCAGGTGCGGGTACAAAGACAAATCTTCGATTATCTTTTTAGATACATCAGTATTGCACAAAAGAACAGTGCTACTCTTAAATGGATTTATTTGATTGTAGATTTCGTTCCAGCAGTATTCAAGGCTATAATTTCCGCTCTGGTTGTTTTGATATAGTGATGACCAACCCTTGTTGAAAAGATTTATTCCTACAACTGCATCATATTCTTCTCTTCCGGAAGAAAGACTTTGAATGAGATGACCCTTGTCAGGATGCTGTATCCACTTTAAATTTGGAAAGTCAATTATTCTTGGTCTGGCATTTAAAAATTCGCCTAAGTCTTGAGGAAAGAAATTGCAGAAAAGAGAGCACTCGTGTCCCCTAACCAAGCTCTCATAAAGAACCCCTGCGACTGTTTGAAAAGTTTGAGTCTTATCTATTATAAAAGCTAGCTTCATTTTGTGGCGCGCCCAATAGCCCCTAGCTCTAAGCCTAATTCAGTTAGCTGCTCGTTTGAAACAGGAATCTCAATATCTCTAAATTTATCTTCGTAAATTTTTTGGTCTATGATTCCCGTAGACTCGTAGAGGTCATCGTTCACTATTGCGACAGGAAATTTTATTATATTCCTAAAATACCCATTTTCAAGGGCTCTTACCATGTATTCGTCTTCTGCTTTTCTACCTAAGGCGTAATCATAAGGCCCCAACTCTTCGTAGACATCCCTTCTCATGACATGGTAGTCTGCATATCCCTTTAGATGAGACCTGAAGAACAGCTCATTCTTTTCGTTTTTTGACATCTTGTTATTCTGTTTTAAAAATCGATACGCGGGTTGTGCAAAATGGACAGTGCATCCTGCAGTTTCATCTTCTAAAAGATGCGAAATACAGGTTTCAATCCAATCAGATTTAACGACAAAGAGATGATCATCTGGGCAGTCTATAAAATATTTTCCATTCGCAATCTTTCTAGCCTGTATTTTAGAGTATCTTAGGCAGCTTGGGTAATCGTTTTCAGGATTAAGAATATAAGTGTATTTTTGACAAGGTGGGCTTAGTTCTTTAATATAGCTTAGAACTCTTTCATCTGTAGATCCGTTATCGACTATAATCATCTCAAGCTTAGACATGTCATAGGTAGAGGACTTAAAAAAAGAATCAATACAATTCTTTAGTCGGGACGGCCTGTTATAAGACGTTACATGTAGTGTAACTTCTATATTAGACATTCTCTACCCTCATGACGACACATCGATCTACAATTTTCTTGTATGTTAAATTGTCTCTCGACTTTAAGAGTTCACACACCGCCCATGGACCGCCATCAAGAGCCACATATTGAGGATCTGGCTGGATATCATCAGAAGCATTATGAAAAACTAGATAAGAACCCGGTTTAGCACTTTCGAGGCATGCCTCAGCGTCAGCTAAAGTTTGGGCATATGTGTGGTTGCCGTCGATAAAAAACACGTCACATTTTTCAGGTAGCTCTCTCGTAGTATTTTCAGATCGCCCCTTGCAAAGAGTAAATTTTTCACATCCAAAACTTTTTAGAGCTGACTCCAACTCTCCAGAGAAAGCAACGTTTAAAATATTCCACTTATTGTAAAGATCATGTGTTTGCCCCTCCTGTATCTCGCTCTGTAGATCTTCGAATAGATCTACTCCGTACATTTGAAAGTCTTCTTTATTTTCTCTTAGCCAGTCATTTACCGCCTTAAAATTTCCCCCGAAATAAACGCCTATCTCACAGTATCTGGGCGCATCAAATTCGCTTAAGCACTCGAGAATTACGTCCACCTCTCCGGGTGATAGATCAGTTCTCGTACCATACAATTTGTCACGAAGATCTTTTTCATTTGTAACACCGTACATTTGATAAGCTAGCTGCTGATTAAACATTTACTTTCTCTCTTTCATTTAAAGCTGTCTCACTATTAAGCTGGTATCGATATTCAATTCTCCAAATATTCTTTCTAAGTGATTCATATCATCACAGTGTAAAAATTTTCGGATGGGGTCAAGATTAACAGGAGGTAAGGTTCGCCTAGGAACATTGTCTGGGTATCTAGGGTCTATTCTGCTAGTGGGTAAAACTTCGCACTCGCTCATATCAGAATAAATAAAAACATTCTCTTCAGGAACTGATTTTTGGACCAAGTGAGAAAGTATACCCTCTGAGCAGATACCTAACTGGGCTAATCTTGCAACATATTCTACTTGTTCTTCATCGTCATAAAGACCTGACTCTCGAACATGCTTAGAATTTAAAATAAAGAAGTGATCATCTATGTCTCCGTCTGGAATTTTTGGATTGGTGTGTTTCTTCCAAAAACCCCTCCCAGCAAAAAGAAAATTATTTTCCTTCATGTGTTCAATCAGTTTGATTATTGCTTTTGGATCTAGGGCGAATGCGTCTCCATGCCAATGTATCACATAGTCAGAATTTTCTGCAGCTGCTGTTACTGACTTCTTGATAGTATCATATTGCCTGCGCCTTAAGTCATGCTTTGAATTGACAGTTATGTCTAACCCTTCTACAAGCTTATCGATTTTAAGCATAGAAAGCTTTTTAAAAGTTTCAGGATCATTGCAGGAAACAGCCACGTAGGGATCCACATCTTTCCAGACGCTTTTGAATACATTAAGGTTGGTGGCGACAAATGCACCCTTGTTATAAACTGATATCGCGACTCCGATTTTCAGGCTCATATATCTTTCCTTAATTCATAATGGACTCGATCATTTTCCTCAAGTGATCTTTGTCATTTCTTTTGATGTTTATAGCGCTGCAAGACGGATAAGGGTTTGAGTCTGCAAAGTCGTTTACTATTATCCTTCTGCAGTGCATGAGACCCATAATCAGTCTATGAAATTTTATACCGTGCTGTTCGAGTTGTTTTCTTGTTGATTCTTCAAAATCATGTCCTCTCGAAGTTGTCAATATTATCTCAACTCTGCCAGAATCATACAGCTCATTAATAATGCTCTTGTTAGGCGTGATAGCCTCTGTTTGCCCCCAAATAGGCTCAAAATATCTACCTGAGTTCTTTACAAGTACTCCATCTATGTCAAGAAAAATGGTTGCAAATTTTGTCTTATAAGAGTTCCAGTCCTTAAGAGTTCCCCAGTCCAAGTAATTTTTAGCGCTGGTTGTAACAAAAAATCTTCCCTCAAGTATGAGATAAAATATCAAGTGTGAAAGGTATAGATTTTCACTATCTTTTAAATTTTCATATGCAGTGATAAAATCTTTTGAATCTTTAAAAGTATAACCGCCACAACAAAACTCAGATGATATTATCTGCTTTTCAACTATGTTAGTAACGAAACCTTTTTCATTTTTTAAAACATAGCTTTTGTTTCCAGGGTTCACGCTGTCCATATCACGCAAGTTAAAAGTACAGACAGAATTTTGGTCAACAATAGGGGCTTGAAAATAATTGTCAGAATCTTTTATAAAAAACGGCCCACTTATTTCTTCTGACTTAAGCGCACTATAAACTGTTTCTGGCTGGCTTGACGTAGGAGACTCGAGTACAACAAGGTTAAGCTTTTCACCTAAGCCTTCTTCTTCAAAAGCTTTTTTGATACCTGTCTCACACTTGTATTTTTCTAAATGCTCTCTAAGTACAATCAGGTGAATTTTTGAAAACTTATCTAGTTCAAGACCTTTAATTGCTGATATGACCATGAGTTTACCGTCTGGCTGTGTCAGGAGCCACTTTGGTCTCATGTTAGGGAATCTACTAGACTTTCCTGCAGCGGGTATAATCAAGTCCATAGGTCTATCATCTCTTTTAATTTTGAAGTTACGTGCCTTTTGACTAAGTCATTTTTTGCGTAAGGTAGTATTCTAAGATGATTCATGATCTGAAAAGCACTGTAGTAAGAATTGTAAAAATCGTACTCGATGAAACAAGAGTGCAATTTAGAATCTAAATATTTCATCACCATGTCGTACCTCGTAGGGTCGCAAACCTTTTTGCACATTAGCTTAGACCAATTATACACTGTATCTTGTCGTATTTTTACCATATCTTGCAAAGGAGTTTCATAGAAGGTGTCAAGAAAGTCAATTAAGCACACATTTTCTTTTTTATCAAAAAGAATATTTGAAAATGTTAAGTCTCCATGACACATACCCGTTGGAATATCCTCAACTGGAAGAGATTCAAAATATATTCTAATTTTATCAAAGTCTAGCTCAGACCTGTCTATTTTCTTTTCAACTGCTAGAAATTTATCAAGAAAGACATCTTTGTCGAAAGAAGAAGCGCTAGAGTGTTCTATTTCATATTTTAAAAGACAAGTGATTGTATCTACTAGAGATGAAAGCTGCTGGATGCTACAATTATCAAAAAAAGTAACAGCATCATCACCATGAAAAAACTTCATAACAAAATTATCGTCAGAAACTTCCACAACTTCTGGCACGAATATCTTGCGCAAGGAGGAAAACTCTACCTTAAGTCGATTTTGCTTCTCGGCTTGTGCTATTAGTCTCTTATTATATTCTGGGCCTGCAGACTTCTTTCTAACAAAAGCATGATGTGACTTATTAAAAATACTGATCTCACACCCAGAGTTTCCTTCTATATTAAACATTGCGATGTGTTCACTTTTTCAAGTGCCTACTTTGTTATCTTTAATAAATTTAAGTAAAGTACATCGATAGATGTTCCCATAAAGCACCTGATGGCATCCTGGGGTGTTTCAACAATAGGCTCTCCAGCAATATTAAAGCTCGTATTTAAAAGCACAGGAGTTCCTGTAAGCTTATGAAAGTGTGAGAGCATGCTGTGAAAAGGCTGGTTCGCCTCGGTCACAGTTTGCATTCTTGCAGTTCCGTCCACGTGAATCACTGCTGGGACTTCTTTTTTTGCGCGCTCTGTCCCTTTAGCCACAAAAAGCATGAAGTCGCTTTCGTCAAATTCAAAGAAGTCAAGAGCATGATCTTTTAAAACTATGGGCGCGAAAGGTCGATATGCTTCTCTAAATTTTACTCTTGCATTGAGAACATCTTTCATCTTGGCGGTTCTTGGATCAACTACAATACTTCTATGCCCTAGAGCTCGCGGACCAAATTCAGAACCCTCATTGAAGATCGCTATGATTTTTTGGTCAGCAACAGTCTTCGCGATATCTTCCCCAAGATCATCTAAGCTTTCAAGCTTCTCATAAGAAACACCAAGGTCATTCGCTGCATTGACACAGTCTTCAACAGAGTAGGGATAGCCAAAGAAGTCACTTTTAGCTCTAACAGTGTCAACAGGAGAGATAAAATTACTATAGAAAAGAGGGGCTCCGAGACCATGTCCTCCGTCGTGACAAGCAGGTGGTGCGAAAGTAGACTCGTATATATTATTTCTTCTTATAAGACCGTTTAGGCAGCTATTAAGAGCCACACCCCCAGTCAGGCACAGATTTTTTTCCCCTGTCTCCTGGTTGAGTCTTTTGACATAGTGAACTCCAGCCTCCTCAACAGAGTTTTGCGCTGAAGCTGCTAGGTCTGCGTAGAAGGTATCCTTCGGATCTTCAAAATCCCACTTTTTCTTACTCTCTCTTTGAGGTATGTTTGACTGCCTAAGGCCGAAGATCGTAGCATGAGGTTGAATTCCCGGATAAAACATTTTTGTCGTATTTTGGTACGTCGAAACATACATGTTTTCATCCGGATTATGCGCTAGCATTTTTAGCTCTTTTCTAGCAGAGCCATAAGGGGCTAACCCCATCACTTTTCCTTCACAGCCGTCGGATCTATTTCCAAAGATGCGATTAGTGGTATTGCTATATACGTGACCAAGGCTGTGAGGAACCCTGTAAGAAAAAATTCTCTTGTATTGATGATTGTCAACATGATATCCTACCACTACTTCGGGAGGATCTCCGCATCCTGCACCATCATAAGAAAGAACATCACATGTCTTGTACCCAGAAAGATTGTAAGCATAGGCTGCATGAGAAAGCTGGTGGTTTACAAAAACTATCTTTCCTTTAAATCCTTGCTCTTGAATGTATGTCAAGAGGTCATTATAATCAGGTTTTAGATTTCTTTTTATGACTTCTTCTGCGCTTTCAACAACATACATTTCAAGATTTTTTAGATTTTCATCTCTGGGCAACATTGGAATTGTTGCTGCATCACAATCTTCAATAGAAAAATCAAAGCCTCTAAAGAGGTACTCAACACCCATTGACATCGGGTGCTTTTTTAAATCCGTATAATATGGATAGTGCTTGATCCTGTTCAGCCGTTCTTCTTGAATGGCACGAAGCGGGACGCCATCTTTTACCAGGCCCCATCCACTGTGGTGAAATGAAGGCAAACCTATTATTAGCATCTTTTATTTCCTTTGTCAGTACTTTAATCTTAACGCGTCAGGATTTCTATTAAAAAAACCTTCATATTCTTTGCGAAGCAAATTCATAAGTCCGTACTTATCGTTAAATCCGTACTTTTTCTTCATCCACTCAAGGCCCTCTTTCCACATTAGCTCCCTATGCTTATTGTGAGAGTCAGTTTTCATGGCAACGTAATTCTGGTCAGTAAGATCGTAATCTTCTTTGTGTGATGTTTTTGAAGTGATTCCAAAGGCCCAATTCTTAGCATATGCGCGCATCTTCAACTCTGTATCAACTGCATAGCACCTGAAGTTGGTGCCATCGTACAGAAACTCCTCGTATATAGAAGGCTCTCTCCCATCTACTAAATCTTCAATGCACTCTCTTCGAAACATCCAGCATATATGAGGTATAGGAATGCTCATCGCTTTGGTCACTTTTTCATTTTTAAATTTAGCAACTCTTTCGCCCCAATTCCATGTTATCGGAGATAGAATACCTAGCCTTGGATGTTCTTCGAATTCTTTTATCAAGATATCGATCACAGGTTCTTCAGCTATTTCAGCATCTCCTGTTGCCATCATCACATATTCATAATCTAGGCCGCGGGATTGAAGCTCTTTCAAGGCGTAGTTAAAACCTCGACCTGTTCTTAAGCCATTGACCCTTGCATCTTCCCAATTGGCATGAAAAGTCTTGTGACTAGTTAGCATATCGTCGTCAGAGCCGCTTTCAACAACATAAAAGTCTGTCAGCTCGGAATTATATTTCAATAAATTATCAGCAAATTTATTGGTAACTTCTGGTAAATTTCTTTGAAGCAAAATCGTACAAGACTTTTTCATTAATACCCCTTTATAAATCGACTTCTTTTAATTTGATCAAAGATGCTGTCTTTAAAATTTTCCCAGTCTTCTTGGTTTTCTGGATCTTTTTTGTATTCGTATGAAGGAAAAAATTTCTTTGCTTTTTCTGACAAGTTTGCCAGAAAGTCTGGATGCAGGCGCTGTTTTGTCATTGTAAAAACCTCTGAGATATCGTGGATCTTTTTTTCTCTTTTTCTTTTCATGTCAAGCACATCGATAAAGATAAACTTGGCTAGATCTTTAGAAGCAACTATATTGTTAAGAGACAAATCTGAGAGCACATAACCTGTTTTTTCAGGCATATTCTTTATAAGGTAAGAAAGATTGTCATAAATTTCTCCTAATAAATCAGGGTTTTCGACTATGCTGTTAAATTTCAAGGCCTGTCTTTTAGCACTTTCTTCATTTGTAAAAGTAGTGATCTCGGAAACTAGCGGCATATATTGATCTGGGTCTAAGTGCTTCATTCTTACCATGATATAATTTTTAAAATCTGTCTCAATTCTATTGATTGGTACAAGATTATTTTCCGAGCTATTAGAAAATGCTATTATGTCTAAAGATTCCTCATGGCTCATAGAAAAAATATCCATATATGACCAGGGCATTCTCTTCCTTAGAACAAAATGCCTTAAAGGTACAAAAGAATCAAAGTAAACCTGGTTGTTATTTTTGACTCTTCGATATATCGACAGGCTTTCTCCCTGAATTAGATCGATAGATTCGTCACCCTCAAATACTGGTACGTTAAAAGAAAAGAAATCTTCTTGCGCTTTTTTTATATCCTGCTCCATTAAATTTTTTCCTGAAAGGGCTTTGTACTTTTCCATTAACCTCTCAGGAATCTCACTGTAGTCTTTTGCGTCAGTAGGAAAATTTATAATACTTAGACTGTCTTTTCGCAGTACTTTATTAAGGCCAACCTGGAACATTAAAAATTCACTGGCTTTTAACTGTGCTTTTTCAAAGCATTTAGGTAAGCTATTCACTTGTCTTTTTTTCTTTCCCTAGAATCTCATGAGCTTCAATACACGCATCTCTTAGTATTTTATAGTCATCCCACCTTAAGTCAAATCTTAAATTTTTTGCGTGAAAATGAACATCTCCGGGATGATTTCTTATTCCAAATTTTTTCCTATGACCGACGGACTCGTTTACTTCTATCGTAAATTCATTGTAGAAGGGGTCTTCGTCTCTGTTGCCAATAAGCTTCTTAATAACGTGTCCCATATTCCTCTTTCTCCTCTTTCATTTTTTCTATTAAGCTATCAAATTCTTTGTAAGTAAAGTGAAGCCTTATGGACCAGTCTCCGTTTTTAGGCCCTATGTGAATGTGTATAGGCCAGTCATCTCCCGGATTATCTTCTATGATAAACTTGCCGCCCGGTGTTGGAAAGTTTATATCCCCCCTCTTTAAGACTCTGGCTACCAAGCTCATGATTTTCTTCCTAGTGCATAGCCCATTACAGACTCGTATTTTTTGCTCTTAAGCATCTCAACTATTTTTTCGCTATTTGGAAAAAGCCTTTCAATTCTATCACTTAGAGTTTGTAAATTTACAACAGGCAAAAGCTCTTCAACTCTTTTTTTATGCTTTTTGTTCCACATAGGTCTTTTTTTGTTGTCTAGAACATTTCTGGCCACTAAAAGTGATATTTCGCTTTCAGCTTCAGGAATAAAGTAAGATCCATAAGGAGCATCAACTCTTTTTCTCGCCTCTAAAACAAAGTCGTTATATTCCTTGTCAACTGTCCAAAATGTAGTAAAATTATTGTAGGGTGTTTTAAAGTGAAGAGAATTGTATGCGTCTACTCTGAAGCATCCATTAGAAATCTTAGGATCATCTTCCCCTCTAGTTCTACAAGGAGAGTACATCATTTCGCACCACTCACCTGAGCCCATACTAGTCCACTCTGATCCTCTTCCTGCATCATAAGGCGTCAAATGTTCTTTTGCTAGTTCGATATACTTGTTGTGATCATCAAGATGATATAGCAAATCTACATCAGTATCAGCCTCTTCAGGAAATTTACCGAAACCTCGCATTAGAACGTAGCGAACTTTATTATCATCTAAGACTTTTAGAAAGTCAAAAAATTGCTCACTATGAGTCTTTTCAATCACAGTACTGTTCTCCTTTTTTGTCTTGCAAATTTCTTTAAAAATTTGAATATATTGAGTCGCAAGCGCATGTATATCTTTGCTATTTTTTTGATGCCCAGGATTATTAATTTTTGTAAAAAACTTATTTTTTTTAAGATCGAACTCATCAAAAGACTCGTGAATTAGTTTGCTCGTGTCAAAATTATTCATGAATATCATTGAATTTTCACAAACAGAGCTTGCGTTGCTTCCAGCATCGTTTGTTAGCACAGGCACACCTAAAAGCTTGGAAAAGAATAGGCCGTTTTTTGTATCTAAACCATCCGAGAGATAGATTATGTACTTTGCATTTCCAATCAATCCGTAAAATTGATGCAGTCGCTTATGGGCCAAATGCGACACTCGATCTCGTGATTCTTTGGTGAGGTTTTTTTCTCCACCAAAAAGCTGCTTGAAGAATTGAGGATCAAATTTATCAGGGCACAAAACAATCGTCCTAAAATTATCAGGAACTACACTCAAGAAAAATCTAGTGCTTTTCAGGCCTACTAATTCATCTTCGCACAGTATTAAAACCAGGCTATGATCATCTCCGTTTTTTTCAACCAAAGTGCTGTGCTGATGATTGTTTCCCATTGAAAAAGATGTGCATGTTTCTAGAACGTCTAAATCAGTTGAAGGTTCAATAATTTTAAACTTACCTTCCAGATCTTGTGTGACATCGTTTGGCAGAATAGAACTAAAAGTATCTTTTAAGAATTTAGTAAAAAAGATAACACAGTCTGAATTTTTTATTATTTGCCATTGATCTAGATTTTCGACCTGCCAAGAAGCGATCTCTTTTAGAAGATTATTTGGCTTTTTTATTTTATTAATGATGCCTACAGTTGGCTTTTTTAATTTTTTTTCTAGGGTCTTCTGGGAAGATAAACACGTAACCAGTCTTACATCATAATCTTCTTCATTATCAGAGCTTGTTATAGTGCAGCCTTGGCACATCAACGCCCATAGTAAAGTATGAATGAATTCATTAAGGTCAGAATTTTCATCTTCACCGTATCTATCGCTATATTCGGGTATGTCTACTTTTATTCTCATGAAACTATTATTCAGACAAGTATTTAGTAAGGTCCTCTGGCGTGCCGAGGCCGTGCATCTTGTGTACAAAGAACGGTATTAAAGTCTTATTGTCCTGAATGAGTTCGTTGTACACTGGACAAATATAGAACTCATTATTGACACGAACATCTTTGTCGATCATTTGCTTTGCGTACCTCACAAAGTCAGAACCTTTTTTATAGTAATAGATCCCACAAGTAGCTATATCGGAAATAGGATTCTTCTCAGCAACTTCGGTCGCGACGCCTCTTGAATTAACCTTTACGAAACTCCACTTAGGATGAACTGCGTTGAAAGTATAAACCATAGCGTGTATTGAAGCAAATCTTCTAAGAGTATTAAAGTTTTCCTTACTGTACTCTATCACTTGATCAGAATTTGCTATTAAAAGCTCTTCATCATTATCAATATATTTCTCAGCCAAAAGTGCAGTACAAGCTGCACCCTCAGTAAGTTCATCGACTACGACAACTGTGCTTCTTCCATTTGTGACCACGTCTAGTAGAGACCTAATCTCGTAAGTTTCTAAATGTTCTTTTCTAACCAAGAAGATGTAATGTGCATCAAAGTCAAGGTTTTCTATAACGCACTGGATCATAGGCTTTCCATTGACGTCGATTAAAGGCTTAGGAAAAGTATAGCCTTCTTTTTTAAATCGAGATCCTTCTCCAGCCATGGGAATCAATATGTTCATCTTATAAGCTTTCTATGTGTGCTTTAACTGTTTCAAGGGTAACTTCTGTTGCGTTTACTACTCTCATAACGTGAGCTCCAGACTCTGATGCTGCCTGAAATCCCTTATCTGAGTCTTCTACGATTAGTACTTCTACAGGATCAAGTCCAAAGTGTGATATCGCTTTAATGTATCCTTCAGGATCAGGCTTAGGGGTCTTTACGTCTTCATTAGTTATAATAATTTCAAGCCCCTCATTAATCTGGCCTGTTGACTCTAGCATGAGCGTAGCTGTCCTTCTAATACTATTTGTCACACAGCCAGTTTTTATACCTGCTTCTTTCAAACCCTGGAAAAGCCTAACCTTAGAGTTGTCAACTCCTTCGCCTTGAAGACAATTTTTTCTAATGACTTCTTCAGTTACGTCCTGCTTTCTATTCCAGACATCATCGTGATCATCTACGCTAAGCCTTCCTTGGTCAGTTAAGATATTGAGCTTTGTTTTAGTAGGAAGACCATTAAAGGTAGTCACATGCTCATCTCTGTTAATATGGATACCTGAGATTTCTTGAAGAGCTAAATTCAGTGCTTCGTAATGCCATTCACATGCATCAACTAAGACACCGTCTAAGTCAAACAATACGCACTTGATCATTCTGCAACTCCTCTCTAAATTTTAAAACCCAGTCACTGCAAACACCATAACACAGCTTCTCATCATCTCTAATCTGCTTAGGCTTGACTGCAATCGATCTGGAAGTATAGGGTTTTCCAGGATATGTCCAAATAAAACCGTACGTTGTAAGCGTATAATCATCATCCTGGTGCCAAAAACAATGAACTCCCATCCTTGTCATTAAATGCAAGGCTTCAAGATTTTTAGCGTGACACCAAAGAGCATCATTTCGAAGAAAAATAGGATCTATCGAGTACTGGGGTTCATCGTGACCTAGAAACCACTTTCCATCGACATTCCAGACATCAATCTCAACTTCAAAACCTAGACTGAGTGCTTTCTTTATTTGATCTGGATGGTTTTCGGTTTCAGGGTTTGGCCCCATAAGATTTCCTCTATGTGAAATAAGAATCATACCTGGGCCTCTATAATTTCTAAAATTTTTTCCATGCATTGGTCCCAACTGTGTGGAATTAAAGCATGACCTTTATCTGGTATTTTCTGTACTAAATTAATCATATCATCAAAATTAGAAAAGGAATAATGTTTTCCCGCAAACTCAACTGCACCGCCGCCGTCGGCGTGAACAAGCGTCGGCAAGCCTGAGGCTATGCTTTCAATAACATGATTCGGGCCTGGGTCAAATCTAGAACCGCTGATATAGATGTTATATTTTCCCAGTTCATCTCCTAGGTCTTTGCCTGCAAGAGGTGGGACTAAATTAGTGTTCTCAAGCGCTCGAGAGTACCTGCCAATGTACGTAAAAGTATAGTCATTATTTTCACCCACCCACTTATCAAGCGCATCGTAAATATCGGCGCCTTTCATAGGGTTATCAGACCAGTGGTGAGTAACAAGGTTTACTTTTCCGTTCTTGATCTTTTCAACAGGCCTAAAATGATTTTTATTGACACCGTTGTATACTATGGAGCTCTGTTCACATTTCCAACCTTTTGACTGGTGATATTCTTTCATCCACCCAGAAACAAAAACAGTGTGATCTGTAATGGAGCTGCAAGATCGCAATAGATCGTCCATGTCAGTAGTTCCTTTACGTGCATCACACTCATTAACACGATGAACTATCTTTACTTTCGGGCAAGCATTCTTATAAGCGGATATTTCATTAATAGAAATGCCTAGGTCGCTGTATCGAGGATCTTGCATAAAAATGACGTCGATATCTTGCTGTAATTGATGCACAACTTCATGACCCTGCTTCTTCATGTAATCGCAAAAAGAAGAAACAAATAAGTTTCCTCCACCCCATGGGCCTGTAACAGGTTTGCGATTAATTAAGATCTTCATTTCACACCTTAGTTAAAAGAACTTGACCGTAATCTATCTCGTCGTCGGTATAGCCCCTGTCATCAAAGAATATTCTTCGATCCATAATAATAAGCTCCTTAGAGTTATCTTCAATTTGATCAATCAGATTAGAGCAATTAATATCTTTTTCTACTTTGCCCGGAAGATGATAATCATCAAATAAAAGAATCTTATTGTACCTTTCCCTACACATTTCCCAGTCTTTTTTGGTTGCCTCGTAGGTGTGATCTCCGTCAATGTAGATAAAGTCAAATTTTTCATTATTGGAGGAAAGATAATCTACAGACTTGCCTCCTGCAAATCTTATCATATTGAACCACGCTGCAGGAAGAGACTTAGAAAGATCATCAAGGTAGCTTTTATCAAAATTAGGATCTACAGTTACTATCTTTCCCCCTCCATTTTCATGCATAGCCATTGCCGCACAAAACGTACCATAGCCTCTTCCAAACCCTATTTCTAGAAAAGACTTTACATTGTATTTTTTAATAAGCGAGTATATTAAAATACCTCTCTCATAGTTAGGCCTAAAAAATGCTCCTGCACTCTTGTAAAGCTCTGAGTTTGGATCTCTCATTTTTCGAGCTGTCATTTCACCCAACTGATCAAAATCGCCTAATCTGATGTCGTTTTCTAGGTTGACTCCTAGGGACTTTAATTTTTCTTGTATTAGAACTTTTTTTATTTTTCCCGTTCTTTCTGGGATCGGGATCGATACTGGCTCGGTCTCTCTATTGAGATTAGAAAAATCAATTTGGTTTAGCATTTTTATGTACCTCTTTGGCTAGTAGTGATTTATGCATCATTGTTAAGCCTGCATCTAGGCTTTTAGTGCCCTCTTTGTAATATTTTTTTATTAATCTTAAATCGGGTTGGCGACGCTGAGTGTCGTAGCTTCTAGGTGGCAAAAACTCAGGATCAAAATTCTTTCCTACTATTTTGCAAACTCTGGAGGCTAAGTCCATGATTGTGACTAGCTCATCATTTCCTATGTTAACGACTTCATTGGACATTTTTGACATGGCTGCATCAATCATTTTAACATGATCTTCAACGTAGCAGAAACTCCTTGTCTGCTTTCCGTCACCAATAAGCTGGAATCTTTCAGGATCCAAAGCTTTTCTAAAAAACTCTGGAATAACTTGGCCGTATTCAGTATTGTCCATTCTAGGACCGTAAGCATTAAAGATCCTAAATGTTAGGTATTCGATTCCCATCTCTTCGCAGTAGAGCTTTGTCATAAAGTCGCCGAAAGCTTTTGCCGCGGCGTAACTGTCACGATGCTCAAAAACATTTAGGATCACACTTTCGCTTTCAGGCGTAGGAATAACCGGACAATTGCCATAGACTTCAGAGCTTGAAGCATAACCAAACTTTTTGACTGTGTTAGATCCTCTACAGGCTTCAAGTACATTCAAGGTCATTTTGTAGTTATCGTCAAAGACCCTGGTAGGAATATCATAAAAGTACTTAGTTCCATTTATTGCAGCATAGTGCAAAACCCAGTCAAAGTCACCAGCCCTTACAATATCATTGATGTCACCGGTCTTTTGTGTAAGGTCGAGTTCATGAAAATAGAACCTACCGTGATCAGGAAGATTTTCTCTCTTTCCTCTAAAAAAGTTGTCGATACCTGTAACCGTGTGCCCCTGGTTAAGAAAGTGGTCACACAAATGACTGCCGAGAAATCCAGCGGCTCCTGTCACCAAGATATTCATTCTTTTCTCATTCCGTCAAAGACAGTAACTTCATACTTGTCATTCTCAGAGAGAAGATGCTTGAAAAAATCAACATTTATCCCCTTGTTCTCGCAGAGCTTAGCCATAGCTGAGGTATCTTTTGGTAGGCACATGCCTCCAAAACCTCTAAGATCTTCGTTGCAGTTAAGATAGAAATCTCCGATATGATCCCGAGCGACCATTGCTTTTTTTACCTCAGAATAGTCGGCGTCCAAGCTTTTACATACTTCATAAAAACTGTTCGCGAAAACAACAAGAGTTGCATTATAAACATTATTAAAGTACTTACAAAGCTCTGCTTCTGTAGGTGGAACTTTAACAAAGCGCTTTGGATAGTGTCCGTGTGCTTTCTTAATTAATTGAAATTCAAGCTCAGATTCACATCCGACAACACACAAATCATGATTTTCTTGAAAGTCTTCTTTAGCACAGCGCTCTCTCAAGAACTCTGGAACAAAACAGATTGATCTCCGCGGGTATTTTTCAGCTAGGCGCCTAGTTGTACCCGGTTCAACTGTCGATTTAATGCAGATGATACCTGGATAATCCTCGTGATCTAAATTTGCGATGACTTCCTCAACAATGGTTGTATCGCACTCACCTTTTTCATTTTTAGGTGTTGGTACACACAAGAAGCACAGGACAGATCCAAGAACATCAGCGAGCTGGGTGTTCATAGTGATATCGTGAGGTGAAACTTCGTGTCCGAGCTCTTTTAAGCTCTCGCCAACTGCAGCACCTACCACTCCGTAACCTACAACGCCTATCTTCATGATGAACCTACCACTTCTCGAAAAAGATCGATGTATTTTTCTGTGTAAGGCTTAAGCTCAAAAGCCTGAACTCTCTCAAAGCATTCATTCACATCTTCTTCTGTAGGAGCGTACATCTTTGAGGAAACATCAAAAACACAGTTTGGTGCCAGTACAGCAGAAGCTATTCCTACATCCGTAGAAATGATAGGAACTTTCATTGCCGAAGCCTCAAGTATTGACTGCGGACCTCCTTCGTGTCTAGAGCCAACCACATAAAGATCACAACTACCATACATTTTCTGGAGCTGGTCGAGGGGTGCTAGCTCAAAATAGGTAAAGGGTATGTTTGACTCATTAAGCCTATTGATAACATACTGCCTTCTCCAACCTCCAAGAAGGACATGAACATCTTTTTCCTTACTAAGTTTTTCTACATAGTCACAGAAAACATCTGGTCCTTTTTCTAGCTTTGGAGTTATGAGATCACTTCCTTCAGTATCACGTTGGAAGGAACCTACTATGAACTTGTCGCTTGGAAGACCCAGCCTAGATCTGCACTGTGCCTTATCCTCAGGGGACCAAACTTCTCCATCATACCAATAGCTTAAAACATTAATAGGCTTATTTGTGTAGTTGCTGATGAAGTCTTTCGTTTTTTGTGCGGGCACATGATATTGATCGACAAACTGGTCCCTTACTAAGAAGCTGTTAAGTCTATCACCGGCAAACTTTTCAGGAACTTCGTGATGAACAGTCAATAAAATCTTTTTGTTTTGTAAGATGTCCGTAGGAAGATGATTCCAGCACCATCCTGCCGCGGCCCAAATAAGGTCTGCTTCATAAGGGTCATCCGTCACGAGGCTTGGATGAGTTTTTACAAACTCATGAGAGATTCGGTCGATGATCCAATTTTCTCTCGGTGCTAAAATAAATATTTTCATTTAATTACAGACCTTGCAAAATCAACATACTCTTTTGCGCAAGAATTTACATTTAAGTCCGAGTCTATGCCTATCTTTAGTTTTTTTGTAAAGTCTAATTTTGGAGGATCATACAGCTTAAAGGGTAAAAAGTCCCATTCCATGTCTTTTACTACTACGGCACTTTCTCCTGCTATCTCATGAGTTCCACCTGAAGACGCACAGATAATTTGGCACCCGGAAGCGCGAGCATCAACTACGACGTTCGGGCAATGATCCATTAATGCCAGATGTAAAAAATACTTAGACCTCTTGTATAGAGAGATGAGCTGCTCCCAAGATAAGTTCCCACAGTAGAAAATTCTATTGTGCTCTATTTCAAAATCCGGGCTTCCTCCTGCTATGACTAAGCAGTCTTTTTCACTAGAGTGTTCTAAGAAATACCTTGCGTTCTCTGCTAGTCTTTTGTGAGGCCTCCAAGAAGACGCACACGACCAGATATTTTCAAATTGATCTAAATCAGGAATATCAACAGGCCCAATACTTTTAATCGCAGTTAGGTCGGTTCCATTGTGAATAACAGTATTTTTTTCTTTTTTACCGAAATACTTCTCGGTTAAAGCCTGATTAAATTTGGACTGAAAGATCACTCCGTCTGACATTTCATAAGTTTTCTTAATGGGCTCATTTAAAGCTTTCCACTCTTGGTCAGAATTAAAATATATACCATCAAGCCTCTGAATCAAGGGTGCAGACTTTTGGCTAGCTTGAATAAATGAAAGCTGGACATCAAAAAGATCTGTACTGTTTACGCTATGACCCTGAGAGATTAGAGACATTGCTAGCTTTCTTCCAAAGCTGTTTGGTCCGGAGCTTGAACTAAAGTCTATGTTGTCAAATAGAAATCTCACTTAACAAAGCCTCGAGCTCTCACAAAATTAATGGTTGATATCTGGTCGTGCTCACACCAGTTTCTTTCCTCGGAAGGTATAGAAGAAGAATCAATATTGTAAAGATAACAAACTTCAGGAACAAACTTAAATTTTTTAGAAACATACATGAGGGGCAACATTAGAGCTTGATCATAACCCCTTTTAAACCACTCCCCCTTAATGTTTTGAAAGTTTCTATCGGATATTTTTTCTAAAAGTGAAGATTTAAAGGTCCTTAAGTGTGAAGAACGCCAGGGCCAAAAGTATGGGTTAACATTTTCAGGTATCGGGCCAGAAATATTCATTCCATTAGTATCCCACCTGTGTGCTGTCCAAACAACTTCACTTCCGTCAGAATATGAGTTGATTAAAATATTAACAGCTTCATTATTGCACAAAGAATCGT
>MDTD01083164.1_pt1 | contig 26009 bp, 19 predicted proteins | sample 811221 | NCBI WGS metagenome assembly MDTD01 (sample SAMN05326646, study PRJNA326480) | marine metagenome | isolation source: seawater | place: Pacific Ocean: South West | collected 2011 | reverse complement strand
TTATTGTTTTTCTGCTTTATATAGCATATCACAAAGATCACTACAACGCATCTAGCTAATCAACACGCTCCTCGCTTACACTTTCTGGAAATACACGATTGAGTACAAGATACCCTGGCAATACTGACAAAAGGAGATCGACAATGAAGTCCAACCTCCCTCAATGTCATCTTAACTAATGCACACTGCGTCCCTCTACCCGATAAAGTCCTAGCATAAAAGCACCAGCTAAAGACCCCTGCATCAAACAACACGACAGGGGGAGAAAAACCAATCCGAACACCAAAAGCGATAGAAAAACAGCCCGAATCAAACCCTGCTTTCTATTCAGCAAGAAAATTACAATCGCCACAACAGAAGGAATCGCACACCATGCGACAACAAGCAAAATCTCGAACTGCGCTTTAGTCAAAGCAATTCGCAATGAAAACAAACATCAAACTGAAACAAGAAGATTCTCAAAATCCAGGGCTCTACTCCCGTGCTAATCTAAAGTAAGGAAACCTCTATTCTAATGCCCAATCAAGAGCCCCATTCACACTCGGTGAAAGACAGATGAAAAAATTGAGCTTAATTCTTATCACAGTTTTTTCTGTATTCGGGCTTTTCTGCCACGATCAAGAAGAAACACAAAAGCAATTGGAACACGAGCGCTACGTGAACGAAGTAATGTCCTTTCGCCTTTCCAATCCACTTCCTCACAGCTATAACGGAATAAGATGAATCGTCCCAATCCAAAGCATCTTTTTAAGTCAGTGCTCTCTAGCGCTCTCGCCGTAATCCTTTTACACTCTCTATCGTCGGCACTACCGGCACAATGTGAAGAAGTATCCCAGTACACACCCTGGGGAATAGACGAGTACCAGCTTTTCGGACTGACGAAAAAAGAATTGTCCCAGCAGTTCAAGGGCAAACTTTTCTTCTATAACGACTATAAAAGAGCTACATTCTCAGAGGCAGGAACTGGATTGGGCTACCAGGGAGCTGTATTCAAGCTGACTTTCAAAAGCGGCATAGTCGATACCGTTCATGGTGTCTTCGAAGGTTGCAGAACTGACTATGCCAGACCTCTTTTCAAAAACAAAGAAGCAGCCGTCAGGTATGCTATTGAGGGGCTAGGCAAACAAAGTGGCGCGAAAGAGAAGAGAAGTCTAGATAGAGCAAGAACCGCTCTAGCGGAAATCGTGAAGCAAAAGAAAAATCACAAAACCAACAGTCGACTGCCAAACAAACAATTGATCAACTTTCTAAGTGGCAATTCGAATTTTTACTCAGGATATGACGCTTTCTAAATGGAACTAACTCTAAGCGCCTCGCCAACAAAAGCCCTCTTAGGGCGCACTACCTATGCCAGGTCTGCGAATACCACTCGGTAGAGAAGCCCATCTTCTTGTACAAGCTCTCGTTATAACTATCCTTTTCGGTCTGGAGAAATACATGCTCCGCGCCGATCGACTTCAAGCAATTGACGACGTACAGAGTCAATTTAGAAGCAAGTCCCTTGCCCCTCATCTCCGGCACAGTACCAACACCATATATACCACCATAAACTTCCATGGCGCAGGTCGATAAAATCGAGGCGGGTTTGCCATCACTAAATAGAACGTAGTATTCGACCTGACGTCCGGGCATCTCCAAGCCGTAACCGGCTTTGAAAGTTTCGCCCCATTCTGGTGGCGCTACGCCATAGGGCTCGTTTGGATCAGTGCCGCTATAAGACCTGTTGAACGTATCCACAAACACATCCAACCCTTCAGGACTATCTACCTTCTTAATGGAGACAGACTCATCCGATTGAGGTTCCTCTAAATCCCCGTTGTAAAACATCCAGGCATCTTGATGGTCCAGAGAATATCCATCAGCATCTAAATACTCAGAGAAGTTTGCGGGTTCAGTAAATGGAGAAGTAGAAATAGAAAGGTTTCGATGATGGTCGGCAAAAATCCGGTTGATTCTATCGAGCACCCACCTGGCATTATCAGCGGTGCACCTTATTCTGCCGCAACCGTTGGAGTATTGATCTGAGGATTTGTCGTGAAGGGCGACTATAAACTCCGGAAAGACTTGAACTTCGGTAAAGAACACCCCATCCAACATCAGGAAATCCAACTCTATAGCCCTGGACAGACTCCGATCCACAATCGATACTCCAAAAACTAATACTCAAATCTAGATACGTGAGACAAAATCTCTCTCCGAAGGCCAGGCTCTTTAATAGTAGCTTTTGCCCTTCACTGACTCACGTATAGTAAAGGTCTTCTGATACTCCGGCTCATAAAGATCTACGATTTTATACGAGCCGGATGTCACCCAACCGCCATCATTTCCAGGGTCCTTCTCTATGGTCTGGCTCTGGATACAGGCTTTGCCCCAGAATAACCACTTGCCATTGATGTTCTCGACCAGAAAGACTCTAACAGGATCAAGATGAAAAACCCTTGCTCCGTCCTTGTTTTTAAAATGAAAGACTCTGTTAGCTATCGACTCAAAGTTTATCGGGTTCAGTATATGCTTTTCCAGATCCAGCACATCTTTCGGGAACCCCTGTTCCACAGTCAATTGCAATGTATCATTGACTTCTATTCCACTTCCCACAAGAAACTCCACTTTGCCAGAAATACAATTCAATAGGATACCACAAGAAGTACGATGATACCGATTGTAGTGCCAGGGCCTGACTATGGGAGGTACTAAGGATGGGACTTTGTTGCCAACGCCAGCCAGCTTATCTAATTCAAAATCCCTTGCTATTGATATAAATCAAAGCTCCTGTGAGGATGCAATTCGTATGCCTAATAGAGAGCATGCGCAAAATTGACCTCTGATCTAACTTCCCTTAGTTTGAACTTCATTTGTGACTGAGTTGTTACTGCCATGGGAATCTTACGAAACCCACATATCACCACAGCCAGTGCTGGCTTTCCGACAAGATTAATGGAATCACAGAAATTCAAGCAAGAGCAGGCGCAACTTTTGCAAAACGCCTGGGGTATTCACTCCACAGTATCCAATCGGAGATATCCCATGAACAAACCCGTGATATTCACATTAGTGGTTTCTTTTATTTCTGTATCCCTACCAGCTTTCGCCGCTGACGCAGGAGCACCCGGCGTCGGACTGAGGCGAGGCGTCGGCGCTGGAGCCCCAGGGCTGGGCTTGAGACGTGGTGTCGGTGTAGGCGCTCCCGGGATCGGGCTGCGGCGAGGTGCCGGAGCAGGCGCGCCCGGACTGGGACTGAGACGTGGCGTTGGAGTAGGCGCTCCGGGTATCGGAGTTAGACCCGGGTTAGGAGCAGGTGCTCCCGGAGTAGGATTGAGACGCGGTGTCGGTGTGGGTGCGCCCGGTGTTGGCGTCAGACCAGGAGTAGGCGCCGGGGCACCAGGACCGGGGCTGACTAGATATGGACCAGCCAGCGGAGCAAACCCGGCAAACGTAAACGCAGCCCGCCAGACCAACCTGGATTATCGTCAGCAATTTAACCAGAAGAGAAACGCGTTCAACGATGCCCAGATGCAAAACAATCCGAACGCGCCTCAGAGTTATGTTAATCGAAACCAGAGACAGAGCGAGAGAATAGACGCAAATGCTCAACACCTGAACAATGTGGACAATCGAGTAGACACTCGGTCCGGCTATATTCCCCAGTAAAGGAAATGCAGTATAGAACTACTATATTAAGGTATGCACAAAATCAAAAGAGCACCGCTTTGGGTGCTCTTTTGTGCGTGTTTCTAGAAATAAATCCATGGGTTGCATCAGTCACTTTACTTCGACTGAGACCTCCACCTGGCCCAAGAATAGCTTGAGAGAGTGAGGATTCTGTGAATCTGTTAAAATTGACCCTTTCCACGCAGTGATGCCAACTTCGTGCGCTAAAGAGTCAATAATCCCAATATCAGGCTTCCCTCAAATGAATTTCATCTCTAAAGCAGCTTCAACCCAAATCGCCCTATCCCTTAGCCTTTGCCTGGGATTGAGCATCGGAACGATGCAACCTCTCAACGCTCAGAACTACTCCGGTTCAAACTCCAGCTTTAGTATGGGTGGAAGCGCCCAGTCACAGCAAAAAGGCGCCCTTGGACTGGTGGTGAATTGGAATCCCCAGGGACAACTGACAGTCACCAACGTAGTACCGGCTGGACCTGCCGGCAAAGCCGGGATATCGGTGGGAGATAGACTTTTAGCAATCGACGGAGCCAATATCCAGGGTCTGCCGGCAAATCAGGTATTCGCCCGTATCCAGGGAGCCGTCGGCACCACCTCCACGCTCTCTCTGTCCTCTCCTACCCGCGGCAACTACCAAGCAAAGCTTACAAGAGTCACTGTTCAAGAACTTCAGAAATCATCTTCCTTCGACATAGGATGGCAACCGGCGGGCGCACCGGCCGCGAACAACAACAATAACAACAACACCAATAGCGGTGGCTACAGCAACTCGACAGGCGGCTACAACAATTCGGCAAACACAGCCGGCAGCTCAGGAAATGCCAGCAACCAGATTTCGGGCAACAGCTACAATTCCAACCCTTCGGGCGGAGTCTCTTGGAACACTTATGGAGGCGCAGACCAGGGATTCACGGTCAAGTATCCCCAGGGCTGGACGGTGAACCAGGACAACAAATCCGGCAAAGTCGAAGTCAAAAGTCCCAACGGCAGCCAACTTTCCGTCCTACCTTTCTTCATTCCATCAAACAAACTAAATGTTAGCCAGTCCCAGAGCCTGTTTACGGTCCTGCTCAAAAGATTCGCGCCGGGAGTAAACTGGAGCAATCCGATGATGATGGGCGGAGCCCTGCGCTCCATGTCCACGGACAACAATATAAATTCCATCGCCGGTCTCGCTCTCTCAGCAGGGAACAGCGGCACCGCCGGTCGCCTGATTATCTTCCAGGTACCTAATAACGCCAACAGCCAGAGCGATCTGAACTACCTTTCCCAGATTCTGCAGACACTGAATATCACCGGAGGGACATTGCCTGCTTCTGCCGGTTCAGCCACCGGTCAGGACGGAGCCGACTATGCCGACGGTTCAGGACAATCAAATTACGCCCAACTTCCCTATCAAAATGTTCAGTTCACCAAATATGTAGACCCCAATTTCGGATCCTTCTCCCTGGATGTCCCGGCTGGCTGGAACGTAACAGGCGGCATGAAGAAACCCATGGCAGTCGACTTGCGCCCCTGGATGAAAGCCGTTTCGCCGGACCAGAAGATCTCAGTCTTCATTGGGGATGGCTCAATAGAACCCCGCTATCTTCCGGCAGGATGGCTCACCTGGATGGGCTGCCCACCAGGAGCCACTTACAAAGTTAGCAGCGGACTGGTCACCAAAGTCCTCTACTACCAGACAGCCGATAAGTTCATTCAGCATTATGTCAAAACCAGGTTGGCTAAAGCTTGCGACAGTATCGAGCTGGTCAATGTCGAACACCACCCGGATCTGGCCCGCTCCATCAACGGCACCCAGGGCGTGGTGGCCGGTGACTGCGCTTCTTTAAAATACAACTTCAGCATCAAAGGAAACGAAGGCGAGGCTTACTTTCTGGCAGCGACCAAGAAAGGCAAAACCATGTGGTGGGTCTCTCAAATTTGCGGTGTCCTAGCCGTCAGAGGTTATGAGGAGCAAGCTCTCAATGTCTTTCTCCGCATGTACCAATCATGGCAGTGGAACCCGCAGTGGAATCAAGCCCAGGGCAGACAGAACGTACAGTTCACCCAGAACTGGATGGCATACGACAGCGCGGCAAGGGCAAGATCAGCGGCCGCTTTCAGAAGCCGAATGGCTGCCATGGATGCGCGACACGAAGCCTTTAGAAGCCGGATGCGCTCCATGGACGCGGCGCACTCTTCATATATGAATCGCGTGCGTTCTTCGGATAGAGCCCACAGCGACTTCATCAATTTCATCAGAGATGAAGACACCCTGGTCAATCCAAGCACGGGAACCCAGTACCAGGTTGAGTACGGTCCCAAATATCATTGGGTGAACTCCACCGGGGACACCGTTCTCGGAACAGATTCCGCCTGGAGTCCTGGTGTGGACTGGACCGAACTGGTCACTCCTCCGCGCTAAGACTTTGTGGAACGGCAAGCCCAGCCAATAATCATTTCGGCGAAGCTGTCGAGATAACATCCAACTTTTGAGATGTTATCGCTTAGTCGCTTGCATAACATCCAACTTTTGAGATGTTATCGATTCTATGCCAACTTCCAAACTAATTGGGGCGATGAAAATCTTGCGGCGATGAACTTCATCCATTTTAGGAAACGGATACAGCAGCCCTGGAAAGGGCTGCTACCCCCGATAGTATCAGAAATTGATCGATCTTTTCCAATCAAAGAAAAACCCGGCTCCCTCTTAGCCGGGCTTTTCCATTAACTCTCGAAGCACAAATCCATCACACTTATGCAGCCACCAGACTGGGTCTTACCGGTGCGCTTTCACGTCCGGTCAAATCCAACCTCCAGATATTCAACAATTCGAGAGCTTCTTCGTAGGAAATCTCTTTTGACTCTATTTTCTTCAGACAATCTAGTCCGGCCTTCGATTGGCGCGGAGTGACCACACCCCTGGTAACAAGGGCTTCAGCCACGGTTTGTTCAAATTCCACTATCTCGGCTGCCACTTTACGGAGCACTCCTTCTTCGATGTAGTCCGCATCACGCAAGAGCTTAACCACCTGCTCGAGAATATCCAACTCGGTGAGCAGTTTCTCCAATGGCTCCTGCATGGCATTGGCCATTTTGAGAAGCCTTATCGCTCTTCTCATAGTAAACATTGGAGTCGAGAACATCTTCTGAAGGAGAAGAGCGGCCTCCACGTCGATGGCTGTGGCCAGCTTGTAGTCTAACAAAAGCTTACCGAAACTGGTATCGTTTTCGGTGCCCAATTCGGTTAGAACCAGACTATCCTCGTAGGAGATAATACCGGCTGCCACCATCAATTCGCCCAGGCGAGGATGCTCGGCATTGAAGAGATTCTTATAGCCAACGCGGGCTAGAGCCTTCTCCAGTTCAACTCCTTCTTCATTGACCGCTTGCAACACTTTTACCGCTTCCAAAAACGAGATTCTTTCATCTCTTACTAAGATTTGAAGATTCATGCTATGGATGTGCAAATCTTCGCTAATAAGATTCAACTCCACCAGGGATTTCCCCAGGGGCAGACAGCTGCTGGAACTATACTTGACGGCGCACTTGAGACCGGACTCGTCCACGACACCGGCAGCCAGAACCAATTTGCCGAATCGGCAGAGAGGCCCAAGATCGCGAGCGATACCATTCAAACGATAGGCTTCGTTGATGGAACATTGATGAACATGGGAGAACCGTAGTAATTCTTTGGCCAGTTTCTCGTCGATGGCGCCTTCTCTGATTGAATTCTGTGTCTGCACCGCGCAGTCGATATCAAGATCGCTCACATGACCCGACATGATAAGAACCCGTCCAATAGGCATAGCCGCGCGTCTGGCGATGGACAACCCGTGACTGAGAACGTCCGGGGAGATAATTCCTGCACTCAGGAGAAGTTCGCCGAGCCGAAATTTAACTGATTGGCATCTAGAGGCAAAACGCATAGGAAGCTCCTTAAAGAGTATGAATGAGTAAATAGATAAAGCAGAACAGCACTCGGCGAACCGAATTGAGGCATCAAGGCAAAAGCCTCAATAAACCTGCTGCAATGCATAAAAGAAACGAGTTCAAATAGCCGACAAAAGACGACCAATGATTCTGCTATCTATTTGTTTTTTAGTAAGGTGTTTGAATTTAAAAGTGGGAAAAAGCCCCACCTGCAAATCGTAAGGGCATCCAGCACATATGTCAAGTGTTTTTAATCTTCAGCCAGGGAAAATATCCATTGCTCGGCCCTGAGCAGTTCTACAGCGATATGCCTGATCTTTTCAGCAAACAAATATTGTTGATATTCAAGCTCGGACAGCGATTCCAGATCAGAGCTACCGTCCTCTTTCCTGGGCGGATACTTTAATGGCGCGTTCCAGAAGGGCAGACGTCCGGGTCCGGGCTCATTTGAGCTTTTCTCTTTGGGGCTGAAAGGAATACTTCCATGGTTGCGATACCAGTCATCCATTATATGGCCGACTCTCTCCAGCGCTTCTTCCACATAAATGGTCCCGTCTTCGGATAGAGAGCAAAAATCGGCTTCATAAAGCTCTGGAAACTTCTCGTGAGCTCTTTTAATCGCGGTCTCGATGCTCGTGTAACCGCAAGGAACCTCTTCCCCGGCACCTACCTTAATACCATTAAACAGCTCGGTCATTACAGCGTTAACCCGCTCCACGGCCTGCTTCGTTCTTCTCAATCCGCGCAGGGCAAACCGCTGCACATCAGGCATAATCACCTTGAAAGAATCGGTAAAACTCATAACTGCCGACTCTAAAGAATGGTGGATGGTGGCATCCTCGAAAAAAGACTCGGTGTCCGGTCCCCTTAATAGAGCGATTTTGGCAAAACCTTCCGGATTGTTGTAATTGATGGAATGATCGCCTGCTATCACAGCATGGGATATTCTTGAATTCTTGTTGTCCGGATGGGGTACATACCAGTCCTTCACTCCAACCACGCGGAGAAGTTCTCTCTCCTCTTCGGTAAAGACTATGAGGCTCTTATCCTCATTCAGATTTTCCAGGTTGAACGGGTCTTTGATCTTTTCATAAATAGAATAAACAACCCGGGCCTGGGGACTCTCGAAGACGGTGGCATCGGAATCGAAAGGCGGCAGCTTCAATTTTTTATGGAGGACCAGGCCTACGATGTTAGCCATGAATTCCGGGGGCGCTATCTGATGCTCTTTTGTAGCCCTGGCGATACGCTCAATGCTTTTCCTGGCCATGGGCTTGGACTCGTCCAGGAAATAAGAGAGCACCAGGGCAGCAGCCTGGGCTCCATGAACGTTATGAATAATAAAATTGCCCCTGCTCTTGATGGAATCGGAGAAGAGCGAAGCGATTAACGCGTCCCGGGTCTCCCGACCGGACAAATTGAGAAGCTTGGAAGCCTCATAAACCTGGTCTATCTCCGCCCGGGTATGCATCCAGTTCATATTCCACTGGTAACCGTCGGCATGCTTCTGCTCCAGATCCCAGAACATCTGACGGACCATGGCCATACAAGACCAAACCAGCTCTTTATCCGCCCGGGTTAAAAAGTCGTCGTCGTTGATTTTGGCGTAAACGTTAGTAGCCGTGCCGTCTTCCGCGACCACCGGCACGCTTTTTAGATCGCCCACCAGATCACGCTTGAGATCGTCGATTCGACCGGGATCAGGAAAATGACTCTTCCAGCGGAAATCGTCCGTCAAAGCAGTGAGGAAGTTATCCTCGCCGTTTTGCACAGCCGTTGAGTTCGCTGATTTTCCGTCTCTACTCTTGGTCATGGGCGCATAAAAATTGTCCTTGCCTGAATATTCCACTATTTTGAGTTTGCCAACCCGCATTAAGCCCTTAAACGGCTCAAATGACAATCATGTATCAAATAACGATAGAATGGCTAACTATGTCAAATCCAAGAGGTTGCAAAGGGATGCATAAACAACTAGCGCTGGCCCTCACAATAGCCCTATTGTACTCAGGGCAAGCAATAGCGGATACAAAATCCGGTTCGGATTCGAGCAAAGCGAAAACAAACGGAGCTGATAAAACAAGCAAAAGCTCCCCAAGCAAAGCCAAAAAGAGCCCGGACAAAGCCAAAGCCAAGCTGGTAATCCCTGAGCAGAAAATGCCCCGGGGCTTCAAAGAAGCTCTCACCTATCAAGCCATGAACGTTTATGACAAAGCTATTCCGCTTTATATGAAGGCCCTTCAAGAAGATCCTCAGTTCATCTCCACCTATAACAACCTGGCCCAGTGCTTGTTCAAACGGGGCCAAAAAGGTGACAAAGAAAAAGCCACTCAAATTTTGGCCCAGTCCCTGAAGATGGACCCCAACAATGTGGGATGCCTCTATACCAAAGCAATCATCTCGGAAAGCAACAAAAAATATGATGAAGCAGAAGATGCTTATCGCAAAATCCTGGAAGTGCAACCATTAAATTTCAGAGCCGTGCAAAACCTATCCGAGATGCTTTTCACAATAGGAAAGCGCAAGGAAGCTCGACAAGTTCTCGTGACAGTGATCGCCAAAGACCCGCCCGAAGAACACAAAAAAATATACGAGCAGGCGCTTAAGAATCTGGACAAAGCAATTAAAGAGAAGTCCAAAAGCAAGACCGGCTAAAGTCGAGACTTAGTGATGAATAAGAACGGACATGACGTTTGAATAGTCATCGGTCCAGGCTTCCAGTTTGTCATTCGGCTTTGTGGCTTCAACCCTAAGATGCTGATAGCGGGGCTCTTCTCTATATTTCTCCGCTTCGTAGGGCTGCCTTGAGATAAGCACCCAGGTACTCTCTTTACTGGCAAGGGTAGTCGCTTGCAAGGAGAACTTCTTGGCCAGATTGCCGAGAACCGGCTCCAGATTGACATGCCGATTTGAAATGTTGACTAGAATAAAACCGTTTGGATTCAAATGTTTTAAATAGCCCTCGAAAGCCTGAACCGTAAGCAGGTGCACCGGCACCGCATTGCCGTTGAAAGCGTCCATCACAAGCAGATCAAACTTATCTTCGCTTCTCTCCAGGACGATTCGACCATCTCCCAGGATCACTTCATTGTCGGCAGGGGAGAGCTTCAAGAAAGTGAAATAGCGCCTGGCGATATCAATCACATTGGGATCGATTTCATAGTAAACAAATTTATCGCCTTCTTTAGAATAACAGGCGATAGTACCGGCTCCCAGCCCAAGGACTGCACACTTCATGTTGGCAAAACGTTCCCGCACCATCTTGAGAGCGTAGTTAAATCCCTGGTTGCTGGCGAAATATCGAGTAGGCTCCATCTCTTTGCCGGCGGTGTTCAGTTGCGTCCCATGCACCACTTTTCCATGGATCAATGAGGTGGAGTCCTCGGTCTTCTCCACGGAGACACAGCCATAAAAATCCCGCATTCTGACAATCACGGCAGGGTCGGGATGAATCATGCGATCGGCGATCATCATGCCGAGAATGCTTATGCAAAGGATAAAGAAAGTTCCCAGAGCAAACTTGATTTTGCCCGGAGGGGACTTGAGCTTGACACCGCTTTTGATATCAAATTCAATCCATGAGCGGGTGGAAGCGTGCAAGAAAAGGACAACAAGAACAAGAAAGAATAGTATTTTCTCCCCGAAGAAATTCAGCAGTTGCGGAGCAAGCAAATTTTCCATCAAGCCACCCAGGGCACCACCTATTGCGGTGCACAGGTAGAAAACAGCCAGATACTTAGGCTTAGGCTTTGACTTGACCAGCTCGCTATGCAGAGCCATTGAGAAACAAAAAACATAGGCAAGAATACAGGCTGTATTTAACTCGATAGACTGCCAGAGGAAAGGCTCCATGATCCAGAGAATCATCGATAGTAATAGATAGATGCGACTCTTGCAGTACTCCTCTTTGGCAAAGCAGATGATATAGGTCAAAAGGAAAAGGACCAGCGGAGCGACCCAGAGTAGTGGCACCGGAGCGATATCTTGAGTGAGGTGCTGGGTGTAGCAGATAAGTCCGGCGGAGGTCATGGCGGTCAGAAAGCACCAAAGAATGAAGTGTCCAGCTCCCGGAGGACTGGCTTCCCCTTCCAAAGCAAGCGCTTCTTTTTCCCGGGTATCGCCCTTGAAAAACACATAGACAGCGGATGCCAAAATAAGAACGCCGGTAAAAACATAGGCTCCGTTCCAGATACCGATAGTAGTATCAAGCTTGAGATTAGGTTCTATCAAAAGCGGATAGCTAATCAACGCACCCAGGGAGCCGACATTAGAAAGAGCATACAGCCAGTAAGGACTGCCAAGACTGGACAGCCTGTACCAGAGCTGTATCATGCCACTGACGCTGGATAGCAAGAGACATTGGGCAAACAGATTTTTTGAGAGTATCGTGATCAGACTGAGAACCGGCTGGCTGGCGTCACCCACCTCCCAGGCAGCAGGCTCTTTCACCGAGAAGAGACAGATGGATACCAGAAAACAACTGCCATAAACAATGGCTTGTTTCCTGGGCGAGAAGTTCGAAAGCACATAAGTAAAGAGATAACCGGCCAGAAGAACTAGCTGAAAGAATAAAAGGCAACAGGTCCAGACGGCGCTGGTCCCCCCGAATCGCGGAGTGACGATTTTGCCTACGATAGGCTGAATTTGAAAGATCAAGAAAGCGCCAAGGAAGATGGTGCAGAACTGAGCCACCCGCAATAGAACATCTCGGTTTAAAGATGCCACCTGGAATTCCCCCTAATACTTCTGCCTGGGTCGGGATAAAAGCTTTGAATCAATTCCAATATTCACCACTTTTTGTTAATCCTGAGGAATGGTAAGGGCATTACCATCACGATTAGCTCGATACTCCGGCGAAAGAATTTCAACTTTCGCGTCTCTAAATACTTCCTGGATATTCTTGTGCAAGGCTGAATAAATAAGAGCCATCCGGCCGGGTTCACTGGTGTAAGCGTTTATCTGGTAGGCAACGTTGAAGTCGTTGAGCGAGGTCTGCAAGACAAACGGCTCCGGCTCCGAAAGTATATGTTCAGTTTTGGCGGCTGCCTCTTTCAACAAATTCTCCGCCTGGCGCCAGGGCACGTCATAGCCAAGGGTTATAGTACTGTGCAGTATGAGGCCGGGGTCGGTACCCGATGAGCTGTAGTTGATGATATGACTGCCCAGAACAAGACCGTTAGGCACAGTAATCACTTCCTGTTTAATCGTCTTGATTCTGGTGGCCAGCAAGGAGATATGAACTACATCCCCCACCGTGTCGGCGATTCTGACCCTGTCGTTCATCCGAAAAGCTCCGGTGTAAGTTAGAAATATTCCGGCGATTATGTTGGAAACTGCCCCTGTTGAACCGAGGGAGACAAGTACACCCAGAAAGATCGCCACCTGCTGAAAGGCAGGTGAGTCCGAACCCGGGAGATAAGGAAACGCCAGCATGGTGGCAAAAACCACCACCAGAAATTTTACGATGTTTGCCGTGGGGCTAACCCACTCCTGTTCAAAACCAGGCAGTTTCAGAGTACCCGTTGCCATCTGGGTTGTTATAAAGGCGATAAATTTCAGAAGATATCTAGTACCAATAAAAATGAGCACCAGGAAACAAAGATTGGGCAAATAGCCGACAACGGCAGGACCTACCACGTTCACGACCATGTTCCATACCTGGTCTTTGAGCTGCATGGAGAGATGCTCGGTCTGGGGAAAGAAAGCCAACACCGTCACCACCCAGGTGAAGATAAGGAGCCAGACAGCCAGGAGCTTGCTTACTTTGAGCATCCCCATCAAGATCGCGAACAGAGTCTCCTCTTTCAACAACTCAACTTCTTGCACCCTGATAGAGCGAATATACTTTCCTCTCCAGGCTCTTATCGTCCGCCGGATTCGTCCGGTTACAAACTGCACGACAGCCAACAAAGCGGCAAATGCACCAGTAGCAATACCAGCCTCCTTCAGACTGGTGAACAAAGACTCTGAGGCATGCTCACGATTTATAGAGACCGAAAGCTTCTCCTTAATGCGGTCCGCGTATCTTCCGGCAAGAAACTGGTGAGTGGTACCGGCAAGATTGGCATCCCCTTCGGTGACGGTCATGATCTTTACTCTGCCGCTGACGATATCGGAATGGGTCTTCTGATCCACCGCCTGAATCAATCCGGGCACAAAGTCCGGGCTATTCATGGCTGATTCGATAATCTGCTCGATATTTTTTGCCCGCTCCTCTGCCGAAATAGGTCCAAGAGATGCTTCAATCGAAAATAGTCGCTTCCCGTTCAGATGCACTTCGGCCAACTTGGGCTCTTCTTTCAATACATTACCGGCGGCAAACACAGGAGCAGTTGAAAGAGCGATAACAAAAGCGAGAACGACAATCTGAACCAGCGCTTTCGCTATGCTTCTATCTGGCATATAGCCTGTAGTTTGTACTACTGATTGCACCGGCAGTCACCTTATTTAAATAATGGCCTGATCTTTTATTCCACCAGCGAACAATTCGACGATCTATAGGTCGTTGAAAGGGATAAAACAGCATTATGAGTCGCTTACAAAAGAAGAGAGACCTCGATGGAGGTCTCTCAAAAAAACGTGGGAAGCGCGGGAGTGAACTTCCCACTTGCGGGAGGTTTGTGTATTTGGATTTGGCTTGTTTGTGCATTCATATTAACGTTCTGGTAAGCCTGAATAAATGTGGAATTACACAGTCTTCCCGCCGATCTTCTTTTGTTCACAAATTTATCTCTCCACCTTGTTAAAAACATCGGTTCTATGGTGCAATTAATCCACTCCGAGGTACCGACTATGAAAGAAAGGCTGGGATGCGATCTTGAGCATGTGTGGCTAACCATGGCCCTTGCTTGCATGCCCCTCTTTTTCTGTTTTACGATTCCGGCAGAGTGGCGCGGCATAGTCTTTATCTTTGTCATCATCACTGTCTTGATTCTCTTCGCGCCATACACCGTACTGGTCACCGAGATGGGCCTGACAATCAGCTCCATATCCAAAACCCTGGTGATTCCCTGGGCAAACATCAAAAAAGTCCGATACAACAACACTTGTAAGCTGTTGGTAATCTACTCCCAGAGAAGCCTGGCCGTAATTCCTTTCGGAATCTGGCTACATACCCAGGCATCGGAAGGCTATTTCATGCTCATGGATTACATAACCACCCGGGTTGATCCGGAGCGGGTAGAAGAATCTTCTCTCTTCTAATCGGAAAAGAGCTACAACTATCTAAATAGTTCTGCCCTGGTCAAGAACCCATTGAATGCTTCTCGTCATCCCTTCCTCCAGGGATACTTTCGGATCGTAGCCCAGTTCTTTTTTCGCGCGAGCCACTGAACACGCGATGTTCTTGTTCATCTCCGAGAGCACGTGGAACTTTTGATGGTAAAGCCCGGCAGATTGAATGGCTAGATCCACAAAATAAGCGACTTCACTGGCTATGCCAGGCAGCTTCATACGCTTGTGGGCGCACTTGATGTCAAACTTCTCCTCCATGACCCTCTCGATGGTATCAACGATCTCGTTCATGGTGTAAGGTCTTTCATCCGCTATCCAGTAGGTCTTTCCATTGGCTGCCTCCACGGAATCGCAGAGCAGTAGACCCTGGCAGATATTGTCCACATAGGCCATGGAGCGAAGATTCTCTCCCGATCCCACAATTGGCACTTTACCTGATTTAATCATCTGAAAAAACAGACTCTGCCGGGGAGGTTGGCCCGGTCCATAGAACCAGGGCGGCCTGATAATCACCGTCTCAATACCGCCTTCCTTGAAGGCACCATTGACGATGTCTTCCGCCAGCTTCTTCGACTTACCATAGTGCATGTATGGATTGTATGGAGAGTCCTCGGTGAAAAGCTCATTACGGTCAGGGTTGCAACCGATGGGAGAGTTGGAGGAGACATGGATAAAACGCTTCGCTCCAGCGCTCTTGGCGCTCTCCACCAGATTGCGCGCGCCCTCCACGTTGACGTCATAAAACTGCTTCCTGCCGTTGGAAGGGTGAATCACCCCTGCGCAATGGAACACGGTGGCTCCGGCGGCGCCATCCATCACCCTGTCCACCTGGGAGCGGTCACTCACATCACAGTCGATCGCCCTTATCTGATCACCAAACTCTTTCAAGTCACCATCCACGGCGCCAGGATAACGCGCGACCCGGATCTCTTTGTAAGACAACTTTCCGGGAGGGGCTCCGTCCGGCAGTCCTTCGAGCAATGCTTTTACCAGTCTGGAGCCGAGCCAGCCGGGGGCTCCTGTAACGATCGCTATATTGTCTGTCATTTCTTCTCCGCTATGAAGTGTTGAGCGTTGCGCCGAGCCACCGCCATGATAGTTCCCTGGGGATTGATTCCCGGGGAATCAGGCAGCATACTGGCATCGTTGATATAGAGATTTTCAAATCCGAAGACCCGGCCGAAAGAATCGGCAGCGCACTTATCCTGCCTCTCTCCCATGGGGCAGGTTGAAAAGGCGTGCACCGTGGTGAGACTCAATTTATTGCGGGGCAGATTTTCGTCCAGCCAGCGTACTGCCTCAAGCTCCGACTCTATCTTGGGCAATCCCTGAACACAGGGATAGACAGCTTTCGCGCCAGCCTGCATGAGAAGGGTGGAGAGTCTGGCTAGTCCCTGACTGAGATGCCTCAGGTCGACATCGGAAAGTTCATACTTCAGGTGGGAGTAGTCACTGCCGAAACGAGCAGGGCGCACGGTTCCGCGACCGGTCCCCCGCACGGCCACGTAGTAGGTCGCCATGTTTCGGTATTGCTTTACCAAGTCACGATTTTCAAGCCAGTTGTCGCTGAGGTTCATGGCCAGGTGGCCGACGGTGAAAAAGGAGCCGCCCATGGAGATATCAGGCCAGAACTCTTTCACTTGAACCATCGGCATCACGCTCTCCTGAGCATTAATCTCTTCGTCGAACAATGCGGCCACTTTGAGCATCGGATGAATTTGAAATGTGTCGCCCACATGGGAACGAATGCCGCTCCTTCGTAACAGGGCAGGTGTCTGGGTCGCTCCACAGCATACAAAAACATGCTCCGCGTCGATGCGCACAAGATCTGTGGTTCTATCTTCACCCTGAATTTCAGCAAGCACCCCGGTTACTCTACCGCGATCTTTGAGAAGCAGCTTCACCTTTGCTCCGGTCATGAAATTGACTCCCCACTTCTCAGCCATGGGAATCAAATTCCTGGTCATGCCCTGTTTCGCCCCTTTCGGGCAGCCCGACGCGCAGGCGTTCGTGTTCACGCAATCTTTGGCAGCCCGGCTCACAACCCTGGCCGACCAACCCATCAACTCAACGCCTTTCTTGAAAACGTCGGTGCTGGGCGGCAGCTCGGTCGCCTTAGTGACATGAAGGTTCTTCTCCGCCCACTCAAAATGAGGCTCTAGAGATTCTGTCTTGAAATTCTCTATCTCAAACTGCTTGGTCCAGCGCATGGCAAACTCCGGCGGGAGGCGATGCCAGAATCCGCTATTGATCTCGGTGCTCCCGCCCAGACAGCGCCCTTCCACGAAGCCGATGGGGATGGAGCCTATCACCGGGGTCATACCCTTGTTCCGGTAGAGAAGCTGCATGGACCGGGTCGAGGACTGACCGTAGGCACTGAGGCTGTGACGCCTTCCCTCCTCCAGCACCACCACGCTAAATCCTGCCTTGGCCAATTCTATCGCGGTGACAGCGCCGCCGGCGCCCGAGCCGACAATAAGAACCTCCACCTTCAAAGATTTTTCTTCACCTGGGCTGCTCATGCGTTCACCTTCTCATCGTCGGCTTCGGAAGTAGTCGAATCGGGATTTTCGTCTCCACCCGCTTTCCTGTCCAATGCGGCTTGAACCTCCGCGTTATCGAAGTAGGCCAGAATCGCCAGACTGCGTATCAATTTCATGAACTTACGCGTCACGCCAATCGGTCCAAACGCCCAGAACTCGACGAGTTTTCGACGTTTGTCCAGGGGCACATCACAGATAAATCGACCGCTGAAGGCAAAAATATAGAGCTTAAAGCCGAATAGACCAATATCGAAAAGTACTTTGTAGCGGAATGGAATACAGCCTATCTGGGTAAACGTGAACCGGCCCACCTCGCGATGAATCTCTCGACGTTTCTCCTCACTCAAATCTATCTCCGACTCGCCAGGCAGAAAACACTCACAGACCGCCGCCCAGAACTCAGACAGCTCGGGAGTGATACTATTATTGATATCAGGCACCGAGATAATAACGCTGGCGGAACCCAGCTTCTCATCGGGCAGTTTCTTGATTGACTTGGCTTCCCACGTCAATGCCCGGGCCGCTCCAACTTCAAGGCTATATTTGACTATGGCAAAAATGCCCCAGACAGTCACGGTGGCAAAGAATACGAAGTGCACCACCACAGCGTAGCTGAACGCCGTGGCAGGTTCGACGGAGAGCGGAGTCATGGTACCGGGAGTGATGCCCGGCACCGAAGATATAGCCAGGAGTGCCCGCTGGCATGCGTAGTCATAGACCCCCACATAACCAGGGCTATTGGGAATTAGGATACTGAGGTTGGTCACGGACATGGTCACGATTGAGCGGACAAAGCCCAGTGGCATGCCGAAGCAGGGCAAGACCAACATGAAGAACAGAGACTCAAACACCCAGACTAGAAGAGAGGAAGAGAGCACCAGAAGCGCGCTTTTAGCATCCCTGAGGCAGGCGAATCCCCGGTTAATCTGGGTCACTATGCTGAGAGCTTTGTGATGCCATTTTCGTCCCAGCCAGGCAGTAAGGTTGGAAGTAAGACCGATAGCAGACTGGGGACTCAGCGTTATAAATCCGACCACAAGAATAGCCGTGGCAAACAAAATGGCTGCCAGTCCGGCATACTGACGCATCTCGTCGTTGACAGGAATCAGAAGAGAGCCGAGCACAAATAAGAAAATGATGACCAGACCATCGAGCAACCTCTCCAGAAAGGTTATGGTCAGAGCCAGTAGATATGGCAGTCCGCTCCTCTCCGCCAGCATACCTGCCCGGGCGAACTCTCCCAGCCTCAGGGGTAATATGTTGTTGGTCACATAGCCCACTGCCACAATGTTACTGGCTGTCCCCACCGAAAGCGTGGATTCATCCACCACCAGGAGCTTGAGACGCAAACCCCTGAGCAGCATACCCAGGATATAGACAGCCACAGCCATGGGCAACCAGGGCAACCACTGGGCTCTGCCAAAAGCCCCAAGGACCTCGGACCATTCAAGACCCTTAGCAATCATCACTCCAAAAACGATAGCGATTACGAAACCAAGGACCACCACTCCACCCCGGGAACGGATTAAGCTTCCCCAGGCCTGCACGAATCGAGACCACAGTCCGGTGTCACCGGCCTGGTCCGAGGAAGGGTCCTTTTTGATTTCATCGTTTTCCATATTGGAGACTTACTAATTAATAGACATATGATCATATTCCCTGCGACACGCCGGTGCACCGTCTAAAAAATTATGAGTCCTTCAATTGTTAAGTTGGATAGTTGAATGGAAACGGTCATCATATCTGGGTATAGAATACACGGTGGAGAAATCGGGAGATGTCTACACTGGTCACAAAGCTGGACGAGACTAGTTTAAAAGAGTATTTCCGCGAAGTATTGGACGTTTCTTCCGAAGCTTCTTTGCGCCAACTTAAGCGCGCCCGATTCCGCCAGTCTTCATTGTGCCAGAGCGATTATCTCTCCGACGACAAAAATGCTTCCCGGAGAGCAAAACAGCAAATCGAAGAGATTCACCTTGCCTTTGATTGCCTTACAAGTCCCCGCAAATTCCGTGAATATCTCAACAAGTGCAATGACCTGATAATCCTCGGAGAAGCAAGCCGGGAGGACTTCTTGCGAAGCAAAGAAGACCCAATTCCGGAAGACTCCGATTCGACCGAGGCTACTACTCTTTCCGAGGAGCACTCAGAGCAAGGTTCCGCGTCAGAACCCGACAACATCGTTCCCGGTCCGACTCCCGGAGTGCCCACGCCTGTCAGTAAACAGGAGAACGGCACTGCCATCGGTACCAACGTAGTAAGTTTGCGGCAAGAGAAAGAGCATCTCAAGATGCTGCGTAAGAAGCACAAGGAAGAGGATCTTAAGAAAGCAAAACATCAAAGTGCTCGAATAGAAAGCCTCAAGAAAAAGACCGTCAGCCTCATAAAAGAAGCAGCCGAAAATGCCGCCCGCAAAACAGCCCAATCCCTCAAAACAGAAGAGATCGAGGATCCTGATCAGTTTTACGAAGACCTGTATAAAGCAGCAAAAGAAGCGACAGAAAAGGTCAAAGAAGAGCAGCTGGCAAAGATGAAACGTATGGATTTGCCGGTGGACAACAATCTTCTCGACGACTTTGCCACCATATGCGAAGACTCCGCCGAAGAAGCGACCCAGGCGGAATTCTTTACCGTCAAACAAGATGGTCCTCTGAAGAGGCGCAAAAACAGCCCGGTCTACCTCATACTTACTGGACTGGCAGGCACTGCCGTCTTTCTATTCTTTATAAACTTCGCGGCGACAATGTGGATCAAGCTCCCCGACCCCACCGGCGATCAGTACGGCCAGGGTAAGGCAGGAAAGACCGGCTCAAAATCACCGGCATCGGCCGCAAACCCGGTCAATCCGGATCTGGCTCTGAGCAGCAAATCCTGGCAAGCCAGGGCTGTCGGTCTTGCCCCCCTGGCAGGTCCGGCAGGACTTGCCGGCTACGCCAACTCTCTGGAGATAGAAGGAGCTTCCGACTATAACACCGGTCTAGACGCCTCCTACAAACGAGACTATGCAAAAGCCCTTGAACACTTTCAGAGTTCACAAAAGCGCAACAGCCATATCTTTCAAACTCTCTACAACCAGGCATCTCTTTATTACTGGACCGGAAATCGCCAGGAAGCCGCCTCCCAATTCACCGCCACTCTCAAACTGAGACCTGACCTGGCCCAGGCTCATTACAACCGGGGCTTTATCTTTCTGAACTCAGCCCTGGAAGTTGCTGGCAAGGGAACAGCAGCTGACGAAAAGAGCCAGGGGAGCGATGCAACTACGCTTATCCACACGGCAATTAAAGAATTCAATCTAGCCATAGACAAGGCACCCCTTCTGGCCCAGGCCTTCTACAACCGAGCCATGGCTCGCTATATGCTGGGCGACATAGAGGGAGCGGCTGGCGATTTTGGCAGCGCTTTGAAATTAAACTCCGATCTGGAGGCGGCTAGAGCAAATCTCTCGGTGGTGGAAGAACAAATCAAATCCCCGAACCAGGCTCCCGAAAACACAAATACCCCGCCTGCAGGACCTGAAGGTCCCCAGGGACCGCCCGGACCTGGCTATTTGTAAGGCTTTAACAAGGGAAAGAAAAGGCTATCCAGCCAATTGATTGCAGCGAGCATATCTGCTCGAATGATAATAATTAATACAGAATATGCTAAAAAGCAGTGCTTTCTTAAGCTGATCACTGTCATACTTTCAATACCTTCTGATTTTGGAAGTGCTATGGCAATTCTTGTTCCCTGCTGTAGCTGTTAAAGAGAAAAGAGAAATATGAATACAAAATTGTTCGTCGGTAACCTTCCTTTCAGCATTGATGAGAAAGGTCTTGAAGAGATTTTTACTCCCTCGGGTACCGTCGTATCGGTAAAGATCCCCACAGATAGGGAAACCGGAAGAAAAAGGGGATTTGCCTTTGTCGAAATGAGCAACCAGGCAGAAGCTGAAGCTGCTGTTAAGGCTCTTGATGGTCAGTCCGTCGAAGGAAGACAGATTGCCGTCAACCCGGCAAAACCTCCAAAATCAAGAGAGCGTCGCTATTAATTAGCGTCGATTCCCGGAAGTAATCCGAATCATCAAAAATCAAATACCCAAGTGAACTCCCGTTCCGTCTCCGAATTCTAAAGTTTCGAGAGTGTTTTCGGGTCGATGTTCTGCGGATTCAGGTCGATCATCATTCAGGAATGATTGAATTCTAAATCAGCAGGCTGACTTTAGCCTAAGCGACAGATTGAACTGCAGGCTGACTTCAGACCGCGCTGCATGCTGAACTGAACGGGCTCGGGAAAATTGGCGCGCGCGCTCGTAGGCTCAAGAGAACTGCTTGAGCAACCAGAGCACTTTCTGCTTCACCTTCTTTCGGTGAGCGGAACCTTCGTCTGCCTTATTAAACTCTTCGAAGTGCTCCACAAAATAATCGTAGGCTTCGAAGAGCATCTCATCGTTGGAGTATTTCGGCTTCCAGCCAAGCTCGGTCAAGGGGCTCAGGTCAAAGTAGAAATCCTCGCCGTAGGTGAGGTAATGCCAGGGAGCCAGGGGGCTGAGACCCATCACATCAAGAAGCTGCAAACTATTGACGGTCAGCTCCTTGGGCAGATGCTTAACCTTGGTGTCGGTGCCGGCGTGGTGAGCGAGATTCATGAGGGTTGTTTCGAGATCCTCGTATCTATCGGTGCCCACATTGTAGTAGCCAGGCTTCTCCTTCTCGCAAAGGTACATGTAGCAACTGATCAAGTCATCAGCGTGCAAAAACTGAATGATGTTTTTGCCGTCTCCGATCACGTAGACGTTGCGACCTTCCTTGATCCACTCGAATAAGATTTGAAATATTCCGAGCCTGCCGGTGGCGATTAGAGTACGAGGTCGCACTACTATTAGTGGCATACCAGACTCTTCTGAAACCTTACCCACTTCCTTTTCAGCATCCAGCTTGCTGACACCGTAAATGTCCACCGGCGTCAGGGGAGACTCATTGCTGCAGGGACAGGGGGGCTTCCCGAAAATCGAAGAGGAGCTTGTGTGAACAAAGTATTTTACGTTTGCCCTGGCAGCCTCTTCAGCCACTATCTTACTGCCTTCGGCGTTCACCTCATGAAACATCTTGCCTGACTTTGTCAGGGGCACAAGGGCAGCGGTATGGTGCACCACGTCCACCCCCTTCATCAGGGATTTAACCAGATCTCGGTCAAGGACGCTGCCAAGGGTAAAATCCACGTCCCGGGGACGGTCATCAGCTTCCCAGATATCAAGGGAGACTACATCCTGCCCCGTACTGAGGAGACTATTGGCAATCTGACTACCTAGAAATCCGGAACCTCCGGTGATTAGATGTTTCATTTGCTCCTTCTCTTATAAAATTGAACCAGAGTGGTATATGGTCTTTGTGATATCGTTGTGGCTGTATTTTCGCATGCGACGACACCGGTGTCCTTCTTTTAGTAATTTTATCGTTGTCATTATGCAACCAGGCAGAAAGGGGAAGTCATTTCTCAATGTCTAATGAATCCACAGTGATAGCCGGCGGCAAGAAGGTTACGCTGGTAGTACCGGGCAGTACATGCAATCTCGGCCCCGGGCTGGACTGTATCGGTCTGGCTCTAAATATCTATAGTCGCATGACTTTCCAGGTTCTTGAAGAGTCTGAGAAAGCGGAGATGCCATACATTCAACTGAAAGGCGGCATCGCCAAAAGAAGCGACCCGGAAGACCAGGGAAATCTCATCTATCACCTCCTCAAAGAGATCTGGGAGCATAACAATGATTTGCTCGGTCGCTTGAGAATCGCCGTCACCTCCGACATCCCCCTGGGTTGCGGACTCGGAAGCTCAAGCGCAGCCATCGTCGGGGCTATCTGGGCATCCAACGTCCTCGAGGACAGAATCCCGACAGCCACCCAGCTCCTGGCCGACGGCTGCGAACTGGAAGGTCACCCGGAGACACTGGCAGCCAGCCTGTACGGCAATATGGTCGTTTGCGCCCCTTCGGTGGGAGGAAGACGCATAGTTACCCAGCGCATAGAATGGCCTGAAGATTGGCATGTAATTGCGGTTGTACCGGAGTACACCCTGAACACCAATGACATGCGCGCCGTTCTGCCAAAACATGTTAAGTACGAAGATGCCGTTTTCAACGCCCAGCGAACAGCTCTGTTAGTTGCCGCGGTGAGCCGGGCCGACGAGTCGGCCATGCAGGAGGCGCTGCATGACAAATTGCACGAAAAATATCGTATGCCTTTAGTCCCCGAGCTTGAAGACCTGAGAAGAGAGCTTGTCAACGAGCCGATTCTCGGCTGTGTTTTGAGCGGTGCGGGTTCCTCAACCTGTGTCTTTGTGCACAGCAAAAACAAAGACAAAGTAGTTCGCAAGCTGAATCACTGGGCGGCGGCCCAGGAAAAATCCCACCGCATCCTCAACCTGCAAGTTTCTAAAGAAGGCATGCAGGAAGTGGAAATTTAGTACTTGGACGCTCACAGACTTTAGACGCTCACAGACTTCAGGCGCTCTCATACTTCAGACGCTCACAGTCTTTAGACGCTCTCAGACTTCAGACGCTCACAGTCTTTAGACGCTCAAAATATTGTCCAGCAAAATCCTCTCCCAGGGTTTGCTTATCGCTTTGCGCCGGGAAATTATGAGAGCACTAGCGCCTAAATGCGAATTGTTAAGAGATGGGTAAAAGCAAACCCAGCTAGACCATCTGCGACTCGCCCCGGGTCATGCTTTGCAATGCTAGCGCTATCTGAACATTATTGTCATAACTAGATATTCTCTAAATATATTCGAGTCTTAGTTCTTGACTTGGAAAACCCTTAATTCTTAGTTTCAAGATACCTTTTTCCACCTTTGTTTCTCAGGAGTCAAAAACAAGCTTTAAAAGCCTTGAAACAAAACCATTAACCAAAATTGCAGCTACCTGAACTTCACAGACCGTGATCCAGGGAATTGCACGTGCCTCTGTCAACTCACCGTCGCTGTTCAGCTTGTTCCAGCGACTTTTAGCCCTGGGCTAAAGAGGCGTTCTAACTCAAGGAGACCATCATGGGTTACTTTATCGTGGCAGCAATCCTGCTGCTCATTGTTGCTTACGCTTTCCGCAATCGGAACACCGCCGCCAACCAGGGTCACGAAGATCACGACCACGGTTTTGAGTTCGACGGTGCCGCCGATGATTTCCACGCCGTTCACGAAGGCAAAGATGCCGCCGGCGGCTGCAAGTTCGACCCGGACGAAGTCCGTCGAACCGCTTTCCTCCAGCCCCCGCCCCTCGACATGGAGAACATCCCTGCTCCCGACCCCCGGGTCGAAGCACTTCTCTCCCAGGTCGACGCAGGCTGGGTCCGTGACCGGCTCATGAAGCTCTCGGGCGAAGAACCGGCGACCATCGGCGGCACTTCGGTGTCTCTCCGGTCCCGCAACTCGCTGACCGAGGGCGTCAACCAGGCTCGCCAGTTCGTCAAGCAGTTCTACCTGGATCTCGGCATCGCCGTTCGCGACGTGCCGTACAAGATCCGAGGCCGGAATTTCTTCAACCTGGAAGCCACCATCCCGGGCCGCAAGGACCCCAACAAGGTCCTCATCATCGGTGCTCACCTCGATTCGACCGCCGGTTGGACCAGGTACGCCGAGAAGGAAGCTCCGGGCGCCGACGACGACGGCTCCGGCACCGTGACGGTGATGCAGATCGCCGCAGCTCTCGCTCAACTTCCCCTGGACTACACGGTCCGCATCGTTCACTTCACTGGTGAAGAACAGGGACTCTGGGGCAGCTATCGCTACTCCGACGCCCTGGCAAAGGAAGTCGAAGAGAACGGCATCGAAGTGATCGGCATGCTGCAGCACGACATGGTCGGCTACAGCCCCAACGACAAGGCTCGCCTTGACGTTCATGACGAACAGGACCGCAACGGTTCGCGCGTTTTCACCGAGCTGTATTTCCGCAACATCAAGCGCTACGGCATCGCTCTGAACCCGTACGACACCTACAACTTCGCGGTCAAGAATCGCAGTGACCACGCCGGGTTCCTGGACCACGGCTGGAGAGCGATCATGTTCAGCGAGGAGTTCACCGACGAGGGCTTCAACCCGAACTACCACAAGACTTCGGATCGGGTCGACCAGCTCAACATCCCCTTCATCGTCGAGGTGATCAAGGGCGGCATCGCGCTGGCTGCAGACCTCGCCGGCATTCAGCCCGAGTAAGAGAAAAGCCTCCAAGTATTTTCGCAAGAGCAATTCTTGTGTGGAATTCTTGGCGGCGATCAATTCTCGGGTCTGAAGTTGTGATAGCTCAAACCGAACAAGCTTCGTCGAGCTTATTCGGGACAAGAACCCATGGTCGGCTGATCTGCTTTTGCAGGTCAGTCGGCTTATGGGTTTTTGCTTTTTCTCGCTTCATACTACTTGTTATAGTATTTCTCCAGTCAAACTGAAGCAAAAACAGCCGCTTCTAAAACATCATCAACCACACCACATCCTGCTTTCAGTTATCAGTTATGCCAATTTGGCATACAAATCCCCCGAATCTTATGCCAATCTGGCATATTCACCCCATGAGCAGCACAGTTATGCCAATTTGGCATACAAAATCCCCGAATTTTATGCCAATCTGGCATATTCACCCCATGAGCAGCACAGTTATGCCAATTTGGCATACAAATCCCCCGAATCCTA
>MDTD01115641.1_pt1 | contig 26014 bp, 25 predicted proteins | sample 811221 | NCBI WGS metagenome assembly MDTD01 (sample SAMN05326646, study PRJNA326480) | marine metagenome | isolation source: seawater | place: Pacific Ocean: South West | collected 2011 | reverse complement strand
GCCCTTCCGCAGTTGCGCTTCGCTTCGTTCGCTGTGGCCAGCTCACGGGAGGACTTGCACCTCCAGGAGTGCGCCCGTGCCGGGCGCACCAAAAAAGCCCGGGAAAGCCCGGGCGTCGCGTTTACTCTCAGCGCTCGGCGATGGCGCCCTTGCCAACCCCCTCGTAGGCTTTTACCCGGATCCGGTCGTTCGGAAACTCGCCTTTCAAGGTATCGGCGATGTGGGCAGCGATCAGCTCCACGGTGGTGTCCGTGTCCAGCAGGTAGACCCGCTCTTCCGGCAGGGTCAGTGCAAACTCCCCCTGATTGGCTTCGTATTCGAAGGTGACGTACGGCGTCCCGGTGCTGTCGACATGACGGCGGACCACGTCTTCCTCGGAGCCGATGTAGATGTCCTGCCAGCGCGTGGCCCAGCGGCGTTCCAGCTCCCGGTCCCGGTGGCCGTTGCGGTCGATGCGGATTGGGGAACGGTGGCCATGGGCAATGCGTTGGCAGTTGCCCAGATGCTTCTTCAGACCATGGACGTAGTGGTAGTAGGCTCCCTCGATGACGTCTTCCCGCAGGTCGATCGTCACTGATGTGACGTTGGCCGGTAGCACGTCGCGCAGCTCCTGTTCCAGCAGGCGCGCGACGGCGGAGGGCACCACGTGTTCGGCGGACAGCCAGACGACGGCCTCGTCCGGGGACCGGTGCACGATCCGGCGACCGTCGGCCAGGATCCAGGAGAAGGTATCCGGGCTCTCCTCGGACCAGGACAGGCCCGGGTAGCCCCGGGGAATGACCAGGCGATGGTCCACCCGCTCATCGATGACCCGTTTAATGGTCCGCTTGACGTTGGAGAAGTCGAACACCATGCCCTGTTCGTCAAGCTCGCCGCCCAGCACCACGTCCACGATCCAGCTCTCGCCCACCAGGCCCCGGCGGGCGTCGAGGTAGGCAAAGTCAATCACGGTGAGGTTGTCGACAAAGAGGTGGTCCATCGGGAGTCCGGGGGGTAAGGTTGAGTGATGGGGCGGATTCTAGCAAAAATCCGGTGTTCCGGCAGGGGATCGTGAGGCTCCTTTCCGCACGCGCGCTCCGCCGCTTGGATCCTGACGTCACAAGGGGCGCCTGACCATGTCATCGAAGTCGCGGCCAGGCCGTGTTGAGTTTCCCGTGCTGCTGTTGGCCGCGGGTGCGTCCCGCCGAATGGGTCGGGCCAAGGCGCTGCTGCCGTTACCCGGAGGCGGCACACTGCTGGAGCGGGCCTTGGCACAGGCCCGGCAGCTGAGCCCTGAGGTCCGGGTGGTGGCCGGTGCCAGGTATCCGCTGATCCGCTTTCGCTGCCGGCGCCAGCCGGCCCGGTGGCTGTTCTGCGAGCGCTGGCCTGAGGGCCTGTCGGCGTCCCTGCAGGCCGGGCTCGACAGCCTGGGCCCGAATGCCCGTGGGGTGTTTGTGCTGGTGCTGGACCAGCCGCTGCTGGAGTTCCGGGCGCTGGCGGCGATGGCACGGCTGGCCCGGGCCGAACCGCGCCAGCCGCTGGCGGCGGACTATGGTGGCCGCCCGGGCGTGCCGGCGTACCTGCCGCGTGAACTCTGGCCGGCGATCCGGGGTTTGACCGGAGATCGTGGCGCCGGGCAGCTGCTGGCCGAGGCCGGCGCCACCCGCCTGCCGCTTGCCGGTGTGCGGGACGACGTCGATACACCGGCGGACTGGTCCCGGGTGTGCGCCCGCCTCAGCCGCTGAATACGCCGCTCAGCCAGACAATCCCGAGGCTGAACACCGACAGGCTGATGGCCAGGCCGACGGTGTAGAACCGGGCGCTGGCCGCGCGTTGCCGTGCCACGAACAGGTCAATGGTGCGCTGGGCGATGTCCTCGGCGGTTTCCCTGGAAATATCATGTGCCTGCTGTATGGCTTCCGATTGCAGGGTTTGCCAGAACTCGGTGTCGATGGTTTGCACCGCGGTGATGTGGTCCTTCAGCTCCGCCATGTGCTCGCGGGTGAAGCCGGATTGCCGGGCCAGTGCCTGCTTCAGGTTGGCCAGTTCCTGGCTCAGGTTCAGATTGATCTCGGCGGCGATGTCGTCGCGCAGCCCCTGGGTCCGCGCCTCCAGGCGCCGGGCCATGTCGTCCAGCCGTTCGGAAAGTTGGGCTTCCTGCTGGCTGCGGGTATCCTCCAGTGCCCGTTTGAGGTGGTCGAACTGTTCGTCGAACAGGTCGCTCAGCAGCTCGTGGAGTCGGTTATTGATGTGGGTTTTCACCGCCGAGCGGGCAATCTGTTCGATCAGCTCGCTGGTCAGGGGCAGGGCGGGGCTGTCGCCCTGGCCGTTGGTGGTGGGAGCCGCGTTAGGGCCGTTCCGGGGCGCGTCCGGGGCGGTCGTACCCTGACCGGCCGCGGGTGCCGGCGCGGGCTTGGCCAGGTTGCCGGCCGCCACGTCGCTGGCCAGCTGCTCCAGAACCAGGTTCAGGCCCTCCGTGTGGGGCGGCTTGGTGAGAATGTTGTAAACCCCGAAATTCCGGGCCTCCTCCACGAAAGTGGGGGACTTTTTCGAAGTGCACATGATGATCGGGATGTCGGCGGTCTCCGGGTTACCCTTGATGGCCTTGGTGGCCTCCACGCCGTTCATGCCCGGCATCAGGTGATCCATGAAGATTACGTCCGGCCGTTGGTGGCGGCGGAGGAAATCCAGGGCCTCCTCCGCCGATCCCGCCATGTTCACCTGCATGTCCCGGCTTTCCAGCAGTTTGCTCAGGGCAAACCGGGCGACCTTGGAGTCATCTACCAGCAGAGCGTTCTTGATTGCCATGTCACTTCCTCAAGCGGTTGCTGCCATCATGCGTGGTTTCGTGGCGCTGACTTACCAGCCTTCCAGCGGCGGGCACTGGGTGGCCCGGTAACTCTTGTCCCGGTAACACACGCCCGGCTCGGTGGTGCGTGCGGTGAAAATCTCGCCCGCCGCCGTGGTCAGGCGGACCTGGCCGTAGGGCTTGCCATGGCGAAAGGTGGCTTCGATGGAACTGCCGTTGGGGTTGCTGAGCCGTCCCGTGCCGTGGAATTCGCCGTCGATGTACTGGCCTTCGTATTTCTTGCCGTCGGCAAAGACTTCCGTGCCGGCACCGTGATAGGCACCGTTGGAGAACTCGCCGTCGTAGGTGTGGCCGTCCGGATAGGTGAGCACGCCCCGGCCATGAAATCGGCCATTGCGAAAACCTCCGACGTAGAGCGTGCCGTCCGCCCGAGTGAGGGAGCCGGGACCGTTCAGCTCGCCCGCGGCCCACAGACCGTTGCGGATCTCGCCGTTTGTCAGGGTCAGGGTGCCCTTGCCGTGGAACCGGTCATCCTGAAACTGGCCGGTGTACTCGGCCCCGTCCGCGCCCCGCCATAGGCCCTCGCCACTGCGCTTGCCCCGGACCCAGTCGCCCTCGTACCGACTGCCGTCCGGAAACCAGGCCGTGCCGCGGCCATGGAAGGCGCCGTCCACGAACTGGCCTTGGTAGCGCAGGCCGGTGTCGCCCTGGTAGGTGCCGTCGCCGGTGCGGATGCCCCCGATCCAGGTGCCGTTGCGGAAGTCGACGGTGGTCAGGGCCACCAGCCGGCCGACCAGGGTGGTTTCATCCCCGGCCCGCAGTTGCACCTGCCGGTGCCAGGGCTGGAAGCCGGGTTTGCGGATGACAATGTCGTAGCGGCCGGGCTCAAGGTCCAGATCCAGGCGGGTGGCGCCATAGTCCCGCCCGTTAATGGTGACCGAGTCCCCCAAGACATTGGAGCGGATCACCAGGGTGGCGGTGGCCGGTTTGGGCACCGGGGACGGCAGCGCCTCCGGTGGTGGTGGCTCGGAAGGGCCAGCGTCGAGCTCGGTTCTGGCCGGTGTCTGCTTGTCCCCGGCCACGGCGGCGGGCGCCGCCGCCGGCCAAGGTTCCCGCGCTGCGCTGGGTGGGGCGATCGGGGCGGGCGGGCTGGCCACGGGTGTGTGGGCTGGAGGCTGGGACATGGGCGTGGGGATCAGGGTCTGGCGCACCGAGGTGAAGCCCGCGGTGACCAGGAGCATCAGTGCCAGTGCATTGAAAAACAGCAGCGGCCTGAAATCGACCATGGTGGAGGAACCTCTTGATCCTGGCTAAGCGAATCCCGATGTGTTCCTCATATTAACCAGCGTTTGCAACGGTATGTAACAGAAAGTCAGCGAACTTATCCAGAATGCCGGGCAAATCACACTTTGTCCGGAAGCCTGTCATGGTTGAGCTGTTCCCACGCTTTCATGTACACATCGGCCTCGTATTCGTAGGGCGAGCGGAACGGCGTGAGAACGAAATCAAACACCAGGAAGAAGAAACCAACGGATGCCCAGGCGATGAGCAGGCTGCTCTGGGTGTTGGCCTGGACTTCGGGGTTGGAGCCAACGAAGGCTTCCAGCAGCGGAATCAGCTCCGAGGCCAGGACCACCGGGTTGAAGCTGGTCATGACGAACGGAATCCAGAAGGCGAGCAGGACCGGAAAGAAACCGAACGACCAGAGCAGGCGCCGTGCCAGGTACGCAGCCAGGGCCCGCCAATACCGCTGGCGGATTTCCGGTACCTTGCGAATCTGGTCCAGATAGCGGCGGCGCTCCTCCCAGTAGGCGGCCACTTCCGGAGCGTCGACGGCTGGGAGGCTGTTTTCGGTATCGGTCATGGGGGTGGGGCTGCCTTTATGTCTGCGGGACTGTGCATGATAATCGATTCGACGTGTTACCCTACAAGTCTCCATTTGTGTTAACGACAGGATAGATTGAATGGCTGCTGTGAGCGAGAACCCTACCCATCCGGCCTTCGAGAAGCTTCGCAGTCACCGGATCGGCACCCTCAACCTGGAAATCGAGGAATACCGCCACAAGCGAACCGGTGCCCGTCACCTGCACTTGGCGGCGGACAATGACGAGAACGTGTTCTTCGTGGCCCTGAGGACTTTCCCGATGGACTCCACCGGGGTCGCCCATATCCTGGAGCACACGGCCCTGTGCGGCAGCGAGAAGTACCCGGTCCGGGACCCGTTTTTCATGATGATCCGCCGGTCCCTGAACACCTTTATGAATGCGTTTACCAGCAGCGACTGGACGGCGTATCCGTTCGCCAGCATGAACCGCAAGGACTTCGACAACCTGTTGCAGGTGTATCTGGACTCGGTGTTTTTCTCCCGGCTTGACCCGCTGGACTTCGCCCAGGAAGGGCATCGCCTGGAGTTCGAGAAGCCGGACGACCCGAGCACCGACCTGGTGTACCGGGGCGTGGTCTACAACGAGATGAAGGGAGCCATGAGCTCGCCCACCTCCCAGCTCTGGCAGAACCTCACCAGCCACCTGTTCCCGACCACCACCTACCACTACAACAGCGGCGGTGAACCGGACCACATCGTGGACCTGAGCTATGACGAGCTGCTGCGCTTCTATCGACATCATTACCATCCCAGCAACGCCATTTTTGCCACCTATGGCAATATTCCGGCCCACGAGCACCACGAACGGTTCGAGGCGCTGGCCCTCAAGCGCTTCGACCGTCAGGAAGTCGAGCTGCCGGTACGGGATGAAAAGCGCATGTTTGCGCCGATCCGGGTGGAACAGGCGTACCCGGTCAGCGAGGGCGAGGGGACGGAGAACAAGACCCACATCGTCATGGGCTGGCTGCTGGGACACAGCTTTGACCTGTTCGAGAACATGGAGGCTCAGCTGCTGTCGGCGGTGTTGCTGGAAAACAGCGCGTCGCCGTTGATGCGGGCACTGGAATCCACGGACCTGGGACAGGCGCCGTCGCCGATGTGTGGCCTGGAGGACTCCAACCGGGAAATGACCTTCGTGTGTGGCATCGAAGGCAGCGAGCCGGAGCATGCCCGGGCACTCGAGGCGCTGGTGGAGTCCACGCTGCGCCGGGTGGCGGAGGAGGGTGTCAGCGAGGAGCGGCTGGAGGCAATCCTGCATCAGTTGGAGCTGCATCAGCGGGAAATCTCCGGGGACCACTTCCCCTATGGCCTGCAACTGATCATGAGTGCCATCGGACCGATGGTACACGGCGGCGACCCGGTCGCCCTGCTTGATCTGGAACCGGTGCTGGCCACCTTGCGCGAGAAAATCCGGAACCCGGACTATATCCCCAATCTGATCCGCGGCAAGCTGCTGGACAACCCGCACCGGGTCACCCTTACCCTGCGTCCGGACGAACAGCTGGAAAGCCGGCGCCAGAAAGCCATCCGTGACGCCCTGGCCCGTCGCAAGCAGTCGTTGACGGAGTCGGATGCCCAGGCGCTGGTGGCTCAGGCCAAGGCCCTGGAAGAGCGCCAGCTGCGCAAGGACGACGCGTCCATCCTGCCCAAGGTGGACCTGTCCGACGTGCCCCTGCAGATGCCGGAGCCCGAGTACCGTTACGACGGCGATATCGCCGCCACCCTCTATGCCCGGGGGACCAATGGCCTGGTTTACCAACAGGTGGTGGTGCCGGTTCCGGCCCTGAGCCGGGACGAGCTGTTGCTGTTGCCGTACTACACCACCCTGATTCCTGAGGTGGGGTGCGGCGACCGGGACTACCTGCAGATGCAGGACCGTATTTCCGCGGAGTCGGGCGGCATCAGCGCGGCCTTCAGCGCCAAGGGGCGGGTTGATGACGTTCAGGACCTGTCCGGTTATCTGGTGTTCAGCGGCAAGGCGCTGGCCCGCAACCGGGACAAGCTGACCCGGTTGTTGCGGGACGTATATACCGGCGCCCGTTTCGACGAGAAAGACCGGGTCCGGGAAATCATCGCCCAGATCCGGGCCCGCCGTGTGCAGGCGGTGACCGGCAGTGGTCATGCCCTGGCCATGGGCGCGGCGTCCCAGGGACTGAGCGCCGGCGCCTGGCTCTCCTATCAGCTGGGCGGACTGGAAGCGATCCGGGGAACCAAGCAGCTGGATGCGTCGCTGAACGATGCCGGCGCACTGGAAGCGTTCTGCGGCCGGCTGGCTGCACTGCACGACAAGATCACGCGTCAGTCCCGGCAATTCCTGGTGATTGGCGAGGAGGAGCACCTCGACGCCATGGTGGATGACCTCAAGTCCTGCTGGTCGGCGTCGTCTTCCCAGGATGGGGACCCCTGGCGCCTGGAACCGGTCAGCTACACCACCCGCGAGGCCTGGCTCACGACCACGCAGGTGAACTTCTGCGCCAAGGCCTACCCCACCGTTCCGGTGGAGCATCCGGATGCGGCGGCGCTGACCGTTCTGGGGGTGTTCCTGCGCAACGGTTATCTGCACCGGGCCATCCGCGAGAAGGGGGGCGCTTACGGTGGCGGCGCCGGTCAGGACAGTGTGAATGGGGTGTTCCGCTTCTTCTCCTACCGTGATCCCCGCTTGGGGGATACCCTGGAGGACTTTGATCAGGCTCTGGCCTGGCTGCAGGAAACACCCCATGAATACCAAGCGCTGGAGGAGGCGATTCTGGGTGTGATCGGCCAGCTGGACCGGCCCCGCTCACCCGCCGGTGCCGCTCGCCATGCTTTCCATAACCGCCTGTTCGGGCGGACCCCGGAACAGCGGGCGAGGTTCCGGGAACGGGTCCTGGCCACCCGTCTTGACGACCTGCGCCGTGTTGCGGACACCTGGTTGTCGCCGGACAGCGCCAGCCTGGCGGTGGTCACCAGTGCCGACAATCGGGGTCTGGTCGAAGCCCTGGGGATGAGCGTCCGGGAGCTGTAACCCGGACCGGAGCGGCCCGTAGCGGGCCGCTCCGGGTCAGCGGTGGCGCTTGAGCCCGGTGGCCACCATGATGCGGGTCGAGATTTCCTCGATCGAGTAGGCGGTGGTGTTGAGGTAGGGAATGCGCTCCCTCCGGTACATCAGCTCGATTTCCTCGATTTCATGCATGCACTGCTGGATTGACGAGTAACGTGAGTTGGGACGCCGCTCATTCCGGATGGTGGCCAGCCGTTCCGGGTCGATGGTCAGACCGAACAGCTTCTCCTTGTGCGGTTTCAGGGCCTTGGGCATGCGTTGGTCGGCCAGGTCGTCCTCGGTGATTGGGTAGTTGGCGGCCTTGATGCCATACTGAAGCGCAAGGTACAGGCAGGTGGGCGTCTTACCGCTTCGGGAAGCCCCGATCAGGATCAGGTCCGCCTCGTTGTAGTGCCGGGTACGGGCGCCATCGTCGTTGTCGAGGGCGAAGTTGACGGCGTTGATCCGCCGCTCATAGCTGCCTTCGTTGTTGATGGCGTGGCTTTTGCCCACGGTGTATGAGGAGGAGGATCGAAGCTCCTGTTCCAGCGGGTTGAGGAAGGTGCCGAAGATGTCCACCATGAAGCCGTCGGCGCGCCCGATGATCTCCCGGATGTGGCTGTCGACGATGGTGTCGAACACCAGGGGACGCTCGCCGTCGGTTTCCGCCGCCTTGTTGATGCGCTTGACCATCTCCAGGGCTTTTTCCTCGCTGTCGATGTAGGGTATGGTCACCCGCTCGAATTCGATCTTCTCGAACTGGGCCAGCAGGGCGTGGCCAAGGGCTTCGGCCGTCAGGCCCGTGCCATCGGAAATGAAGAAGGCAGTGCGTCTCATGATGTGGTATCCGGTTTCGTTGCTGGCAGGGATGGCAAGGTCCCTAGGTAATTTCCGCAGGTTACAGTATCATACACGCCAAGTTCGAGACCCCGCAGTGGATATTGCCTGCATTGGCCACTGAATGCCGCTGGCCCGGTTTTGCTCTTAGCTACACAGACTCAAGGGAGACGTGCTTTGGAAGATTACATCATTTGGTTTGATCACCTCGGAATGTCGGATGTCGACCGGGTCGGTGGCAAGAACGCCTCCCTCGGCGAAATGATCAGTAATCTCGCCAACGCAGGTGTTACCGTTCCGGGTGGGTTCGCCACCACGGCTCACGCTTACCGGGAATTCCTGGCCACCGACGGTCTCAAGGACCGCATTGACGAAGCCCTTGATAAGCTGGATGTCAACGACGTCAACGAGTTGGCCCGGGTCGGCGCGCAGATCCGCCAGTGGATCATCGACACGGACTTCCCCCAGGCCCTGGACGAGGCCCTGGCACAGGCGTTCACCCAGCTGCAGGATGGCAACGAGCAGATGGCCGTAGCGGTGCGCTCATCGGCCACGGCCGAGGACCTGCCGGATGCGTCCTTCGCCGGCCAACAGGAAACCTTCCTGAACGTGGTGGGGTTGCCCCAGGTTCGCCGTTCGGTGAAGGAGGTGTTCGCCTCCCTGTTCAATGACCGGGCCATTTCCTACCGCGTGCATCACGGCTTTGATCACAAACTGGTGGCCCTGTCGGCCGGCATCCAGAAAATGGTGCGCAGTGAAACGGCGGCCAGCGGCGTCATGTTTACCCTGGATACCGAGTCCGGATTCCGGGATGTGGTTTTCGTCACCGCGTCCTACGGGCTTGGCGAAACCGTGGTTCAGGGCGCGGTCAACCCGGATGAGTTCTACGTTCACAAGCCGACCCTGGAGGCCGGCCGGCCGGCGGTGCTGCGCCGTAACCTGGGCAGCAAGGCCATCAAGATGGTCTACCATTCCAACCCGGGCGAGGGCGAGTTCGTGGAAACCGTGAAGGTGGCCCCGGAAGATCGCAACCGCTTCTCCATCACCGATGCCGAGGTGGAGGAACTGGCGCGCCAGGCAATGATCATCGAGAAACACTACGGCCGTCCGATGGACATCGAATGGGCCAAGGACGGGGACGACGGGCGGATCTACATCGTTCAGGCCCGGCCCGAGACCGTGAAGAGCCGCGCCGCCGCCAACGTGATGGAGCGCTACCTGCTCAAGGAAACCGGCAAGGTGCTGGTGGAAGGGCGCAGCATCGGTCACAAGATTGGCAGCGGCCCGGTCAAGATCATCACCAGCATCAACGAAATGGATCGGGTTCAGCCCGGCGACGTGCTGGTGACCGACATGACCGACCCGGATTGGGAGCCGGTCATGAAACGCGCCTCCGCCATCGTGACCGATCGCGGCGGCCGCACCTGTCACGCCGCCATCATTGCCCGTGAACTGGGCATTCCGGCTGTGGTCGGTTGTGGCGATGCCACCGAAGTGCTGCAGGACGGCCAGCAGGTCACCGTATCCTGCGCCGAAGGGGATACCGGCCTGATCTATGAGGGGGCGCTGGATTTCGAACTGCGTGAGAACACCGTCGACTCCATGCCAGCGATCCCGTTCAAGATCATGATGAACGTGGGCAACCCGGACCGTGCCTTCGACTTCCAGGCGCTGCCCAACGAAGGGGTGGGGCTGGCCCGGCTGGAGTTCATCATCAACCGCATGATCGGCGTGCATCCCAAGGCCCTGCTGAATTTCGACAGCCTGCCCCGGGACATCAAGCAGACGGTGGAGAAACGCATCGCCGGCTACCCCTCGCCGGTGGAGTTCTACGTGGAGAAGCTGGTGGAGGGCATCGCCACCCTGGCGGCCGCGTTCGCGCCGAAGAAGGTGATCGTGCGCCTCTCCGACTTTAAGTCCAACGAATACGCCAACTTGATCGGCGGCACCCTGTACGAGCCGGATGAAGAGAACCCGATGCTCGGTTTCCGGGGCGCGTCCCGCTACATCTCCGACACCTTCCGGGACTGCTTCGAACTGGAGTGTCGTGCCCTGAAGAAAGTACGCAATGAGATGGGGCTGACCAACGTGGAAGTCATGGTGCCCTTCGTCCGGACGGTGGGTGAAGCAGAGCAGGTGGTGGAACTGCTGGCGGAAAACGGCCTCAAGCGGGGCGAGAACGGTCTGCGGGTGATCATGATGTGCGAACTGCCAGCCAACGCGCTGCTGGCGGATCAGTTCCTGCAGCACTTTGACGGGTTCTCCATCGGCTCCAATGACCTGACCCAGCTGACCCTGGGGCTGGACCGGGATTCCGGCATCATCGCGCATCTGTTCGACGAACGGAACGACGCGGTCAAGGCGTTGCTGTCCAATGCCATCCAGGCATGCAAAAAGGCCGGTAAGTACATCGGTATCTGCGGTCAGGGCCCGTCGGATCATCCCGACTTGGCCAAGTGGCTGATGGACCAGGGCATCGACTCCGTTTCCCTGAACCCGGATTCGGTGCTGGATACCTGGTTCTTCCTGGCGGATGAAAAAATCGACTGATCCACTATCCGGATATAGAGGAGAGCAACGACGTGACAGACATCATAACGCCGGACCTGTGCGATGAATTCCCCGATGTCCAGGTGGTGGCACCCGGGTTCCGCAACTTCGGAGGTATCCGAGCCTTTGGCGGTGAGATCGTGACCGTCAAGTGTTTCGAGGACAATTCCGTGGTGAAGGAGCAGGTGGGCCTGCCGGGCAATGGCCGAGTGATGGTCGTCGACGGTGGCGGCTCCATGCGCAACGCCCTGCTGGGTGACATGCTTGCGGAGAAAGCCGCAGCCAACGGCTGGGCCGGGTTGATCATTTACGGCTGCATCCGCGACGTGGATGCGATCGGCCGGACCCACCTAGGCGTCCAGGCCCTGGGAACCGTGCCCCGGAAAACCGAAAAGCGGGGCATCGGTGACCTGAATGTGCCAGTGACCTTTCACGGGGTGACCTTTCACCCGGGTCACTACGTCTACGCGGATAACAACGGCATCATCGTATCCGAGAAGCCGCTGGTGTAACCGGCGCGCGCATCACATCGAAAGCAAAAAGGCGGCCTCCGTGGGCCGCCTTTTTGCTGTTCAGCGGGTGACTTCGGTGATATTCAGTCCCACCAGGTAACCGTCGCCCTCGGCCTGGCAGCGAACCACTTCGCAGACCGCTTCCAGCGGTGGAAAGGGCTCGCCGGCGGACCTCAGTACGGTCACCAGCTCAGCACCGACCGCCACAGCCCGGTCCAGGTATACCTGCATGCCCGCGGCGCTGAGATCACGGCAGGTGCCGGTGAGTGTTTCGCCCTCGGTGGTGGTGATCTCGATGGGCGAATCCACCTGCATACGGTAGAAGTCGCGTTTTTCCGAATAGTCCCTCATGGCTCACGCCCAATTGTCGGTTTTCCGGGTGGGTTTCAGCAGCGGGATGACCAGCGCCAGCAGGACTCCGGCAAAGACCAGACCCGCGCCGAGTAGCATGAAATCATACTCCTTGCTGGCTTCCAGGCGCTCGTTTTCCGCTGTCAGCACTTCCAGGTCGTTCCTCAGTTTCTGGTTCTCCGAGGCCAGTTCCCGGTTCCGCTTGTCCAGGTTGATGGCGTCGGCGGCGATGCTCTTGATCCGTTGCAGCTCCTCCTGCAGCGATTCCGAACGGTCCGCCAGGGACGATTCTGAACTCTTCAGGGCGTTTCGTTCCTCGGTCACCTGGGACAGTTGTTCCTTGAGGCGGCTCAGTTCGGCACGGGCCTGTTCCAGTTCTCGGTTGGCGGCCTTGAGGCGGTCTTCCGCAATGGGGGTGTTGCTCAAGTACTGGCTGGCGACCCAGCCCTCAGTCCCTTTCGGGGTCCGCACCCGGGTGTAGTTTTCGCCAACTTCCAGAACCTCCAGGGGGGTACCACTGGGCAGGGCGTTTTCGATGATGCGATACTGGGTTCCGGCACCGGAGCGCACCGGCAGGTAAAGTTTGTCATCCACCCAGACTGTCCGGGCCTGGGCGCTGGCCAGGGAAGAGGCGACAAGGAGAAGGCATAGAATCAGGCGAAAAGGCGTCACGAAAGTCGTTCCCGATGATTGACGTTAACAGCTCACGATGGAATGAAAACGCAATTTTGTCATAGCTGGACCGGGGTTCAAGCCACGGCCCATTACAAAAAACTCATCCAGGGCGCCGCTTACGGCAGCACCGGCTTGAACGGTTTGACCGTGACCTTTTGGTACACGCCCGCCGCCACGTAGGGGTCGGCATCGGCCCAGGACTGGGCGGCGTCGAGGGAGTCGAACTCGGCAATCACCAAGCTGCCGGTGAAGCCGGCCTCGCCGGGTTCCGGGGTGTCGATGGCCGGGTGCGGGCCGGCGACCAGCAGACGTCCCTCGGCCTTGAGCACCTGCAGGCGTTCAAGGTGTGCCGGCCGGGCCTGCTGGCGCAGAGGCAGGCTGTTGTCGACGTCTTCACTGATGATGGCGTAATACATGGACTCCTCCAAACTGGGTAACCAGGGCCCGATGTCCCCGGGGAATACAGGCGATGCCCTGGCTGGTAAACTGGCGGGCCGGACCCTGACACCGCACGCAACCAGGATATCGATTTCCAGTGACTATACCGCAAGCTACCCGTTCCTGCATTGATCTGCACTGCCACAGTACCGCATCCGACGGGGCACTGACCCCGGCCGCCCTGGTGGCCCGGGCAGCCGAGCGGGGTGTGACCCACCTGGCGCTGACCGACCACGATACGCTGGCGGGGCTGGCAGAGGCCCACCGGGCGGCGATGTCCGCCGGCATCACCTTGGTGCCGGGGATCGAATTGTCCTGCCTATGGAAAGGCCGGACCATTCACGTCGTCGGTCTGGATTTCGATCCGGACGATCCGGGTTTCCGGGCACGGGTCGCCCGCCAAGTGGACAATCGCCGGGCGCGTGCGGCGATGATCGCTGAGCGGCTGGCACGTCTGGGAGTGAGCGACCTGTTGGACCGAGCCACCGAGGCGGCGAGGGGGGAGGTGCCGGGGCGCCCCCATTTCGCCCAGGCGTTGGTGGCGGCAGGTGTGGTGCGTGATGCCGCCCAGGCGTTCAAGCGTTATCTTGGAGCTGGCAAGCCGGGGGATGTCCGGGCCTGCTGGCCGGAGCTGCCGGAGGTGGTGTCCTGGATCGTCGATGCCGGTGGCATTGCCGTGCTGGCGCATCCCCGTAAATACCAACTCACCGCCACCAAGCTACGGGAGCTGACCGAGGCGTTTCGTCGAGCGGGCGGACAGGCCTTGGAAGTGTCGACCTCCGGGCAGTCCAGTGGCGATCTGGGTTTCCTGGCGGAATTGTGCCGGCGTCATGGCATGTGGGGGTCCCAGGGCAGTGACTTCCACTTTCCCGGGGCGGCGTGGTGTGAACTCGGGAAGATCATGAAAATGCCAGACGGCGTTGAGCCCGTCTGGCACCATTTCCGAGAGCCCGTCCGTTGCTGAGCCCCGGTTACTCCGGGGCGTGATACAACAGGTACAGGTCGGTCAGTGAGTCCGGGATGGCTTCCGCCATCTGCCGGGACAGGGACTCGCTCTGGCGGACTTTCTGGAAATCCTCGTCCTCGAACAGTCCGGAGAGGGTCATCATGGGGACCATCAGGTCCGCCGTTTCCTCCTCGCTGGCGGCTTCCAGCCACTGCTCTTCGTACTCCAGAAAAGTTTCCACGAAGCCCGCGCACCAGTTTTCCAGTGCGTTCATCGGGTCGTCGTCTTCCGGCTCCGGCAGTTCCAGCGACTGCCCCATGTCCAGGGCATGAGTGAGGTCGCGGGCCAGCTGACGAACGCAGCGCTCGAAGCTCTCGGGCACCCCGCCTTCCGGCAGGGTGTCGAGGCCGGTGGCGAGCTGGAAAATCTCGCCAGGGCTCAGCGTAACCGGACCAACCACGCTGGCGCAGACCACCCCGTGCAGACCGAAGAAGTCCAGGGCATGATCACCCCAGGGCTCGGCGAACAGGATGTCTTCGAGCGCGGCAATGTCGGAATTCGATAGCATGGTCAATGGCTCCCGGCCTTCATGGCTTCCTCGGCCGCGCGTTGGCGCCGCCGGACCTCTCTCGGGTCATTATAGGCACGGCCCGGTGTGACCGGCAGGTCCATTTCCGGTTTGCCGCTGTCGCCGATGAAAATCCGGGGACTATCGCCGTCTTTCGGCTCCGTTCCCGACTCCGATTCCGGGGCGGCCGGCTCGGGCTGCGGCTCGGCGGCCTCGCCGGTGTCCCCGGGTTCCGTTTCGGGGGCGCGTTCAGCCGCCACGGAGGCTTCGGCAGTCCCGGTCGGCTGTGCTGGATCGGCCGTGACCTGAGGCTCCGGTTGTGGCGCCGGTTCTGGTTTGGGCTCGGCTTCCTGACCCGTGACCAGCGGCTGGGGTTGCGGTGTTTCGGCACCCCCTTCCGGCTGTTCGGGTTCGGAGCGGGTTTCCGGAGCCGCAGCTTCGCGACCGGCCTCAGGTGCATCCCCGCCGGCCTCAGGTGTCGGCTCACGACGGGCGTCAGTGTCGCTGGCCTCTTTGCCGGGTTCGGACTCCGCCGGTTCCGGTTTGCTCTCGGGTTTGGCTTTGGCGGCGCGATCGGACTTGGACCGGGCGGGCCGGCGGCTGGTTTTTTTCGGTTTTTCCGGGGCTGCCGGTTCCGGGGTATCGCCGGTCCCGGCCTCCTCCGTAGCCGTCGCAGGTTCCGGCTTGGCCGGGGCGTCGGCGTCAGCCGGTGTGGCCGGAACCGCGTCCGGTGCCGATGCCTGAGTCTCGGCCTGGGCCGGTTCAAGGTTGTCGGCTTTCCGGTCATCCGGGGCCGCCTTGTCGTCGCGCTTGGCCGGCTTTTCTTCCGCTTTGCGGGCGGCTTCCTGGGCCGTTTCCGGTTGCGTGTCCTTCAGGTGCTTCTCGCTCCGTTCCGCCTTGCGTTCGGCGGGGGTGGAAGCGGGCGCCTCTGCCGGAGAGCCATCCCGGTTGCGTTGCCGGCGTGGTTTGCGACGTTTGTCGTCGGTGCTCGCCTTGTCTTTCTCGGCGGAAGCGCCTTTTGGCGTTTCGCCCTTGCTGGTTTCGGTGGCCTTCGGGGCGGCAGGCTTCACCTCGCGCGGTGACGTTTCCTTCGACTCCCGGTTGTCTTTCTGGTCCCGCTGCTGGGCGCGGTTGCGTCCCTGATTCCGGCCCTTGTTGTCCCGGCGACCGTCGCTGCCCTTGTCGCCACCGTTGTCGGTGCGATTGGCGCTGTTGCGCGAATCGTCGGCGCGGCTGCGGCCCCGGCCCTGGGGGTCCTCGGTTCGGCCGCCCTGGCGGCGGTCGTTGCCGCTGCGGTTGCCGCCGTTGCGCGGTTCATCCCGGGCGACGCGGGTCTTGCGGCGGTCCTGGCGCCCCCGGTTGCGGCGGTCTTCCAGCGACGCCGCCTTGGACTGCGGGCCGGCTTGGTCGCCGGACGCGTCATCGGCACCAAAGAAGCTGGCGATCTTACGACCGAGCCGGCGGAACAGCCCCTCTTCCTCGGCCGATGGGGCTTCTTCAGCGGGTTTGGCGGCCGGTGTCGGTGCCGGAGCGCGAGGCCGGATGGCCTTCACTGCGGCCTGTTCACGCACCGGTTTTTCGGCGTTTGGCACCTCGTAGGCGTCGTCCTCGCGCACCGTGTATTCTTGGGCGACCTGGTGGCTGGAAATGTGCTCCGGAGCCGACTCGTCCTCACGAATCCGGATGACTTCAAAGTGCGGCGTTTCCATGTGGGGAACCGGCACCACCACGATGCTCACCTTCTGGCGGGCTTCGATATCGGCCAGCTGGCGACGCTTTTCGTTGAGCAGGAAGGTGGCCACGGAAACGGGGACGATGGCCCGAACCTCGCCGGTCTTCTCCTTGGAGGATTCCTCGTAGATCAGGCGCATGATGCTCAGCGCCAGGGATTCGATGCTGCGGATGGTGCCCTGGCCCTCGCAGCGCGGACAGACTTCGCTGCGGGTCTCGCCAAGGGACGGGCGCAGGCGCTGGCGCGACATCTCCAGCAGACCGAAGCGGGAGATCTTGCCAACCTGAACCCGGGCGCGGTCCAGCTCCAGCGCCTCCCGGATCTTCTGTTCGACTTCCCGTTGGTGCTTGGCCGGTGTCATGTCGATGAAGTCGATGACGATCAGGCCGCCCATGTCCCGCAGGCGCAGTTGCCGGGCGATTTCCTCGGCGGCTTCCAGGTTGGTCTGCAGGGCGGTTTCCTCGATGTCCTGGCCCTTGGTCGCGCGGGAGGAGTTGATGTCGATGGCGACCAGCGCCTCGGTCGGGTCGATCACGATGGAGCCGCCGGAGGGCAGCTTCACTTCGCGCTGGAAGGCGGTCTCAATCTGACCTTCGATCTGGTAACGGCTGAACAGCGGGATTTCATCCTTGTACAGCTTGATCTTGTTTTCGAACGTGGGCATGACGGCGCGGACGAAGCTGAGGACGTCCTCGTACACGCTCTCGGAGTCGATCAGTACCTCGCCGATGTCCTGGCGCAGGTAGTCCCGGACCGCGCGGATGATGACGTTGCTTTCCTGGTGGATCAGGAAGGGGGCCTTCCGCTCAGCGGCGGCCTGGGTGATGGCTTCCCAGAACTGGACCAGGTAGTCGAGGTCCCACTGCAGTTCTTCGGAGGTGCGGCCGATGCCGGCAGTCCGGACGATGATGCCCATGGACTTGGGCACCTGAACGTTGTTCATGGCTTCCTTGAGCTGGGCCCGGTCTTCGCCTTCAATCCGGCGGGAGATGCCACCGGCGCGGGGGTTGTTCGGCATCAGCACCAGGTAACGCCCTGCCAGGGAGATGAAGGTCGTCAGGGCCGCGCCCTTGTTGCCGCGCTCTTCCTTGTCCACCTGCACGATGACTTCCTGGCCTTCGGAGATCACATCCTTGATGTTGATCTTGCCCTCGATCTGGCCGGGGGATTTCTTGAAGTATTCCTTGGAGATTTCCTTCAGCGGGAGGAAACCGTGGCGTTCGGCGCCAAAATCGACGAAGGCCGCTTCGAGGCTGGGTTCAACCCGGGTGATGCGGCCTTTGTAGATGTTGGCTTTCTTCTGTTCGCGGGAGCTGGATTCGATGTCCAGGTCGAAAAGACGTTGTCCGTCTACCAGGGCGACGCGCAACTCTTCAGGGTGAGTTGCATTGATCAGCATGCGTTTCATGGAAAGAAAAGGTTCCTGTCGTTGGGTTTTGACAGAAAACCGGGAGGGGTTCGCATCTGCGAAGCTGGATGTGCGTGCCGCGGGCTGCATTACAGCAGTGTCAGCCGGCGGCCAGACCCAATCAGACCCTTATGGGGTGCGATTCTGCTGGTTCAGTACCACCGCTGACGGCCCGTCTGCCGGTAGGCAGGGGGAGGACGTGTAAGGTGAGTGTCTGTTGGCGCATGTTATCCGTTTTCAGGTTCACACAGGTGCCTGGGTCTCACGTCGTATTGTAAGCTGGACGGCCCGGCCCTGCGTGGCAACGATTCTTCGCGATGTCGCCCGTCGGTTTTCCGTACGGTTTCGTCAATTCTCCCGGGGCTTCGGCGGCCGATCGTGGCCTGCGTGGAAGCACGGTTACGGAAGCGTTTCTTCGGCCGTTCCCCGCTTCTCGGGGCAGCGGCGTTCAAACTCTCACAGTGTCTCGGTATACTTCTGCCGCTCCGGCTTCTGGCTGGAGATAAGTCAGGCCGTAGACAAACGGCAGAGCACGCCGGAATATAGCAGCAATGCGGCTGCCGTTCAATCCTGTAACACGAACACGGCGAAGCCGGTCAAGGAGTTTCATGTCTCGCAAGCCCGCCAGAAAACGTCAGCGAAACGCATCCGCAGCGCCGTCATCGCCCTCCAGACGTGCCGAAGGTCCGGTGGCCGCCGCGACGGGTTCCGGGGGCGCCCGCCCGTCGGTTCAGTGGGTGACGGTGACCGAGGATCAGGCCGACCAGCGGCTGGACAATTTCTTGATGGCGCGGCTTCGGGGCGTGCCCCGGAGCACCGTTTACCGTATCGTGCGCAAGGGTGAGGTCCGGGTAAATCGGGGGCGAGCCCGGCCCGATACCCGGCTGCGGGCCGGGGATGAAGTCCGGATTCCGCCCGTGGTCCAGAAGGAGCGGCCCCCCTCGGTCAAGCCCGGCACCCGGGTGCAGGCGGTTATGGAGCAGGCCGTGGTGTACGAGGACGAGGCGTTGTTGGTGGTCAACAAGCCTGCCGGCATTGCCGTGCACGGTGGCAGCGGTCTCAGTTTCGGCCTGATCGAGGTGCTGCGGGCGGCTCGGCCTGAAGGTCGTTTTCTGGAGCTGGTGCATCGTCTCGACCGTGACACCTCGGGGCTGGTCATGGTGGCCAAGAAACGCTCGGCCCTGCGTTTCCTGCAGGAGGAGCTACGGCAGAAGCGGATCCGCAAGCGCTATCATGCGCTGGTCGCCGGTGACTGGTCGGCGTCGGTCACGGAGGTGACGCAACCGTTGTTGCGTTACGAGATGCCGAACGGTGAGCGGCGGGTGCGGGTGGATGCTGGAGGCAAGCCGTCCGTGACCCGCTATCGTTGCCTGGAGCGGTTTAGCGGCTACTCCTTGGTCGAGGCGTCGCCGGTGACCGGACGTACCCATCAGATACGGGTTCACAGCGCCTGGGCCGGGCACCCCATTGCCGGTGACGACAAATACATGGATGCGGCCAGCCTGAAAGCCTTTCGGGCGCAGGGGGGCGGTCGATTGATGTTGCATGCCCGGGGGTTGGAATTCCGGATGCCTGGTACGGAGCAGATGATGGCGCTGGAGGCGCCCTACGATGAATCATTCGAGCAGATGCTGCAGGCGCTGCGGTCGCAAGGGCAGAGGGAGGGAGCATGAACGTCAAAGTGGTCATTTTCGATTGGGACGGAACCCTCGTCGACTCGGTGGAGCATATCGCCGACAGCCTTCATCAGGCCGCGACCGAGCTGGGCTATCCGGCGCTTGAGCGGGAGGCCTACCGAGACATCATCGGGCTGGGCATGGTGGAGGCGCTGGAAACCCTGTATCCCGGCCTTTCCCAGGAGGAAATGCTGGCAATCCGCGAGAACTATGCCCGCTATTTCTTCAGTAAGGTGACCACGCCGCACAATGTTTTTGACGGCATGGCGGAGCTGCTGTCGGATCTGCGGCGCGTGGGCCGGGGCTGCTCGGTGGCGACCGGTAAGAGTCGCAGGGGGCTGGAGCGCGCCCTGGTGACCAGCGGCCTGGGGCCGCATTTCGACATTACCCGTTGTGCCGATGAGACGCGCTCCAAACCAGATCCTGCCATGCTCCAGGAAATTCTGGCGTTTTATCGGATCGAGCCGACGGAGGCGGTGATGATCGGCGATACCCGTTACGATCTGGAGATGGCTCGCCGCATCGGCATGCCGGCGATCGGGGTGGAATGGGGCGTGCATCGGCGGGATGTGTTGTCAGAATATGATCCTCATGCCATCGTGGATTCGGTGGCGGAGTTGCGCCGGGTGCTCGGGTTGTGAGTGCGTGGCCGAATGGATACGACTGAGGGAGTGTGCGGATGAGTGAGTGGGATTCGGGCAAGACGCCGGGATGGGGTGACGAGCCGGCTGGAGCGGGCGGTCGAGCCTCGGGTGCGTCGCGGCGCAAGCCGGCGTTGCCGCCGGAAACGGACCGGGATTGGCGTCTGATCGAGAAGCTGGTGATGTCGCTTCAGGCCGAGCAGCGGCGGAGTCGGCGTTGGGGGATTTTTTTCAAGCTCCTGACCTTTGTCTACCTGTTCGCTCTGCTGTTCATCATCCGCTTTCCGATGGGGGACGGGCTGGAGTCGGTGACCGGGGAGCATACCGCACTGGTGGATGTTACCGGGCCGATCGGAGCCGACGAGCTGGCCAGTGCGGACAATCTGGTGGCGGCGATCCGGGCGGCGTTCGAGGACAGCGAATCCAAGGCGGTGATCCTGCGCATCAACAGTCCGGGGGGGAGTCCGGTCCAGGCCGGGTATGTCTATGACGAGATCCTGCGCCTGCGCGAGGAACACCCCGACAAAAAAGTCTATGCGGTGATCTCGGACATCGGCGCCTCCGGAGCCTACTACATCGCCGCGGCGGCTGATCAGATATACGCCAACCGTGCCAGTCTGGTCGGCTCGATCGGGGTGATCGCCGGCGGGTTTGGTTTTGCTGACCTGATGGATAAGGTGGGGGTTGAACGCCGGCTCTATACCGCCGGCGAGAACAAGGCGTTCCTGGATCCGTTCTCGCCAGAGAAGCCCGATCAGGTGGCGTTCTGGCAGTCGGTACTGGAGAACACTCACCAGCAGTTCATTGCGGCGGTCAAGCGCGGCCGGGGTGACCGCCTGGCGGAGGACGAGCGGCTGTTCAGCGGCCTGGTCTGGAGTGGCGAGCAGGCGCTGGAGCTGGGGCTGATCGATGGCCTGGGCAGCGCCTCCTACGTTGCCAGGGACGTGGTGGGCGCCGAGAAGCTGGTCGACTACAGTCACCGGAAGTCGCCGTTGCAGGATCTCGTGGACCAGCTTGGCGTGGCGTTTGGTGAGGGGGCGGTTTCCCGGCTCCTGGAGGCGCGCCTGGCTCTGCACTGAGGTAGGTCTAGTCCGCCGCCAGTAGGGGGTTGCAGCCCCAGTACCTCAGCATCCGGTTCAACGCGATCAGGGGCAGGCCGACGAGGCTGTTCGGGTCGTGCCCTTCCAGTCGCTCGAACAGGGTGATGCCCAGCCCTTCCATTTTGAAGCTGCCGGCGCAGTCGTAGGGTTGCTCCCGCCGGAGGTAGCTGTCGATCTCCGTCGGGTCCAGGGGGCGAAAATGCACCTTGAACGGCTCGCAGCAGATCTGGCGGTTGCCGGTGGTGGCATCCAGCAGGCATAGCCCGGTATGGAAAACCACATTGTGGCCGCTGCTTTCCTGTAACTGGCGGGCGGCCTGCTCGTGGGTTCCGGGCTTGTGCAACAGGGTGCCGTCGGGCAGGCTGGCGACCTGATCTGAGCCGATGATCCAGTGGTCCGGGAACTGCTCTCGCAATGCCAGCGCCTTGGCTTCTGCCAGTCGCGTGGCCAGCTGGTTACCTGACTCGCCTGGCCGCGGGGATTCGTCGATATCCGGGCTCGCGGTGGTGAAGGGCAGTCCCAGGCGCTCAAGAAGCGCCCTGCGGTATGGAGAAGAGGAGGCCAGTAGCAGGCGTGGAGTCATGTGCCGGGTCCTATGCATGGTTGAATTCCCGTATCCTATCGCGTCCGGAAAAGCGAACGAAGTCTTTGACAGCAGCCGGCTACGTCCCTAAAATTGCGCGCCTATGTCAAGAAGTGCCTCAAACGCCGAGTTGCCCAGAACCGTCGATCCGTATCGGTTGGCGGAGCATAACAGTACGCTGGAGGGAAGTGTTCCCCTCGGCGCCTTGCCACGTTTTCGCGAAGCGGTTCAGGGTTTTGAGGACGGGGCGGTCTGCCGCGTGAGTCTGTCCTTTTCGATGGCCTCCGAGCGCCGCCGGATCGTTTCGGGCAGTCTCGAGGCATCGGTCAACCTGGAGTGTCAGCGATGCATGCAGGCCATGCCCGCAGTGCTGACGTCCCGGTTCACTCTGGGCGTGGTGACCAGCGACGCGCAGGCGCAACAGCTGCCCAAAGAGCTGGAGCCGTTTTTGACGGACGAGTTCAGCGCGGATCTCTGGGCCATGGTCGAGGACGAACTGCTGCTCGTGCTGCCGCCGTTTCCGCTGCACGAGCGCGACGACTGTCCGGCCCGGGCCGATCTGGAAGCCTACGAGCCCGAGCATTCGCCGGAGGCACCGAAGAAGGCGGCGGGAAAAGAGAATCCATTCAGCGTGCTGGCGGAGCTGAAGCGGACGAAACACTGAACCGGCGCGCGGCATCCGATCGGGGACAGCGCGCTATGACGAACACACTTGTTACGAATAGGTCAGGAGCATAATCATGGCTGTACAGCAAAACCGCAAAACCCGTTCCAAGCGTGGTATGCGCCGTTCCCACGATGCGTTGACGGCGGCCACTCTGTCCACGGACGCGACCACCGGCGAAGTTCATCGTCGTCACCACGTGTCTCCGGACGGTTTCTACCGCGGCAAGCAGGTTATCGCCTCTCGCGACGAGTAATCCTGTCCGCATAGGCATCGCCCGATGTCGGAAGGGCCGTCGATGAAATCGGTCACGATCGCGGTCGACGCGATGAGTGGCGATCGCGGCCCGGCCGTGGTGGTATCGGCTGCACTGCAGGCGGTCCGGGAAAACCAAGCCTTGAGCCTCATTCTGGTGGGAATCCGGAGTGAGCTCGAGGCTTTGTTATGTCAGGACCATCCCCGCATCCGGATTGTGGAAGCGGCGGATGTCGTGCGCATGAATGAGCGCCCTTCCCATGCCCTCCGGCACAAGAAGAACTCCTCCATGGCCGTCGCCCTGCGTCTGGTTCGGGACGGTGAGGCGCAGGGCTGTGTCAGCGCCGGCAATACCGGCGCACTCATGGCGTTCGGTCGCACGATCATCCGCATGTATCCGGGGATTGAGCGACCGGCCATCGCCAAGCTGATCCCCTCGCTCCGTGGCAAATGCCATGTCCTTGATCTTGGCGCCAATGTTGACTCCACCGCCGAGAACCTTTACCAGTACGCTCTGATGGGCTCGCTGATGGCGTCGGCGATCTGTGGCCAGGTGGAACCCCGGGTGGCGCTGCTGAACGTCGGCGAGGAAGAGATCAAGGGCAACGAGCAGGTGCGCCTGGCCTCCCATATGCTGGCCCAGTGCGACACCATCAATTACATCGGTTACGTCGAAGGCAGCGACTTGTTCCGGGATGTGGCGGATGTGGTGGTCTGCGATGGTTTTGTGGGCAACATCGCGCTGAAGACTGGCGAAGGGGTGGCCGGGCTGCTGATCGAGCTGATGGAACAGGCATTCACCCGCAATCTCTATGGTCGCCTGGTCGGTCTGCTGGCTCGCCCGATCATTTCCCGTCTGCTGCAGATGATGGATCCCTCCCGTCACAACGGCGCCAGTCTGCTTGGACTGCAGGGCGTGGTGATCAAGAGCCACGGCAATGCCAACGAGCGGGCCATGCTGGCCGCGATTCGCCAGGCCGTGCGCGAGGTGGAGCTGGAAGTGCCCCGTCGCATCAACGAGCGCCTAGACGACTTGATGCTCTAGCTGAGACTAAAGTCGCCCTCTATCGGCCGGCCCTTTTACGGATAATTTGGCCTGGCTCGTACTATTGGCTAATCTCACGAAACCCCTCAATGACGATAAGATTCGCCCTATGAAATCAGCCTTTATTTTTCCCGGACAAGGGTCCCAGGCGGTCGGCATGCTCAAGGATGCCGCCAGTCACTGGCCCATCATCGAAGAAACGTTTGCCGACGCCTCCGCGGTTTTGGGGTACGACCTCTGGCACCTTTGCCAGAACGGCCCCGCGGAGGAGCTGAATCAAACCATGGTCACTCAACCGGCGTTGCTGACCGCCAGTGTCGCGCTCTGGCGCCAGTGGTTCGTGGCCGGTGGTCAGGCGCCGGCGTTTGTCGCCGGCCATAGCCTGGGCGAGTATACCGCCCTGGTGGCGGCTGAGAGCCTGGACTTCGTGGAAGCTGTCAAGCTGGTGCGGCTGCGCGGTGAACTGATGCAGCAGGCGGTACCCGCGGGCGAGGGCAAGATGGCCGCGATCCTGGGGCTGGACGACGCCGACGTCGTCGCCGCGTGCCAGGAGGCCGCCCAAGGCGACGTGGTCGAGGCCGTGAACTTCAATGCGCCCGGCCAGGTGGTGATCGCGGGCGCCGCAGCAGCGGTGGATCGTGCCATTGAGTCCTGCAAGGACAAGGGAGCTCGCAAGGCCATGCCGCTGCCGGTCAGTGTGCCGTCCCATTGTGCGCTGATGAAAGGTGCCGCGGAGGAACTGGCCGAAGCCCTGAACGAGGTGCGCTTTAACGACGCTGTCATTCCGGTGGTGCAGAATGTCCACGCGCAGCCTGAAACCGACGCCGACACGCTCAAGGCGAATCTGCTGAAACAGCTGTACTCCCCGGTTCTGTGGACCGCTTCGGTTCAGACGCTGGTGAAGGAGGGCGTCCAGGCCGCGGTGGAATGCGGTACCGGCAAGGTGCTGGCCGGCCTGATCAAGCGCATTGACCGTGGGCTGCCGGTGTATGGCATCGAGGAGCCGGATTCGCTGAGCAAGGCCCTGGATGCTCTGGGGCAGTCCTGACACAAGGAGTGATGCATGTCTTTGGAAGGTAAAGTTGCCCTGGTGACCGGCGCGTCCCGGGGGATCGGAAAGGCCATCGCCCATGCCCTGGCGGCCCAGGGCGCCGACGTGGTGGGAACCGCCACCAGCGCTGCCGGCGCGGAGGCGATTTCTCAGTCGCTGGCGGACGCCGGCTTCAAGGGTTACGGGATCGTCATGGATGTGTCGGACCCGGACAGTATAGAGTCCGGCCTGAATGAGCTCACCGAGAAGAGCGGCAGCCCGCTGATTCTGGTCAACAACGCGGGAATCACCCGGGATAACCTGTTGATGCGGCTGAAAGAAGACGACTGGACCTCGGTTCTGGAAACCAACCTGACCAGCGTTTACCGACTGAGCAAAGCGGTGCTCCGGGGCATGGCCAAGGCCCGTTGGGGGCGCATCATTAATATCAGCTCGGTGGTGGCCGGCATGGGCAACCCGGGCCAGGGCAACTACTGCGCGGCCAAGGCCGGTGTGGAGGGGTTTACCCGGAGCCTGGCCAAAGAAATGTCGAACCGGGGCATCACGGCCAACTGTGTCGCGCCGGGCTTCATCGACACGGATATGACCAAAAAACTGGACGACAAGCAGCGTGAGGCTATGCTGGAAATCATACCAGCCGGTCGTCTGGGCGAGCCGGAGGAAGTTGCCGCCGTGGTGGCTTTCCTGGCATCCGATGCCGCCGGTTACGTGACGGGGGAAACCATCCACGTCAACGGCGGGATGTACATGGGATAAGCTCCGCCCGGGGCTTTGTGCGCAACTCCTTGTCGCGCAACATGTTTGACTGAGTCCCTGCTTGTTTGCAGGTGGGGTTTAATCTAAACTGCCAGCAATTGAATGTTGCTTGGTTGACACACAAAGTGAGGACATTATGAGTACAGTTGAAGAGCGCGTGAAGAAGATCGTTTGTGAACAGCTGGGCGTGAAAGAGTCCGAAGTTCAGAACACGTCTTCTTTTGTCGAGGACCTTGGCGCTGACTCACTGGACACGGTTGAGCTGGTGATGGCTCTGGAAGAGGAATTCGAAACCGAAATTCCCGACGAGGAAGCCGAAAAGCTGAGCACGGTTCAGGACGCGATCGACTACATCGTCGCGCATACCTGATCACCCCTGCATTTGTAAGCCAGGCCAAAAGCCGTCCTTGTGAAATATCGAGGGACGGCTTTTTTATGGTTCATCGCGCTTTACCGGGAAACGCTGCTTTTATCTTCAGGAAGAAGTAGTCGTTATCCCGGTAGCCATAGGCCATCCTCTTGATCACCTTGATC
>MDTD01033091.1_pt1 | contig 26018 bp, 38 predicted proteins | sample 811221 | NCBI WGS metagenome assembly MDTD01 (sample SAMN05326646, study PRJNA326480) | marine metagenome | isolation source: seawater | place: Pacific Ocean: South West | collected 2011 | reverse complement strand
TAGAATCTGAAATGCTATTAGCATTAAATGTAGATTCATTACCTATGGCAAAATATTTTGTACACGAACAAAAAATTGCTATGGGGTATGCAGTACCAATTGCAATTGAACAAGCAGTAATAGATGCTGATTGCGAAACAGGATTTAAACTAAGACGTCCTGGTTCAATAACACACATGATAGATTTGTATAATGCATTTGATAGATGGGGTGGAGAAAGTCTTACAATTATTCTTACAAAAATGAGAACATATTGGCCCAAAGATAAAATTTATACTGCAACAATGAATGGATTTTTAAAAGTAAAAGAACTTTTAGAAGTACATGGTAAGTTTGATGACGATTTGTTTGATGATGTATTTATAGAGTCAGGTAATTACTTTGAAGATAGTAATAGATTACATCTGGATATCAAACGTGAATTTGAATATGCACATCCTACAAACTATAAAGGTATGAATAATACTGAAAAAGTTGCAAGTGGTATTATTAATGTGTATGAAAAAGCAACAGGCAATGACCTTGTTCCTATGCCTTTTAAAATAGACATGCCAATGATGGAAACACATGAAACTATATCCTAAATACGATCCTGGTACATATCATACCAGAGCACTTTACAGACAAGTATGTGAGTCCAAAGATTTAAGAGTTGTTTGGGCCTATGTAAATGCTAGGAAATGGGGTGTTGACTATGATGATTTTTTAGCATTGTGTGGAACATCTTGTGCAAACTGTGGGCACACATTAAATTATGGATTAGGAAAGAACATCACAGAAGATAAATCACTAGAAGCAACACCTAGTACTGACCATATTGTTCCACAAAGCAAAGGCGGCCCTGATGCAATAAATAACTTTTGGATTATATGTATGCGTTGTAATACTTTGAAAAACGATGCAACTCCAGAAGATATAAAAAGATACGAAGGTATAGTAAGGGTGCTAACAGAAAATGCAAAGCAAGGACATTAGAAACTACTTAGAAGGAGAAATAAACGATGACTACAAAGGAAGTATTTTAGTCATTTGTGCTCCTATAAAAGACGATGGCGACTACGACTTTATCACAGAAGGTGCAGTACACAATGCTATACTACCCATTACTAAATGGCTAGATGACAATGATATAAGTGGTGAAATGCGTATGAACTATGGTTCACCTAAGTTAGAAGAATTAGGCAGTATGACTTTTTGCGTAAATGTTTGGATTAGACCCAAGTTAAAAAAATTTACTAAAGAAGAAGAAATGATTTTTAAATTAAAGTTTAATGACCTAATACCTATAACTGACCTAAAACCATACATAGATAAATTCTTATCTGGAAAATAGTCAAAAAAAAGCAGACCGAAGTCTGCTTTTTTCTAGAATGTCTATTCTAAATTATTATGTGCCAATTTCTAATGCTTTAGCAGTACATGTTGCACCACTTAAATCTACACTATCAACTGTACCTAATGCTCTAATTCTTGCTTGAAGACCTGAATCTAGTTCACCTTCAATAATAAAAGTTTGCTCAGTGTTTGAATTGTGTAATCCACCTGCGGCTAAGATAACTCTTGATTCTTGAATTGCGTTTAGAACGGCTTGTTGAGCACCATCTGGTCCAGCACTACCGTTAATTGCATTGATGTAGTCGATTGTAAAGATAGAAACATCTCTACCGATTACTTCTGATGCAGAACCTGTAGTAGTTGCACTTGGGTTTGCTTTTGAGATTGCCATTATTTTCTCCTAATATATTAGGACTCATATGAGTCGTTGTTAATATTTATCCTTTTTAGAAGTTAAAGTCAAAAAGAAAGGAGCAATAATGCTCCCTTCTTCTTCAAATAAGTTAAAACTTATAGGACAAATGCTGTAACAGCCGCACTTGCTAAGTTGACTCCGTCAACTGTACCTAGTGCTTGTACAACGTCTTCCAAATGAGCCGCTAGTGTTTCACTGTTAGATCCATCATATGTATCTGTTCCGTGTTCACCTTCGAACAAGATTTTAAGTCCTTGTCCAGTTCCACCTGTGTCATCAACTGCTCCAATGGCGAAAGGTGTTAAACCTTCGTTTTGGATTGCTTTCATTGTTGCGTCTACTGTTGATCCAACTGCCAATTTTGCTGAAACATCAGCACCAAAGTCTATTTGGATACCAGCGATTGCTTTACCGCCTACGTGTCCTGCGGCTACTGCCGCTCCTGCGTTTTGAGTTTGTGCCATTTTATGACTCCTAATTTTTTAAGTGTAATACGATTTACTGTCTCTTTTTTGTAAATTCTATATTACTTGGTTAATAGTATTTATATTTTTTTATAAAAAAATGGTAGGTTAAAACCTAAATAAATTGGGCCTTTTTTAAAAAAAATGTAAAAAAGATGTAAAAAAAGGTTGATTTTTGCCAATAAAACACTATATAATATGTATAGATTATAAATATCTTTGCAATTACAAAAGTAAGGGCAACAGGATCGTAAGAGAATGACGTCTACTACAATTGAAATTGCATGTATTATCAACGGAAAGGTAACACAAGGTAATTGGATCGTAAGTGAAAAAAACCGACTGGTGACCAAACAAAGTAAATAATACATTATATGGAAATAATTTTAACAAAGCGAAATCTTCGGACTAGCGGATTTAAAAATATGACCTTTAGGGTAGCCAACAAAGGACTTAAATTGGCAAGAGTTTAAGCACCAAGAAGCCTACCAAGTAGAGATGAGGGACAGGACACACACTAACGAATGCCCCTCAACTCCGCGACCTTTTAATTCGCCAATAGGGTTTTAAAAGGTGGAATAGATTAACTTGCTAAAAATAGGAGATTAATATGAATAAGCAAATCAGATTCACATCAGAATCACTATCCCCACTATATAAAATGAGTATCGGTTTTGACAGACTGGCAGAACAGTTTTTCAACGATCCGACATTTAACAATGCCCAAACAGGCTATCCACCATATAATATAAGCAAAGGCAAAGACACCGATATGTATGAGGTTACTTTGGCGATTGCTGGCTTCAAAAAAGAAGACATTGACATCTCGTTAGAAGATGGCACACTTATTATAAAAGGTGAAAGCCACGTGTTAGATTCTGAAGATACAGAATACTTACATAAAGGTATTGCAGAAAGAAACTTCATTAGAACTTTCAAACTAGCAGAGTATGTTGAAGTTGCAGATGCAAAACTTAAAGACGGTATCTTAAGAGTTTCATTGTTCAGGAACATACCTGAGGCTATGAAACCACAAAAAATTAAAATATCGTAATATTGCGGTAAATATGTGGGTAGCAGTATTTTCTGCTACCCTTTATTATTATGGCAAAGAAAAGCGACAAAAGAAAATCATTAGTTTATCTAATACCCGAGGGGGAAACTAGGGACAGTCATACCTATCATTATACAGCATTGAAAACAAAAAGGTTGACAATTGAAAATCAGAAGTTAAAATTAAGAAAGTATAATCCGGTAAAGAGAAAACATGAAATGTTTGTAGAGGCAAAATTACCACCACATAGTAAATAGGTATAATATGACACAAGAAGCAGTTAAGACAAGAGCAACAACAGAATTACGTTATCCTCCAAGATATGATGTAATTGTTATGAATGACGATTACACTCCTGTTGATTTTGTAATTAGGTTATTAGTAGAAATTTTTAACAAAAATGTTGATACTGCTAAACAAGTTACAATGGAAGTTCATGAAAAAGGACAAGGTGTGGCAGGGACTTATAATTGGGAAATTGCAGAGCAAAAAACAACAGAAGCAATATCAACTGCTAGAGCAAGTGGACACCCTTTACAACTTAAAACCAAACAGGTAGAATGAGCATAGATAATCTTGAGAAAAATAAGAAATATCAAGAAGGATTCGTAACAGAGTTAGAAAGCGAATCTTTTCCAGCGGGCCTCGATGAACAAGTAGTAAGAAATCTAAGTGCAATTAAAAATGAGCCTGAATGGTTATTAGACTTTAGGTTAAAAGCATTTAAAAGATGGGAGTCTATGTCAGAACCAGAATGGGGAGAACTAGATTACGAGCCCGTCGACTATCAAGCATTAAGTTATCACTCTGCACCAAAGAAGTTTGATAAGGACGAAATACCACCAGAGATATTTGAAACATTTGAAAAGTTAGGTGTACCATTACATGAACGTGATGCACTATTAGGATTAGATACAGAAAAACCTAAAAAAGAAAACCTTATACCCACAGTAGCCGTTGACGCAGTATTTGATAGTGTTAGTGTTGCTACTACATTCAAAGCAGAATTAGAAAAGCATGGTATTGTATTTTGCAGTATCAGTGAAGCAGTTCAATCACATCCTGAACTAGTTAAAAAATATTTAGGTAGTGTGATACCTTACACAGACAATTACTTTGCTACACTGAACTCTGCTGTATTCTCAGACGGTACTTTTTGCTATATACCTAAGGGTGTAACATGCCCAATGGAACTTAATACATATTTTAGAATAAATGCTAGAAACACAGGACAGTTTGAACGTACACTTATTATAGCAGACGAGGATAGTTATGTAAGTTACTTAGAAGGTTGTACTGCTCCAGCATATGATGAAAACACATTACATGCCGCCTGTGTAGAACTTGTTACATTAGACAATGCAGAAATAAAATACTCCACAGTACAAAATTGGTATCCAGGTGATGAGGATGGTGTAGGTGGTGTATATAATTTTGTTACCAAACGTGCCAAGTGTGAAGGCAAAAATAGTAAAGTTAGTTGGACTCAAGTAGAAACAGGAAGTGCAATTACATGGAAGTATCCTAGTTGTATTTTAAAAGGTGAAGGTAGTGTAGGAGAATTTTTTAGTGTTGCAGTAACAAAAGGTAAACAACAAGCAGACACAGGTACTAAAATGATACACTTAGGAAAGGATACCAAAAGCACCATTATATCCAAAGGCATTAGTTTTGGAGATAGCACAAACACTTACAGAGGTGCAGTAAAAATAAATCCAGGTGCCAAAGATGCATCTAATTATACAAAGTGCGATAGTTTAATGTTACAAGATAGTAGAGCATTAACAATACCATATGTAACAAGTCAAAATGATACTGCAACTGTAGAGCATGAAGCAAGTGCAGGAAAAATAAGCGAAGAACAAATGTATTACTTGGCAACAAGAGGTTTCAGTGAAGATGACGCAATGAATTTAGTCGTAAATGGTTTTTGCAAAGACGTATTCCAAAAACTACCTTTAGAATTCGCCGCTGAAGCCAATAAACTATTGAGTATAACACTTGAAGGTGCTGTTGGATAAGTATTGACATTATATAATAAAGGTAGTATAATACGCAAATGCTAGAATTAAAAGACTTCTCAGTTGATCCTATTTTAGAAGGAATAAACATTGAGTTCGATTTAGGTCGGACTTATATTGTTATGGGTTCAAATGGAGTAGGTAAAAGTACATTGTTACATAGTATTATGGGCAGACCTGATTTACAAGTACAAGGTACTTTAAAATTTAATGGCGAAGATATCAGTGAACTAGAAGTAGATGAAAGAGCAAAACTAGGTATGTTTGTTGGATTTCAATCACCAACAAGTGTTCCTGGATTAAGTAACTTTCAATTTATGAAACAAGCATTAAATACTTCTGGAAAAGATATCAAGAAAACACTAGACCATTTTAAAACACTAACACAAACTTTAGGATTGCCTGAAGGTTGGGACAAACGAAACTTAAACACAGATGCTAGTGGTGGTGAAAAAAAGAAAAATGAATTAATACAAATGAACATGCTACCTACAAAGTTAGCCATGTTAGATGAGCCTGACAGTGGACTAGATGTTGATGGTATTAAAGCATTATCCAAACAGTTAAATGAATGGAGAACAAATGAGAACACACTTATTGTTGTAACACACTACGAAAAATTAATCGAAAGTTTAAATCCTGATGCAATTCTTGTGTTAAAGAAAGACCATGTAGTTGGTGGCGATAAAACACTGGCACAAAAAATATTTGCAGAAGGATTTGAAAGTGTATAAAAATCTATACAGTACAAAATTATTAGCACAACAAAACAACTTTGAAAGTTTTTATAAACTTGAAGACATTTTAGATTTTGTTACGTCTCCCATCTATATTGAAAACACAAATGATGTTGAATACAAAAAGAAAGTTCCTGGCTTACATCAACATTACATAGACAATCTCTATTACTTGCGTGAAATTGGTTTGCCTTCTAACAAAAGCGAACAATTTAATTTTAGTAACTTACATAAATTAAAAACATTAGATATCCTTAACACAGATGATAGGACTATAGGTAATCTAAATAATTTAGAAAAGTTTGAATGGGTGTCATACCAAGACAATACAGTAGTTATTACAGATAGCACTATTATACCTAGTATGGACGTAGGAGTGAAGAAACCTTTCAATGTACAAATATTAGACAATGTAAAATATAATAAACAAAAACAAGATGAGTATATAAAAATTATTGAAAACACAGATGATTTTAGAAATCTTACATACGCACTCACACCATTTCCAAATATAATAATTTTTCCTTCTGGTGGTAAAGACAAGTATAGTAAAAATCCATTTACTATAGAATATTGGAACAGCACAGAAGATCCTGTGTTACAAGCAAATACAAGTATTATAGATATACAATATAATACAAAAGTAAAAATAAGAGAACGTGTAAAAAATACTGCTGGGCATATGAACTATGTTACATATATTGTAAGGGAAGGTGCAGAATTAGAAATAATTAGAACAACTAAGGACATGGGTGGTTGGTCATTATTTGATAGTAGATTTGTTTGTCACCCTGGAAGTAAAATTACAGTAAAATTTAAAAACACAGGTAGTAAATATACACAAGAAAATTTTTATTTTAAATGTAGTAGTGATGTAGAAGTAAATTTAATAGGAAGAAACAATGTAGCACAAGGAAATGATTATCATCAGTTTGTGCAACTAAAAAGTCAAAACGATAGTAACAAAAGTGTTATTGATATTAAGAACGTTGGCAACGAACATGCTAACACAAGTTTCATTGGAAAGTATGATGTAAGTCCATTTAGTATAGGGTTTGATGGTGAAATGTCAAATGAAAATCTTATGTTGACAAAAAATGTAAAAATGCATACTCGTCCAATATTGGATATTCATACCAAAGAAATCCAATGTACACATGGTTGCACGATAAGTAATATTAATAAGGACCATTTGTATTACCTTCAAAGCAGAGGCTTCAGCAAGGAAAAAGCAAATGATATTTTAGTGGAAAGTTTCCTATGTTAAAAGCATACAAAAAAGCAAAATCGATTAAACAGATTAGAGCATGTTTTCCTGCTCTAGCATACAGTGAGTTGACTTACTTAGATAATGCGGCTAGTACTCAGACAGTTGATAGCAGTATCAAAGCAGTAAGTGATTATCATTACAATCATAGAGCAAATGTTCACAGAGGTGATTTTAAAATAAGTCATATTGCATCTGACTTGTATGACGAAGCAAGAGAAGAGATTGCAAAATTATTAAACTGTGAATCTTTTGAAGTTGCATTTACAAGTGGCACAACAGAAAGTCTTAATATGATTGCAGAACATTATGCAAATGATGATAGAAAAGTTTTAATAACACACTTGGAACATCACAGCAACAGTTTACCTTGGATGAGGCAAGGCAGGACTATCCAAAATGGAGGTTTAGTTGTTTGCAAAGCCACAGACGTTGGTGATGTAAGTATGCAGGATTGGGAAGAAGTGTGTACAGAAAATCCAGGAAGTATTGTAGCATTTGTAACACAAAGTAATTTAACAGGTCACATGTTAAAATGGCAACAAATGGTACACATAGCAAAAGAAAATGATTGTGAAGTAATATTAGATGCATGTCAAAGTATTGCACACCAGCCAATTGATACTAAAATGAATAATATAGATTGGATAGCATTTAGTGGACACAAAATGTTTGCTAGTACAGGAGTTGGTGTACTTTTTAAAAGAGGTGGATTCCAAAATATGGAATCACGTTTAGGTGGCGGAACAATTAGTCATTTAGATTATGAAACAGGTTATGTGTTAAACAATGATGTAAGCCAAGTAGAAGCCGGCACACCAAACATAGCAGGAGTACATAGTATTGGTGCCGCGGCTAAATGGATAAATGAAATAGGCTACAAAGAAATACAAGAGTGTGAAGCAGAATTTTATAATATGTTAAAAGACAAAGGTCTTTTTGATATTGAACAGTTGCAATTAATTGGTGACCCTTATCCAAGAAGTGTTTTTAGTTTTGTTGTGGACCCAGAGTTAAATTACAATGCAAGTGATATTGCTGGTTTCTTAGACCTAACTAATGTATGTGTGAGAACAGGACACATGTGCGCCTATCCTGCCAGTATGAGATATAACAATTCAGGTAAAGGCATATTTAGAGTAAGTGTTGCACCATACAACGATGAACATGATTGCGTTAAGTTAGTAGAGGGACTATGGCAGGCGATAGAAAAACTGGAGAAGTAGGTAAAGAACCTGATCCAAGACTTGAACAATTAGACCAAGAAAATTCTACTTTACAAGGTAGAGATTATGAATCAAGGACACTTCCAACGGCAGAAGAAAAAGCAAGTATGCCTAAGCCTCCAGAAAATTTACAGGATCAATTAGTAGAACAAATAATAGCAAACTTGCGTAGAGTTTACGATCCAGAAATAAACCTAAATGTGTATGATTTAGGTCTTATATATCAAGTAGCAGTAAATAAAGAATATGATGCTAATGTTATAATGACATTGACATCACCTAATTGTCCTGCGGCAGAAATAATACCTATGGAAGTAGAGTTTGCCACTAGAGCAGTAGAATGTATAAACAAAGTTAAAGTAACATTAACATTTGATCCACCCTGGAATCCAGATACAATGATAAGCGATGAAGGAAAATATCAAATAGGAATATTATGAGTATCAAAAAAGAATTTACAATACAAGATCCTGAAACTAATCCAGCACCAACACCTGATACTGTAATCAAAACAGACAAAGGTCAAGAATATAGTGTAGGTGAAATACAACATTCAAAACGTATTTTAAAAAGTGCTACACCAAAAGGTGACCTTAGTTGGTATGTGAAATGGACAGCCAGTATGTTTATTTTATTGGCTGTAATGATGAGAGCCCAAGATGGTGAGCAGTTTCAAACAGCAGATAGAGTCCTAAGTTTAATAGGTTGTTTGGGTTGGACATGGGTTGGACTTATGTGGAAGGATAGAGCCTTAATTATCCTTAATGCTATCATAGTGTTTGCACTAGGATCTGCACTTTTAGGTCAGTTTGTTAGATGGCTATAGATGTTACTAGGTTAGATTGTGTTGACCATAGGAGTGGAGAAAGTTATACATTCGATGTAACAAATCCAGAAACATTTGGTGACATTTTTTCTTTAAGATTACCAGAAGGAATACAAGGTCATACTTTAGTTGAAAGTATGGGTATTCACAGAGGAGGTGTTACACCAGACGTAAGTATAGAAAAAGAAATACTAAGCATATCATTTTTTCTTGCCACAAGCGGTAGATATGACCTTATTACTGGTGAAGGACCTAATTGGCGTTTACATGAGCAACAACTAGATTTTTTAATTAGTTACTTCGAACAATTAGATGCCGGCACTACTTCAAGACCTATAATAATAAATTTTTGTGATGAAAGTCCTCAACTAGAAGAAATTATAGAACAAGTACATTCCTGTATGCAACTGTTTGATATACCTAACACAAAAGTAATGCTGTCAGGTATGAATTTTGATGGACAACAAACCTGTAATAAGTATGCAAAAAAAGAAAACATAGATCCTTTAAAATATGTTGTTTTTTACAATATGCATGGTCACATGCGTTGGCAAGATTTAGAAGCAATTTTAGTAAAAGAGACTGGAACAAAATTTCCACCACCACAAACTTTTTATAACAAAGACAATGATGATTGGGAAACAACTAAAAAACATACATTTACTTTTTTGAATAGACGTTTTGCAAATGTTAGAGCATTGGCATTATGGGCATTATATATTGAAGGTGCTTGGAAATATAAACATATTACTAGTGCTTTTCCTCCTTTGTTTTATTTTAAGATTGGAGCAGAGACATCTAATGCTACAAAATTTTGCACACTAGAACTTATGGAGTCATTGACTAAAAAGTACACTCCATTATATAAAAATCAATTACATAAAACTTCTTTTGATGACTTTGCAAATAAGTTTAAACTTGGACAAGCATTAGAAGGAGATGCACCATTTATTGGAGGTGAAGAAAGTAAATGGGCACCTAATATGACAGATAGTTATTTGTGGTACACGGTTGAATCTGTAGCAGACCAAAAAGAAACAAATACATTTTTTACAGAAAAAACTTTAAAGCCAATGATGTATGGGCAAGGATTAATTTTATTTTCTCAACCTGGAATGATTAGAAAATTTAAAGAGTTTGGTTTTCATACACTTGCGGAAGAATTAGGATTTAGTGAAGATTATGACAATGAAGAAGACATGGGACTAAGATTACAAATGATATCTAAAGAAATTGTTAAATTATGTGAAGTTCCTTTGTCTGTAATGCATGAACGTTGGTTGTCTGCTAAACCTAAAATTATAGAAAATAAAAAACGTGTTGCATGTATGCTTACTAATATACCTAATAATTATTGGGAAAACTTAATAAAATACTGCGATGAAAATATAAGAAGAGAATACAATGCACAAGAATTATTTGAAGTAACTACTTCTGATACATTCAAAGAATACCGCAATTTATTTGCAATAGAACAAATTCTAGATAAGTAGCATTATCATTTTAACAACGGAGACTTGAAAAATGGCAATTGAAATGACAGTACCTTTGGTACAATTTAACAAACGTGCTATCCCTGAAGGGAAGGATGACTATGAATGGGTGAATGAAGATTCAGCAGAAATTTTTGGTGGAAGGAGAGTTGTAGTATTTTCTTTACCAGGAGCATTTACTCCAACATGTAGTAGTACACACTTACCAGGATACGAAGCAAAATATGATGAAATCTTAGAGCAGGATGTCGATGATGTTTATTGCGTAAGTGTAAATGATAGTTTTGTTATGAATGCATGGTTTGATAGTTTGGCTATTGAAAAAGTAAAACCTATTGCAGATGGCAATGGAGACTTTACACGTCATATGGGAATGTTAGTTAAAAAAGAAGCAGTAAACTTTGGTTATAGAAGCCAAAGATATTCTATGGTTGTTGACAACGGATTAATTGAAATGATTTTCGTTGAACAAGGCAAAGAAGATAATTATGCTGATGATCCTTTTGATGTCAGTGACGTTGATTCTATGCTTATATATTTGACAAATATTAAAGATGTAAGAAGAGAAGCAATCGAAAATGCACAGAAAGAAGCAGAAGAAAATCAGGTAAATGATACTGAGACTGACATTTCAGAGTGAAACTGGACTAGAAACTGATTATATAGATTTTAATTTATACGATACTCCTATTGTTCAAAAAGTAATAAAACTGTTGAATGTTGCAAAACAAGACGTTCACAGTTCTGTTGATTTTAGAATAGACACAAAGTTTTCTCAATCAGAACAAACTTCATTAGAACTAGCAATGGAAATGAATAGGGTAATTGACCAAGTCAATGACTTAGGTTGTATTACAATACCTAACAGTTGTTATTTAGAAACATCTATTGAACCACATTTACAAACAGACAAACTTAACCATTTACACCTAATATTCCAAGAGTATTCAGAAGAACATGGTGTAGGGTATGATAAAACACAAGAACTATTAGAACGTGTAAACATATTGGTACACATGTTAGAAAGTGCTCCAGTGGAAATGGATCAAGTGTTTATTGTTGCAAAACAAGAGTATTACAGACCACATACATTAGAAGGCATAGATGTAAATTTAAGTGATGATGACCACAACACTAGATTACCTTGGGGCATGTGGGGATTTTTGGAACTTGATTATAATACAGTTGGTAAAGATTTAGGTGCATGTTTTGGTACAAATGACAAAGTATTGGCAAATACACCAGAAGAGATTAGGCAACAAGAAACTTATGCACCAGTGTTTGCAATTAACTTTGCTGAAGGACCACACAATATAAACACTAAAGAATCAGATAATATTAAAATTAAAGAATATTATACTTGGTGTGCTGAGAACAACTTACCTTTTAATTATCTTGAACCTAAATACAAGTTAGGACGTATTAGACTAGGGGAAATAGCAAATGAATGGACTATGCAAGGCATACAGGAGTTTGTTACTCAGTATCCTGATATTATTGAAATAGTTGCAATAAATGATAAATAAGTACTGTAAACGATATACAATTGGAGAAATTGAATGGCTAACATGACTTTACCCACAGAAGCAGAAGTAAGAGCGATTGACTCAAGTGGTTTTGTATGGGACGATTTGCTAGACGGACTTTTATCACAAGGTCAAGGTCAAGTACTTAAAGCAGTAGGCGACAGAATGGAATCAGGCGAAATTATGTGCCTTGTAGAACCATTTGCGGCAACAGGTAAAACTGCTAAATTTGTTAATGATAACGTAACAGGTGCAAACAACTTAAAAATTGCTACTAGTGACCAATACGTTGATACCTATCTAACTACTAGTGACTACTTTAAAAATACAGGTAATGTTGCTAATGTTTACAAGCATGATATTTCTGCGGCTACTGAAATCATTTACAATGGAGACGGTGATGCTGTATCAATTAAATATTTTGATGCAAACACAGATCCTGCTAATCCAACATTATTAAGAGAACACGAATTTGCTAATGATCCTGTTCCTTTGGGAACAAATGATTTGTCAGACTTTTCTATAGTTTGGCCCGCAGAATCAAGAATACTTAACCATGCAGGTGATAGTATAGGTGCAGACACAACAGCAAATAGTTTTAATCCTGATGTTTGGGTTTTATTCCCTTGGATCGTAAACATGGGATATCCAAATTTTGACCTAGACCAACTTAAAAGACAATTCGCTTATGTCTTTAACAAAATGACTTCAGGTGAAGTTATGGTTATTATGCAATATCATATACCAAATGTAAACAATGCATTTTGGGCCACATTTAATGCTATGACGGCTACAGGTAAAAATTGGAGTGTGGAATACTTGCTAAACACAGAATCCGATGGTTCTGGTTCTTGGCAAGCGGCGGCAGTTAAAAAAGGATAATACATGAAAAAGTGTGATTGTTGCGAGTGTTGTGACTGTAAGTGTTGTTAAGTTACCACTTCTATACCAAAATTAATTAAATACCCACATAAATATTGTTATGAAACTCGCTATTACAGGAGTGGGTATAGTCTCGCCTTTGGGCAATACTCTCTCAGAAAATATTAACAATCTAAAGGCTATGCAAGTTCCTATACAGGATTATCGTCCCCAAGGACATTTTAGTGACTGGATATTAAATGTAAAAAAAGCATTTCATTGTAATTATGAAGATGTTGATTTAACAGATTTAATAAAAGCAAAAGACAAACGTTGGTTAGATCCTACTGTTATAACAAGTATGATAGCAGTTGACGAAGCAATTCAAATGAGTGGTCTAAATTTTCCAGACAATACTCCAGTATTCGTTGGTACTATAAGAGGTGGTGCACCTAATCTAGCAAGATATGGACAAATACTACATCAACAAAAACGTAAAGTACATCCACAAATATTATTAAGTAGTTCACATGAATACGTCAGCAATCATGTAAGCAGTCATTACAAGTGGCATGGTGCAAGTATGGGTACTAGTGGAACATGTATTAGTGGAGTACAAGCATTAGACCTTGCAAAAAAATATATGATGACAGAAGATTATGATTGTGCTATTGTAGGTGCAACAGATTTTATGACTAGTTCAATGAGTACAATATATTTTCAACTCTTAGGTGCAATTAGTCCAACAGGTAAAAGTGTACCTTGGGACGAAAGTAGAGACGGTTTTGTAATGGGAGAAGGAACAGTTTATTTGGTAGTAGAGCCTTTGGATAAAGCAAGAGCCAGAGGAGCCAACAATATACGTTGGGTAGTAGATGGATTGGGTATTGCTAACGATGGTGCCCATGCTACCCAACCAGATTTAGAAGGTACAGGAGCCAGAATAGCAATAGACAAGGTATTTGAACAAGCAGGTACAACGGCTGATGATTATAACGTGCTTAATGCACATGCAACTAGTACACCATTTGGTGATCCTGTAGAGTATAACGTGTTGAAAGATTACTTTCCAGAGCAAAGTTATTTGTACGGCAACAAAGGACAAATAGGCCATTTGATGGGTGCTAGTGGATTAGCAGAAGTTGTACTTGGTGCTGAAGCAATGGTAAATGGATTCATACCAGCAAATGCAGGATTAGAAAAACCATTTACACAAGACAATTATTTTAATTTATTGACGCAACCAAAAGAAGAAAAATACAAACGTATGTTTAAAACTAGTTTTGGATTTGGTGGTAGAAGTGCGGCAGTGAGTGTAGTAGATGAAAGAGAAGTTTAAATTTGCATTCATGGATTGTGCAGAAAGATTTGCACAATTAAGTACTGCCACTAGGGCCAAAGTTGGAGCAATAATAGTAAAAGACAATCGTATTATTAGTATTGGTTACAATGGTATGCCTAGTGGTTGGACAAATGAATGTGAAACTACAACAACTTGGAATGATGTACCACACATGAGAGAAAAATATATTCAAGATGGTGCAGTAATGCATGATTCACCTCATGGTGCAACTTGGAGTAGAAAAAGAACAAAGCCAGAAGTATTACATGCAGAAACAAATGCTATTGCAAAAGTGGCCCAAAGCAACGAGAGTTGTAAAGATGCAGTTTTATTTTGTACACATGAACCTTGTATAGATTGTGCAAAATTAATATATCAATCTGGTATTAAAGAAGTATATTTTAAAAATTCATACAAGGCAGATAAAGGCAATGGTAGAGACTTTTTAGAAAAAAGTGGACTACTTGTGGAGCATTTAACATGAAAGTAGTACCATTAGTAAATGCAGGAGTATTAATTGACTGCGATATATCCAAACTAACAGAACAAGACTATCAAGACATAAACGAAATATACTTAGACAAGTTATTAATTGCATTTGTAAATCAACCTTTTGAATCTGTGCCTTTTGCAAAGTTATGTCACAAGATGGGTTCATTTGCTAATTGGGAACAAATGCTTTGGAAACAAGATGGTACTAGCATAGGCAAACAACAATACCAAGACCCTTTTACATTTGAAGGCGAAGATAATGATTATCCATTACAAAGAGTCACAGGTGAGAAAACAGATAAAGGTTTAGCAACAGGTATATTTGGTAATGGTGAATTAGATTGGCACAGTAACATGAATGGTGAAATGGACCGTGCTAGAGGAGTTGCACTACAAGGTGCATGGCATAGTGAAAACACACATACTGCATTTATGGATACAGTAAAAGCATACGCAGATATGCCCGATGAATTAAAAGAACGTTGTGAAGGTGTTATAGGTCATTATGAATATGCTCCTGAAAATTGGGCAAAAGGTGTGCCTACACCACAACTACAAATGATGAAAGGGTTTGGATTAGTTGACCACAAATACACAATGCCATTAGTCCACGAAGGCTTTAATGGACAAAAAGGTTTATACTTTCATTATCACAACAACTGTCAATTCAAAGAAGATAGAGAACTAAAGAAATTGTTAATGGAACATTGTTTCCAACACAAATACATTTATGAGCATGAGTGGCACCCAGGTGATATTGTTATATCAGACCAAGTGCTAACTCTACATAAACGAGTGGAATGGAATCCAGAGATTATAGCAAAGCGAGTGCTACATAGGGTGACATTCCACTATGATAATATGATAGATAATTATTTTGAGAAGTACACAAAAGTAAAAGAAACAGACAAGTTAGAGTACTAATGATTTTCATAAATCAAGATACTAACACAGTTATACTAAGTGCTAGAAAATGTGGACTTATGACACTAACACATTCTATCACCGAACACTTTAAAAACAAAAGTTTTTCATTCCCATATTCGTTAAACAAAAGTTTGGATCCTTGGATGGAGAATATTAATCTTGTGGACGTAATGGACTATCCAGAGTTTGATAAAAATGCATGGAAGGATTGGAATGTTATTTTAATAATTAGAGAACCTTATGAAAGATACTTGTCTGGACTTTACACTTTACACAACATAAAATGGTTGGGTACTAGAAATAATATCCGGATATTCCGGAAGTTCGGGGAAGAAGATATAGAATTTGACAAATGGTTTGAACAAGTATTAGCAAACACAGGAACATACCATTTAAACAACGGACATTGTAAACCTTTCTTACATAAAACTGTTGATATGAAATACAAAAGTTTGAAAGTAATAAATCAAAACAATTTAGATAATTGGCTATCAAACAATAAATATTCAATAAAGCATTTAAACATAACACCTACGCAAAATAAACAATCTATAAAACAGTATATAGATGATAATCATAAGGAAAATGTGTTAAAAATGCTGGAAAAAGAGTATGAAATCTTTCTTGACTTTGAAAAGGATATGTAATATAATATTTCTATGAGTAAAAAATCTAAGACACAAATGACTAAAGCAGAACTAATACAGTTAAGTTCTGACTTAGAAAAAACTGTTAAGCAACAATCTATTGAAATAGAGGCACTTAAAGCCGATAGGATTGCTTTAGACACAACTTTAGTTGACCAAGACACTAGTTTAATTATTAGTGGAATGAATGCTAGAATTAAAGCCTTAGAAGAAAAATTAATTACGTTGGAAGGTAGGAAAGAATATGAATAAAGTTTTTGTATATGGCACACTTAAAAGTGGTGGCACTATTAGAGGATTAAGTAACTTTGGAGATGGTGCAGTTATTGTAGGTAAAGCAAAGACAACTTATCCTGATTACACAATGGTAGACTTGGGTGCTTTCCCAGGTGTATTAATGGGTGGAACCAAACACATACAAGGTGAAGTTTGGGAAGTATCTGATGACGTAGCAGAACAATTAGATGCTATTGAAGGGTATCCAGAATTTTACAACAAAATACCAACAGAAACAACAGAAGGTAAAGCAATGATGTACTTTTTACCAAAAGAGTACGCAAAGTACCCAGGCCCAGAACAATCTGAAATGATAACAGACGAAGCCGATACATTAACTTGGCAAAATGTCTAAAGAGGTTTATGAAATGATGGAACTAGAAGAACTAGTAGAGTCTGTAGAAAAATGGCATAAAGATAGAAACCTCATAGAAGGATCTACAGACAAAGACCAAGTGTTGAAACTTATACAAGAGATGGGAGAACTATCTGATAATGTGTGTAAGGGAAACGACATCAGAGATGATGTAGGCGATATGTTAGTTGTATTAATTAACATAGCAAAACGTAACAATCTAACATTACAAGAATGCTTAGAAGTTGCATGGAATGATATCAAAGACCGTAGAGGCAAAATGGTTGATGGTATCTTTGTTAAAGAAGGAGATAGTTAATGACTACTTTTTTGTTGATAGTCCTTGGAATAATCATAGGGTGGTTTATACCTAGACCATATCAAATAGGTGACCTTGAAGAAAGATGGATAGGTCCACTTAAACAAAAAGTTCCTTATCACTTACGTTGGTGGTAACATGGAACTAGCACTCATAACTGGACTAATTGTAAAACATATTATTGCAGATTATTTTATGCAATACAGTTGGATGATTAGAGATAAAGGTATATATGGTGCATGGGGAGGTATTGCACATAGTGGATGGCATGCCATACTAACTGGAGCAACACTTTCTATTTTTAATATTCCTTTACTTTTAATAATTATACTTCCTATATTTGATGGTGTAATACATTATCACGTAGACTATGTTAAAAGTAACATTTGGAAAACAAAAGGATATACACCTGCAGACCAAATGTATTGGATTACTCATGGAGTTGACCAACTCTTACACTTACTAACTTATGTGGCGATTGTGGCATTATGCGTATAGAACGAGATATAAAATTAGATTACAAGGATGTGTTATTACGTCCAAAGCGAAGTACAATGGGAAGTCGTAAAGAAGTAGACTTACAACGTACTTACAAATTTAGAAACAGCCAAAGAGAATTCACAGGTATTCCTATAATGGCGGCTAACATGCAAGGTGTTGGTACATTCAAAATGGCAGAAGAACTTATAAAAGTTCCAATGTTTACTTGTTTAGATAAAACTTATCAACCTGCAGATATTTGGGGTTGGTTAGGTAATCATGTACACAAACCAGACCTATGCAGAAATGTTGCAGTTAGCACAGGAATTACAGATATAGATGACGAACGTATTGAAGCAACACTAAAATTATGTAGAAGTGTTCAATATGTAAACATAGATGTTGCTAATGGATATAGTGAAAGATTTTTAGACTATGTAGCACGTTTTAGAGACAAACATCCAGAGGTAACAATAATAGCAGGTAACGTAGTTACTGCGGACATTACAGAGGAGTTACTCCTCAAAGGAGCAGACATTGTTAAAGTGGGTATTGGGCCTGGTAGTGTTTGTACTACTAGGATTAAGACTGGCGTTGGATATCCGCAACTATCAGCCGTCATGGAATGTGCCGATGCCGCTCATGGTCTTGGTGGACACATCATTGCTGATGGCGGTTGTGCTAGTGCTGGAGATGTAGTCAAGGCTTTTGGAGCCGGTGCAGACTTTGTTATGCTAGGTGGTATGATGGCAGGTACTAAAGAAGGCATAGGTCATGAAGTTAGAGATGGTGGCAAAGTAGAGTTTTACGGTAGTAGCACTACTAATGCACAGGAGGAAACAGGTGGAGTTAAAGAACATAGAACAAGTGAAGGCAGAGTTGTATCGATACCTTACAAAGGTTCCGTTACCAATGTGGTCACAGACGTTCTGGGAGGTTTGCGTAGTGGTTGTACTTATGTTGGTGCTAATAAGTTAAAAAACTTATCCAAATGTACAACATTTGTGCAAGTAAATTCAACACATAATCCAGTCTTTGAAGACTTACAAGTAGGTGAGTGAAAAAGATAATGCTCATAATGAGCGGATTTATTATAATAGAGAAGGAATGATTATACCAGATAGTAAAAAAGCAGAACACATTATATGGGAACTAAAGTTTGAAATGAACAATCCACGTAATGATGGCTGGACAGGATCAGACATGAAGAAAAGATTATGGGATATTAAAAATGCAGTAGACAATGCATTAGTAGATGCTCCAACTTATGCTGGAGAAGAACCATATGAAGATATATACTTAATGAACAGGATCAAAGGAAAAGTATGAAATTAGGCATCGTAGGTAAAGGCTTTGTAGGCTCAGCAGTAGCAAACGGCTTTGACCGAGATGTTGAACAGTTTGTGGTGGACCCACAATTCTCAGACAACACACTAGAACAACTTGTCGAGTTTGGGCCACCACTTCTTTTTATTTGTGTTCCAACACCTATAGCAGATGATGGTAGTTGTGATACCAGTATAGCAAAAGAAGTACTCTCAGAGTTGAATAGGCTTCAATACAAGGGTGTTTGTGTTATAAAGAGTACAATTATACCAGACTATTTGCATGAATTTAAAAAGTCTTTTGACCTTAAAATAGTATATAATCCAGAGTTTTTAACAGAATCAAATGCAAATGAGGACTTTTTAAATCCTCCATTCCAAGTATTTGGTGGCAAGTGGAGAGATTGTGAAGTTGTAGAAAAAGCATATCTCAGACACAGTTCAGTAAAAATTGTTCCAACATTTAAAGTGGACTTAACAACAGCAAGTTTATTAAAGTACACAATCAATAGTTGGTTAGCAACCAAAGTAACATTCTTCAATGAACTAAAAGTATTACATGAGTTAGGCAGTAGTATGGTAAGTTGGGAACAATTTACAGACATGTTAAGTAGAGATGAACGTATAGGCAAAACACACATGCAAGTTCCAGGACCAGATGGTAAAAAAGGATTTGGTGGACATTGTTTCCCCAAAGACACAGAAGCACTACTTAACTATGCAAACAAAAAGAATATCAAAATGAGTGTGTTGCGTAAAGCCGTATCTACAAACAAGAAAATTAGAGACTAAACGATAAATACTACTATACACGTTAAGTATAGGAGATAAACATGTTTAGAGAAATGCTAAAAAAGGCAATACACAAAAGTCAACACGTTCAAAGAAACTGGGACCTAAGCAAATCTATTCCGGAAGAAGATGTACAACTAATTGCAGAAGCAATTACAGGTGCACCTAGTAAACAGAATGTTACTTTTTTCAAACCTTACTTTATCACAGATAGAGCAAAGATTGAGGCAGTTCATAGAGAAACTCCTGGATTTTATATTGAAGACGGTAAGCAAGGTGCAAAAGCACCAAACGGTAATCGTCTTACATCTAATCCACAAACTTTAGCAAATCTCTTAATAGTTTTTGCAAAAGACTTTGATATGGAAGATGCAAAAACAAAAACAGATGTTGCCCATAACGACAAAGTTATGGAAACAGATATGCATCAAGCAATAGGAGTTGCGGCAGGGTACACAAACCTTACCAGTGCATTGTTAGGATACAGCACAGGATGTTGCAGTTGTTGTAATAAAGATGAGATTCAAAGAATATTAGACATACCTCATAAACCAGTTCTTTTAATGGGAGTTGGATATGCAGATGAGTCTAGACCAAGAAGAGAACATCATTTAATGCCACACTTAACATTCCCAACAAAAAGAAAAAATATAAGTGTAGAAACACTATAATAATTTTTGTCTCGAGATTAAAAGCCAGTTCATAGTAACTGGCTTTTTTTTGGTCGATAAATATGTACTTTACAGGAAATAATATATGTGGCAAAAAATATTTTGGTGGTTAGCCAAACGTAGAGGTACAGAAACCTTAACGAATATATACACCAATCAAGAATACATGCACAGAGTTTTCCTTGGTAAACAAATCCATAGAACAGGAATAGCAGGAGACTACCATGGAGGTAGAGTTTGTCTTAATCTTATCTTAGGTAGTGACTTACCAACGGAACACAATCATCCTTGGGGTTACTTCACACTCATACTGTCGGGAGGATACTATGAAGTGAGAGGCAAGGAAAGAAAATGGAGAGGGGCAGGCTGGTTTGCTTGGCGTAGCCATAATGATTTTCATAGAGTCGAAATACCTGAAGGTGGTCATGCAGTAACATTTTTTGTAAAAGGACAACACGGAAAGATGGGTTCCTTCTTCATGGACGAAGGTAAACCAGTAAAGGATTTAAAGTTCTGGTTACGCAGAGGTGTAACTAGAGAAAAAATTGGTGCGATGATTAAATTAAAATCGCCCGAGGAGATTAAAAATGATAAATGAAATTTTATCTATTACACCTGGTAATGATGTTGAGATAAATGAATGGTTTCAAAAGAAACTACAATTACACATTGACTCAGGCGTATATCCAAATGAAAGCATATTGGTAGGAATCAAAAACAACATTGTTAAGACTTTGGAAGAGTATAAAGATGAACATCAACTAGATGATGTTGTAATAGGAATGAGTGGTGGAGTCGATAGTGCCTTAACTGCCGCCTTGTTTAAAGAAGCAGGTTGGACAGTACATGGAGTTACGTTGCCAATACATCAAAATCAAGAAGAAACAGATAGAGGACAAGAAACAATAGAAGCACTTGAACTTGAAGCACATAGTTTTGATTTGTCAGAACAATTTGACAGCATGGCAAAGTTTTTACAACTAGAAGAACCTGTTACATATAGGCAACAACAAAGGCAAGGTAACATTAGAGCAAGGCTTAGAATGATGACACTATATACACTTGCTCATGAATTAGGCGGAATAGTTGGAAGTACAGATAACTTCAGTGAACTAGCCGCAGGTTTTTGGACTTTGCATGGTGATGTAGGTGATGTAGCACCAATACAAAGTTTGAGTAAAAGTTGGGAAGTTCCTATGTTAGCAAAAATGTTAAACGTACCGGAAAATACTGTAAATGCAGTACCAACAGACGGTTTAGGCATCAGTAATAGCGATGCAGACCAATTAGGTTGTAGTTATTTAGAGTTCGATATAATACTATTTGAGTTGTTGTCATTACCAAGAATAGACAAAAATACGATAGAATTATACATAAATAACATTACGGACAATAAAGCAAAGAGAATTATTGAACTTGTTTATGGCAGAGTAAGAAATACTGCATATAAACGTGCTAATCCGTACAACGTAGAGCATCCTATTTATAGTAATAGGTTTGACATTTTAAACATACTAGACAGGAGTTAGAAATGGGTTTTTTCAAATGGTTAAGCGACCTCTTCGGTTTTTCAAGTGAAAACGAAGTAGTAAAAGCACAAGCACCTAAGGCAGAAGCACCAGTTGTATCCGCTCCCAAGTTGACAAAAGCAAGTTTAGGAAAACTTACTAAAGTACAACTAGAGGAAAAAGGAAGAGAATTGGGTGTTGAATTAGATAGACGTAAAAAGAAAGACGTTCTAGTTGCCGAAGTACTAAAAGCCTCCAAGAAGTAGGTACTAAATACTTGTAGATGAAAGATTTACAAGTAGCACTAGTACAACCAAACTTCAAGATAGGTGGCGGAAGTTTCGTAGGATATTGGCTACCTTATTCAGTAGGGTGTCTATGGAGTTACGCAAATCAGTACGACTGGGTACAAGAATCTTTCACTCTGAAAGATATAATATTCAAACGAGAACAGCCTAGTAATGTTGTAGGTAGACTACAAAATTGCAAGGTTGTTTTCTTTTCTAATTACATGTGGAATTGGGAATACAATAAGCATGTAGCACAACAATTAAAACAAGCAAATCCAAACATATTAATAATATTCGGTGGCCCACAAGTTACAAATAGACCACATGAAGAACAATTTTTTAAACATCACCCTTATGTAGACAGTATTGTATTAGGCGAGGGAGAAGAGATGTTTGTGGACATATTGAACACAATCAAAGAAGAAGGCCCGTTAAAAGACGTCTATGAAGGCGGTAGACTACTAGATTTAGACATTCCTTCCCCATACTTAACTGGAGTATTTGACGATATTATAGCAAATAATGAAGGATATGTATTCAATGGCACATTAGAAACCAACAGAGGTTGCCCTTTTGCATGTACGTTTTGTGATTGGGGAAGTTTAACTTATGCTAAAATTAAGAAGTTTCCTATTCCAAAAGTAATACAAGAACTAACTTGGATGGCAGAAAACAAAATAGACTATGTTACTATTGCAGATGCTAACTTTGGTGTGTTCACAGATAGAGATATGGAAGTAACAGAAAAGTTAGTTGAACTACAAAATGAATATGGTTATCCAAAAGTTGTAGATGCTACTTGGTATAAAAATAGTAGTGATGAAATACTGGAAATTGTTAAAAAGTTTATCAGTAGTGGATTCAATAGAGGATTGACATTGAGTGTACAAAGTATGGACTTTGATGTATTAGAAGAAATCAAAAGACGTAATATGGAAATGTCTGACCTTGCAATGATATTTGATAAATGCAACAAAGAAAATATTCCTAGTTACACAGAACTTATACTAGGCTTACCTAAAGAAACATTTGAAAGTTGGAAACGTGGATTGTGTGATGTAATTAAAGCAGGACAACATAATGCTATTGAAAGTTGGTTAGCACAACTATTAGAAAATGCACACATGAATATACCAGAGCAACGTAAGTTACATGGACTTACAACTGTGATAGTAGATAACTATATTAGTGGATTTGAGGAAGAGGATAATATACCTGAAAAGGTTGAGTTGGTCACAGGAACCAAATACATGCCTACTCCTAAATTTATAGACAGTTGGTTGTATGCTTGGGTTATTAATAACTTTCATAATTTTGGTTGGAGCCAAGCAATAGCAAGAGTAATATATAAAAACAAAAATGTGGAGTATGAAGAAACATACGACAAACTATTCCAAGCATGCCAAACAGACCAAGGTAAAGTTGGACAATTATTTAAACAAGCAAAAGAACAAATTGCTTATTATTTAGAAACAGGTACAAGCAAAGGCTTTAGTGGACACACTTTGATGTGGGAGGCACAAAAAGATTTCCATAAACATGAAGTAGATATTAGAGAATTTGTAAAAGAACATTTGACACAAGAGTTTTGTCAACTAGACAACTATGTGTATCAACACTTACTAGAGTTTCAAGATGCATACGTTACTAGCCCAGACGAATCATATCCTTTCCAAGAAGTATTTGGATATAACTTTTATGAATACATTAATAACATTGATAACAAACTTACAAAAAGTAGTAAAGTATATAATGTAGAAATGTTAGAGGACGTAAAAGAAGATGAGTACTATAATAGATTATACTTTAGACGTAGACAAGGTTGGGGTAAATCAGTAATAAGCCAAAATTCCATAAAAACTTAACACATCTGTTAATGAAAGATAAATAAGGGTGGAAGATTATAGCAATCCATCTTCCACAACAGAGGGTTGGCCTTGTCGGTGTACGAAATTTGTACACAATACGAAGGGCAGAAAAGTTTAGGAACTTTTACCCCTGAGCAACGTCCGTAAGGAGTTGTGAATTGGGTGCTAATAAATTTAGACTCAGGAGAATTAAAATGTCTATTATCACAGAAAAAGTGAATGGACAAGAAGAAACTTTTCTAGCAAACGCCTGGAACTCTGTCAAAGAGTTTAAAGACAAATATTGCCCTGATGGTCAGACATGTGATAATGTGTTATCATTTGCTTTGGTTGTAGGATGTTTTGTTTTTATGTACGTGGCTATGAGACCTCTCTTCTACGGACCATTCGGTTACTAAACAGAGAACAACACCGTTCTCCCTTAACAAATTAGGTAGCACCTTCGGGTGCTACTTTTTTGGTTGACATCAGCATAGTAATATCGTATAATGTTTTTATGAAACATCTAATTAAATGGATGAAAATATCTGCAGGTATAAACTTATACCTTGCCATTATTGCGACACTACTATTAATTGCACTTATGGTTGACATAGGATTAGATGGTTATTGGCGTGGTACAACAACTGTGATGTATGAGTCAGATCCAAGTCAATAAAGCAATCAAGAAATATGTACGTTCTGTACATATCCAATTAGCAACTGTAATTGGTTTACACATATTATTTGTTGCATATTATTATCCAATACAACTGCTTTATATAATTTTTGTTCCAGGAACATTTTTTATTTTGTACAAATGGGTTGAGTTATGTTATCAGATAGAGCAATCCAATAGAGAAAATTTAATTACATTAATAAATGCTACAGAAAATGAAAGCACACGAAAACTTCTATTAGAAGAATTATGGTATGCAGACCTACATAGTTTAGGTGGACAACCTGAATATAAAGACTCTTTAACCTATTAAAATATACAGTTATAATGATAAATATTACTGTTATATAGCAGTTGGCTTATAACATAAATCAGGAGAAGATATGGATAAACTTTATTCACTTCTTGCAATCCTTGGTTTAGTATTACTACCATCATGTGCCTCAGTTGGAGCAGTCATTGAAGGTGGGAAAGATTTCACAACAGGCGTAATAGATAGTTCTGTTAAAGGTGTTGCTACTGTAAGTACAGCAGTTTTAGAAGATGTATCAGACATTACAGCAACAGCGGCGAAAGTCTCTAGTGGTGTAATAGAAACTGTCAGTGACGAAATCGATAATCAAACCGACGAATTACAAGATAAAGAAACTCCGGAAAAAAAGGACTAAGCCATTCAGACAAGAATGGCATAGATGGTGATATAAAACTTTTAATAAAAGAATTAAAAAGGTATTGTAAAGCCAATCCTAAGGAGTGCTAATTATAAACATAATTACATAACTACAAAGAAAGGGGGTCTAATAAGGCCCCTTTTTTTATGGACTTAAAGATAAATACTGCTAT
>MDTD01080272.1_pt1 | contig 26023 bp, 26 predicted proteins | sample 811221 | NCBI WGS metagenome assembly MDTD01 (sample SAMN05326646, study PRJNA326480) | marine metagenome | isolation source: seawater | place: Pacific Ocean: South West | collected 2011 | reverse complement strand
CGCGAGCCGCTCGCGCATCGCCTCGAACGCGCGTTTCTCTTCGACGAACGCCGCGCGCTCGTTCTCGAACATCCGCCGCTCGCGCGCGAGCGTTGCACTCAGCGCCTCGACCTCCTCGCGAAGACGCTCCAGACGCTGCCGATCGATCTCCGAAGCCTCCAGCCGGAGCGCGAGCTGTTCCTGCGCCGTCACCGGAGACCCGTCCAGCTTCGCCTCCATCTCCGCGTCCGCCGCCTCTTGCGCGGCTTGGGCCTCCTCGGTCTGCTCCCGCGTCGTCTGCTCGCTGATGGTCTCGCTGAGCATCGTCCGCACCGCCTCGACGCGGTCCATGTCCAGCCGACCCGAAAAATGAAGCCACCACACGAAACCGACGATCGCGATCAGGTTCGCGAGCGCCACGAGCGTGATGATGTTCCAGGCCGTCCGCATCGCCTCCGCTCCTTACCCCGCGTCCCGCGCGTCGAATCCGTTCCCGCGGCCGTGCCGCAGCACCGCGATCTCGTCGAGTTCCATCTGCTCGCGTTTCTGCACCGCCCTGCGCCACGCCTCGTAGCGCTGCTCCTTGAGCAGCTCGATCGCCCGGCGTTTGGTCGTCAATCCGACCAGGTCGAGACGCGCCGCGTCCAGCCGATCGTGCACACCCTTGAGCCGGAGCACCGCCCGCTGCGCCCGGTCGATCAGCCGCAGCGACGCGTTCGCCTGCATCCGGACCGCGCGGAGATCGACCGATCGGCCCGGAGGCTCCGCCCACTCGTCCGGAGGCGCCGCCCCGTCCCGCTCCACCGAGAGCCGTGCCGCGAGGTCCTCTTTCTCCTCGATGATCATCGACTGGTACCCGCGGATCTCGTCTTCCAAGGCGATGCGCTCGCGCTCGATCGCGGCGACCCGCCCCATCTGCTCGCGCTCGTCGTGCAGCCGCTTGCGGAGCAGCGCCTCGAGCTCAAACACAAACTTCGCCATCACCCACCCCCGGCGCCGCGCAGCGCCTCCTGCTCGCGGACGCGACGGATGCGTTCGCCCGATTCCATCGCGAGGCGCAGCAGCTCCGAGCGCGAACGCTCGAACTCCGCGTGCTCCTCCACGCTCTGTGTCAGCATGCTCTCGAAGGCGCCCGACAGGTCGATCGCCGTGTCCGTCTCGGGATCCGCCCCGCGCGCGTACGCCCCGATCCGCACCAGCTCCTCGACCTCGCGGTAGAGCGCCAGCATCCGCCCCGCCTGCCGCATCGCCGCCTTGTGCGCGTCGTCCGCGACCGCCTGCGCGACCCGGCTCACCGAATCCAGCACATCGATCGCGGGATAGTGCCCCTTCTGCGCGAGCTTGCGCGAGAGCATGACATGCCCGTCCAAGATGCCCCGCGCCGCGTCCGCGATGGGCTCGGTCATGTCGTCCCCCTCGACCAGGATCGTGTACAGACCGGTGATCGAGCCCGCCCCCTCACCCGCGATCGCCCCCGCCCGCTCGAGGAGCACCGGCAGCTCCGCGAACACGCTCGGGGTGTAACCGCGCGTCGAGGGGGGCTCACCGACGCTCAGCCCCACCTGCCGGCGTGCGTGCGCGAACCGCGTCACCGAGTCCATCATCAAGAGCACATCGCGCCCCGTGTCCCGGAAGTGCTCCGCCGCGGCGCACGCGTACCGCGCCGCGCGCAGCCGCAGCAGGGGCGATTCGTCGCTCGTCGCGACCACGATCACCGATCGGGCGAGCCCCTCGTCGCCCAGCGCGTCGTGGATGAACTCCGGGACCTCGCGCCCCCGCTCGCCGATCAGCGCGATCACGCTGACATCCGCGCTCGTGCCCCGCGCGATCTGCCCCAGCAGCGTGCTCTTCCCGACCCCCGGGCCCGCGAACACGCCCATCCGCTGCCCCTTGCCCATCGGGGTCATCAGGTCGATCGCGCGCACCCCCGTGCGCAGGGGCTCGGTCACCCGCGACCGCGCCATCGCCCCGATCGGGGGCGCGTTCAGCGGACGCGAGACCCGGTCCAGGATCCGGGGCTTCCCGTCGATCGGCTCGCCCAGACCGTTCACCACCCGCCCCAGCAGACCGTCCCCCACGCCCACGAGCGGCGCGCACGAAACCAGCGACACCGGCGCACCGGGTCGCACGCCCTCTAGACCGCCGTAGGTCATCACCACCGAGCGGCCGCCCTCGAACCCCGTCACCTCGCCCAGCGAGGTGTGCCCCGCGTCGTCACCGATCCGTACCATCGCCCCCATCGGCAGCGGGAGATCCTCCACCGCGACGCTCAGGCCGTTCACCGACACCGCGCGCCCCGTAAACCCCAGCGGCTCCGCCGACGCGACCCGTGCCATCTCCGGCGCGAGAACACGCATCACGCCGTCTCCTCATCATCGTTCGGAGAATCATCCTGCTCATCCGACCGACCGTCCGCCGGCTCGGCCAGAGACGCGTCGTCCGCGCCGTCCTCCGAACCCGATTCGGGCCTCGGACCCGGGAGGAGCGTCTCGACCACGCGCTCGATCGCGGCGCGCACATCCGCGTCGATCACCCCGCCCCCGCTCGTGCGCACGATACAGCCGCCCCGCTCGACCGACGCGTCCGCGACCACCGCCCCGTGCGCCGAACTCCCGACGCGATCGAGCAGCACCGGTAGCAGCCGTTCCGACAGCGACAACTCATCGGGATGGACGACGACCGTCAGCGCCGTCGGGCCGACGACGCGCCGCAGCGCCGCCTCCATCGCCCGCTCGACGACGCCGGGGTCCAATTCGACCGACCGACGCGCGACCTTCTCGGCCACCATCGCCGCGAGGTGCACGATGTCCGCGCGCGCCTCGGAGATCATCCGCTCCCGGCTCGATTCGAACCGGGAGAGCACGAGCCCCCACTGCTCGACGAGCGCCGAGATCGCGGCGCTCGTGTGCTCGAGCGCCTGGGCTTCGCCCGTCTCCGAGCCCTTCGCGAGCCCCTCCGCGTGCCCCCGTGCGTAGCCCGCCTTGTAGCCCCGCTCCGCGGCGCCCGCGATCAGGCGGTCCCGCTCGGCCCGCCCCTTCGCGAGGATCGACTCGGCGCGGGTCTTCGCGTGCGCGATCATCGCCGCGCCCTCGCGTTCCAGGTCGCCCAGGTGCAGCGTCACCGCCTGCTTCGCGACTTCGTCGGCATCCGCACGCTTGATCAGCACCCCGACAGGCTCCCTTCACGACGCCCGCGACTCCGCGCGCCGCGTCAGACCAGCAGGTCAGAGTCCCCGCCCCGACCCTGGATGATGACATCGCCCGATTCCTCGAGACGCCGCACGATGTCCACGATCCGCTGCTGCGCCGCCTCCACATCGCTGACACGCACCGGGCCCATGAACTCCATGTCCTCTTTGATCATCCCCGCCGCGCGCTCGGACATGTTCCCCAGGATCTTGTTCTTGAGCTCCTCGCTGGCGGTCTTGAGCGCGACCGCGAGCTCGTCGTTCTCGACCTCCTTGAGCACCGCCTGCACGCCCTTGTCGTTGACGAGCATGATGTCCTCGAACACGAACATCAGCCTCCGGATGTCCTCGACCAGGTCGGGATCCTCGGACTCGAGGCCCTCCATGATCGACTTCTCCGTTGCGCGGTCCACCAGGTTGAGCACCTCCGCGACCGTCGGCACACCCCCCGCCTTCTCCATGCTCTGCATCAGCATGCTGCTGAGCCGGCTCTCCAGGCCCTTCTCCACCGCGCGGATCACCTCGGGGTTCGTCTGCTCCATGTGCGCGATCCGCTTGATCACCTCGAGCTGCTTCGCGAGCGGCAGCCCAACCAGGATCTCCGACGCCTTGTGGTGCGCCAGGTGGCACAGGATCAACGCGATCGTCTGCGGGTGCTCGTCCTGGATGAAGGTCAGCAGGTTCTCGCTCTCCGCTCGCTGCAGGAACGAGAAGGGCGTCTTCTGCACCTGCGTCTGGATCTGCGCCAGCACCCGCTCCGCCTGCTTCGGATCCAGGCTGCTCATCAGCACCTGTTTCGCGAAATCCAGGTTCCCCTCGCCCATGAACCGGCTCGCGACCGAGACGCTGTAGAACTCCTCGATCACCTGGCTCTGGAGCTCCTCGGGGACCCGCCCGAGCCCGGCAAGCTCACGCATCAACTCCTCGACCTGCTCGGGCTGCATCGTGCGCAGCAACTCCGAAGCGGGCTCCTCCCCCACCGCGACCAGCAGGATCGCCGCCTTCGTCACGCCCTCGAGGTCGTTGATATTGCTCGGGAGTTTTTCGTGGGGTCGCCGGGGCATCTCGTGTTACTCCCCCGCCGCCATCCACCGGCCCAGCAGGTTCGCCGCCTTCTGCGGCTCCGCCTGGATCAGCTCGGCGATCTGATCGAGCATCTTGTTCCGCTCGACATCCTCGTCGCCCACCTCGATGCCCGCGAGCGCGCCCTCGCCCTCCTCCGCCTCGCCGACGAGATCGGAATCAGACTCCAGCACGGGCGGCACCCCGACCAGCTCCTCCGCGGTCGGCAGCTCGACTTTCTTCGCCGAACGCCGCACCATCATCACCATCATCGTCAGCGAGACGAGCGCGAGCCCGCCCAGCAGCGCGGTGTCCAGCAGGCTGTCGCCCGCGCCGCCTCCGATCAGACCCAGGACGCCGCCCCCGCTCGGCGCGCCACCCAGACCCGCGAGCACCTTCGTCGGAACCATCGCCACCTGCACCTCCCCTTCCACGAGAGCGTTCGAATCGCCCCGTGTCTTGAGGTGCGGCTTGACCAACTGCTCGATCTGCGTCCGGATGTCGGCAAATCGCGCCGCGATCGCCTCCGCCGTTGGGTTCTCGGGCTCTTCCCCCTCCGCGGGCGGGTTCTCCTGCCGCAGCAATTCCACCACGAACGCTTCCGGGACATTCACCGACGCCGCGAGCATCGTCGGCATCCCCCGCGGGTCCACCAGATCACGCACCGTCGTCCCGATCGCGGTCTCGAACTCCGTATCCGCCTCTTCCTGCGTCGAGCCGGAGGCCGACTCCGAAGTCCCCTGGTTGATGTCGGCGCCCTGCATCGAGCGCACGCCAGGCTCCGACCCCGTCGCCTCCCCGCTCTGCTGGATCGAGGTCGTCTGCTCGCTCTTGAGCACCGAAACCGTCCCCTCGCCTTCCTTCAGGTGCGCACGCGTCTGCTCGCTCACCCGGCTCACATCGACTTCCGCCGTCACCGCGACGATCACCCCGGGGATGTAACTCAGCAGCCCCTCGAGCTTCCGCAGCGTGTCGCGCTCCACCTTGTTGCGGTGGTCGAGATAGGTCCCCGCCGCCATCAGCGATTCATCCGTCGCCTTGCGTTGCTGACGCGTCACCCCGTCGATGACCGAGACATTCTCCAGCCGCAGCCCGCTCCGCGCCCCAGCCACCAGCGACGCGACCGCGTCGACCGTGTGCTGATCCAGCGGCATCCCGTTCGCCGGGAACACCGTCACGCTCGCCGTCGGGTCCCGGCTCGACCGCCCCAACCCCTCTCGCTCGGGCGCGTCGATGATCACCGTCGCGGAGCGCACCCCGCGGAAGTTCCCGATCACCCGCCCCAATTCGTTCTGCAGCGCGAACAGATATTGCTGTCGGTGCTGCTCCCGGCTGTGCCGCCAGTCCTGCTTCGTGATCAGGTTGTTGAACAGGATCGTCGTGTCATCGGGCAGGTCACCCGACTCGCTCAGGTGCGCGATCGCTTCCTGCTGGTCGCCCGACGGGACCACCACCGATCCGTTCCGCAACTTCGCCGTGAAGCTCGCCGCCTGCAGCGAACGCACCACCCGGGGCTGCTGGTCCGGCGCGATGCCCTCCAGCGGCACGAGCCGGGGGCCCGCCGCGTATTGCGTCACGAGGAACAACGCCATCAGCGCGATCACGACCGTGCTGCCGATCAGCAGTTGCTGCGTCACGCTCAGTTTGCCCAAATAGGTCCGGATCTCCGCCAAGACCCGCTGCAGCTGATTCATGACCACCGGCCTCCCTGCCGTCCCCGTTGCCCAGAAGGCACCGGGGTCAGGGCGCGTCACGCCCCCGGGCATCCTGCCCGATGGGGTAAGGTCGGCTCAACCGTTCAAGAGTCTTGAAATCCGCGCGAGATCAACGCGAGACCGCGCACGCCCCGCCGATCCGAGGCACTTCTTGCGCCCCGCCGCTCAGCGCGGGGAGGGTCAGACCCGCACCTGCTTGATCTCGTCGTACGCCTGGAGCACCTTGCCACGCATCGCCTGCAGCATCCGGAACGCGTTGTCCGCCTTCTCCGTCGCGAGGATCACGCCCTCGACATCGGTTCGCCGACCGCTCACGAGGTCCTCCACCGCCCGGTCCGCTTCCTGCTGCGCGCTGTTCACCTTCTCCAGGTTCTCGAGCAGGACCTCGCGGAAGTCCGCCCCGCCCCCGGCGCCGCTCGCGCGATCGCCCGCCTTGCCCACGCCCGGCGTCGGCTGAACCGGGCGCATCCCGCCCGCGCCCGATACGAATCCAAGCGGATCACTCATCGATCGTCTCCCCGACCGACGCACACGCGCCGGATCGGCTCATCAGGGTCCATGCGCCGGTCACGCGATCAATCGCAACGCCTGCGCCATCATCGTCTTGGTCGTCTCCGCCGCCACCACATTCGCCTCGTACGCCCGCGCCGCGCTCATCGCGTTGATCTGCTCGATCTGCGGGCTGATATCAGGATACGGCACATAGCCGTCGTCGTTCGCGTACTTGCTCCCGGGCTCGTACTTCCATCGGACCGCATCCTCGTCCTTCGCGATCTCGCTGACATGCACGCCCATCCCCCGCCCCGCGGGGTCCGCCGCAGAGGGATCACCCGGCGCGAAGTGCACGATCCGCTTTTTGTAGGGACTCAGATTCCCCTGGCTGTCGAGGAGCGTATCCGCGTTCGCGATGTTCGCGGAGATCACCGCCATCCGCGTCCGCTGGGCGATCATGCCGCTCGTCGAGATGTTCAGTGCACCGTACATCGCCGGGTTTCAACCCCTGGTCGTTTCAGCCGTTAGCCCACCCGCTCCGCCATCGCATCGCGGAGCAGCGTCGTGCGGTTCCGATACAGATCCGTCGCGACGCGGAACACAGACGCGTTCTCGACCAGCGACTGCATCGTCCGCTCCAGATCCCGGTTGTTCCGATCGTGGAACAGGATGTTCCCGCTGCTGGTCCGAGGATTCAGCCGCAGCCGCCCGCCGGCGCCGACCTCGACCTCACGGGTCGTCTCGAGCCCGAGCTCCCCGTGCGTCCCGCCGATCGAGCCCGTCTCGCCTTGCCGGCGCCGATCGATCGCCTCCGCGAGTTCTGACTGGAACGCGTGGGGATCCACATCCCGCGGCTGAAACCCGGGCGTCTCCAGGTTCGCGATGTTGTGCGCGATCACCGTGTGCCGCGCCCCCGCGAACCGGATCGCCGCGTCCAGCACCGGCAGCGCACCCGCGGTATCGAGTTGGTCGATCATGCCCATCGCCGGACCTTCCGCAAACCGCGGGCCAATCCCACCCCGCTCAGAGCGTCGCGGGGACGAGTTCCTCTTCCTTCCACTTCTTGAGCTTGAGCCCGAGCGTGCGCACGCCGATGCCCAGCGCCTTCGCGGTCTTCTGACGATGCCCGTGGAAGTGCTGGAGCGTCTGAACGATCGTCTCTCGCTCGATATCGCAGAGCGGGCGGATCCCCCCGGTCTCATCGATGAGCCGCGCGGCCCCCACGACCCCGCCAACCGGCTTGAGCTCTGCCCCCTCGAACGGGGCGTGCCCGTTGACACCGTTGCTCACCGTCGCGGCTGTGCTCCCGTTCGCCGCGCCGTTCATGCTCCCGCGCAGCCAGGGCTCGACGAGCGACGCCTCGATCCGGCCCGCCCCGCGAGCCACCGAGATCACCACCGCCCGCTCGCAGATGTTCTGCAACTCGCGCACATTGCCCGGCCACGCGTACCCCGCCATCGCGTCCAGCGCGTCGTCCGCCCAGCCCATCGCCTCGCGCCCCTCGCGCGCACAGCACGCGCCCACGAAGTGCTCCGCGAGCAGCCGCACATCGCCCGTCCGCTCGCGGAGGGGCGGCAGGTGGATCGGGAGCACATTGAGGCGGTAGAAGAGATCCCCGCGGAAATCGCCCGCGTCGATCGATTCTTCGAGGTCCCGGTTGCTCGTCGCGACGACGCGCACATCGACGCCGATCGTGAGGCTCGAGCCCACGCGCTCGAACGCCCGCTCTTGGAGCACCCGCAGCAGCTTCGCCTGGATGTGGGGGCTGACCTCGCTCACCTCGTCGAGCAGCAGCGTCCCTCGGTCCGCGAGCTCGAACCGCCCCTTCCGCAGCTTGTCAGCCCCGGTGAACGCGCCGCGTTCGTGCCCGAACAGCTCGCTCTCCAGCAGGCTCTCGCTCAGCGCCGCGCAGTTGACCGCGAGGAACGCACCCCCCGAGCGGGGGCTCAGGTCGTGGATCGCCCGCGCGACGACCTCCTTGCCCGTCCCGCTCTCTCCGGTGATCAGCACGCTGCCCTGGCTCGACGCCACCGCCTCGATCTGCGCCTTCACCTCGCGCATCGCGGGCGAGTCCCCGATCAGGCGATCGAGGCCCGCGCCCTGCGGCGCCGCCCCCGCGGCGCTCGCGCGGAGCACCGCGTTCTCGCGCGCCATCCCCGCCGCGCGCAGCCCGCGCTTCAGCGTGATGATCAGCTCGTCACCCTCGAAGGGCTTGGTCACGAAGTCGAACGCCCCCCGCTTCATCGCCTCCACCGCGGTCTGGATCGTCCCGAACGCGGTCATCACGATCGTCGGCAGCGCGTCGTCGATCTCGACGATCTTCTCGACAAGCTCGATCCCCGTCATCCCGGGCATCTTCAGGTCGGTCACCACCGCGTCGGGCTTCGTGCGCGCGATCGTCTCCAACGCTCCCGGCCCGTCCGTCGCGACGAGCACATCGAACCCCGCCCGCTTCAGGGTCTGCGCCACGCTGTCGCGCATCATTTCCTTGTCATCGACGACCAGTACCGTGCTCATGCCTGCTGCTCCGTGCAATGTGACCCCTGCGAACCCTGCGCTTCCCCGATCTCGCCCAGCGGGAAACGCAGCCCCACCGTCGCGCCGGCGCCCCCGTCGAGCTCCGCGTTGTTGCGCACGACGACCTCGCCGCCGTGCGCGTCCACGATCCGGTGCACGATCGCGAGCCCGAGACCCGTCCCCGTTTCGCGCGTCGTAAAAAACGGATTGAACATCCGCCCCAGAACCGACTCGTCGATCCCGGGCCCCCGGTCCCGCACCGCGAGCGACACACCCTCGACGCTCGCGCCGCCACCCGTGCGCACGCGGCACGGCGACGCGGTGACCTCGACGGGCCCCGTCTCGCCGGCCGCCGCGTTCGCCTGCCGGGCGTTCTCGATGACATTCAGCAGCGCCTGCATCCCCAGCGAACGGTCGCACCGGACGACCGCCGCGCCGGGCTCGATGCGCACGCGGATCGAAACGCCCGACGGATCGCCCGAGGCATCGCCGAAGCGGGGCGATCCCGCCGCCGCCTCGATCAGGTCCTCGGTTTCCACCGCCTCGGGCCGGACGCGGAGGTCGCGGGCGAAGTCGAGCACATCGCGAACGATCGCGTCGAGCCGACGAACGCTCGACCCGATCTTGCGCGCCGTCTGGGCGGACTCGTCATCACCCGCGAGATCCTGCGCGAGCATCTCGCTGTACAGGCTGATCGAGCCCAGCGGGTTGCGGATCTCGTGCGCGATCCCCGCGGCCATCTCGCCCAGCTCCGCCAACCGCTCGGACCGCCGGAGCCGCTCGTTCGCCTGCCGGAGCTCCTCGGTGAGACGCGCGACCTCGCCCCGCAGCACCCCGTGCGTTGCCTCCAGGCGCGCCGTCACCTCGTTGAACGAGGCCATCAGCTCCGAGAGATCGCCCGGCGTGGCGCCACCCTTCGGCGCGGGGGCTCCCACGCCCGTTCCATCCGCGGCGTCGCCAACCGCGACGGGCCGCTCGACCTGCATCGACCGGATCGCGCTCACCGCTCAGGCCTCCCGGTCCTGGAAGCGCGCCCCGCTCTTGCGAGGGCCCGCGTAGGCCTGCGCCGCCGCCCGGCTCTTGTTGACCCCCGCGAGCTTGTCGGCGATCGATTCCTTGTTCTTCTCGATCAGCGCCGAGTCCTCGAGATCGCGCTTCGCGATCCCATCCGCGATCGAGGCGATCGCGTCGAGCCGGCGTTGCAGGTCGCGCCACGCCGCCTCCGGGAGCGCCGTCTCGATCGCCGACCAGCTCTCCGCGTAGGGCGTCAGCCGCTCAGCGGACCGGGCAATCGACTCGATGATCGTCGACCGCTCGCCCAGCAGACCCAGCAGGCGATCCGTGTCGCCCGATTCGATGCACGCCCGTTGCCGCTCGCTCACCGCGTCCAGCGAGCCGTACTGCTCGAGCTGCTGGGTCACGAGCGCCTCAAGGCTCTCGTGCCAACGCTCGCCGAGCGTGCGCACCAGCGTGTCCGCCTGATCGATCCGCTTGTCATCGGTCATCCAGACCGTTCCTTCCCCCGGGCGCTCCGTGCCCGGTGCTCGCCCTCAGGGGTCCGTGTCGGACCGGGCATACCCGTCGTACAGCCTCGTGTTCGCGTCGAGCCAGCGTTCCCACTCGCGTCGGCTCAGCGGCAGATTCGGATCGTCCCACACCTCGTCGGGCAGCGTCTGGAAGATCGCCCGCGCCCGCTCGTTCGCCGTCCTGGCGCTCGCGAGATCGCCCAGCTCGAGGTTCGCGTTGACGATCTGGATCATCGCGACCAGCACCGAGGGATCACGGGGGTAACGGGCCTTCGCCATGTTGTAGAACTCGATCGCCTCGCCGTACTGCCCCAGCGCGAACGCGCAATCGCCCAGATAGAAGTACGCGTTGCGGAGGCTCATCGCCTCGAGCTCGCTGAGCGTCCGCTCGTCGCGACGCTCATACTCGTCGCGCACCGCCTCGAACGATTCAATCGCTCGCCGAAGGTGCGCCGACCGCTCCGCGGAGAGAATCCCCCGCTCCCGGTCGCTCAGGGGCTCCTCGAGTTTCCGCTCGATCTCGCCCGCGAGCAGGCGGAGCGCGTCCGCCTGCCTGAACCGCACCGCGGGCATGGGCTTCCCGTCCGCCGCTCCCCGCCGCGCGAGCACCTCGTCGTACCGCTCGATCGCGTCCGCGTAGCGACCCTGCCGCATCGCGAGATTCCCCAGCTCGGACACCGCCTCGAGGAACTCGGGCCGCTCGGGCCCGCCCCGCGTCCCGTCGGTCGCCTGCTCGAGCAGCCGCACCGCGTCGTCATCGTTGGACGCGTCCACATCCGCGATGTAGCACTGCGCCAGGGGGACGAAACTCAGATCCGCCCACTGCCCGGAGACGGAGGTCTCCCCGCGCCGCGCCTCGTCGATCAGCCCCTCGTAGTACCCCGCCGCGGTCTTGTACTCGCCCCGGGACTGGAAGATCTGACCCAGGCGGTACCGCGCCTCGGGCTGCCGCGCGTCGCCCTGCACAGACTCCGCAAACAGCGTCAGCGACGCGATCGCCTGCGACCGGTCCCCCGCCGCGTCCGAGAGCAGTGCCGACCGCCACAGCGAGTCGGCATAAGTGCCGTAGTCATCGATGACGAACCGGTCCGCGTGCAGCCGCGCGTAGCTCGCCGCCTGGATCAGGTTCCGCTTCGCCTCCCGCAGCGTCGCGGGGTCGAACGCGCGCAGCTCATCGAGGCTGAACCGCTGCCCCACTGTTTCGGGGCCCAGCCCCAGTTCCGTCCGCGCGAGCGCCTCGTGCACCCGGCTCTTCAGCGCGAGCAGCGGCGCCGGCGCCGATTCGATCTGGAACATCGACAGCGCGAGGTCCGCGTACCGCGCCGCGAGCCCGACCGTGTCCGGGGCGCCGCCCGCGCGCCAGGACGCTTCGTGACGCTCAGCGATCTCGCGGATCGACTGCTCGACCCGATCCGCCGTGGGCCGCTCGGGGGCGCCGCGTTCCTGCATCTTCGCGATCAGCGTCTCGAACGCCTCGAGCGACGCCTCGTCGTCGTCCAGCGCCGCTTCCGTGCGCGCAAGCCCGAACATCGACGCGAGCGTCACGGGCGCCGGGTTGACCCCGATCGCGAGCGACTCGTACCGATCCCGCGCCGCGCGCAGCGTGATCTCGTCGCCCGCGGTGCGCTCGAGCGCCTCCGCCAGATACAGCCGCCCCCAGGCCCGCGCCGCGGACCCCGGATCGAGCAGCGCATCGCTGTCGGCGCGACGGAGTTCCGCGAGCGCCTCCCGCGGTGCGCCGATCTCCAGATACCCGCGCCCCAGCATCACGAACAGCTCCCCGATCCCCGGGATGTCCCGACCCACGAGCAGAGGCAACTCGCGCAGCAACGCGTCGATCGCCTCCGACGCGTAACCCGTCTCGATCTGCATCTCCGCGCGGCGGGCCAACCCCCAGACGCGGTCCGGCTCGGCAAGCCCGGGCGTCGCGAGATACTCGTCAACCGTCAGCAGCAGATCCGTGTAGTCCGGCCGCGCCGCCCCCCGCCCCCGTTCGATCAACTCGCGGTAGATCGAAGCGGTCTGCGCCGGATCGGGCAGGGACCGCGCGCGCGCCTTCGCGAGCGAGGGCTCCCCCCGCGCCAGGTGCGTCCGCGCCAGCTTCTCGACATCCGGAGCGGGCAGTTCCCCGAGCAGTTCCTCCGCCTCGAGATACTGATCGACGATGTTCTCATCGTTCGCGGGCTGCGGGAACTCCAACTCGTGCTGCCCGCCGTACAGCGCCCGCGCCAGCAGGAGGCGGTACTGCGCCTCCGCGGCGCGGTTCAGCTCGGGACGCCCCACATAGGGATAGACCCGCTCGTTGAGCTCGTCGATTGCCCGCTCGTACTCGCCAGCCTCGATCAGACGCGACGCGTCGTCAATCGCGGGGGTGAACACCGGATCGGGAGCGGTCCGGATCGCCACCAGCACGCCCGAGGCGAACAGCAGCCCCCCCACGCCCAGCAGCGGGAGCGGCCAGATCTCACGCCACCGAGTGAGCGGAGGCCCCTTGGACGAACCGCCCGCGTCAACGCCAGCGTCGTCCGAAGGCTCTGGGGTGTTGTCCGGGGCCGTCTCCAACGGCGCGCCTCCGCGTGCGAACGATCGCGGCTCGTGGATCCTCCACGACCGCCGATGCTTGTATCGGGACGCCGAGAGCGAAAACTGCAACCCCCGCGCAAGATTCTCCCTCCCCACATCGGGCGTGCCGGGCCGCAGCGGGCATCGCGGTCAGGATTCGTCGGGCTCGGGTTCGTCGGGCTCGACCACCACGACAACGCCCGCGATCAGGTCCCCCCGGTGCCGCCCGGTCGGCTCGATCAAGGCGAGGCTCGCCGCGGGTGGGAGGATCCACTTCACGCCGTTGCGCACCAGTGCGCGCGTGAACCCGATCCGGCGGGGAGGCCCGCCGGCCACCGGTGCGCGCACGACCCGGCACCCCATCGCCAGTTTGCCGAGCGTTGCGCCGAAGACCGTCTCGAACGCCGTCGAATAGCCCAGCCCGACGAAGAGCACCGAGGGCAGGGTGAGCCACGAATCGTCGGGCCGAAGCAGCACGCTCAGCCCCATGATCTCCCCGAACGGCACCCCCGACACGCGTGCCACAATGAGCGCGCACAGCGCGAGATCCAGCACCGTCGCGAGGAGCCGCCGCGCCGGGGACGCGAGCGCGCAGCCCTCCGGGATGGTCAGCTCCGCCTCATTCGGAACGGGACGCAGCACGATCATCAGCGAGACGACCATCATGACGACCATCGCCGCCGCGAGGATCTTGAACTCCTCGGGAGAGACCGGCGCGACGCTCTCGAGCGGGCCGTCGTAGAGCAAGTCGCCCGTCGAGAGCGAGATCTCGACCATCGCGTACCGCATGGGGGCATCGTCCGCGTCCCGGCGTCCCAGCATCATGATCAGCCGCCCCGAGACATCGGGCACGACCGTCAGACCGACAAACGAGGTATCCGCCGGCAGCGCGTGCGCCCCGAGCGATTCCGAAGCAGGCGCCGCGCCGCCCTCGTCCGAAATTGGCAGCAGCACCACCTCTGCGATACCCGCCGAGTCGGATTCGGACGCCTGGCTCGAGTCCGCGTCGCCCGCCCGCCAACGCCACCCGACGATCGTGTCGGGCAGGGCTCCGACCGCGCGCACGCCCGGCGCCGTCTCGATCGCGCGGACCGACCACCCCCCACGGTCCTCCACGAAAACCGCGGCTCCATCAACAACGAGAAACCCGCGCGTCGACGCGAGCAGGGCCGGACCGCTGTTCCCGTCCGCACGATCCACGGACCCACCAGCCGGCAGCGCGCCGATCGTCCACGATTCACGCTCGAACGACGCGACCGACAGACCGGCCTCTGTTTCGAGCAGCACGCCCACGCGGTCCCCCGCGGAGGCGAACCCGAGCACGCGTCCATCCGCCTCGAGCGGGGGCAGGGATTCCATCCGCCCTTGCGGCGCATCGGTCCAGATGCCCTCCACAGGCGTGGGTACCGCCTCGATCGTGCGCACCAGCAGGCGGCGCCCGCCTCCCGGTGCCGATCCCTCCGTCAGCAGGTAGACCCGACGCCCGCTCGAGGCGATCCCGATCGGCGCGGCGTCGAGGGACCGGCTCCGACGCCCGATGCCCGGGGAGCCCCCGTGCACCGCGGCCTGCCTGGGCGGCATGTGCACGAGGATGACCGGGTCGGTCGCCTCGGCACGCGCGCCGGGGTCCTTCCCCGCGTCCGAGGCGGGGGCGATGATCCAGCCGTGCGCCTCGGGAACCGCGCCGCGCGACGCTTCGACACCCCCTGCCCCGGTCCGAACGACGGGCTCGGCACCCGACACCGGCAGGCACAGACACAGGAACGCGAGGACCAGCAGCGAACACGCGGACCGGGTCATGGGAGATCGCCCGCCTCCAGGGGCTCGGGCCCCTCGGATGCCGCGGGCTCGTCGAGATCGACCAGCGCGTCGATGCCGTATGCGTCGATGAGCAGGTCCACGCGGAAGGCGACCGGGCGGATGTCCTTCCGCTCGGGCTCGTAGAGCTCGAAGCGGATCTCCCCCTTGAATCCTCGCATGCGCACGACGATGCGCCCCGGCACGCGGAGCGGCGCCTCGTCTGGGCCCAGGCCTTTCATGAGGGTGTACCGCGAGAGCGTCACATCGAGCGCGGGCACGCCCCCGGGCCCGATCAGTTCGACGCGGCTTGGCTCCGCGGTCGCGGTGTCGATCGTGTACCGGCGCACGCCGCGGCGGGTCGGGGCGCTCAGCACGACGGTGCTGCGCTCCGGGCCCGGCTTCGCGACGATGCGCCCCATGTCGGTGGGCAGGGGCGTGATCCCCAGCATGTCGACCAGATTCAGCGGGTCGATGGGCAGGCCCAGCGTGTCGATCTTCTCGGGGGTGATCGTCGCGTGCCGACCGACGGTCGCGACCTTCCGCTCCGAGTCGATCATGTCGAACCACCAATAAAAGGTGTCGTCGGACCCGAAGTAGAGGTTGGTGTTGCCGACCTTCCCCAGGCTGAGCGCGACACGGTCGGGCGGGACGATCTGGAAGTGCCCCTCCGCGCGTTCGCGGAGATCGCGGCCCTCCGCGTCCTCGCCCTCGATGACCGCGGACGCGCGCGCCCACAGCGTCGTGACCCGGCTCGTGCGCGCGTTGTACCGCTCAACGATGGGCGCGGGATCGACCAGACGCGACTCGTCGGGCCTTGCGCCGCCCGTGGATTCGCACCCCGCGGGCGCGATCAGGAACAGGACGCCCGCGAGGCAGAAAAGCGTGCGCGCGATCCGGGGCAGGGATGGGGTCGGCATGATGGCTCCGATCGGGAGTGATCGTCTGTCAATTCGTGTGCGCGTCACGCGTCGAGGTTCATCACCGCGGAGAGCTGCGCCGTCGCGGCCTCGATCGACTCGTCGTTCAGACCCGGATCGATCACCTCGGTGACGGGGCCTTCCTTGTCGCGCCGGCGGCGGACCAGCACGACACCCGCTTCGTCCGCGGTCGCGGGGCGCGCACCCTCCCAGACGAGTTGTTTCTTGCGGATGAGGATCAGGCAGAGCAGGTAGCGGAACGCAAGTTGGTGATCGCCGTCCGCGTCCTCGAGTTGGTCGAAGAGGTCGAGCACCTCGTCGTCCCCGATGAGGACCTTTCGCGGCGCGTCCTTCTCGCGCATCGTCGTGCGCCACTGGGCGACCAGGCGAGGCGGCGAGCCGTCCTCGGCGGGCGGGGGCGGCGCGGGGCGCTGACCCCGGTCCCACGCGTCGGCGGCGACATCCTGCCTGAGCAGGGCGTCCTCGCCCACCTCGTAGAGCAGGCTGAAGCAGGGTGCGCCGGGCTCGATCGGCTCACCCGTCGCGGCGCACACAGGGTTCGGGGCGGTCACGGAATACGAAGCGGACATGCGGCTCCTCGCTTGCTCACAGGCCGGGCGTCCCTGCCCGACGACGGGTCATGGTAGTGCCGCCCCGGTGCTCCCTGCGCCTGGGGGTTGCGGTTCACGGCTCGGCGGACGCTCGGCGCTCAGCAGGAGACATCGAACATGCGCGCATCGGACCCGCCCTTGCCGACGCGGAAGCGGACGCACTTGGCGCACTTCGGGCAGCGCGCGAGGTAGAAAGGGGACTCGGGCCTGCGGTAGACGCGGATGTACTGCCCCGCGCACAGGAAGCGCACCCCGATCCAAGGGTTGGGCGTTCGGGGCGGTCCGCCCTGGGGCTGAGGACGAGGCGGCGTGGACATCGGTCGTGGGGTTCCCGTGGCATTGTTGGTGAGCATTCACCAACTTGTGGTCTTGAAAAGGTCCGATACCATATCTTGCACAATTGTCGGACAGATCCGCGCGGCGCGGTCGATTCTGGAGTTTTCCGAGGTCGCGAGCCCGAGGGCGGAGCGCTATTGTTCGGGTCCGGCATCGGAAGCCGCAACGGAGCGGCGATCGGGGCGGCCCGTGGTGTGGGCGGGCCCCGTGTGAGACTGGGGCGATGCGGGGCTGACGCGAAACGGAGCGATTTGTCCCTGATCGGCCGAGACGCCGGATGTTGATGTGCTGATGAACGAGCCGCAGCTTGCCATCCTGCCCGACCCCCCACCGCCCCCGACGCCGATCGGGCTGATCGCGGGGGAGGGCCGCCTGCCTGTGATCATCGCGGAGAGCCTGCGCAGCGCGGGGCACGCGGTGCACACGCTGGGTCTTGCGGGGCAGACCGATGACGAGCTTCGTGAGCTGAGCACGACTTTCCGCGAGGTCCCCATCCTGCGGGTGGGCTCGTGGGGCAAGCATCTCAAGAAGCGCGGGGTCAAGCACGCGATCATGGTGGGCCGGGTGGATAAGGCGAAGTTCATGCACGACCCCTGGCGGTATGTGCGGAACATCCCGGACCTTCGGACGATGATCGCGTGGTACAAGCACCTGCGTCACGACCGCCGATCGCACGCGATCCTGCGCGCGATCGCGGAAGAACTGGACCGACAAGGGGTCTCTCTCATGGATTCGACGAGCCCGATCCCCAACCAGATGTCCGAGCCCGGCGTGATGACGCGGACGCGTCCGAGCGCGCAGCAGATGGCGGACATCGAATTTGTGTGGCCGATGCTGACCGACCTGCTGCGTCTGGACATCGGTCAGTCGATCGCGGTGCGCGATCGGGATGTGCTCGCGGTCGAGGCGGTCGAGGGGACGGACCGGATGATCACGCGCGTGGGGCAGATCTGCCGGGCGCGGGGCTGGACGATGTGCAAGGGCTCGCGGGCCGGGCACGACCGGCGCAGCGATGTGCCGACCGTCGGGTGCCACACGATCCGGCGTCTGCACGAGAACGGGGGGCGTTGCCTCGCGCTCGCGGCGGGCGATGTGATCATGATCGACCGGCGCGAGATGATCGAGCTCGCCGACAGCCTGGGCGTCGCGATCGTGGGTGTCAACGCGGCACGGACCACGGCGCTGCCCGCCTCGGACGCGGAGGTCAAGGGCACGATCTCGACCGGCTCGTCTCTCGAGATCGCGGACGAGCAGCCGAAGGGCGAGGCCTCGGCGCGGGAGCGTCTCGCGGGTGTGAGCGATCGCTGACGCGAGCGCTCCGGGAGCGGCGCCCGCGATGGGACGCAAGGGCAAATATCGGCCACCCAAGAAGAGCGAACGCGAGGCGTCGCCCATCCGGGAAATCCTGGACGGGGACGACAACGCGGCGTGCGCCTTTGTGAGCCGGGGCGGGCTGAAGCTGCAGCGGGCGCTCGAGGCCTTCGCGCTGGATGCGACAGGCCTGTGGTGCGCCGACCTGGGGTGCAGCACCGGCGGGTTCACCGATTGCCTGCTGCAGGCGGATGCGGCCCGGGTCTACGCGGTGGACACGGCGTACGGCGAACTGGCGTGGAAAGTGCGCACCGACGAGCGCGTCGTCGTCATGGAACGCACCAACGCGGTGCACGCGGAGATCCCGACAGAGGTGATCGAACGGGGCGGGGTGGACCTGGTGGTGATCGACCTGGGGTGGACCGCACAGGCGAAGGCGATCCCCGCGGCGCTGCGGTGGGTGGGCAGCGGCGCAAGCGGTCGCGTCATCTCGCTGATCAAGCCCCACTACGAGGTGAGCGAGGACGAACTGGGCGAGGGGGGCGTGCTGGATCCCGCGCGGGCGCAGGCGGTGACCGAAGAGGTCTGCGCGGCGATGCCGGGGCTGGGCGTGCGCGTGCTCGATCTCATCGAGAGCCCGGTGCTGGGCGGGAAGAAGAGGGGGAAGGGGACGGGGAACCGGGAGTGGCTCGTGCTGCTGGAGCCCACCACGATCCAGTCGTGAGCCCCCGGTCATGTCCTCTTCACTGCGGGACTACGGGCTTGCGATGCGATCGAGCGCGTCGTTGAATTCTTCAAGCCGAGCCTTGTCGAGGCACAGCCATTGCATCTGTGGCGAGGGCAGGCGATCGTCGAACACTCCGAACAGCAGCATCGAGTGCATTTCGGTGCCGCTCATATACACATGCACACCGAACGAACCCGTTCCATACCCCGCGAATCGCATCTCGCGTCCGGCGGTATCGAGCACCGGTCGGCCTTGGACTTGAAGTTCAGAGAAAGTGTCCGGCTTCCCGAAATACACGAGCATCGTGCTGTAGTCATCGTATTGTCGAACACTTCCGTCTTTGAAAGCCGCTGCAAACCGCTGGACCTCGTCTACCCGCTCCGCATCCTGCGACGCGTGGACGATGAAGCCGGCGAGAAACGAAACAACCGCCAGCAGGCACAGTTCTGCAGTCCGAAACAGTCGCTTGCGTTTCACCCCTCTTGCCACCCGTCCTCGCCCTTGCCGTCCGGGTGGACCATCTTCCACAGCGCTTCGAGCAGGGGCTGGAGGCCCACGCCCACGCCGCCCGAGATCGGGATGACATCGGTCTCGTTGCCGAGTCGGAGGGTGCTCCGCAGGTCGCGGACGGCCTCGGTGATCTCGTCATCGTCCATGAACAGGTCGGTCTTGTTGAGCGCGATCAGTTCGCGCTTCTCGGCGAGCGTGTCGGAGTAGCCCGCGAGTTCGGCGCGGATGGTCTCGTAGTTCTCGGCGGGGGTCGAGCCGTCGAGGGGCTGGGCGTCGAGCAGGTGGAGGATGACCTGGGTGCGTTCGATGTGGCGCAGGAAGTCGTGCCCGAGGCCCGCACCGCTCGCGGCGCCCTCGATCAGGCCCGGGATGTCGGCGAAAACGAGCCTGCGCGACGGATCGACCGCCGCGATGCCGAGCTGGGGGCTGAGCGTGGTGAAGGGGTAATCGGCGATCTTGGGGTCGGCCCGGGTGATCGCCTTGAGCAGGGTGGACTTGCCTGCGTTTGGCAGGCCCACGAGCCCGACCTCCGCGATGAGCTTGAGTTCGAGCCTCAGGTCGAGGCGTTCGCCCGCCTCTCCGGGCAGGGCCTTGCGGGGCGCCTGGTTGGTGGGGCTCTTGAAGTGCTCGTTCCCGAAGCCGCCTTTTCCGCCCTTCGCGACGACGACGGTTTCGTTGGGCTTGAGGTCGTGGAGCAGTTCCCCGGTGTGCTCGTCGTAGACGAGGGTTCCGGGGGGGACCTTGATGGTGCGGTCCTTGCCGGCGTGCCCGTACTGCTGCTTGCCGCGCCCGGGCTCGCCGTTCTCCGCGGACCAGAGACGGACGCCGCGGAAGTCGACGAGGGTGTTGAGACCCGGGTCGGCGTGGAAGAGGATGTCTCCGCCTTTGCCGCCGTCGCCGCCGTCGGGCCCGCCCTTGGGGATGTACTTGCCCCGGTAGAAGGAGACGCAGCCGTCCCCCCCGTTGCCGGCCTGGACCGTGATGGTGACCTCGTCGACGAACATGCGAGGAGGGTAGGGAGAGTCCGGGGGGCAAAGAGATCCGGAGGTCAAGAGACAGCGCGACAACGCTCCAATGAGGGCTCTCGGTCGCGGATGGCGCACGGAAAAGCCCGGGCGGGCGCCCGGGCCTCGTTGGCATGGCGGTGAGGAACGAGCCGCGGCGCGTCAGGCGACGCGGGCGTAGGCGCCGGTCGTGATCCGGCTCATCAGGCGGTCGCGGTCGCCCGCGCGGGCGAATCGCGTGACAACGAGCGCCATCTGCGCGGGACCGGGCTCGTCGACATCGCACCAGACGATGTTCCCGAGCAGGTAGACCGCGCGGCCGGGCCCGTCGATGGTCATCATCGAGCCCGCGCGTTCGGGGAGCATGATTTCCATCGCGACGGGGGTGCCCGGCTCGATCGGGACATCCATCTCGAAGCGGATGCCGCCCTCGGAGATGTCATACGCGTGCCCGACGCGTGTGAACGAGTCCTCGCTGAGCAGCCGCACACGGGTCTGCGTGTAGGAGGGCGTGACGGCGAAACGCGGATGCTGACGGCGGTCGACTTTCTGGTTCACGCGGGCCTCCCTTCGGCCGGCGTCGCGTGTCGGCGTCGCCGTGCCCCCTCGACAATCGGCGATTCCGCCGAATGACTCAAGAACTGGGGTGCACAATTCTGGGACGCTGCAGATTCCCGGCGACTCCGGAATCGGATCACCCAGAACAGGTGACCATTTACCCGTTGCGTGGACGCGGGCGAGGAATGGATCGAGGTTCAGTCGCGCTGGACGCGACGCGCCGTGAACTGGACGCTGACGCTCTCGATCCGGACGCCGAGCCTCGCTTCGATCGCGCCGAGCACCGCCTGGGGCACCTCGCTGGCGATCTGCTCGCCCAGATCGTGCGGGAGATCGAGGATGCGCCCGTCATCGAGCACGATGTGCGCATGGTCGGCGATGTCGGCATCGAACCGGGAGGGCCCCGAGCCGCTGGCGCTTGGGATGCGGCGGCAGAGGCCGCGTTCCGTGAACGCCTCGAGGGTGTTGTAGACCGTTGCGAGGCTGAGCCCGCCTTCGCTGTCCTTGACGATGTGGTGCAGTTCTTCCGCGGTGGGGTGGGAGGTGGTCGTCGCGAGCGCGGTGTAGATCTGCTCGCGCTGGCGGGTGCAGCGGAGGCCGTGCGCGCGGAAGAGGGCGCGGAGGTCGGATTCGTGGATCTGGTCCGGATCGGTCGGGCTCATTTCGTAGAAGTATTCCAAACTGCGCATCGGGAAACCACCCCAGAGGCGAAAATCTCTTTTCGCGTCCGGATTGGCGGAAACTGCGCGTGAGCGTCACTTTGCGCGGAAACGGCTCAGGCGACCGGGTCGGGCGTCTTGATCGACATGCGATGGTGCGGAATGCCGGCTTCGATGAACTCATCGCCGTCGGTCTGCCAGCCGAGGGCCTTGTAGAACCCCATCGCGGTGTTCTGGGCGTGGCAGTAGACCTCGGTGAGTCCCAACTCGCCGAACGCCCGGCTCTCGATGGTGACCATGAGCCGACGCCCGATGCCCTCGCCCTGGCGCTGCGGATCGACCGCGACCTGGGTGACCTTCCCGAACCCCTCGTGGGGGTGGTGCGGGATGAGCAGCGCGGTCCCGAGAACGCGCTCGATGGGTTCGCCCGCGTGCGAGTCAATCGTGAGGGCGACGAAATGCTCGGCGTCGTCCTCGTAGGGGTACTCCTCGCGGAAGGACGCGAAATCGAACCCGGCGCCGCGGAGCAGGACCTGCTCGCGCAGCGCCGCCTCCTGCTCATAGAGCGCGTCGGCGGGCGTGATGCGGCGGATCTCGATCATCGGTTGGGCAGTCTATCGGACAACGGGGGGGAAGGGATCGGGGAATGGGGAATGGGGAATGGGGAATGGGGAATGGGGTACCGTACATCGATGCGCGACGGGATCGACGAGTACACGCTGCTGTGCGAGGGTTGCGGGTATGTGATCGAGGGGCTGCCGCGGGATGGGGCGTGCCCCGAGTGCGGGAAGCCGGTGGCGGAGAGCCTGCCGGAGCGGCGGGATCGGGTGCCGGGGATGTGGGAGTGCCTTCGACATCCGGTGCGGTGCTTTGAGACGCTCCGCATCTCCCACGACAAGGCGGGGACCCGGCTCCGAAGGTGCGGCCTGGCGGGACTCGCGGGGTGTGCATCGCTCGCCCTGTCCGTGATGGTCTCGGATCTTGTCGCCGGCGCGTCGTTGATCCTGCTCGGGCCCGCGATCGTGCTGCTCTGCGTCGTCGGGTTCGAGTTCCTGAGCCTGATCGAGTCACGCGGCCTCCGGATCATCGGGCGGACCCGCGGATTCCGGATCACGCCGGCGATCAGCCAGTCGGTCACGACCGCAGCGAGTTCCTGGTGGATCGTCGCCGGCATCGGGCTGGGGCTTGGCGCAGCAGTCGTTTCATCCGGGCTCGCCGTCGCGCGTCCCGGTCCGCCGTTCTGGACACCCGCCCGAGCCATCCTGCTCGCCGGAAGCGTCCTCGTCTTCTGCTTCGGATTCCTGATGTTCGAAACGATGGCCTATCTCGGCCTCCGCCGATGCAGGTTCGCGAATCGTTTGCGGCCCGCCCCCTTGATTGACGGCGAAGGGGCGCGAGTGGAACAGATCGAGAAGAACGCGGAGGCCCGGCGCTGACGCTTCGGGCTCTTTTTTTCGAAGATGCGGAAGGGTTCGGTCACGCGTACGAAGGAGCCCCGAGCGTGAGCGAGGGGTCGGATGTGCAACAAACGCCGGCACTCCCGACCGACTACAGCCCGAGTTTCTCCGCGAGGAACGCCGGCACCTCTTCCATTGGGATCCGGCTCTGTTCCTGCGTGTCGCGGTCGCGCACCGTCACCGTGCCGTCATTAAGCGTGTCGCCGTCGATGGTGAAGCAGAAGGGGCAGCCCGCCTCGTCCATGCGGGCGTACCGCTTGCCGATGGACTGCTTTTCGTCGAACTCGATCGCGCCGAGGTGGCCGAACTTTTTGACGAGCGTCCGCCGCAGTTCGTCGGCCTTCTCGGGCATGCCATCCTTCTTGACGAGCGGGAACACCGCGGCCTTGATCGGGCTGATCCTCGGGTGGAACTTCATGAACACGCCCGAGGCCCGGTCGGGGTCGGGGGTGTACGCCTCGCAGATGAGCGCGAGCACACCCCGGTCGAGGCCCGCGGACGGCTCGATGACATGGGGGAGGTACCACTCGCCCTTGGGCTGGCCGTTCTTGGCGATCTCACCCCGGCTCGGGTCGAAGTACTCCATCTTCTTTTTGGAGTGCTGCTGGTGCTGCTTGAGGTCGAAGTCGGTCCGGTGGGCGATGCCCTCGAGTTCGCCGTAGCCCGGCGCGGTGAAGGGGAAGCGGTACTCGACATCGGCAGTGCCGGCGCCTTCCTTGGCGTAGTGGGCGAGTTCGTCGGTGTCGTGCTCGCGCATGATCAGGTTGTCCCCCGCGAGGCCCAGTTCCTGCCACCACTGCATCCGCCAGTCGCGCCAGAAGGCGTACCACGCCCGCGCGTCGTCGGGATGGCAGAAGAACTCGATCTCCATCTGCTCGAACTCGCGCGAGCGGAACGTGAAGTTGCGGGGCGTGACCTCGTTGCGGAAGGCCTTGCCCGTCTGGGCGATGCCGAACGGGACCGAGACGCGGGTGGTGTCGACGACATTCTTGAAGTTGATGAAGATGCCCTGGGCGGTCTCGGGGCGGAGGTAGGCCTTGTTGTCCTCGTTGCGGATGGGGCCCGGGATGGTGTCGAACATCAGGTTGAAGGCGCGGGGCTCGGTGAGGGTGCCGACTTCCTTTGCGTCGGGGCCAACGGTGATCTTGAGCTCATCGACCGACAAATCGGTCAGCGGGCAGGTGTCGATCTCGTCGTCGGTCAGCGTGCGCTTCTTGTATTTGTCGAGCTTCTTGCGCGCGGCGGCGTACGACGCGTCGTCGTTCTCGATGTACGCGTAGATCTGGCCTTCCTTGTCGCCCTTCTCGCCGATGCACATTAGGTGGTCGGCGCGGTAGCGCGACTTGGTCTCACGGCAATCCACCATCGGATCGTTGAACCCCGCGACATGCCCCGACGCCTCCCAGACCTTCGGGTTCTGGATGATGCACGAGTCCACCGGCACGATGCGGACGGGCTTGCCGTCGGGCCCGTTCTGCCCGTTGCAGCCCAGCATGACGACATCGTTCCACCATGCGTCGCGGAGGTTCTTTTTGAGTTGGGCGCCGAGCGGGCCGTAATCCCAGAAGCCCTGGATGCCGCCGTAGATCTCGGAGGCCTGGAAGATGAACCCCCGGCGTTTGCAGAGGGCCATGATGTCGTCCATGGACTTGGTCTGGACGGTATCGGTGCTGGGGGCGGCGGGGTCGGTCATCGGTCGGAACTCCGGTCTTGGTTCGCTCGGGGCGGCAAGTGTAGGAGGAGGGGACCCGGGAATCGGGCACGGGCGCGGGGTTCGGGGGAGGCCGACCGGGCCCGGACGGGCCTCGGTGGGATCCCCCCAAAGCCTTGTTTCCGTCCCCCACCCATGCCTCGTTCCCGTACCATTCAGGAATGACCACGACCCAACCCGATCTGGCCGCCGCCCGGCACCCGGCGCTCGCCCGCTGCGTCCTCGAGAAGGCCGTGACGCGGGGGGATTTCACCCTCGCGAGCGGGGCGAAGAGCGATTACTACTGCGACATCCGCCTCGTCAGCTTCTCGGGGGAGGGCGCGGCGCTGATCGCCGACGCGCTGCTGGACGAGACGGCGAATCTCGAGTTTGACGCCTTGGGCGGGATGGACATGGGCGCGACGCCCATCGCGGCGTGCTACGGGATGCGGGCCGAGCAGAAGGGCCGCCCCACCACCGTCTTCGTGGTCCGCAAGGCCCCCAAATCGCACGGCACCCAGAAGCTGATCGAGGGCCCCCTGCCCGAGACGCCGCAGCGGGTGGTGATCGTCGACGATGTGGTCACCTCGGGGGGATCGCTCATCAAGGCGATCCGGGTCGCCCAGGAGGCGGGGCACACCGTGGTCAAGGCGTTCGCGGTGCTGGATCGGGAATCGGGCGGGCGGGCCGCGATCTTGGGCGCGTTGGGATCCGACGGGGCGGACCTGTACCAGCCGCTGGTGACGGTCTCGGAGCTTGGGCTGGGGTGAGATGGGCTCGAAAGGGGGTCGTCATGCAGCACGGTGCTCAGAAGAAGCGGCCGGGCGAGGACATGCCCGCGCTCTGGATCATCGGCACGGGGGGGCACGCCCGGGTCCTGCTGGATCTCGCGCGCGACTGCGGGCACCCGGTGCAGGGCTTCATCGACCCCGCGCCGAACGGGGCGTCGGCGCGCGCGTCGGCAAGCGAGCCCGTCGCGCCGTTCGGGACGGACCTCGCGGTGCTCGACGGGCTCGGGGCGCTCCGCGAATTGCACGCGCCCAAGGTCGTGATCGCGATCGGGGGCAACGCGCTCCGCCGCGAGACCACCGCGGAGGCAACGGCGCTGGGCGCGAAGGCTGTCACGCTGATCCATCCGTCGGCTCGGGTGGAGCCCTCCGCAACGATCGGCGCGGGGGCCCAGGTCTGCGTCGGCGCGATCGTCAACGCGGCCGCGACAATCGCCCGCGGCGCCCTGATCAACAGCGGCGCGATCATCGAGCACGAATGCGAGATCGGCGAGTTCGCCCACATCTGCCCCGGCGTCGCGATGGGCGGGCGGGTGCGCGTCGGCGCGGGCGCGATGATCGGGATCGGCTCGAGCGTTATCCAGGGCGTGACGATCGGCGCGGGCGCGACCGTCG
>MDTD01137621.1_pt1 | contig 26027 bp, 27 predicted proteins | sample 811221 | NCBI WGS metagenome assembly MDTD01 (sample SAMN05326646, study PRJNA326480) | marine metagenome | isolation source: seawater | place: Pacific Ocean: South West | collected 2011 | reverse complement strand
TTTACTATGTTGATATAAAAAATGAAAAACTAACAGTAACTATTGATGATATGTTGTTTAATTTTAATAAGTATGAAATTAAAAAATCCAATATAAAACTGTTAGATAGATTAGCTGAATTAATAAATGATAATAAAGATTATAACATCAAAATATTAGGGCATACTGATAATTTTGGAGATGACATATACAATCTAAATTTATCTGAAAAAAGAGCAAAGGCAATATATGATGAAATGATTAAAAGAGGAGTTAATTCTGAGCGATTGATATTTAAGGGTATGGGTGAAAGTCAACCAATATTTTCAAATAATTCTGAAGAAAACAGAAGTAAAAATAGACGCGTAGAAATTATTTTTGAATAGATTAATATTATCATTTTAATGTCCTACTCATCAAATTACATAACGAAAAAAAGTTTAAAAGAAGTTGAAAAATATGCTGATAAGCTTTTTGAAGAGTTAGGCATTGACATTGCTTTTACGCATCACTTTTATGAAAGATTAAATCATCCACGTAATGGTAAACAAATTTCTGAAGATGAACTTAAAGAATTGTTCTTAGAAATGTTTAAAAACGCAAAGCAAGATATACTATCATTAAAACTAAACTCCGAAATTGTAATAAATGATTTTTCATCTAAATTAAACATCCCATTTGTATTAGTATATGATCATAAAAATCAAGAAATTGATCTTGTCAGTAAAACTATTATGCGAAAACGAGACTTTAAGACAGACGGCAATAAAATAGTTATTTAAAAAATGAAAAAAAAATTAGCTGAAATTATTGAATCTAAAAAATTCATTTATTTAATACAAACGCTCATAATTTTCTCAGTTTTATCATTTTCAATTGAAACATTACCTGATGTTAATCGAAAAGTTAAATTGTTCTTGTCATATACAGAAACAATAATCGTAATTATATTTACTTTAGAATATATAGTTAGAATTTACACATCAAATTTAAAATATGTATTGAGTTTTTTTGGTTTAATTGATTTATTAGCAATTTTGCCATTTTACATAACATTAGGAGCTATTGATGTTCGAGCACTAAGAATTTTTAGACTATTTAGAATATTTAGACTACTAAAATTACTCAAATTTACATCTGCAATTAAAAAATTTCAAAATGCATTTAATGAAATAAAAAGAGAATTAATTATATTCAGTGTATTTGCGATATTCCTACTATATCTGTCATCAGTTGGAATATATTATTTTGAGAATAATGCACAACCAGAAGTTTTTAAGAGTGTTTTTCATAGCTTTTGGTGGTCAGTAACAACTTTAACTACAGCCGGATATGGTGATATGGTTCCGATAACTTCCGGAGGGAAAATTTTTTCTTCGGTAATATTATTTATAGGAATTGGTATTGTTTCAGTACCGGCAGGATTATTAGCATCCGCTTTAACTAATAGTAAAAAGTAAATCAAATATTTACTTGTTCAACAGTATGCCTAATTCTAGTATTATTTCGTGGAAAAATTATATCTGCTGATTGTATTATATCCTTATTTTTGAAATTAGTATCGTAAATTAAAATATAATTTGCAGAATATTCTTTGAGAACTCCAATATATTCAGTTTTAGTTTCATTTAAAACTTGTTCTACAATAACATTTTTACCTATATACTTTTCCCATACAGGTTGATGACTTTCGCCACTAAAGTCATTTAGAGAATTGTCTTTAAAGCTTCCTAAAATTTTATCTTTATTAGATGAGCTAATTTTAGATTTTGACATTACGTTACCAGCGATATCAAAAATAGCATCCTTTACAATATTAAAAAATATCACAATTTTTCTAAGTAATTTAACAAAGATATTAGGATTCAATAATTTTTTTAATTCTAATTCCCTAGATTCTGATTTTATATTATTTATATCATCACAATTAACAAATGATACAATTTTTTCAATTTCAACAAATTCTGTTTTATATAAAATATAGTTTACTTTATTGTAGTCAATATCATTAAAAGTTTTTTTGTGAATATCTGTAAATTGAAGTTCTATCGCATTACTAGTAATGTACATCTTACCCCAAATGACTTCACTATTAGATAGGTATAAATGACATTTTCTAGATTGAAAAATCCTTAAGCAACGATCTTTTTTAGAGCCCTTAATAAAAGCTCCAACCACACCAGTTACTGATATTATAATTAACGAAAATAAAAACGAGTCCATAAAAAGATTTAGTAACTCTATTGGTATTCTTGTCTAGAGGCTTCTCCTAAAGTAATACTGTCAAACTTTGATCCAATAAGTTTTCCTTTTTTATCTCCAATCTGAACCTTAACACCAAATGTATCAAAAAATAGACGTTCTACTTCTTTAATAGTCATTGATGCCTTAATCTCTAAATCAACATTGTTAATAGAAGTATCAACATCAATTGAGGTTTTTTTGTTGAGATCAGCAAAACTTAAAGATTCATCTGCTCTTTGATTTCCTTTATAAATCAATAATGAAAGATTAAATGAATCTTTAAATTCCTTATTAATTGTTCTTAGCTTCTTATTACCACTAACTGAGAAATCATTTGATTTAAAATTATCAATAATTTTATTAAAAATTCCCATTCTATTTTGTTCTTACTGAACCAAGTGTTTTATCATTGGAAATATGACCACCTCTAGCTGTTTTAATATTAATTTTAACACCCATTTGTTGGAATTTCTTTTCTAAATTTCCAATTTTCATATTTGCTCTAATACTAAATTCAGAACCCTTAGGTGCATCCTCAGCACGCACCTGAGCCAATGTCTTGCCTGGGCTAGCGCTTATGTTGCTATTACCTTTTTTAACATCTAAAGTTAATCCATACTCAGCTTTAAATTCACGCTTTAATGTAGCTACTTTTTTTCTTCCATTTATACTAATATCTGCCATAATTTTAATTTTGTTTTTGTAAATATAACTAAGTTAAATCTATTTAACAAGAGTTAAGCTACCGTCTTTACTAAAAGAGAAATTTTTAAATTTATTTAGCGCTCCTTTTCCAAAAAGTAGGCTCGAATTATCATTAAATGAAACAGAAACTATCAAATTATTTATAATAAAATTTCCAATTTTTACATTTGATAATCTAACATATTCTATTGGAATTAATTCTCCATTTGCTATCTCAGCATTAGCATTTTTAATATTCAAGCTTTCAACTTTAGCTCCGCTTGATTTTATTTTACTTAAAAGAGAAGGAGTCATAAAAATATCTGAAGCTCCAGTGTCAAAAATAAATTTTTCTTTTACTCCATTAAAGTCAATATCAATCATATGCATATTTGCATCACCTTTTATTAACTCAAGAATTTGTAAGGAGTCACTACCAATAATATCCTGTGGACTATAAACATTATCATAATTGAAATTACCTTCAACTCTATCACCATTATTCCAAGTGCCAGTCCATTTAGACCCATCGGCAAAGGTATAAGTTCCTATCCTATGAAATTGACCATCAAGTACTTCACCGATATACTTTGTACCATCATTAATATACATTTCACATTGTCCATTCAACTTTCCATCATTCCAGGTTCCGATATATTTTGTTCCGTTATTAAAAGTATAAGTACCATTAACAATTTGTCCATCTTTAAAATTACCATTAAAAGAATCGCCATTTTCATAATTAAATATTCCAGGGCCATTAATACAATCTCCCTTAATACACCCTTCACTATTAGCATTAAAACAAGCTTGAAGTGATATTGAACAAACTAATACAATTAACAAATTTTTATTTATTTTCATTTTTTTCCTTTTTTTTTTCATGATTTTCTAACATTAATATTTGATAATTATTAATAATGGCACCCACTAATAAATTAAGAAGTAAAAATGCTGAAATCACATACCAAATAACATGGTATGATGTTATAACTCCTCCAGAAACATTAATGAGATTTAATTCACTAGCAGTAATTAAATTATATCTTAGATCAGTCCAATCGTCACCAGTGAGTATCCTAAACAAAGTAAAACTAGTCTCTGATAAGTTTTCATATGGATCGGTGAAATTTATTGGAGAATTTTCTGTTTTAAAATAAAATTCATTTAATGCTTTTTGTTTTTGATTACTTATATCACCACTTGGCAACTTAAATAATGTTACACCAATTATTGAAAATAAATACAAAAAAATAATAAACAAAACAAAATTGTAAAATAAAGATTTCATAGATTTTACTAAAACTGAAACTATCAACTTTATTTCTTTATCAAATTTAAGTAATCTCAACACTCTAAACACTCTTAGAACTCTTAACGTTGTGATAGTAGAAGTATTTTCAAATAAAGATTCAGGAATAAAACAAATCAAAACAATAGATAAATCAAAAACATTCCATGAATCACAAAAATAACTTTTAAAAGAATCACTAGCAGTAAATCGAAATACTACCTCTAACGTAAAAATTATTAAGCACAATAATTGAATTGTAGTAATTAATGTACTAGTAGTATATGTTTCTACTCCAATAAAAAAACAATTGATTAATATTATGAGAATTATAAACTTTTCAAAAAATGTAGACTCTACGATATTTTTTATACGCTGTTTCATTTATATAAAATTAACATAACAAATATAATGTTTTAAGTAAGCAACAATAATTCACTTTAAATCATTTTTGTTAATTTTATTTAATTTTGAAAATAATGATATCTATAAATAATGAATAAATTAATTGTCCTTTTTTATCTAATTTTAATAAGTTGTGAAACTTATACTTCTAAGAACGAATCTAATAATTATAAAATAGATTCTAATTTGGAAATATTGGATTCTCATACTGAAGAGAAATACAGTTATTTACCACTTTCAGATGGACAAATTGTTCATCATAGTAATTACTCGCTAGCATATAATGAAAAACATGAACAAGCCATATGGGTATATTATTTATTAACATCAGATATGATTAATGGCACAGTTTCTAGAAAAAATAATTTTAGAGTTGATAAAAAAATAAATAAAGGTTCAGCAACATTATCTGATTACAAGAATTCAGGATACGACAGAGGTCATCTTGCTCCAGCTGCCGATATGAAGAATTCGGCTATATCAATGTCTGAATCATTTTTATTTTCAAATATTTCACCACAAGTTCCATCATTCAATAGAGGAATTTGGAAAAAACTTGAATCCTTAGTAAGACACTGGGTAGATTCAGAAGGAGATATGTATATTGTAACAGGCCCAATTCTAAAAGATTCTCTCGGAACAATAGGAGATAATCAAGTTACTATTCCTAAAAGTTTTTATAAAATAATTTATTGTAATCAAAAGGAAAAGATGATTGGTTTTATAATACCAAATAAAAAAAGTAATGATTATCTTAATAGTTATGTAACAACAATTGACTATATAGAGTCTGCAACTAATATTGATTTCTTTAGTTCATTAGATGATTTTCTTGAAAAAGAATTAGAATCTAATGTAAATTTGTTAGCTTGGAATTTTAAAAATTGATTTAAATGGAATTATTTACTGTTGAAAACCTAATTACTTTATTGATGCTAATATTGTTGCAAGCTGTATTGGGATTAGATAATTTATTATATATATCGCTTGAATCAAAAAAAGCAAAAGAGACACATCAAAAAAAAGTTAGAAGAATTGGAATTGGTGGCGCTATAATTTTAAGACTTGCATTACTTTTCGCTTTAATTGAAATAATTGGATACTTTAAAAACACTATATTTAATATAAATTCCAGCATACTTCAAGCTGATTTTAACCTTCATAGTATAATAGTTTTAATTGGTGGAGTTTTTATTATGTACACAGCAGTTACGGAAATTTTACACATGTTAAACTTTGATGAAAACCCTAAAAAAAATAATGATTATAAATCAACAACAAAAATTATTATTTCAATTATTGCAATGAATCTTATTTTTTCATTTGATTCAATTTTAGCGGCTATGGCATTAACAGATGTTTTTTTAATTATGTCAATAGCAATAATTATCGGAGGTCTTATAATGATTTTTTTAGCAGACGGAGTTTCTGAGTTTTTAAAAAAGAATAGAATGTTTGAGGTATTAGGATTATTTATACTGTTTATTGTTGGAATAATGCTTATATCAGAAGGCGCTCATTTAGCGCACATGAAAATTTTTGGTAGCAAAATTTTACCAATGAGTAAAACAACATTTTATTTTGTGATTTTTGTATTGATTTTGATAGATATTATTCAGAACAGATATCAAAAATTGATCAATAAAAATAATATTTAATTAGAAAAATTGAAGAAAATGAAATTTGAAAAGAATTTTGAAAAAACTCTTTGGAACTTAAGATACGTTGTAATATTATCTGTAGTTCTATCTATTTTATCCTCAATAACTTTATTTTTATTAGGAAGTTGGGACATTATTAACTCCATTATTTATCAAAATCCATTATTCAATCCAAATATTAACAATAACAATGATTTATTATTTAACATAATTTCTTCAATTGATTTATTTTTAATTGGGATAGTGTTACTAATATTTGGATTTGGGGTATATGAACTATTTATTAATGAGATTCACTTTGCTAAAGGTAAATTTTCTGACTCAACACTTAAAATAAAAAGCTTGGATCAATTAAAAAATAAAATTATCAAAGTAATTATTATAGTTCTGATAGTTAAATTTTTTGAAAAAATACTGAAGTTAACACCTGAATTCACTTCTCCAAATGATGTGCTATTATTTAGTATTTCAATTTTAGCTATTTGTATTGGTTATTTTTTAATAAATAAAAAATAGAGTTAAAAATATTGATTGATTTTTAAAAGATTTTTTCTAACGAGAGTTATAAAATTACCGACATTATTTTTTTTGATAATTATATAATCTTCCTTTGATTTTTTTAATATGTTTCTTAAACTTCTATTTGATGAACCACCAACACGCATTTTTGATATTACTCTAGGGAGATAACAGAATTTTAAAGAATTATCATTTAGTACTCTTAACATAAAATCATAATCTGATGAAATAGAATAGTTTAAATCAAATCCACCGTGTTTATCATAGACACCCTTTTTTAAAAAGAAAGTAGGATGAGGCGGCATCCAACCCTTTTGTAATAATTTATCATTAAAATCACAACTCTTCCAATTTCGAATTACTTTATCGGTTTTGTCAAAATCAACATATTGTAAATCACCATATACACCATCAATATTTTTTGATGATATTTTTTCTATAATATCAGAAAATATTGTTGAAGATGCTAAAATATCATCGGAATGGACAAATCCAACAACATCACCAATAGATGAGCATATACCTTTATTTAGAGCATCATATATGCCTTTGTCATGCTCAGAAATAATTTTTATGGGTATTTTTTTATTATATTTTTTAACGATGTCTAATGTATCATCAGATGATTTTCCATCAATTAAATTAATTTCTATGTTTGAATAATTTTGATTAAAGATAGAATCAAGACAACTTCTTATAGTTTTTGAGCTATTAAATGTTGCTACTATAATTGAAATTTTTAAACTCATTAAAACTAATTTATCTAATATTTTTTTTAAACTATGCCTTAAAAAAATTCAAATCAGATTGCATCATATCTTTAACTAAAGATAATAAATCGTGCTCAGGCACCCAGCCTAATTTTTCTTTTGCCTTTGAAGGATCACCAATTAACGATTCGACTTCAGTAGGTCTAAAGTAATCTGGATCAACTGATAGAACTTCTTTTCCAACTTCAATTTTATAACTTTCGTCATTACAAGAAGCTACATAAGCTTTCTCTTCTATTCCTTTGCCTTTAAAATTTAATTCTACACCAACTTCTTTAAAAGCTAATTTAACAAATTCTCTTACAGTTGTTGAATATCCTGTAGCAATCACCCAATCATCTGGCTTTTCGTATTGAAGAATCATCCACATCATTTTTACGTAATCTTTAGCGTGACCCCAATCTCTTTTTGAGTCAAGATTTCCTAAATAAAATTTATCTTGTTGACCTAAAGCTATCCTAGCAACTGCACGTGTGATTTTTCGAGTTACAAAAGTCTCACCTCTTCTTGGAGATTCATGATTAAATAATATTCCATTACAAGTGAACATTTTATATGCTTCACGGTAGTTTTTCATAATCCAAAATGCATATAACTTAGCAACACCATATGGAGATTTTGGATGAAATGATGAATTTTCATCATATAATCCTCTTTTATTTTTATACTCAGAAATTCCTCCATACAGTTCTGATGTTGAAGCTTGATATATTTTTGTTTTGCTTTCCAATCCTAGCAAACGAACAGCTTCGAGTATTCTTAATGCTCCTAAAGCATCTACTTGACCCACGTATTCAGGAATTTCAAACGAGACCTTTACATGTGACATAGCACCTAAATTATATATCTCATCTGGCTTGCAAAATTGAATGATTTTGATAATACTTAATGAATCTGTTAAATCACCATAATGTAATATAAATCTTGGATTCTTTTCATGAGGATCTTGATATATATGATCAACTCTTTGAGTATTAAAAGAAGATGCTCTTCTTTTTATACCATGAACTTCATAGCCCTTTTGAAGTAATAGTTCTGCTAAATAAGAACCATCTTGCCCGGTAACGCCAGTTATTAATGCTACTTTCATAATTTATCCTTAATTTGAATAGTATTTTAAAATACTAATATAATATTCTAAATAGACTAATATCTATCTAATCAATTTACAATAAACCAATTATTAATTAATTTTGGTTTATTGTAGAGCAATGCTTCATTTGTAAATACATCAATTACTTTAAAACCTGAATGTTCACAAATTGCTTGACCTGCGGCTGTATCCCACTCCATTGTTGGGGCAAATCTTGGGTAAGAATCTGCTTTTCCTTCTGCAACTAAACATAATTTTAAAGAGCTACCCTTATGTAACAATCTAATTTTCCCTTTATCTTTTTTAATTTTTTCGATAAAATCTGTTGTTTCCTTTGATAAATGTGAGCGACTAGCTACTATTGTATAAATGCTATTTTTTCTTTTAAGCGGTAATTGTATAGCTGAATTTAATATATCATTCATTTCATAATTATTCAAATCAACTTCTGCTTTAAAGGCACCAATCTCACTATATGAAAAATATAACGTATTTAAAACCGGAGCACAAATTACACCTAATACTGGATTATTATTTTTAATTAATGCTATGTTCACTGTAAACTCTCCATTCCTTTTAATAAATTCTTTAGTGCCGTCAATTGGATCAACCATCCACAATTTGGCACATTGTTTTCTAATATTGTGGGGTATATCTTTTTCTTCTTCAGATATTATAAAAATATTAGTTTTTTTTAGATATGTTTTGATAATTTGATTAGACAATAAATCAGCTTTAGTTAATGGAGAATCGTCAGCTTTTAATTCAACTTCAAAATCATCAGAATTATAAATCTTTAGAATCTCTTTAGAAGCTTCTAAAGAAGCAGTAATGGCTATTTTCAATAAATCCTTACTCATTTAATAATCATTGCTGCACCAATTGTTTCATTTGTTTGTTCATCAATAATTATTAAGCTACCTGTTTGTCTATTTTTCTTATATGAATCATAAAAAATTAACTTAGAACTTCTAACCGATATACGAGCAATATCATTCATTTCGATACAATTTACATCTTCAATTCGATGAAGCGTGTTAATATCAATCTTATATTTTATTTGCTTTATCATAGCTAAACACTCGTTTGTAGTATGTTTAATCACTACCTTTGTTCTCTCCCTTAGAGGAGTTTGACTCATCCATGTCACTAAAACTTCTAAGTCTTGGCCAACTTCAGGAACATTATTTTCTCTAACAATCATATCACCCCTGCTAATATCAATCTCATCTTCTAATAGAAGGTTTATTGACATAGGTGCAAAAGCTTCATCTATTGATTCTCCAAATAAATCAATATTTTTAATTTTGGAAGTAAATCCTGAAGGTAATACTTTAATCTTATCGCCAGGCTTAAAAACTCCACCTTCAATTCGACCTGCAAAAGCTCTATAATCTTGATGCTTGTGTGTATGTGGACGAATTACATATTGTACAGGAAAACGGCAATCTATTTGATTATAATCGCTCGAAATATGAACATTTTCTAAATAGTACAATAGTGTACTTCCTTCATACCATGGCATATTTTTAGAGCGATTAACAACATTATCTCCAACTAATGCTGATATGGGAACGAATTGAATATCCTTAATTTCTAATTTTGATGAAAAGGCCTTAAAATCTTTGATTATTTTATCATAAATTTTTTCATCATAGCCTACTAAATCCATTTTATTAATACATACTATAGCATGAGGAATTCGTAATAATGAAGCTATGAATGCATGGCGATGAGTTTGTTCTAACATACCTTTTCTAGCATCAATAAGTAAGATCGCTAAATTTGCTGTAGATGCGCCAGTTACCATATTTCGAGTATATTGAATATGGCCGGGTGTATCGGCAATTATAAATTTACGTTTTGGAGTAGAAAAATAACGATAAGCTACATCAATTGTTATTCCTTGCTCTCTTTCGGATTTTAAGCCATCAGTAAAAAGAGATAAATCAACATAGTCAAATCCTTTAATTTTGCTAGACTCTTTAATATTGTCTAATTGATCTTTAAAAATAGATTTACTATCCAAAAGCAAACGTCCTATTAGTGTACTTTTTCCATCGTCAACACTACCAGCTGTGGTAAATCTTAATAATTCTAATTTTTTTGATTCCATAATTTAAAAGTAGCCTTGTTTTTTTCTGTCTTCCATAGCAGTTTCAGCTCGTTTATCATCAGCACGGCCTCCTCTTTCTGTTGTTCTTGCAGAAGTAATTTCTTCAATAATTTGGTCTAAGTTATTAGCTGAAGATTCCACAGCTCCTGTGATTGGCATATCTCCACATGTTCTAAATCTTACAGTCATGGTTTTAACTTCTTCTTTTTCTCTAAGCTTAATGTATTCTGAATTAGCTAAAATAACACCATCTCTTACTATACATTGTCTTTGATGTGAAAAGTACAAACTAGGAAGTTTAATATTTTCTAACCTAATGTATTCCCAAACATCCAATTCAGTCCAATTTGAAATAGGAAAAATTCTAAAATGTTCGCCATAATGCTTACGGCCATTAAATAAATTCCATAGTTCAGGGCGTTGATTCTTGGGATCCCATTGGCCGAATTCATCACGATGAGAAAAAAAACGTTCTTTAGCTCTTGCTTTTTCTTCATCTCTTCTAGCCCCACCCAAAGCTGCATCTACTTTATATTTATCAATAGTATCTAATAAAGAAACTATTTGTAATGAATTTCTTGAAGAATTTGAGCCAGATTCTTCAATGACTCTTCCATTATCAATTGATTCTTGAACAGACCCTACAATTAATTTAACATCTAATTCTTTAATAAGATTATCTCTAAAGCTAATAGTTTCTGGAAAATTATGACCCGTATCAATATGAATTAATGGAAAAGGTATTTTAGCAGGATAAAATGCCTTTTTAGCTAAATGAGTCAATAATATTGAGTCTTTACCTCCTGAAAATAATAATGCAGGCTTTTCAAATTGTGAAACAATTTCTCTAATTATAAAAATAGCTTCTGACTCTAACTCTTTCAAATGAGTGATGACATAATTACCCATATAATTTTTTTTCTAAAAATTTAAAAATTTTGTTGACAGATTTATCTGTTGACTCCTTAACTGTATCAATTTCCAAATCGGGACTAATTGGAATTTCATATGGAGCAGATATACCTGTCATATTTATAATTTCTCCTTTTCTGGCTTTTTTGTAAAGCCCCTTATTATCTCTACGCTCACATTCGTCGAGACTTGTACTAACAAATATCTCAATATAATTGTCATGACCAACAATTTTTTTAATATTATCTCTATCCTTAATATATGGTGAAACAAAACATGCTAAAGTTACTACTCCTGCATTAATAAATAAATTTCCAATTTCAGCTATTCTACGAATATTTTCTGTTCTATCTTTATGAGAAAATGTTAAATCTTTGGAAATTCCAAGCCTTATATTATCGCCATCTAGAGTATAAGTTGATATATTTAGACCATTTAACTTCAACTCTAAAGCATTTGCAATAGTAGACTTTCCTGAGCTGGATAAGCCTGTAAATAAAATTAGAAAAGCTTTATGCTTATGTATTCTTTCCCTGTCTTCTTTAGAAATGTTATAATTATGTTGAAATATATTATTCATTTAAATTATCTATTTTTTAATCCAAAGTTAATCTTATACCAAACTTTTTCATGCATAAAATACAAAACCATTTTTGTAATAACTTCAGCAAAACCAATTTGTAAACCAATAAATGGATCGCCTGAAATTAACCAACCTAAAAAAATGGTGTCACAAGTAGCTATTAAACGCCAAGTAAATGTTTTATAAAGATGACGCTTAGAACTTTCATAGACAGATGATTTAAACCAAAAACGTTCATGCAAGTAATATAATATCATCTTTGATAATAATTCTAAAATACTAATTTTAAATCCGATAATTAAATCACCAGTAATTAAAAATGAAAGTAATAATGTATCAATAGTGCCAATAAAACGCCAACTTATAGTTTTAAAGATATGTCTTCTTCTCAACATTAAATTTTAATTAATTTAGATTAGTTTGATTTTCTAAAAACCAAGAGTAAGTATTTTCAATTCCTTTTTTTAAATCACAACTAGGTTTCCAACCTAATTGCATAATTTTTGAGCTATCTAATAACTTTCTAGGTGTTCCATCAGGCTTAGTATGATCCCAATTAATAATCCCATTATAACCAATTTTAGATTTAATAATTTCTGCTAATGCTTTTATACTTATTTCTTTAGACGAACCAACATTATAAATAGATTCTGGCAATTTATTTTCAATTGCTAAAACAACTGCATTAGCCAAATCATCTACATATAAAAATTCTCTTAGGGGTTTTCCGGTGCCCCATAAATTTAATTTAGACTGATTATTTTGTTTTGCAATATGAAACTTCTTAATCAACGCTGGTATTACGTGAGAATTTTCTAAGTTGAAATTATCATTAGGACCATAAAGATTACAAGGCATTAAGCTAACGAAATCTTTACTAAACTGTTTACGAATCGCTTCGCATAATTTTAGCCCAGATATTTTTGCAACAGCATAAGATTCATTTGTCGGCTCTAGTGAATCTGTTAATAAATAATTTTCTCTAATTGGTTGCGACGATAATCTTGGATAAATACATGAACTTCCTAAAAAAATAAATTTAGATGTATTTAGTTCATGAGCAGAACTAATCAAATTATTTTGAATTTGCATATTTTCTAGTAAAAATTCATAAGGAAATTTTTTATTTGCTAATATGCCTCCAACCTTTGCAGCTGCATTAATAATTACATTTGGCTTAGTTTCTTTAATGAATTTAAAAACTTGTGATTGTTTTTTTAAATCTAACTTATCTGAAGATATCCCAATAAGATTTGAGTAACCCAATTTTTCTAATAATCTCCAACAAGAAGAACCAACCATTCCAGAATGACCTGCAATGTATATTTTAATTTTCTTATTTGAATTCATAATATTTTCTAACTACCTATTGCATAAAACTCAAAACCTAAATCTTCAATCATTTTTTTATTTAAAATATTTCGACCGTCAAAAACTTTAGCAGGTTTTATTAACATCTTATAAATTTGTTCCCAATCATAATCCTTAAATTCATCCCATTCTGTAATAATAGCAATTGCACTTGATCCATTGCAGGCATCAATATAGTTTGAAAAAGAAGACAATGCAATTCTATTTTCCTCAGACGATCTACTATTTAATTTATCTAAATCTAAAAGCATTTGTTGCTCAGTTACTCTAGGATCGTATACGCAAATTTTGGCTCCGTTTTCTATTAATATATTAGCAACATATATAGCTGCAGATTCTCTAGAATCATTTGTATCTTTCTTAAATGCCCATCCAAATAATGTTATTGTTTTTTCTGAAACATTGCCAAACAAAGAATTAATTATTTTAAATGCAAAGCGCTTCTTTTGATAATCATTAATTTTAATAACTTGATTCCAATATTCTGAGACTTCATGTAATCCCAAAGACTTTGCTATGTAAACAAGATTAAGAATATCTTTTTGAAAACAACTACCTCCAAAACCAACAGAAGATTTTAAAAACTTACTTCCAATTCTTGAATCCATACCAACAGCAGTAGCGACTTCATTAACATCAGCTCCAGTTACTTCACACAAAGCAGAAATACTATTTATTGAACTAATTCTTTGAGCTAAAAAAGCGTTAGCTACTAACTTGGATAATTCTGCTGACCAAACATTAGTAGTATAAATTTTTTCTATTGGTATCCAATTACTATAAATTTCTACTAGCGCAGAAATAGCAATTTTACCGCTTTCCGTTTGTTGACCTCCGATTAAAACTCTATCAGACTTGAACAAATCTTTAATAGCAGTTCCTTCAGCTAAAAACTCAGGATTAGAGAGAACATCAAATTTCACACCGCTTCCTGAAGAATCTAAAATTGTTTGCACTGCCTCAGCAGTTCTAACAGGCAAAGTTGATTTTTCCACAACAATTTTATCAGATTTAGATACTTTAGCTATGTTTCTTGCACATAATTCAACAAATTTTAAATCAGCAGCTTGTCCTTTTCCTTCACCATATGTTTTAGTTGGTGTGTTAACTGCGATAAAAATCATTTCTGATTTATCGATTGCTTCATCGATATTATTTGAAAAAAATAAATTTCTTCCTCTTGCCTGACGAACTACTTCTGATAATCCCGGTTCAAATACGGGTAAATTATTTAGATCGTTACTATTCCAAGCATCAATTCGATCTTTGTTGACATCAACTACATTGACTTGAATATGAGGACATTTCAAGGCTATAACAGCCATAGTTGGCCCACCAACATAACCAGCCCCAATACAACAAATTGATTTAATTTTCATAAGAAATGTTTTTTAAAATTGAAAAATCTCATACCACACTGTATGAATAATACTTAAATGACAAAATCGACACATAAGATTAATTAATCTAATACAGATCACAAATATATGTAGATGTTGTCTAAATCATACTATTGTAATCTTCAAAATTTAAGAACACTCTTTTTTTGTTGATAGAAAATTAATTATTGAAGTTTAATTTTTAACTTTTGAGACGAGCCAAATCATAAACGGCAAAAGAAAAATAGATAAAACTAAGATTGAAATAAAATGTTTTAAAATGTATTGATTATATAACAAAAAAGAACAAGTAATTATAATAAGACAATATAAAACTATAAAAACAGTAGATTGAACATGTGAAAAACCTAACTCTAATAATTTATGGTGAAAATGATTTTTATCTGCAACAAACGGACTTTTACCTGATATTCCTCTAATAACAAATACACGAAGAGTATCTAAAAAAGGATATGCAAATAAAGTCAAAATATAAACTGGTCTGTTAGGAATAAAATCGACAGAACTAAATTCAGAAGAAAGAATCATAGTTGTAAACACAGCTAACACATATCCAATCACCAAAGTTCCAACATCCCCCATAAAAATTTTTTGTTTATTATTTATAATATTAAACCTTAAAAAAGCTAAGATACCACCAAGCATAGAACAAGTAGAAATTATACCTAAAAATGACTTAATATTTATAAAATAATACAAAAAACAACTGAAAATTATTATAGCAATTGAAGCAGCTAAACCATCAATACCGTCTGTCAAATTATATGAATTGATAATTACAATGAAAACAAAAATTGTATAAAAGTAAGATGCAATTTTTGGTAACTCATACACTCCAAATAAACCATAAAAACTGTCTATTCTTATGTCGGTAAGAAGAATAAATATAAATGAAGAAGAAATTTCAACAAATAACTTAAGCTTTGGAGACAATCCTATAATATCATCTTTTATTCCCGCACTAAAAACAATTACTAAGGAAGCGGCGATACAAAGCAAAATTGACATCTCTTTATTGTTTAACATAAATGAACCAAAAAAAGCACAAATGAAAAATGCACCAAATGATACCCCTAAACCACCCAAATGAGGAATTTTATTTTTATGTGAGCTTCTTTCATTTGGTTTTGCGGTGAGATTTTTAATGCTACTTACGTAAGCAATCATCGGAAATGTTCTATATGATGTAATAAAAGAAAGCGCAATTACCAAAAAAGATAAAATTAGAATATTATTATGAAATAAAAGAGGCAATGAATCAATGAATAAATTCAAATTATACTAATTTTAGTTAATTCTAAGTTATAAGTACCAAAAAAAAGGTTTTTTTTTAAATTAGGTAATAGATTTTTTAAAAAAACTATAAATTTTTATTAGTAAGAAAATATTTAATTCCTAATCCAAAATTTAAACCATAGACAGAATTTAAGTTAAAAATATTAGCTTGCTTTGTAAATAATTGAAGATGTAAATTATCCATTTTAACATTATATCTAAACTGCAATCCATTTCTCTCTAATCCTCCTAAATGATAGCCTAGAATAAACTCGTGTTGAGTTATTGTTTTATGAAAATCAATTGAAACTCTTGGACTTGGATATAAACCTATTTTATGCTCTGTAGAAATAGAATAAGCATCGGTATATTTATTGCCAAAAATTTCTTTTTTAAAAAAGCCATTTATTAAAGTTGGCAATATGAACCTATAACTTTCATTATCATGATTAATAATATCTCTTAATGTATCTATCTCAGCAGTAAAAAAATTAGAACCAATTTCTGAAAAATCATTAACTTCTAGTGGAGTGATTATATCATTAGCTTCAAGATTATATGTATTTATTTTTGGCGTATCCCAAATAATATATCCTAAATCATTAACAGATAAATTACAAATACCATCATTTATTTTAAATTCATAATTAAATCCAACTGATAAGCCACTGCCACCAACACTAAATAAATCAGCTATACTTTTGTTTTCACGTATGCTTGATCCATTCTCTATAAAACCACTAAGATTAACATTTTCTACGAGATCAAATGCTAAATCATAGGAAATGAATTGACCATATTCACCTGAATTATAATCAAATTGTGAGAATTCAGTAGATAAAAAATTGTGGCCTGCAATTAAAGAAATGGATGTTGAAAAATTTTCTGAAAAATTATATCCTAATGTTATATTTGAGTAGTGATACAGCAGTGCTTTAAATGGAGTTAAACTTAAACTTTGGTGAGTAGAACTAGCGTTTCCATACAAACTTAAACGTATTAACTCCTTATTGAAAATTCCATATGAAGTTAGATGAGTTCCATATGAAATACTATAACCTTTCTTACTAGACAACTTAATTTCATTGTTAAAGTTAGCATAAAAGAAATTTTCATCATTAATACTTCTAAGTATTGCTTGTTTTTGATTTTCATCAATATAATCTAGAGAATTTAAAATTGTTTTAGCATTTATAGATGAATTATGTATACCAATATCAGAAATTAAATCAATACTGTATATCTCTTGGGACTTTAAAAGGCAAGGACGTAAAAACAAAAATATTATAAAAATTATATTTCTCATTTTAAAAAAATACTTAGGTTATAAATAGATTATTCTAGTATAGTTTGACTAATTAATTTTTCAACATTAATAATTACTGTCATATCCATAGAATAATCTTTGTAAAAATCTAAAAATTGATTTTCTGGTAAAGTATTTAATGTTACTTCCAAGCTAATTTTTTTTGTTCTATCCAGCATTACACTTAACAGAGAAAACGGAAAAACTAATACACTTTCATTGTAGTTGACTGTTTGCCCATCTATATCATAATCACTTGATTTAATATTGTTTTCACTATTTAATATTAAAAGATTTCTGTTTAAATCATTTATTAATTCCATCTTTAATTGAGCGTCAAAAGGAAAGCTATTTTTAACAATTACAATAAATGATCCCTCTAAAATTTCAGTTGGAATTGATATATCAACATCAACGGTATCCGTCATAATCATAAAAGTATCTAGAGATTGAGTTGAATATCCAAACAAATCATCATAATCAACAACAGTTGTGGCAATTGGATATGAACCAATAATATCCCAACTTGGCAAATCATAATCATCTTTAAAATCACAAGAAAACAATAAAAATGTTATTGATAATAAAACTTTAGTTAATATCTTCATAAACCCAAATTTAATGTAAAAAAATCTGAATAATATTAATTATATTTTTTTTTTAGAAAAAAAACTGTCAATTTTTCAGAAAATGATAATGAAGTTACTATAATTTAAACAATATTTGTCAGCAATTAAATGTTGGCATAATTATTGAAATATTTATTTATAATTAAAAAACTTATAAAATGGTAAAAAAAGGTAATATTAATGTAGAAACAGAAAACATTTTCCCCATAATAAAACAATTCTTATACTCGGATCATGAGATTTTTCTAAGAGAATTAGTTTCTAATGCAGTTGATGCAACACAAAAAGTAAAAACATTAAAATCAATAGGTGAGCTTAAAGCAAATATTGACAAACTAAGAGTTGAAGTGATACTTGATAAAAAGAAAGAAACTCTAACCATAAGAGATAACGGGATTGGCATGACTGAGGCTGAAGTTGATAAATACATTAACCAAATAGCCTTTTCGGGGGCAGAAGAATTTGTAAATAAATATAAGGATCAAGATGCAAAAAATTCAATCATTGGACATTTTGGATTAGGATTTTACTCTTCTTTTATGGTGTCAAAAGAAGTTGAAATTATTACAAAAAGTCAAAAGCCTAATAGCAAAGCTGTAAAATGGATTTGTGATGGCTCTCCAAACTATTCTATAGAAGAAACCAATAAAAAAACTAAAGGAACAGATATCATACTACATATTGACGAAGACTCAAAAGAATTTTTAGAAGAAAAAAGAATTCAAGAAATTTTAAATCGATATTGCAAATTCTTACCAGTTGAAGTAAAGTTTGGAACTAAAAAAATATTTATTGATGACCCAAAGGGTAGTAAAGATGAAAAAGGGGAAATAAAACAAGTTGAGAAAGTAGTTGACAACATAATTAATAACACTCAGCCTACTTGGACAAAAGCACCTCAAGATTTAAAAGAAGAAGATTATTTAACCTTTTATAAAGAGTTATACCCAACAGAATTCAATGACCCTATTTTTAATATTCATCTAAATGTTGACTATCCATTTAATTTAACTGGAATTCTATATTTTCCAAAATTAAAAAACAATTTAGAAGTACAAAAAAATAAAATAAACCTCTATAGCAATCAAGTATTCATTACAGATAATGTTGAAAATATAGTTCCAGATTTTTTAACACTATTACATGGGGTAATTGATTCGCCAGATATTCCTTTGAATGTTTCTAGATCTTATTTACAAGCAGATGGCAATGTTAAAAAAATATCAAAATATATAACTAAAAAAGTTGGCGATAAATTGGCCAATATGTTTAAAAACGACAGAGAAGATTTTGAAAAGAAATGGGATGAGATCAAAGTTTTCATTGAATATGGAATGCTCACTGAAGATAAGTTTTTTGAAAAAGCAAAAGATTTTTGCTTATATAAAAACACTGATAACAAATACTCTACACTAAATGAACTAATTGAGAGAATTAAAGATAATCAAACTAATAAAAATGGTAAAACCATAGTTCTTTATACTAGTAGTAAAGACGAACAAGATAGCTTCATAAATAGAGCGCGAGAAAAAAATTACGAAGTAATAGAATTAGATGGACCTTTGGCAAGTCATTTGATTTCAAAAATTGAATCTAGCAATAGCAACGTACAATTTTCTAGAGTTGATGCCGAAACAATTGAGAAGCTTATTGAAAAAGAAGATAAAACTCCGTCTATTTTAAGTGAAGAAGAAGAAAAAAGTTTAAAAGAAATTATTGAGAAAAAATTAGACGACAAAAAATTTAATATTCAAGTTGAAAGTTTATCAAGTAATGATGCACCTTTTATCATTACACAAAGTGAGTTTATGAGGAGAATGAAAGAGCAGCAACAACTTTCAGGTGGCATGAATGTTTTTGGAGAATTACCTGAAAGTTACAATTTAGCAGTAAATTCAAATCACCCTATTTCAAGTACACTGCTAAATGAAAGCGATGAAAATGTTCAAGCTGAACTTATTAAACAAGTTCTTGATTTAGCATTATTATCTCAAGGTCTTCTTAAGGGTAAAGATTTAACTGAATTTATTGCAAGAAGTGTGTCTATTATCGAAACGAAAAAATAAACTATAGTTTTCATTTTTAAATATAATAGTTTCTGACATCAAAATTTAAGACATTTTTAAGTTGGTCATTATTAGCTTATATTTGTACTTATTTTCGATAATTTATGAGACTATTAATTTTTGTTGTTTTTACGTTTTTTGGATTAGCTTCGTTTAGCCAAATTGTAATTAATGAATATTCTGCAGCAAATTACGATGGTTTTAATGATAATTATGGAGAAAGTGAAGATTGGTTTGAATTATATAATGCATCATTGTTTCCGATAAATCTTAACGGCTATTATGTTAGTGATAAAAATAATAATTTAACTAAATGGCAATTTACATCTGACGTAAATATAAATCCAAATGAACATATAGTTATTTATTGCTCTGGAAGAAATGAAATCAATGGTGGAGGTATTCATACAAACTTTAAACTTCATCAGACAAAAGGAAATGAATGGATTATTCTAACCGATCCAGACGGTACAACAATTATTGATTCAGTATTTGTAAAACCGTGTCTAACTAATTCATCTAGAGGGAGGTTAAATTATTCTGATAATTCAAAAGGAGTTTTTATAAATCCTTCACCTGCAAACATAAATATTGGTGGATTTATAGAATATGCTACAAAACCATCATTTAGTCCGATTCCAGGCATTTATGCCAATGCAACAAATGTAACTATATCTACTGATCCATCATTAACAATTTTTTATACTACAGATGGCAGTCTTCCTGATAATACAGACAATCAATATAATGGCCCTATATCTATTAATAATACTACAGTTTTGAAAGCTGTTGCTTATAGTAGTGACCCAGATATATTACCAAGCTTTATGGAATTTGGCACGTATTTCATAGGAGTTTCTCACACAGTTAAAATTCTTTCTATTTCAGGAAGAGAATCAGACAATCCAAATAACCCCGAACTATACGAACTTATTGCCGGAGGAATTCAAATAGAACCTAATGGAACATTTGAATTATACAATCAAGACGGAAGCTTATTTGATAAAGCAAGAGGAGAGTTCAACGAACATGGAAATGATTCATGGGCGTATCAACAAAGAGGATTTGACTACATTACAAGAGATCAGTTTGGTTACAACTATGCAATAAAGGGAGAAGTTTTTAACGACATTGATAGAGATAGATTTCAAAGATTTATTGTTAAATGTGCAGCTAATGATAACTATCCATTTTCTTACGGAAGCTCAGGGGCGCATATCAGAGATGCTTATGTACAGTCTCTATCACAAGTTGCTAAGTTGAGACTTGATGAACGTTCACACGAATCATGCGTCATGTATCTAAACGGCGAATATTGGGGCGTTTACGAACTGCGAGAAAAAGTGGATGATTTAGACTATACAGATAAGTATTACGACCAAGATTCTGTGGCATTTCTAAAAACTTGGGGCGGAACATGGGTAGATGTATTAACAGATGAACAAAACCCTAACGATGTTGAAAATTTATGGGATGATATAAGAAATTATATAACCACAAATGACATGAGTATTCAAGCCAATTACGAATACGTTAAAGATCGTTATAATGTTGGAAGTTTAATTGATTACTTCATTCTTAATTCTTATATAGTAAATTCTGATTGGCTAAATTGGAATACAGCATGGTGGAGAGGTCTAAAAGAGGATGGAGACAAAAAGAAGTGGCGCTACGCTCTTTGGGATATGGACAATACTTTTGACCACGGTGCTAATTACACAGGCATTCCAAATGATGGTCCCGATGCCGACCCTTGCGATCCTGAGTCATTAGGAAATATTGGTGGTCAAGGCCACATCCCCATATGGAATGCCTTGATTGAAAATGAAGAATTTTTTGATAATTACATAAACAGATGGTCAAATCTTTCAAATTCTTATTTATCTTGTGAATTTATGATTGCTCACCTTGATAGTCTAATAGGTATAATAGAGCCTGAAATGCAAGACCAAATTGACACTTGGGGAGGCACCTACAACGAATGGATGGATAATGTCAATGATATGAAAGAATTCATGAATGATCGCTGTACATTTTTGAACGCCGCAATTGTAGATTGTTATGATGTTGAAGGACCATTCAATGTAAACGTTGTTATTGATGGTATTGGCGAAGTTGATTTTAATAACTTTTTCGATGTAAATGAATCTAACACCCCATTGAACGGAGAATTCTTTGGTGGAATTAATATTGATTTTAGTGTTACTAGTGGCAATTTTTCTTATTATGAAATTATTAGTAATGACAATTACAATTATAATGAAACCGATATGGATTTCTCATTAGAGCTATTGGGTGATATGACTATAGTATTTTATTTTGATGCTAACGAAATAACTTTTTTAGTTGAACCTGCAGGTTCGGGCAGTATGTCTATTGATGGAAATTCTATTACTGCATTTCCTTACACACAATCATACACAGATAACAGCAATATTTTATTAAATGCTCAACCAAATCAAGGATGGGAAATGGACTTTTGGAGTAGCACAAATCACTCATTTTTGCCAACAACAAACGATGAAAATGTAAGTACAGTGGTTAATAGCTCTGACACCATAGTACTTCATTTAAATCAACAAAGTTATAATTTAACCTATGTTGTAGAGCCATCTAATGCTTTAATAGATATTGAAATTAATGGTAATCCAATAAATATATTTCCATATTCAACAACTGAATTTTATGGAACAAATATAAACTTAGAAGCAAAATCAAATGTTAGCTGGGATTTTCTATATATGACCTCTAAAAATGGTTATATATCAGGTCAATATATTTCTCCCTTCCTATCGTTTAATGTTGACAAGGAAGATACAATAACAATCTATTATGACGAGAATATATTTTATGACATAACGTATGAAATTTTTCCTAAAGCAAGTGGTCAAATAAATGCTAATAATATTTTAATAGGAGATACAATTGAAAAAATAACATATCCACTTGGTGAATCACTAAATTTAGAAGCAATTGCATCATATGGCTGGAGATTTTCACATTGGGATAATAATACCAATATTCTCAATCCAAACAAAAACGAAACTAACATAAATCTAAGTGTAGAGTCATCAGATAATATAGTAGCAAATTTTAGCGAAATGTTTGAAGTATTTGTACCAAATTCATTTACACCATCAAATAATGATAATTTACATAATACATTTAATGTATCAATTTTTTCAACTGAAGGAGTAAAGTTTGAAATGAAAATTTTTAATCGATTTGGCGAATCTATATTTGAAAGCGATGACGAGAGTATTGCCTGGGATGGTTCATATAATGGAAGGCAAGTGCCTGCTGGCATATATATGTATCTACTAACGGTAGAGTCAAATATGACAGGTAACAGGATTAATAAAAAAGGTACTATTACACTATTGAGATAGATTATTAAATTTGCTTGTTGAGCAAATTACTGTTCCTAAAAAAACATTTAAAGATTTTCGTTTTTTAATTAAATTAACTGCAACTATGGCAATTATTAAAATCAACAATATTGCAAGGCACTTTTATTTAGGCAACGAAGTCATCAAAGCTTTAAAAAAGATAGATATATCAATTGAAAAAAATGAATTTGTAGCACTGATGGGACAGTCTGGTTCGGGTAAATCTACACTAATGAATATAATTGGTTGCTTAGACACGCCAACTAGCGGAAGTTATCATTTAGCAAATCAAAATATCAGTTCTTTAAATGACAATAGTTTAGCTGAAATTAGAAATAAAGAAATTGGATTTATATTTCAAAGCTTCAATTTACTTCCAAAATCTACAGCTCTAGAAAATGTGATGCTACCTCTCGTTTATGCTGGTTACAATAATAAAATTAGATATCAAAAAGCAATTGATGCATTGGAAAAAGTTAATTTATCAGACAGAGTTAATCATAAACCTAACGAACTTTCAGGAGGACAAAGACAACGTGTTGCCGTCGCAAGAGCATTAGTTAATAACCCATCAATAATATTAGCAGATGAGCCTACAGGAAATTTAGATAGTAGAACATCTGAAGAAATAATGGGTCTTTTTCAAGATATTCACAAAAAAGGCAATACTATTATTATCGTTACACACGAAGAAAATATTGCAAGATATGCTAAGCGAATAATTAGATTAAAGGATGGCGAAATAGAAAGTGATGAAATTAATAAATCATTAAAAAAATAGTACAGTAATGAAAATTTATACTAAAAAAGGTGATAAGGGAACAACCCAACTAATTGGAGGTAAACGAGTTCCTAAAAATAACTCTAGGATTGAAGCATATGGCACAATTGACGAACTGAATTCATACATTGGTTTAGTTAGGGATCAGGAAATAGATAAACAATCATTTAAAATGCTAGTTGAAATACAAGATCGATTATTTACTATTGGAGCACTGTTAGCTAAAGAAAACTCAACTAATAAAATCAAATTACCCTTAATAAATCAAAATGACATTGATGATTTAGAAAATGAAATAGATAAAATGAATGAAAAACTACCTGTGATGAAATCTTTTATTCTCCCAGGAGGCAACACTACAATTTCGTTTTGTCACATTGCAAGATGTATTTGTCGAAGAGCTGAACGATTAGTAGTGAATCTTCCTAAAGATACAATGCAATTTGACTTGATTCTGATGTATCTAAATCGACTGTCTGACTATTTATTTGTTTTATGTAGATTTTTAGGCAAAAAATTAAACGCTAAAGAGATACCCTGGAAACCTAGAATTTAAAAAAAGTATTGTCTATTTGAGTAAAAAAATTACATTTGCAAAAAAATTTAAGGTTATGTATTGGACTTTAGAATTAGCATCAAAACTAGAAGACGCACCTTGGCCGGCAAACAAAGATGAGCTTATTGATTTTGCAATTCGCTCAGGGGCACCAATGGAAGTAGTTGAAAATCTTCAAGAATTAGAAGATGATGGCGAAATGTTTGATTCAATAGAAGATATTTGGCCTGATTATCCAGATAAAGATGATTTCTTCTTTAATGAAGATGAATATTAAGCTGTAATTTTGCAGCCTTTTTTGTCATTAAATACGAGTATATCTCATAAAAAAGTAAATTTGTTAAACAATAATTTAAATTATAATTATTGACTATGGGACTATTTGATTTTACAACTAAACTTTTTGGCAATAAATATGACAAGGATTTAAAAGAAATCAATCCTGTAATTGATAAAATTAAATCTATTTATCCATCTATTAAAGCGCTTTCAAATGACGATCTAAGGCAAAAAACTGAGTCATTCAAAAAACAAATAAAGGAAGCAAAACATAAATTAGAAAATGATATAAAATCACTTTCGGAAAAAGCTGAAAATTCAGATATAGAACTTCAAGAAAAAGAAGATATATATAACCAAATAGATAAACTACAAAAAGAAATAGTTAGCATAACAGAAGAAAAACTTGAAGAGATTTTACCTGAAGCATTTGCAGTAGTCAAAGAAACAGCCTCACGTTTTTCACAAGGGAATATTATTGTTACTGCCAATGACTTTGATAAAGACTTAGCGACAGAATATAGCAATGTTGAGATTAGTGGAGAACAAGCAATCTTTCATAATAAATGGATTGCTGCAGGAAATGAAATTGAATGGAATATGATTCATTATGACGTTCAATTAATTGGTGGATATGTATTACACACTGGCAGGATTGCAGAAATGCAAACAGGTGAAGGTAAAACACTTTCGGCGACCCTACCAGTTTATTTAAACG
>MDTD01167027.1_pt1 | contig 26029 bp, 23 predicted proteins | sample 811221 | NCBI WGS metagenome assembly MDTD01 (sample SAMN05326646, study PRJNA326480) | marine metagenome | isolation source: seawater | place: Pacific Ocean: South West | collected 2011 | reverse complement strand
TGCCAAATCCTCTTTTATTTGTAAATATACATCCCAATCTTTTGTTGATGTGAAACAAACAATTATTATATATGTAGAGCTATCGCTAAATTTCTCCAACCTGGTACTTATTGGGGTTTCTAATAAATTATTTATTTGATTAGATTTTAAATCCGAAATGCTAAAGAAATTTTTCAAAAAAATAAAATATAATTTTCGAATATATTTTCAAGTATTATTTATATATTGCAAATTATTATAGTCTTTATAACAATTATAGAACTATAGAATGACGTAATCTAAAGAAGATAAAGGCGATTACTGAATAATTTTTGAGAAAATCTATTATTTAAAGATACAAATAGAAAATCATTTTTCAGCATTAGATATATACTTATAGATGACCATTCTAATAAAGAAATTATTAAATTAGTAAAATTTATAAAACTAAAGAAAATGCAATTAAATTTTTTTAGATGTTATTAATACTTATAGTCTCTTTTTATATTTTAAAGGATCAATATCATAATTAATGTCTTCTACAATATTAGATACTATTTTCAATGCACTATAAGTTTCAAAATTGTTCAAATATTTCTCCAATAATTCTAGTTGTTTTTCTAATGAGTCCCAATTTATAAATTTTTCATCTGCTTTAATAATCTTTGGATATTCAGTTTGTTTTGGATTATTTCCTATAAGAAGTTCTTCATATAGTTTTTCAGCTGGCCTTAAACCTATAATTTTGATTTCAATATTTCCATTAGGGTTATTTTTATCTTTTATTGAGTTACCAGAGTAGTGAATCATTTTTTTTGCAAGATCTAAAATTTTGATTGGTTGGCCCATATCAAGAACAAAAACTTCTCCACCTTTAGTTATAGACCCGGATTTTATTACTAATTGTGCTGCTTCTTTAATGGACATAAAATACCTTGTTATATCTGGATGTGTGAGTGTTATTGGGCCACCATCTGAGATTTGTTTACTAAATAATGGAATAACTGAGCCAGATGAGTGAAGCACGTTCCCAAAACGTACCATTGAAAATTTTACTTTATTACTTTGATTTACATGACTATTTAGTGACTGTAATATAATTTCGGAGAATCTTTTACTAGCTCCCATCAGATTTGTAGGTCTTACAGCTTTATCACTTGAAATATAAATCAAATTTTTAACTTCATTTTTTAAAGCTAGATTTGCTATAACTTTTGTACCGAGGATGTTATTTTTTAAAGAACTAGTAATGTTTTCTTCAACTAATGGAACATGTTTATATGCTGCAGTGTGGAATATTATATCTATTGACCATTTACTAAGAGTTTTGTTTATAAGTTTTTCATCTAATATCGATCCTAATAAATAGACGATCTTAATATTACTCAGCGATTGATCAATTTCTATTTTTTTTTTGATTGATAATTGTAAATTGTAAATATTGAATTCATTTATATCTAATAAAATCAAATAATTTGGCCTTTGATTTAAAATTTGATAAGAAATTTCGGAGCCTATTGACCCACCAGCACCGGTAATTAGTATATTTTTATTTTGATATGTATCATTTTTTAACACATGTCCCATATCTACTTGAGATCGTCCAAGTAAATCTTGGATATCAATTTCATCAAACTCAGTAAGTGATATTTTACCTGATGTAAATTGATCAATACTAGGAATATTTCTTATTGCTACATTATATTTTTTAAAGTAATTCAATAGTTGTTTTTTTTCATCTCTAGATATTTGTTTACTAGAATAAAGTATTAGTTGAATATCGTGCATTTCAAATATGTTATCTATATTATCAATTGAGAATACTGGTATCCCGTTTATAAATTGTTTAACTAGTTTCTGATTATCTTCAATAAAACCTAATATTTTTGTATTTTTCGCTAAAAGTAAAGATGATGCTATTATCAAGTTTTTTTCATTAGCTTTATAAATCAAAATATTTACTAAACTTTTTTGATTAGTTTTTTCAAAGTTTATTTCATGTAAAATTAAATTTGCAATTACTCTCGAAGATACAACGAGTAAAAAAAATAAAATGGGCTGTATAATTCCAATTGTTCTTGGAATACCATTAAATTTAAAATAAAAAACTGTTGTGCAAAAAATGATTGAATAAATAAATACAGATTTAATAATACTCTTGATTGTTGCTAAACCACTATAGCGAAATATATTTAAGTATAGGCCAAACCTCCAAAATATCGGCACAGAAATACAAATTGATAATAAACATGCCAAAAAATATGGCTCTGTTTCAACTTTTAAGCTATTTAATCTTAAATAAAAAGCAAACCATATGGTAAAAAAGCAAAGAAAAATATCTGTGGATAAAACTATAAGTCTTTTGGTATGTCTTGGTAGTGATAAAATTATATTTATGAGTAAATTGAAACATTTAAAAAAAAAATTATTCATTATGGATAAAGATGAAAAATGTTTTTATTAATTATAGTAGAAAGAATATACATAAAATATTTACTTGCTGTGAAATTTGACTTCATTTTAAAATCAGTTTTTGCCAATAGATATGGTTTTGACATATCTATTTTATTAATTTGTGCTAGTCCTGTAATTCCTGGTCTAATGTCATAAATATTGAGCTTTTCTCTCTCAAGTATTAATTCATTTTGATTTTTTAAATTTGGTCTCGGTCCTACCAGGCTCATGTCGCCTTTTATGACATTTATCAATTGAGGTAATTCATCTAATTTTAGCATTCTGATATACTTTCCTGATGAGCTTATAGACTCCTTTGATATTAAATGAGTTGCCAAATTTTTTGTATTAATTTTCATAGTTCTAAATTTTATCAATCTAAAAACTTTTTTATTTAAACCTAATCTGTCTTGAATAAAAATTGGTGATCCTGTTTCTATTAAGCAGACAAAAAAAATAATAAAAAGAAAAGGTGATAAAATTAAAAGTCCAATAAATGAAAAAACAAAATCAAAAAATCTTATCATTTCAAAAATTTATCATTTTGGCTCATCATTACACTTAACTGTTTTTCCATGTTAACAAGTGGAGTCCAATTTAACATCTCTCTGGCTTTTGAAATATCAATCTGATTATCACTTAACAAACTCTCAAATATTTCTGATTTATTTGATATAAAGCCTAACATTTTTATGAAGCTAATTGGTATTGGAAAAAGACGATTTTTTAAAGAATAAACCTTAGAAATTTTTTTTATTAGATCAACTGTAGAAATACCATTATTATCAGCAATATTAATAATATCATTTTTAGAAAAAAAACCTTTTTTTTGCTTTAAACATCTTTCTATAAAATTATTTAAGTTTTCTATGGCTAAATATGATCTTCTATTATGTAATTTACTAAAAGGTAGTGGTATTCCCAATTTTAGTAGTTTTATTAAAAAATTCAAATTTCCTTTTACACCAGGTCCATAAATCATAGGAGACCGAATTATAACAAGTTCTTTATTAAATTTGGTAGCAATATTTTTTAATTCGTTCTCAGCTTTCAGTTTAGAAATTCCATAAAATTCTTTAGGATTGGTATTCGAATTTTCATTTATTAACTTGCTGTTTCTTGATTTTGAATAGACCTTAGTTGAACTTAGAAATATGAACAAATTAACTCCACTCTTAAAAGCCTTAGTGGCTAGATTGATGGTTCCATTTACATTTGTATAAATGTAATCACTTTTATTATTTTTTTTCTTTTTACTTATATTGTTCATTGCAGCAAAATGAATTACAGTATTAAATTTATTATCTTTAAATATTTTATCATCTATAAGATTAACGTCTAAATTTATGTAATTTTTAAAATTTAAATTATTGTTTCTACTAAGGCCTACAACTTTTTTATTTTTTTGTTTTAGGTATTTGAATAGATTACTGCCAACAAAACCAGAGGCCCCAGTTAAAAGAATATTTCTGTCATACATCTTTTTTCCATGTATTTCTCTGGACAAAATCTGTATAGCTGAAAATTATTCTTAAAATTTGTTTTGAAGTATTCACATTTTCATAATCAGTAATAGGCTTAAACACTCTTTGAGTAGAATTATGTGTTTTTAAAATAATGTCTATAGAGTCCAGAACTCTCTCTCTTCTTAGCCCGCTCATAATTAGAGTGCCAAAATCCATTCCCTCTGGTCTTTCATGAGAATTTCTAATTGTTATGGAGGGTAAGTTTAGCATTGAACTTTCTTCAGTAATTGTGCCACTGTCTGATATTATACATTTAGCACTTAATTGAAGTTTTATATAATCAAGAAATCCAAAAGGCTTACAAAACTTAATTTTTGGATGAAAACTTAATTTTTTAAAACTTTCAATTCTCATTTTTGTTCTAGGGTGAGTTGAAATAATTATTGGAAGATTGAATTTATCTGCAATAGCGTTAATAGAGTCAGCCATATGAAGTAAATTATTTTTTGAGTCAACATTTTCCTCTCTATGAATACTAACTAAAAAAAATTTATTTTTACTTAATTTTAAACTTTTAAGAATTTTTGAATTATTAATTTTTTTTGAGTAATAGTTTAAAACCTCTCTCATATTTGAACCTGTTTTGAAAATAGTGTCTGGCCTAATCCCCTCTGATATCAAATATCTCCTTGAATGTTCAGTTAGGACTAAATTAATGTCACTCAAATGGTCAACAATTTTTCGATTTATTTCCTCTGGTACCCTTTGATCAAAGCATCTATTACCTGCCTCTAAATGAAAAATAGGAATTTTTCTTTTTTTTACTGATATAACTGATAGGCATGAGTTTGTATCCCCATATAAAACAACTGCATCTGGTTTTTCTTTATCAATTACTTCATCTGTTTTTTGGATAATTTTGCCAATTGTACCTGCAGTACTGTTTGAAATGGCATTAAGATAGTAATTAGGAATTCTGATCTTCATTTCTTTAAAGAAAATTTTATTTAATTCGAAATCATAATTTTGACCAGTATGCACAAGAATATGATTGGTGTTTTTATCTAACTCTGAAATTAATCTACTTAATTTTATTAATTCAGGTCTGGTGCCAATAATAGTCATAACTTTAAGCATTTAGCTGACTCTTTATATAATCTAAATCCATTAATAATTTAACAATTTCATCAACTTTTAATCTTTTTGTATTATGTGAATTGTAGTCTTCGGCATCAATTAAGGATAGTTCTCCCTCATTGAAAAACTTGTTGTAATTTAAGTCTCTGTTATCAAGGGGAATTCTAAAATATTTTTTTTCATCTTTGACATTAATCATCTCCTCGCGAGAAATTAATGATTCATATTTTTTTTCTCCATGTCTGGTTCCTATTATTTTGATTTCAGATGATGAATTAAAAATTTTTTGTAACGCAATCGCAAGATCTTTTATAGTAGATGCAGGAGATTTTTGAACAAAAATATCCCCCTGATTACCATTTAAGAATGTATGAATTACTAAATCTACTGAATTATCTAAAGACATCAAGAATCTAGTCATACTTGGATCAGTGATAGTGATTGGTTGTCTTTTTTTAATTTGTGATATAAACAATGGTATTACTGAGCCTCTGGAAGCTAATACATTTCCATATCTTGTTGCACAAAGAATAGTAGATTTTGAATTAAGCTCTCTTGATTTTGAAATCAAGACTTTTTCTGCTAAAGATTTTGATAGCCCCATAGAATTAATTGGGTAAACAGCCTTATCAGTGCTCAAAGTAATTATTTTTTTGACATTATGTTTAATTCCTTTCTCAATAACATTTTGGGTGCCAATGATATTAGTTTTAACAGCCTCCAATGGAAAGAACTCACATGATGGTACTTGTTTTAAGGCTGCTGCATGAAAAATAAAATCAGCACCTTTTATTGAACTATCTATTGAACTAGGATCTCTGACGTCTCCAATAAAAAATTTTATTTTTTTTGAATTAAAGATTAGCCTCAAATCCTCTTGTTTTTTTTCATCTCTACTAAGTATTCTAATTTCCTTAAATTGGTAACCCATAAACCTTTCTAGCACTGCCCTTCCAAAAGACCCTGTACCACCAGTAATTAATATTGTCTTATTTTTAAACATATTATTAATATTTATGACACCAATCTTTATACATTGATACAATCATTTTATCCCATGAATTTGGATAGTATCCAAAAACTCTATTAAATTTATATGAATTTAAACTCCTATCAATTTTTTGTTGATCTGAGATGATTATTTTTTTTTTTAATTTATATATTTCATTAATTTTAGATAACAATTCATATTTAGAGATTTTCTCAGAAGATACGTTAAAAAGACCAATCAAATTTAATTTTTTTAATATAAAATCGTTTATCAAATTAGCTAATTCTAATGTTGTAATACCGGAGAAGTATGCATTTCGGTACCCAGTGCAATATGAATTTTGAGAAATAAACCACTCTAGTAATCCATGTTTTGTATTAATTTCATGCCCAATAGTTGATGTCCTGATGACTAAGTTATGATGATAAATAGACTCACCAAGAGATTTAGATATACCATAAATATCTTTTGCATTAGGTAAATCATCTTCTGAATAATTTCCTTTAGCTCCGTCAAAAACACAGTCAGTGCTTATGTGAATAAGTTTGCAATTATTTATTTTACAATAACTAGATAAGTTTTTTGGTATTAATGAATTCACTTCAACAGCTTTATTCGAATTTTGACATTCAGATAAATGTTTAGTGAGTCCTGCACAGTTAATAATAACGTCTGGTTTAAAATTTTTAAATAAATCGCCTATAGAGTTTTCAAATAATAAATCAGGGTATTGTAAATAATTAAACTGAACAGACTCTTTTTTTAAAGCCTTACGGCCAATACCAATAATATTTAAATTTTTATTTTTATTTAAGACTCTTGCTAATGTAGATCCTATCATTCCACTAGATCCTGTAATGATTATTTTCATTTAACGAATTAAATCTTTAAAGTGCTGCTCTAGCAATTCAATTAATTGATTATGTTCAAAATGTGATAAAAAATAATTTCTTCCATTTGTTGACATTTTATTTAAATCCTTTTCACTTGAGGAATATAATTTTCTGATTGCTTTTGATAATAGGTCACTATTTTCAGGCTTGCATACAATTCCAGATTTTGACTCTTGAATGATTTCAGCAGCCTCTCCACCAATACTGCCAATAATTGGCCTTCCTATGGCTAAATATGCTTGTATTTTATTTGGCACAGTCATCTTGAATATTTTATGATCTTTTAAAGAAACCAGCAAACATGATGCCCTTGAGAGAATATAAGGGATTTTTTCATTAGAAATCCAACCTAAAATAATCAAGTTTTCTAATTTTTTTAAATTTTTTTGATTTTTTAACCAAGCTAATTTTTTACCATCACCAATTATGACTATTTTTAGATTTTTTAGATCTCTTAAAAGCTCTGAGGCTTCTACAATAGTTTCTATAGACTGTGCTTCGCCAAGATTACCTGCAAAAACACAATTGAAACCTTTGTCAAAAAATGCGTTTATTTCCTCTGAAAAGATTGATTTTGGATGCAAAAAATCGGAGCTTACAGAATTTGGAAAATATTTTATTTTTTTTTGAGGTACAAATTTATTAATAGAATTTATAAATGATTTTGAGGATACTAAAATTAAATTGCTATTTTTATAGATTTTCATAACAATTTTTCTAATTATATTTAGAACTAGTTTATTATTAATATTATTGGTAGCACTTAGGCTTTCAGGCCATAAATCTTGAACATTTAATACAAAAGGTTTACCAGAAATTTTTGAATAAATTATACCAGGTATTGCTTGAAGAATTGGTGAGGGGGCATAACAGTAAATTATATCAAAATTTTTTTTTCTAATTTTCCAAAGACCTAATAATGTACAACTAAAAATAAAACTTAAATAATTGAAAAAGAGTTGAATTTTAGAATTTTGACCCCTTGGAATTATTGGAAGACGTATAATTTCTAGACAATCTTTCTGATCAATAGTTATTTTGAAGGGTTTATATCCTTTTTGGATCTTACCATATGGATAGTTGGGCTTACCAGTAATTACTGTAATTTTATAACCTAAAGAAACTAGACTCTCCACTACTTCATTGATTCTAAATGACTCAGGTTTAAAGTATTGTGAGATAATTAAAATTCTCATTATTAAAACATTAAAAATTTATATTTTTGTTCAAAATCTTCTTGTTTCTTTAATCTAAATTTAGATTTTTTTTTTGTTTCATAAAACTTTACCATTGCATCCTCAATAGATAAATATGAGTATGGATTGAAAGTAATATCAGGTTTACAGATATCTTTAACATAATCTAGCTTGGGAGCAATAATTCCGATTTTTAATTTAACAGCTTCTATAAGTGGAAGACCATAAGACTCAATGAGGGACGGGAATATCAAAACATCACTTGAGTGCATTCTTTTTAGAATATTTTGATGAGATATGAAACTTAAACATTTAATACTTCTTTTTAGATATATATAATTTAATTTATTTTTTTTACATAAGGTTTTTAGATCATTTGGTTTTATTGTAAGGTAGAGGATAACATCTTTTCTTAATAAAATAAATTTATTCCAGGCTAGTATTAATTGTGTATGATTTTTATGTGGTTGAAAATTAGATGGATAAATAAATTTAATGCTGTTCTGATTTTTTAAAGTTATTTTTTTTTTTACATTAATATCAGATGAAAATGGTGCAATAATAATTTTTTTATTTTTTAAATTAAATTTTTTTGAAAATTTGATTAACTTCAGTTTCATAGTTTTAGTTTGAACAAAAAAACACTCAATATTTCTCCAATGAAATTTAAGAATTTCTTTTTCTATGAAAAGTCTTATCCGTATTTTAAGATTAAAATTGGTAAGATCAAAATTGTCTATGAGAAGTCTATTTTGTAGATAAATGTAGATTTTGGATCTATTATTAAAAAAAGGTGGAATACCATTAAAGCACAAAATTTTTGTATTTTGATCAGCTTTTCTTTTTAAAAGTAACTCTGCTTTGAGTCGGTTAAAAATTCCTGGATTTATAAAATAAGCATTTAGTTTTAGATTCTTAAAAAGATTTGAAATAATCCAGGTTGTGTTTTTGTTTTTATTTAATTTAATTAATTGATTTAATAGGACTAACCCACCACCTAGTCTGATATTTGGTCCATAAATTATAAGTTTACAATTATTAAACATTGAAAACTTTAAGTAATCTAATTGTCATAAAGTAACTAAATATTATTTAGTTTAAATAATAAAATTTGTACATATCTTCTAACCAAATAAACAAAAATATTAAAAAAACTATAAGTATTTAAATACTTTTTATATTTTTTATTACTTATTGTTTTTCTAGCATTTTCTAAGTCACCATTTATAATATTCTCACCTAAAAACCTTTGTATAGATCTTTTTTTTAATTTAATTAAAGAACTACTATATATGTTCAGATCATTATTTTTTAAATTCTCATTTGTCCATTTTATTAGTTCTTTATAAAACTGATCTTGATTTGTCCATGTTAGACTTGTACTTCTTAATCTCCAACCAGACAAAATACTGTCAACATAAATAATTTTTTCTTTTGAAGCTAATTTGATAATCAGGTCAAAATCAGCAATGTGTGAAAAATAACCATCAAATGATAAATTATTTTTTTTTGCTTTATCTAAGTTTATTAGTACTGAACCTAAAGAAATATAGTATTTTTCAATTAATCTACTTATACCCTCAGATACAGGTGGATTTTTTTTATAGAGTGGATAATTTTTTTTTTCATTGAAATAAATAGTATTCGAAAAACAAATTCCATAGTCTAAATTTTTTTCAAGGCAATGTACCTGAATTTCTATCTTTTTGTCTTCAAAATAATCATCAGTATCTAATATAGCTAAATATTTTCCTCTTAAATACTTCCAGGCTAGTGATCTTGCGTTACCTAAATCTGTGTGTTTTTTTGCGGTATATAGTTTAATTCTTTGGTCTTTCTTTCTAAATTTATCTATGATTGAAATTGAGCTATCTATTGAACAATTATCCCAAATTATTAATTCCCAATTCTTATACGTTTGAGATAATACACTATTGATGGCATGCTCAATATGACTTTCACTATTGTAAGAATTCATTAAAATACTGACTAATGGCTTGTTATTTATTATCATTTAGAAAACTATTGATAGTCATCTTCAGACCTTGATCAAGATTAATCTTGGGACTCCAATTTAGAGTTCTTTTTATAAAAGAAATGTCCGCTACTTGATAAAAAGGCTCTCCTTTTTTTTTATTAATCGCCCCAAAATTAACTTTAAAATTGAGAATTTTTGAAATTTTTCCAATAATCTCCTTAATACTTATTGGTTGTCCACTGGCAATATTATAAATATTACCTGTGGTATCCTCATTTATTGTGAGAATAATTAATCCATCAATTATATCTTCAATAAAGCAGAAATCTCTTATTTGGGAGCCTTCAGTTGTATTTACATATCCATATTTTAGACCATTTAAGATGACATGAGGAATAAGTCGATTTTGTAGCTGACCTGGACCATATGTCAAAAAAACTCTTGCAATTGTAACTGGCCAATTCTCTGATCTATACAGCATCTGCAAAAAATTAATTGATGCATATTTTGAAAAAGAATATGAAGTTTTTGGTGAACCAATTTTCTTTTCTGAAATTTTTTCATTATGGGATAAATCAGTGAACTCATCAGCTGATCCAATATATATATATTTTTTTAGTCTAGTCTTATTAATAAATTGAAATTGATAAATTAAACTGAGAAAATGTTGAGATATAATTTCTTCACCAGAATCTCGAAAACTTCCGTGATTTACATAACCAGCTAAATTAAAAATAAAATCAAATTCTCTGTTATGGAAAAAATTTTTTATTTCATCTTTTTTTGAAATATTGACATTAAAATGAGAGATATTTTTATTATTTCCATTATTCTTTGAGTTTAGAGAAATGATAGTTAATTTACAATTTAGACCTAATAGTCTCTTGACTAAATATTTTCCAATAAAGCCAGTTCCTCCTATAATTAAAATATCTTTATTTTCAAACAATTTTTTTAACTTTTAATCTTAATTGGAACGGGGACTCTATTTTTTTTAATCCAAGTTTCTGTCTTTAAAATATCTGATTTACTATGCACATCAAAACAACCTGATGTTGGGAATGGAATTATTTTATTTCCCATACAATTCCATGGAGGTTGGCCATAATTTTTTTTTGCACTACAGCCTCTAATTACCCAAAATGAATGATCAAAAAAATAAGCTTTACTAAGGTCTTGTCTATTAGCAGAATAATTACCTTTTACAACTTGCTTTAAATATCCCATGTTATCAATTGTTTTAGCCCTAGCAGGATGATACTCATTCTTTTCATGGCAAGGAATAACAGCCGATGCTGTTGAATTGGAGATTAGAATTTTTATACATTTGTCAATCATATCCTCTTTAATTGTTCCCACATTTGCATGCTGAAGAACAACTATGTCAACTGTTTGCTTTAAATCTTTTTCTATATATTTTATAGCATGCCTAACTGAGTCACAGCTCTGTGAATTAGCTTTAGATAGATATTTTGGTCTTTTAATTTTTTTATATCCAATTTGATTACAAATATTCAATATTTTTTCACTGTCACTGCTACAATAATATTCATTAATGTATTTCGATCTTTTTGCAGCACCACAAGTCCATAAGACTAATGGAAAGCCATTGGTTTTAATAATATTTTTATTTTTAAAAGAACTACCACCTCTACCAATAACTAAAGAAATTATCAAACCCATGGTGGGTTATTGACAAAAAGTTGTTCTAAATATTCTTTGTCTCTTTTTGTATCCAAACATTGCCAAAAGCCTTCATGTTTATATGCCATTAACTGTCCATCTTTAGATAAATTTTCAAGTGGTTCTTTTTCAAGTATCGTTTCATCTCCACTTAAATAGTCAAATATTTTAGGTTCAAAGACCATAAAACCTCCATTTATCCATCCCTTTTCAACTTGAGGTTTTTCTTTAAAAGATGTCACTTTATCATGATTGATTGATAGTTCTCCAAAACGAGCTGAAGGTCTCACTGCAGAGATAGTAGCTATTTTTCCATGATGATTATGAAAATCTAAAAGTTTTTGAATGTTTATATTTGATAGACCATCTCCGTATGTAACCATGAACCTACTATTTGATAGATATTTCTCTAACCTTTTTATTCTACCACCGGTATTTGAGTTTAAACCTGTATCAATCAAACTTATTTTCCAATCTAAAATTGGACCATTAATAATTTCTAATTCTCCATTTGAGAGATTGATTGAAAAATTTGAGAGTTTTTTATGAATATTAGTAAAGTAATCTTTAATAAAATCAGATTTATATCCCAAAGCTAAAACAAAATCTTTAAAATCATAATTAGAGTAAAGGTTCATTATATGCCAAATCATAGGTCGATCTCCGATACTGACCATTGGCTTTGGAATGTTATCAGTATACTCTGATAGTCGTGTCCCATAACCTCCAGCTAAAATAACTGTTTTCAATTAATTACTCCAATCATATTCAACTTCTGTTAGTAGTTTTTTATTATACTCATCAGTATTATGCTCAATATCAGCAATATTTAAAATTAAACTATCATGATGAAAATTTCCTTTAAAGGCAAACCAGTAATTTGGAGGAATTGTTAATCTTCCATAATTATGAACTCCTATAGTGTATTTATTAAAACTTAAAAGATCTTCTGATATTATAAATTCTACTTCACCAATCGGTACAACTAAATTACAAGTCATTCTTTTATGAAGTTTCCAACCTTTAATTGAACCAGATTTAATAATGGAAAAGTATGCCTCACCAAAATCTCTAAAAATTAACTCTGATTTTTTTAGAACCTTCAATACATCTCCATCAAAAACTTTAATCTTATCTAATTCTTGAAAAATAACCTTATTATTTTCTTTACCTCTCATTTAATTTTCTAATTTTTTTTGATAATTTGTAATCTGAATGTCAGTGATTGTAGAGCAGTCTTCATCAACAAAATAAAAACTTTTGTACCAATCAGATGTCAAGCTTGTTAATTCATTAAAATTTAATTTAGCCTCCCAATTTAGTATTTTTAAAGATTTATCACAATTTAGGCGGAGCAGTGCTGCTTCACTTTTAGATAAAGTATCTGAGTTAATAATTTTAATTTTTGATTCCTCCCAAATAAAAGATAAATTTTTTACTAATTCCAACACAGAGAAATTTTGGTCTGTCTTTGGACCAAAATTAAATGCCTCAACTTCCCCTGAATTTTTATTATCAGATAGCCATTTAGCCAATGTTAAATATCCACCTAATGGTTCCATAACATGTTGCCATGGTCTGGTAGAATTAGGACTTCGAACTTTCAAAATATTATTTTTGTTCCATGCCTTCATTGCATCAGGAACGATCCTACCCTCTGACCAGTCTCCACCACCAATTACATTTCCAGCTCTTGCTATAGCAATTTTTAAATTTGTTGAATTTTTAAAATTTGTTTTAAAAAGAGCTCTCAATCCTATCTCAGCCATTGATTTTGAGGCACTGTAGGGATCTTTACCTCCTAAAATATCATTTTCTCTATAACCCCAAATCCATTCAAAGTTTTCGTATACTTTATCACTAGTAATACAAACAAAGATAATTGGACTAGATATGTTAGACAATGCAAAAGCAATGTTTAGAGTACCTAGAGAATTAACTTTGAATGTGTGGAGAGGATCTTCAATTGATTTGCCAACAAGTGCCTGTGCTGCGAGATGAAAGACGATATCAGGATTAATATCATTTAATGCATTATTTATTTCTTCAAAATTCGAAACATCACCTCTTAAATCAGCCTTTAAAAAACTTTTTATATTCATTGAATTAAAGGCAGATGGGAATCCTTGTTCAATGTCAGAAAAACCATAAACTTCAGCACCTAATTTATTTAACCAAAAGCATAACCAACTTCCTTTAAAACCTGTGTGACCAGATATAAATATTTTTTTATTTTTAAAAAAAGAAAAATCCATGAGAGCTATACTCTATTTAAAATTTGTAACCATTTATCATAATTTGTTTTAGTTTCAATAAGTTCATCAACATATTCTTTCTTAATGAATTGATGATTCTTATTTAGGTTCAATATTAAGTTATTCAATTCATTTACTGAAGAGAAAAAAGGGGGGGCATACCGTGTATTATAGAAAGGTGATAGATTTAAGGTACATTTTGAATGAAAAGCCAATACTCTTTGTCCAGTAAGAAATGACTCTAAAAGAAAGGTACTTATTGAGTCACCAATTACAATAGTATTACTGTTATCTATTTTGATTAAATCTTTGTCAAAGTTATTAAATTTGTTTTCATTTTCATTATAAAAATTACTATTATCAGAGGGATGAGGTCTAAAAATAATTTTATATCTTTCTTTAATAATTATTGATTTTTTAATTAAATTAAAAATTTCTCTGGTTTTTTTTTCTGAATATTCTCCCACAAATAAAATATAAGGTTTAGTTTTCTTATTTATTTCATAATTAATTTGAGAGGAGTCAATATTAAATCTAAAATTTTCAACTATTTTTAAAATATTTAAAGGAAATCGAATTGACATTTGTTTAAATGAAAATTTACTATTACATGCAAACAAAGATGGAAATGATTGATAAAAATTTTTATTTAAAGATTTTATTGAAGTAATATAAGGTTTATACATTCTCATATCCCAATATCTTAATGATGTCTGAATTGAAAATATTGATTTCTGACAATTTTTTTGTATAGCTATATCAGCTAGAGACTTTTCCCATGGTTGATTTTCACCAACATAAATAATAGTTGTTTTTGATAAATCTTTTGGCAATGATCGAACAAAAAATGAATGTAGCAAGAAAGATTTAACCAAATCTCCAGAAAAAAATGATGTTTGGTAGTCTTTTTTTATCAAAGGAAATAATGTTGATTTGAATTTTTTTGTAATAAAATAAATAAATACAATCAAAAACTTAATCATTGACGGAAATAAATCCTTAAAACCTAATTCAAATTCTATCAATCTGTGATGTATATTTTTATTATTATTTTTTTTATTTAATTCATTAATAATATTAGCAGCTTCTAAAATTGTTGAATTATTACCTGACGTTCCAAAAAAATGCCAAATTTCAATTTTATAGTTTTTAGATAAGGCCTCTGGTAAATTACCCCAGTACTGTGGCTTAATGATATTATTGTTACTCATAAAAAAATAATCAAAAAAAATATAATCAACTTTATTATTTGTCTTATAATTTGATTTATAAAAAATTTTTCGTAAAAATTTGAATGAATAAAAAATGATTGAAGCTAAACCTCTTAAGTAATTAAAATCATTTTTGTTAAAAAACTTATTTTTTTTTGTTCTTAAAAAAGAAACATCTGCTTTACTATTTAAATGTTTTAACAAATACATAAATGGTTTTTGCCAATTTGATTCAAAGCCAAATAAATATATTTTCTTTACTTCTTTTTTTTTGGACCAATATATTATTGAGATTATTTTAACTAAATTAGCAATGTCAGAGTTGAAACTTAATCCAAAATTAAACCTAGAAAATTTAATAGCTAGTTCAATATTTTTATTTATCCATTTGTTTTTAGAATAAAAAGTATTCTGCAAATGGTTTATTGTGTCACGATTATAAAGATCCCAAACAACATCACGGATTTCATCTGGATTGCTGTCAATCAATAAATTAATATCCTCAACTTTTTTTGAGTGCGTAAGATCTAAAGATGAGCTAAATAAGACCTCAAGTGAATTATTACTGAAATCATCTATAATATAATTTTCATCAAAATATATTATTAAATTATTCATTATAGATATTTAATTATAATTAAAATAAATATACTTGATACTTATTTAATTTAATTTAATTTATCTAAAATTTTTTTTGATGAGTTAGAAATTAAATAATTCTGATAAATTTGCTGATAAGTTTTTTGATAATTGAATTTTAAATCATAATCTATAACTTCCTGAAGTTTCTCTGAGATATTTAAAGCAGATGCGAACCAAATTCCATTTAAACCTTTAATATTTAGCGTATCATGATTGAAATGATTGTATTTACCAACACTGTCCCAAAGTAAAACTTTTTTTGATGCAAATAATGCTTGCTCTATTGTAGTTGATGAATAGCTAATTAAAACATCACAAGATATTAAGTAATCCTCAAAATTACCATCTGAATATATTTGTATGTTGTTACTTTTAGGTAAAATCGATAAAAGATCTTTTGAATTAAGTTGATTAGTATCTCTATGTCTAATTGCTAAATGAATATCTTCTCTATGAGAAATAACATTAATAAGAGTTTTTAAATTATTTACATATTCATCTTCAGTTTCATAAATATAAGGGCGTATATAATCTAAATATTTAGGCGTAGACGCATATAGTAATACAGTTTTATCCTTAAATTTATTGAATAATTTTTGACGATTTTTTTGAATATTTTTTATCTTGTAATTCCAAAGAATGAAAGGAAATGACTCAACATCTTTAACTTTTAAATTTTCAATCTTATGAAATCTTTTAGCAGCGGGACTTTGTATCAAAGAGTAAGTAAATGGACCCTCTAACTGTATATTACTGATATATTTCCATTCTTGTCTAGCTAATAAATTTGAGTTTAAAACAAATGACCCATGAGAAATTAGTATTGAAGGGATATCATTTTTTGAAAATGTTAAAGCAACAACAGATGCTTTATCAAGAGAGTGTTGAGATACAAATGTTTTTGGTTTTAAATACTTTATCAATAAATTAATGATTTCAAAATCTCTTTTACGATCATTGATCCAAAGGGAGATGGCCATATTAATGTTTTTTATCGGAATTAAGGGACTTAAATTTTGTGTAAAGTCATTAACATCAAATGGTAAATTACAGTGAATTTTTCTTGGATAAAAAGGTAAATAACTTCCTCCAAAAATAAATTTAATTATTCTTATAATAAAAAATTGTTTTTGATTTGATGTCAAATAAAGGTATTTGTTTTCAGAAATAATCATTTTAATACCCTTTTCTAAACCGTTATGAGGATGAGATACAAAAATATCTCCTTTATGAAAAATTGATCTTAAAATCAAGAGTAATTTAAAAATTAATAATGAAATATAATCAAAAATAATTAATATTTTCAGACTTAGTAAATAACATATATATTTATTTTTTATTTGTTTCTGCCTCCATATTTCTCTTTTAGATTTTTTAGTAAGTTCATTTTCAAAAAATATTTGATGTAAATAAAATTTCAGATGAAATATTAAAGAGGATTCTAAAGAACTGTGAATTGTATATTTTGATAAAATTTTTTTGATGTGAATGTTATCAATTACCTTTTTTGTACTCTGTAAGATCTCATCATGGAATCCTTTTTGTAAAGAGATATCAGATGAAGAAATAACATCTAAATTTTTAGATTTAGCATCACAATAATCTTTACTGGAAATGGTTATATATTTCATAAATATGAATTAGATTTCTTAAATAATTTTACCATATAAAAAATATCAAGAAAGCTGTTAGAATAATTATTTTGATAAAAATTAATATATGTTAAATGTTTTATAACACATGAATAACAGAAATTTAGCTTATAATATAAAAAAATTGATTGACGAAAATCTTCCTAAAATCTTAGAATTAAGAGGCGATAAAATAATTAAAAGTGATAATAGTTATGTAACTAAGGGTGACTTACTAATAAGTAATATTTTAAAAGAATATTTAAAATCAATTTTTGATAAATTTATTTATGTTTCAGAAGAAGATTTTGTTGAAACTGAAAATTGGAATGAATCTAAATCTTATATTTTTGTAGATCCTTTGGATGGAACGGAAAATTTTGTTTCTGGTTTAAAAGAATGGGGAATAGGAATATCCATTTATGAAAAAGGCATACATATCTTTTCATTTATATACTTACCAGAGTTAAGTGAGATACATTATACCGGTAATTCAATAAAAAAATTTGAGTCAAGAATAAATGGCTTATCTTCATCACTAAATTTAAGTGATTTAAAATTACTTAATGTTTCAACAAATGAAATAAGAATAATGGGCTGTGCTATGTATAATATTTTTAATGTTATAAGAGGCTCATTTAATATATTTGAGAATATCAAAGGAGTTAATTGTTGGGATATTTTACCAGGTATGAACTTAGCTTTAGACTCAGAATGTAAAGTTTATGTTGATGGGCTTGAATATGATAGACAAATACTATTTCCTATTAAGAAATATAAAATTAAACTAATAAGTAAATAAATTAAAAATGAAACAATCTAGTCTTGAAATCTTTTTTAAAAAGAAAAAGAAAATTTTTATTATTGGTAAAGGATTAAGCCTTAATAAAATAAAACTTGAAAATTCAGGTGCCTATGATGATGAAACTTTAATAATAAATTTAAATGACTCAGAAACAATAATTATTGGCTCTATTGCTATTGTTACCAACAAACTCACAAAAAAAAGAATTTCAAATAAAGAAATTAATCCCTCAGTATCTATTTATATATCTGATGAAAAAATTGATAATTGTAATTCACTTTTAATAAAAAATGATCAAATAAATATTGAAGAGTCTGGCTTATTGATTTCTCAAATGCAATCTGATGAGCTTTTCTTTTTCGATAAGGCTATCTTAACAGCTTTGCATCTATCAATAATTTTTTCGCGAAAATTTAATGTTCAATATGAAATTTTTTTATTAGGCGTTGATTTAGAAAATTATGGAGAAATGGCTGATAATTCAATTGATAATTCTACAACTGAAAGCTTTGAGTATTCAAATAAAATTTTGAACTCTCAATTTGAGAGTCTTAAATTAATAATCCAAAACCAAAAAAAATTTAATGTAAAAATTAAACATGTAGGTTTTTCTTCAATTAGTTGGATTGATCCTAAGAGTTTTAATTCACTTTTTTTTTCTACATCTCATAAAATTAAAAAAAGTAATTACTCTCTTTTTAAGAATGATAAAAATGAAATATCACATAATGAAAATAAAGTTAAAATTGTAGCTGAAATAACCACAAATCACTTTGGAGATAAGGAAAGACTATTTACTATGATAGAAATGGCAGCAAAGTCAGGTGCAGATTTTGTCAAATTTCAGAGAAGATCAGTTGATACATTTTATTCTAGTGAAAAGTTAAAAATTTCATATGAGTCGCCCTTTGGTAAAACTTTTAGAGATTATAGACTTGCTCTCGAGTTGTCAGATGAGCTTTTTATTGAAATAGATAAATTTTGTAAAAATCTAAATATCAGTTGGTTTTTATCAGTATTAGACATCAATTCATTTAATTCCTTAGAGAAAATTAATCCTTCAATGATAAAACTTCCTTCAACGATATCAGAACATAAAGATTTCTTAAATCATGTAGCAAAAAATTATAATGGAGATTTAGTAGTTTCGACTGGATATACCGATATCGTTTATGAAAAATATATATTGGAAAATTTTACCAACAATAAAAAAATGTATATGCTTCACTGTTTATCATCATACCCGGCACCGGAGTCTGAAGTTAATATATCAGTTATAAAACATTACAGTGAATTATCTAAAAAATATAAGAATATTATTCCAGGCTACTCAAGTCATGATATTGGATCAATATGTTCTCAGCTTGCGGTTGCAGGAGGGGCAAAAATGATAGAAAAACATGTTAAATTAGGAAATGTTTCATGGGCACATTTCGATGAAGTTGCACTTGATTTAGCTGACAATTCTTTTAAAAATTTTGTAGCAGATATAAGGAGAGCGGAAAAAATAATGGGCTCTGAGGAAAAAAAAATTCAAACATCTGAGCACCATAAATATTGGACTTAGATCTCAAAATAATATCGTAAAAGCTATCGAGGCTATTGTATTAGCTCTTCATGAACTTGTTTTAGTGCTCTTCCGACTCTCAAATATGCTTTACCATCTTGAAAAGGATCTAAATATTTATGTAATTCTTTACATTCTTTTATCTCTAAACCTTTTCCGAGAATCTGTTTTTCAATCGCCATTTCTAAGTCAACTATGTTTCTAAAAACTACCTTACCAAGAGCCTTATTAGCAAATTCATTATTAACAAACTTTGTTAAATCTGCATGAAAGCTTACAGTTCCAGCAAAACAGCATTCAGCTGCAGCGGTATTGATACCAATTCCAATAGCTAAATCACTATAATATCCAACATCATGGGGTGGTATTTGTTGGTTCAAATCTACAAATAATCTTAATCTTTCTTTATCAATAAAATTTTTAATATCTGGTATTTGTTTAGTTAGTTCAGTTAATTCTTGAAATTTTTTTGGTTTTAAATTTAAAATAATATTATCATATTTTTTTAATAATTTTAAGAACATACCATATATACTTTTTTGCATATCAGGAGAACATGCAATATCTTTTCCAATTGAATTATCAAAATAGGTTATAACAAAATTATTCATGTTTTTATTAAATTTTGTATATTCTTTTTTTTTAAACATATAATCTGTTAAATAGCCAACAATTAGAGAATTTGATTTACCAAATTTTGAAAAATTTAAATCTATAAAATGTTGGCTCCAAGCAAAAGATAGATGATAACACTTCTGACCCCATAAAGTATATATTGGATAATTGCTCCAATGAGATCCTGCATAAATACCTTTAATATTATCTAATGCCTGATATTTCATTAATTTATCGTTATCTATATCAAGCATACTCCATAAAATTTTTACCCTTAATGATCTATAAATTGCCTCAAAATAATTTAATCTAACTTTATGCTTCACCTCTAAAAAATTTAGCCAGGTATCTAAGCTATTTTCTTTAGTAAAAAAAAATAAAGACATATAATCAAAAAAAGTTGAAAAATAATATTTTAATCCAAGTTTGATTATTGATAATCTTTTAATTAGAAAAAAAAATCTGGTTGGCCGTTTGAGTAGATATTTTATAGTTGCTTTGAGATGTATACCTGTATTTGCTATTTCATCAAAAGACTTATCATCATAATCTCTTAGCGCAAAACCTATTACTGACTTGGGATCAATATTAGAGTCTCTAAGCCAAAATAAATCATTTTTACTATTATGTCTAAATTTAGCAGTTATGAGCTCAACACCAATATTATTGTTACTAATTTTGGGTTTATAAAAAATTAATAGCAACTCTCCTAAAAAACCCATTATCCAATCTGAAAAGAAAGTTATTTTTTGTCTTAATAGGCTTTGGTGAATATATTTATCAAAATGATAGTCTCTTCTGTATATCACTGAATTAATTAAAAAATTACGGTATTTATTGAAATAAATTTTTAAATTAGGGTTTTTATTTAAAATAAATTCATTTAAAGGGCTTGAGCGGAAAATGAATATACTTTCTTTCTCGCATCGAAAATATTTAGCTATGGACAACATAGATAATGGTCTATGAAAAAACAAGAATGTGGATCCTTTGATGTACTCTAAATATGATTCATAGCTAATATTATTAGCATTTGAATAAAATTTAGCTTTTTTTTTAATTTTATTAGACAAAATAAAATTATTTGAATATTCAGTAATTAATATCTGAATATGCTCGAATAATGATACTTCATTTATCCTAATCTCAGATTCGTTGATAAAATTAAATTGTAATATAGGGATTTTAATAATTTTTTTAAAAAAAAAGTTGATAAATACTATGAATGGTTTTGAACAATTAAAATATATAATTTTTTTTATATTATTTCTATGATGGTAAATTTTATATAGCGAGCTAAGATTTAATAAATCAACCCAAATTATTTTTTCTCCAGCATTTATAGACATTGATTTTATGAGATTAAATTTTTTGCAACCTCAAAATCAAACTGCTCATCTATATCAACAGATACTGACTTATCCATTTTAAAAGCAAAAATATTTTCTTTTAAAAAAAATGTTTTTTCTTCTAAGAGCTTTGAAGTTTTACAAATATAAATAGCGCCATTCAATCTGTAATACTTATCTAAATCTTGACTTCTTTTATTAATGACTTCTTCGCTAATAAAATTTTTCATAGACAGGCTATCATCTAATGTATTTGTCCATAAAGGACTATGATCAGCTTCACATACGCTTATTATTGCGTCGGCATTCTTTTCTTCAAGAAATTCTATTGCATTATCAATATGTTTTTCATTTCTCAGAGGGCTTGTTGGTTGAAGTAAAACTTGATAATCATAATTTTCTATAAAGTCTAACGCATGAATCAAAGCATCAAAAGTTCTTGAGGTATCACTTGCAAGATCAACAGGTCTTTTAACAGAAGTGGCTTTTAACTTCTTAGAAATATTTAAAATTTCATTATCTTCACTAGTTACCAAAACTTCATCTATGTACTTACTTCGCTGACTAGCCTCAATAGTCCATGCAATAAGAGGTTTGCCACAAAAATCTAAAGTATTTTTACGATGGAGGCGTTTACTTCCCCCTCTAGCTGGGATGAAACTTAAAAAAGATTTATTTTTATACATTAAAAATGTCTTTCATAATCATTATTTGCTTTTTTGTAATCATTAATTTTACCTATATCCAACCAATACTCCCCTAATGGAAAAGAAATAGTCTTAAATTTATTTTTAATCATTTTTGTAAAAAGGGACGGAATGTCATAAGTCTTTTTTGGAATTAATTTTATACATTCAGGGTTAAGTATATAGATTCCAGCATTTACATAGAATTTATGGACTGGTTTTTCTGAAATTGACTTAATATTTTCATTATTAATTTCAACCTCACCATACGACGACTGAAAATTATATTCAGAAATACACATTGTAGCATTAGCATTATGATAATTGTGAAAATCTAGCATTTTTTCGAAATCGAGATTAGTAAATAAATCTCCGTTAATAACGAAAAAAGGTTCCTTGGGTTTTGTTTCAATAAGACTAAGAGCTCCAACAGTTCCCATTTTTATTTTTTCTTCAATATATTTTATTTTTACTCCGAAACTAGACCCATCACTAAAATAATCCTTAATTACTTTTGATTTATAATTCACACAAATTACAAAGTTTTCATATCCACAATTTTTAAATCTTTCTATAATATGTTGAATAATTGGCTTATTCCCAACTTTTAGCATAGGTTTTGGAATATATTTCGTAAGTGGTCTCAAACGAATACCCTCTCCCCCTGCCATTATAAAAACTTTATTACAGCTATTTTTATTATTAATTAACTCCTCTAATATATGAATACCTATTACTTTATTATCATTGTCTACCAAAGGAATTTGGAATATTTTTTTAGAAAGAGCAATTTTCAATAATTTTTCTCTAGTATCAGTTTTTTTCGCAATTGTAGGTTTTTTGAAGACAATTGATTTAATTGGGCTGTTTAAACTAAGACCTTTAAGAAAACCTCTTCTAATATCACCATCAGTTAAAGTTCCTAATAATTTATTATCTTTATCAACAACTAAGACTATTTTCATTGCCCCTTTAGATAGAGTGTTTAAAGCTTGTTTGATTGAAGAATCTAATGAAATTTTTATCTTTTCTGCACTTTTCATATTATCTCTTTAAGTAAAATAAAACTTTCTGCAAACTTACATCCTGAAGTACCACCTCTGTATGTTGCTAAAGCTTTAATATTTTTATTACTTCTAGGAAAGGGGTGATTATGAATTTCACTTTTATAAACTTTCATAATTTGAATTTTTTTTTTTATAAATTTGTCTATATTTACGAAAGTATTAGGTACAAAACTATCTTTTTTAATACTTGGAGCAAAGTCTGTCTCACTTAAAGTTTCCATCATATAAATTTTTTTAATAAATGGGTATCTAAACGATTTAGTGCAACTATAGCTGGCCTCAAATATTTTTTTGTGATCTGTATGAACGTCTTCTTTGAATGGAAGGTAAATTATGTTTGGTTTTATTTTTTTAATTAATTTCGAAATCATTTCAATAATTTCACTTATACTAAATTGATCAACCTTAGTTGTTTCTAATGGAAGTCTGTTGACACTATTGAAATTATAAAGCTTAGATACTTTGTTTATCTCTTTTTCTCTAATGTTGTAATAACTGTGATTTTTATTAAGAGATGAACAAATAAGCCAATGTATTTCATCGCCTTTAGACTTATGTTTTAAAAGAGTGCCTCCACAACCCAGAGTTTCATCATCTGGATGTACAGCAATTGTTAATATTTTATTCATTTTAAAAACCTAAATTTTTTTTTTCATAAAGCAAATCTATAAAATATGCATCTCAAAATAAAATTAATTCTTAATATTAACCTTTAATTTTTAAATACCATTAAGTATCAAGCTTTTTAAATTAAACCAATCAACGAATTATTTATTAGAAAAAGTTGTTAATAAGTAATGTGCTTTTCTAATAAATCTTTACGATTAATATTTTTCATGATGAATTCTACTGATTTTTCAACCATACTTCCATCACCATATATATTTGAAGTTTCATTATCTATTTTGTTAAGAAATTCCTGGCTTGTAGCCTTTTCTATTGCCTCAATAATCGAATTTTTATCAGAACCAGTAAACAAAACATTATTTCCATGAAGACGTCCTTTTTGCCTTTCACCAACATTTATTGCAGGTTTTTTAAGAAAATTAGCTTCTAAAATACCTAAAGACGAATTTCCTATTATAAAATTAGAATTTCTTAGAATATTTATAAATTCAAGTCGGGGTAAATTTTTATATAAATATCCTGCATTTTCGTTTTTCTTTAAAAAGAATTCAGAATGATTTAATATTTCAAATTGACCAGGATCAGAATTTGGGGCCCCAATTAATATTTTAACTTCTTTCTCATAGAGTGCATTTAAAATATTTCTATACTCTTTAAGAGCCTCTTTTGGGGAAAGAGAGCTCATAACATGGTAAATTAATACTGCATATTTATTATTAAGAAATTTACGTGGTATTTGAGTAATACTCTCTAAAGAAATTTTTGGAGTTAAGGCAATACTATCTAATCCTGGATTTCCAACAAATTTAATACGATCTTCTGGCTCACCCATTTTTATTAGGCGAGATTTATGTTCGTTTGCAATAACAAGATGAAGTGAAGAAAGCTTTGAGATAGCATGTCTCACTGGCTCATCTACATCGCCCCCATTTGGATAACAATTATCGCCTCCTGCAATATGTAAAGTTGGTATATTATTATAAGCACATGCTATTGCAGCTGCCATTGGCTCTTCTCGATCTCCTAAATAAATTACCAAACTAGGATTGATTAATGAAATTGACTTATTTATGTCAAGAACTGTTCGTCCAAACGCTTTTACTCTTTGATTTGTATCATCATAAAAAACTGATTTAAAACTTGTATCAATATTAATTACTTTAAATTTATCTTTAACAACGATTTTATAACTTAAGTTATGATTTACAGAAAAATGAGGCTCACATAAATGAAAATATATATCGAAGTTTTTTTTTGTTTTAAGGGACGATGCTAGTGGTTTTAATAGATCATAGTCCGATCTGATGCCTGAAATAAATAAAATTTTATTTTTCATTTTTATAATTCTCTAAGACTAGTATTTCTTAAAACGTGATTGATTGCATCTGCACCCTTATAAATTAAAAGGTCGATAAAAGCACCTGAACGAATTTTACCAAATTGATATTTCTGGAGATCATCGTCATAGTCTAAAGTTTTTAAAAGAATTTTTTCTTTGCGAAAACGTTCAATATCCATATATCGCATAGAGCCCTCCCCAGTACCAGTAATGTAAGTACTTGCATTAAAATTTTGTAAAATATTTATTATACGATCAAGTCCTTTATAACTATTTTTAAAAGTAGATGCTCGAACTATTTTTGTTTTAAGTTTAAGATTTTTTTTTATCAATTCGAGATGAGAGATACAGTAATTTGTAAAATCAGATCCAATGTTATTGATTTCATATAATTGGATTAATTCATCAATAAAATATGGATTATTTGATTTACTATATGCCATCTTAATAGTTTTAGC
>MDTD01122735.1_pt1 | contig 26037 bp, 25 predicted proteins | sample 811221 | NCBI WGS metagenome assembly MDTD01 (sample SAMN05326646, study PRJNA326480) | marine metagenome | isolation source: seawater | place: Pacific Ocean: South West | collected 2011 | reverse complement strand
GATCCTCCGCCCGCCGCAGCCACTCCATCGGAAGGCTCGCCGAAGTTCAGTCAACTAGACGGGCGCTGGTCTTCCGCGACGGCGACGACGTGGTGCTGCTCTCCCGCAGCGGCAAGGATCTGGGCCGCTACTTCCCGGAGGTCATCGACGCGGTACGCGACGAGCTCGCGCCCCGTTGCGTTCTGGACGGCGAGATCGTCGTGCCCAGGGAAATCGCCGGCAGGACAAGGTTGGACTGGGAGTCGCTGAGCCAGCGCATCCACCCCGCCGAGTCGCGGATCTCGATGTTGGCCGAGCAGACGCCTGCGCATTTCATCGGTTTCGACGCGCTGGCCCTGGACGACGCGTCGCTGATGCGGGAGCCGTTTCGGGACCGTCGGGAAGCGTTGCGGGAGTCCGTCGCGGAGAAACAGTGGTGCCACCTCACCCGCACCACCGAGGATCCCGAGCTCGCCACCCGGTGGCTCGCGGAGTTCGAAGGCGCCGGGCTCGACGGCGTCATCGCCAAACGGCTCGACGGCACGTATTTACCCGGTAAACGGGAGATGGTGAAGATCAAGCACCACCGCGACGCCGACTGTGTGGCCATCGGCTACCGCGTCCACAAGAGCGGCGAAGGGGTGGGCTCGATCCTGCTCGGCCTGTACCGCGAGGACGGTGAACTGCAGATGGTCGGCGGTGCCGCCTCGTTCACCGCCAAAGCCCGGCTGGCGCTGCTGGCCGACCTCGAGCCGCTGCGCATCGGCGACGACCTGCGCGACGGCGAACCCAGCAGGTGGAACTCGGCGGCGGACAAACGCTGGGTCCCGGTGCGTCCGGAGCGGGTCTGCGAGGTGGCCTACGACCAGATGGAGGGCAACAGCCAACATGGCCTGCGGTTCCGGCACGCGGTGAAGTTCCTGCGCTGGCGGCCCGACCGGGATCCGTCCAGCTGCACCTTCGACCAGCTCGACGTGCCGCTGAACTACGACCTCTACGACGTGCTGGAGAAATGATGGCAAGCGCTGCAACCGAATTGGATGTCGACGGGGTCGCGGTCCGGTTCACCAACCCCGACAAGCCCTACTTTCCGAAACTCGGCAAAGACGGGACGAAGGGCAAGCTCGTCGACTACTACCTCGCCGTGGCCGAACCGATGGTCGCCCTGCTGCGGGACCGGCCGGTGCATCTGCAGCGGTTCCCCGACGGGATCGAGGGCGAGGAGATCTACCAGAAACGGGTGCCGCAGAAGCATCCCGACTACCTCGAGACGTGCACGGTGACGTTCCCGTCCGGCCGCACCGCCGATGCGCTGAAGATCACCCACCCGTCGGCGATCATCTGGGCGGCGCAGATGGGCACCGTCACGCTGCACCCCTGGCAGGTGCGGTGTCCGGACACCGAGCATCCCGACGAGCTGCGCATCGACCTCGACCCGCAACCCGGCACGGGATTCGCCGAGGCCGCCGAGGTCGCCACCGGGGTGCTCAAGCCGTTGCTCGACGAGCTCGGCCTGGTCGGCTACCCGAAGACGTCCGGCGGACGGGGAGTGCACGTGTTCGTGCGGATCGCCACGGACTGGGACTTCATCGCGGTGCGCCGCGCCGGCATCGCGCTGGCCCGTGAGATCGAGCGGCGCGCACCGGATGCGGTGACGACGTCATGGTGGAAGGAGGAACGGGGCAAGCGGATCTTCGTCGACTACAACCAGAACGCACGGGATCGCACCTTCGCGTCGGCGTACTCAGCGCGCAAGACACCGATCGCGACCGTGTCGACGCCGCTGAGCTGGGCGGACCTCGGCGATGCCGAACCCGACGACTACACCATCCTCACCGTGCCCGACCTCGTCGCCTCCCGGGCCGACCCGTGGGCCGGCATCGACGACGACGTCCAATCGATCGCACCGCTGTTGGACATGGTGGCCGCCGACGAGGAACGCGGGCTCGGTGACCTGCCCTATCCGCCGAGCTACCCGAAGATGCCGGGCGAGCCGCCGCGGGTGCAGCCGAGCAAGAAGGTGGCCGAACACTGGGACGAACACGGCAACCGGGTGAACGACTAGCGCAAGCCCGCCCGATACCCTGCTGTGCATGCGGTGGACCGTCGTTCGTAAGCTGCTCGCCGCGCTGGCCATCTTCGGGATGCTGGCCTCCGGTATCGGCCTGGCCTCGTACGTGATCTTCAACAGTCCCGATCAGCAGGCCAGCGCGCCGGTGCGCACACCGCCGAAGCCGCCGCCCCCGTCGCTGCCGACCACCGACGAGTTCCTGATCGGGGTGGTGGTCACCGCGCAGAACTGCGACCCGCCCGAGGCGTGCGTGTACACCTACACCATCGATCCGCAGTACGTGGGGCTGCATCCGTTCCCGGACACCCCGTTCACCGTCGAGTACGAGGTCGCCGGGGGACACCAGCCGCAGCCCGGCAGCTTCACCGTCGAGGGGGAGAAGGCCCAGATCCTCAAGGACGTCAAGGTGGAAGGGCCGCCGGGTGCGCAACTGCAGGCCAGGGTCCTGCGCGTCTTCGAAGGTCGGCCGGAGGGAGTGCCGCCGCCATGACGACACCGCCAGAACGCAGTCGCTGGATCCGCAACTTCCGGCCCGCCCCGGAGGCCGGCATGCGGCTGGTCTGTTTTCCCCACGCGGGCGGGTCGGCCAGCTACTACTTCCCGATGGCCACCGCGCTGTCGCCCGAGATCGACGTCTATGCGGTGCAGTACCCCGGCCGCCAGGACCGCCACAGTGAGCCGTTCGTCGAGTCGATCGCCGAGCTCGCCGATCAGGTGGTGGCCGAGCTGGAACCGGTCCTGGACGCGCCGGTGGCGCTGTTCGGGCACAGCATGGGCGCGGTGCTGGCCTTCGAGGTCGCTCACCGGCTCGAGGCTCGCGGTGGTCGACGGCCGGCCGTCGTGTTCGCGTCCGGGTCGCGCGCGCCGAGTCGTTACGGCGACGAGCAGGACCACAAGAACGACACCGATCTGATCCAGGTGATGCGCGACCTGGGCGGCACCGACCCCCGGGTGCTGAACAACCCCGACATGCTGGCCACGTTCCTGCCGGCCTTCCGCAACGACTACCGGGCACTGCAGGCCTACCGACAGGCACCCACCGTCGCGATCGGCGCGCCGATCGTCGTGCTGACGGCCACCGACGATCCGAAGACCAGCCTCGCCGACGCCCGCGCCTGGCATGAGCACACGGCGGGCGGCGGCGACGTGCACACCTTCACCGGCGGCCACTTCTTCCTCGAGAAGCAGCCGCAACGCGTCATCGAGGTCGTCACCCAGGCGCTCCGCGCGAACGGCTGACGGTCCTAGCGGGGCACCACTCCGCGCGGCTGGGGCAGCGGCAGGTCGTTGTAGGTGGCGATGCCCGGGGCCGCGGCGACGACGGCCGGGATCGCGTGGATGGGCGGCATCGCCGTCATGATGTGGCCGAGCACGAAGAAGTCCTCGAGCGTCGTGGCGTTCTCGATCATGTCCGGCGGGGGCAGGAAACCGACCTGCATGTTCACGGTGGGCCGCCCGTCGATGGTGATCTTCCAGCCGTCGCCGTCCAGTTGCCAGTCCGGTTCCAGCGTCTGGCCCTTCTTCCAGCGCACGTTGATGTCGATGACGGTGCGCCCGTCGATGCGGCCCTGCCAGCTGGCGAACACGCCCGCGACGTGCCCGGCCTTGATGGTCCACGATGCCATCGGGAGATCCTCGGTGGTCTGGGCGTATTCGGAGACACAGGTGATCTCGTCGAGCTCGATGCCCAGCGCGTCGGCGACCAGCTGCACCGCCTCGGCGAACACGGCGGTGCCCTGGGCGGCCATCGGCTCGAGGGCCGGATCGTCGATGGCCATGTCGAAGCCGACGGGCCGCTCGGTGTCGGGGGAGTCGTAGAGGGTGGTGTCGGCGGATTCGGCGATGGTCACCTTGTCGATGCGATCGCACGCGGTACCGGCCACGATGGCCAGCAGTTCGGCGAATCCGGGGCTCACCCCGGAGCCGAACAGCGTGGATCCGCCGCGCTGGCACGCCTCGGCGAGTCTGTCCCGGCCGTCACCGAGGTTGCCGCCGGTGATGAACGACGCCGAGGCCACCACGTTCACGCCGGCCTCCAGGATGCGGACGAGCTCGTCGACGTCGATCCACATCGGGTTGTAGACCACCGCGTCGGGCTTGAGGGCCAGCAGTGCGTCCACGTCGGCGGTGGCGGAGACGCCGAGCGGACCGATACCCGCCAGCTCCCCGACGTCGCGGCCGACCTTGTCCTCTGACCAGGCATAACAGCCGATCAGTTCCAGCATCGGGTTGCGGGCTATCGCCGCGACCGAGCTCTTGCCGACATTTCCCGTCGTCCATTGGACAACCCGATAGGGAGCAGTGTTGGGCACTCGCTCAGCATAGGGTCAACCGGACGGCGGCCCAGGCCGTTTCCGGTGATTCAGGGCGTCAGTACGGCCTTGCCGTCCCGCGGCACCCCGGTGCTGTCGACCCACGTCAGGTCGAGTACGTCGCCGGGGTAGTGCCGGTCGAGCACGCGGGTCAACGTGTTGGTCGAGTCGAGCGTGACTCCGTCGAGGGCCAGCAACACATCGCCGGCGCGCAGGCCCGCCAGGTCGGCCGGGCCGCCGACCATGACCTCCTGGATCAACACGCCCGGTTGGTCGCGCGGTGTGGTGCGCACTCCGACTCCGAGCAGTACCGGCGGGCCGATGTGCACCTCGTCGGAGGCCATACCCGCCTGGATCTGTCCGGCGATGCCGATCGCGTCGTTGATCGGGATCGCGAACCCCTTGCCGCCCGGACCCATCCGGAAGTTCACCGACGCCGCCGTCGTGATGCCGACGACCTGCCCGGCGCCGTTGACGACCGGTCCGCCGGAGTCACCCGCACGCACCGGCGCGGCGAACTCGATGAGGCCGGTCAACTCGTCGGAGGTGCCGGTCAGGGTGTCCTCGGCCTGCACGGTCCGGCCGAACCCGGTCACGGTGCCGACCTCACGGGTCAGCGGCGCCTCGCTGCCCATGGCGTTGCCCAGCGCGACGACCGGCTCGCCGGGGACCAGAATGTTCGCGTCACCGATGACCGCCGGAGTCAGTCCACCGGCACCGATCAGCTGGATGACGGCGATGTCGCGGTCGCGGTTGTAACCCACCATCCGAGCCGGGTAGGTGCGCCCGCCGACGGTGCCGGTGACGCGGTCGGCCCCCTGGACGACGTGGAAGTTGGTCAACACCTGACCGTTGGGTTCCAGCACTATGCCGGTGCCCGCGCCGATGACGCCCTGGTACTCCACGGCGGTGTCGAGGCGCACCACGGACGGCTCAGCCGCGGCGGCCGCAGCGATCGGGTCGCCGGGCGCGGACGCGGCCGGGGCGACCGGTGCGACCAGTGTGAGGACCGCGGCCAACAGGATCGGCAGCAGTCGAACGCGGGGAAACAGGCCCATACCCATCAATAGTGGCTGCGTATGCCGCCGCTGTCGATGTGGCCTGCTTTGCTCAGTCCTCGACCGCGACATTGCCGCGGGCCTTCTTGCGTCGGCCCAGCAGTGTTCCTTTGCCGGTGGGACGCCGATTCTGCAAGGTGGCGTCGCTGTCGGTGGTGGCGGGCTCCGGGGCGGTTTCGGACTCGGCCGTCACAACTGGTTCATCAGTCGCGTCGGCGTCGGCGTCCTCGGCAGCCTCAGTGGCCTCAGATTCCTCGCTGTCCTCGGTTTTGTCCTTCGAGCCGCGACGCGACGTGCGCTGCTTGACCTTCACCGGTTTGGGCGGCGGCGGGGGCAGCTCGGCCACGTAGGCCAGGTAGAAACCGAAGATCCCGAGCACGGCGACACCGGCCGCGGCGCCGTAGATACCGAACAGCCATTGCCCGGCCGTGTTCAGAGACAGCCAGATCTCGCTGACGGCCGCGCCGATGATCAGTGCGCCGGCCAGTACATGAAGGACGATCGAGAGGGTGCGCAGCTTCAGCGCCAGCGCAGGGGTGCCGAACTCGGGCTTGCGGGTGCGCAGCAGCGTGAACACCACCGGCAGCGCGGCCAGACCGATCAGGGCGCCGGTGACGATGCGCATCGCCGTGCCCAGCGTGGGCGACGTCTGACCCATCAGTTCCGGAGTTCGGGGCAGCACGAAGAAGAAGTAGAGGACACCGGCGGCGAGGGAGAACGACGCGTGCCAGATCACCGCAACGGTGCGGCCCATAAGCCTCCTCGATCGTGGTGCCCGGGGTGCGGCCGGGTGGGCCGCACCCCGGGCTGAGTGCGGAGGATGCGGGATTTGAACCCGCGAGGGCTGTTAACCCAACCCGCGTTCCAGGCGAGCGCCATAGGCCACTAGGCGAATCCTCCGCCGGCCATGGTAACCGACAGCCCCGGCCGGCTACCAAAACCGCGTCGCGTCCTCCTCGCCGCAGCCCGCCCGGACGCGGGTTATAGACTCGGGTCGGACCCCGCGCGGCGTCCATCCTGTGAACTCCCCCAGGGCCGGAAGGCAGCAAGGGTCAACGGGCTCTGGCGGGTGCGCGGGGTCCCCTGACGTTTCGAGTCCATACGGCGAAAGGCCAGCGGTGTCGTTTGAGTCTCTGGGCCGCGACGAACTGCTCGCCCAGCATGAACTGCAGCAGCGCAACTACGCCGAACTGCAGGCCAAGCGCCTGACCCTGGACCTGACCCGCGGCAAACCGTCCCCGGCGCAGCTGGATCTGTCCAACGCGCTGTTGAGCCTGCCCGGTGACGGCCCCGACTCCTACCGCGACGGTGACGGCACCGACACCCGCAACTACGGCGGGCTCCACGGCCTGCCCGAGCTGCGGGCCATCTTCGGAGAGTTGCTCGGCATTCCGGTGCCCAACCTGATCGCCGGCAACAACGCCAGCCTCGAGCTGATGCACGACGTCGTGGTGTTCTCGCTGCTGTATGGCGGCGTGGACTCGCCGCGCCCCTGGATCGACGAGCTGCGCGACGGTCCCGGCGTGAAGTTCCTGTGCCCTGCGCCGGGCTACGACCGCCACTTCGCGATCACCGAGAGCCTGGGTATCGAGATGATCCCGGTCCCGTTGCGCGACGACGGCCCGGACGTCGACCTGGTCGAGGAGCTCGTCGCGGCGGATCCGGCCATCAAAGGGATGTGGTGCGTGCCGGTGTACGCGAATCCGACGGGTACCACGTACTCGTGGGAGACGGTGCGCCGACTGGTCCAGATGGACACTGCGGCAAGTGATTTCCGTTTGATGTGGGACAACGCCTACGCGGTGCACACGCTCACCCACGAGTTCGTCAAGCAGGTCGACGTGCTCGGGCTGGCGGCGGCGGCGAACCACGCCAACCGGCCGTTGGTGTTCGCCTCCACGTCCAAGATCACCTTCGCCGGGGCCGGAGTCAGCTTCCTGGGCGGCTCGCTCGGCAACATCGCGTGGTACCTGCAGCACGCCGCCAAGCAGACCATCGGACCCGACAAGGTCAACCAGCTGCGGCATCTGCGCTTCTTCGGCGACGCCGACGGGGTACGGCTACACATGCGGCGCCACCAGGAATTGCTGGCCCCCAAGTTCGCGCTGGTCCTGGAGATCCTCGAGGACCGGCTCGGCGACGCCAAGATCGCGTCGTGGACCGAGCCCAAGGGCGGCTACTTCGTCAGCCTCGACGTGTTGCCCGGGACGGCCAAGCGCACGGTGGCGCTGGCCAAGGACGCGGGAATCGCGGTCACCGAGGCCGGTGCATCGTTCCCGTACCGAAAAGACCCGGACGACAAGAACATCCGCATCGCGCCCACGTTCCCGAGCACCTCGGATCTGCGCGCCGCCATCGACGGGCTCGCGACGTGCGCGTTGCTGTCGGCGACGGAGTCACTGCTGGCCGACACGTAGTCGGTCGGGGTCGGTAGCCTTTTCGGCGTGGCTCTCTACCGCAAGTACCGTCCGGCGACTTTCGCAGAAGTCATCGGCCAGGAACACGTCACCGAGCCGCTGTCGACCGCGCTCGACTCCGGCCGCATCAACCACGCCTACCTGTTCTCCGGTCCGCGCGGCTGCGGCAAGACCTCCTCGGCGCGGATCCTGGCCCGGTCGCTGAACTGCGTGCAGGGTCCGACGGCCAGTCCGTGCGGTGTGTGCGACTCGTGCGTCGCGCTGGCACCGAACGGCCCCGGCAACGTCGACGTCGTCGAGCTCGACGCCGCCAGCCACGGCGGTGTCGACGACACCCGCGAACTGCGTGACCGCGCGTTCTACGCGCCGGCCCAGTCGCGCTACCGCATCTTCATCGTCGACGAGGCCCACATGGTCACCACGGCGGGGTTCAACGCCCTGCTCAAGATCGTCGAGGAGCCGCCCGAGCACCTGATCTTCGTGTTCGCCACGACCGAACCGGAGAAGGTGCTGCCGACCATCCGGTCGCGCACCCATCACTACCCGTTCCGCCTGCTGGCCCCACGCACCATGCGCACGCTGATCGAGAAGATCGTCGCCTCCGAGCAGGTCGAGGTCGACGACGCGGTGTACCCGCTGGTCATCCGCGCCGGCGGAGGATCGCCCCGCGACACGTTGAGCGTGCTGGACCAGCTGCTCGCCGGTGCCGAGAGCAACCGCATCGGCTATCAGCGAGCGCTGGCTCTGCTCGGCGCCACCGACATCGCACTGATCGACGACGCGATCGACGCGCTGGCCGCCGGCGACGGTGCGGCGCTGTTCAGCGCCGTCGAAGGTGTCGTCGACGCCGGCCACGATCCACGCCGCTTCGCCACCGACCTGCTGGAGAGATTCCGGGACCTCATCGTCATGCAGTTGGTCCCCGACGCGGTCACCCGCGGGGTGGTCGACGGTCCCGAGGACGTGCTGGAGCGGATGCGGGAACAGGCCTCGAAGCTCGGCACAGCCACGCTGACCCGCTACGCCGAGGTGATGCACGCCGGGCTCGGTGAGATGCGGGGCGCCACCGCGCCGCGTCTGCTGCTGGAGGTGGCGTGTGCCCGGCTGCTGCTGCCCTCGGCCAGCGACACCGAGGCGGCGGTGCTGCAGCGGGTCGAGCGCATCGAGAAGCGACTCGAGATGTCCATCCCTGCCGGCGAAGAGGCGTCGGCCGTCGTCGCACCACCGAAACAGTTCGTCCGCAAGACCGTCCGCGACGCCCAGGAGCCGGCGGAGCCGGCGGCACCGGCTGCTCCGGCCCCGGCCCCGGCACCCGCAGCGCCGGCGCCTCAGCCACCCGCGCCCCCGCCTCCCGCACCCGCCCCGGTGCCCGAGCCTCGACCGGTGCAGCCCGAACCCGCCGCGCCGGCCGCTGCCGCGCAACCCAACGCCGCTGCGGTGCGCAGCATGTGGACCACGGTGCGGGAGAAGGTGCGCGAGCGCAGCCGGACCACCGAGGTCATGCTGGCGGGCGCGATCGTCCGCGCGGTCGAGGACAACACGCTGATCCTCAGCCACGAGTCGGCCCCGCTGGCCAAACGGTTGTGCGAACAGCGCAATGCCGACGTCATCGCCGAAGCGCTGCGCGACGCGCTCGGCGTGAGTTGGCGGGTCGTCTGCGAGGCGGGCGCAGCTCCGGCAGCCGCCCCCGCCGCCGCCGCACCCGAACCGGCCGCGCCTCAGTCGAGCACACCCCGGCGGCGTCCGGCCGAACGCCCGGCCGAACCCCCTCCCGCACCCCCGCCGGAGGACGACGAAGAAAGCATGCTGGCCGAAGCAGGCAACACCGACCCGCATGTCCCGCGCCGCGACCCCGAGGAAGCCGCGCTCGAACTGCTACAAAGCGAACTGGGCGCCCGGCGCATCGACGGCGCCTGAACCACTGGGCCTCACGCGCCTGGGGTGGTGCCCTTCTTCTCCCGCAGCACCAGCATCGGCAGCACCAGCGTGGCAACCGCGGTGACCAGCCACACCACCACCGTGGCTCCGACCCACGAACCGATGCCGCTGATGCTCAGGCCATTCGACAGCAGCGATGCCAGCAGCAACGCGACGAACGTCGATACCAGGCCGATACCGCCGAGGAACGCCGAGGCGTACTTGGTGGCCATCTTCAGGAAGAACGGCGACAGCAGCGCCTGCGCGACCGTGAAGATCACGACGGCGGCGACGAACCCCCACGCCGACAACCGCACTCCCGGTACCACCAGGGAGGCCACCAACAGCCCGATCGCCGACGAACCCAGGAACACTGCGACACGCAGCAGGAAGCGGATCACGGGCTCAGCCTAGAACGTCAGGCCGTCCACCAGGGTCGCAACGGAAGACCACCGTCGTGTCCGTGCGCATCGAGCTTCACCGCCAGGACCTGGTGCAGCTGAATCGCGTTCTGCTCGAATCCCACCCGCGAGCCTGCCATGTAGAGGCCCCACACCTTCGCCGTGGCGATCCCGACCTCGGCGACCGCGTGGTCCCAGTTCGCCACCAGGTTGGCGCACCAGTCACGCAGCGTCATCGCGTAGTGGTGACGCAGGTTCTCCTCGTGCACCACCTCCATCCCGACGTCCTGCATCTCGGTGATGATGCGTCCCGATCCGGTGAGCTCCCCGTCGGGGAACACGTAGCGGTCGATGAAGCTGCCGGCGGCGGGGCCGTGCCGGTTGTCGTGGCGCGTGATGCAGTGGTTGAGCAGCAATCCGCCGGTGCGCAGCTTGGACTGCAGGAACCGGAAGTAGCTCGGGTAGTTGGCCACTCCGATGTGCTCGGTCAGCCCGATCGAGGACACCGCGTCGAACTGCGACTCGTGCACGTCGCGGTAGTCGCTGTGGCGTACCTCGGCCAGGTCGCCCAGACCTTCTTCGGCGATGGCCTTCTGGGCCCACTCCGCCTGCTGGGCCGACAGCGTCACCCCGATGGCCTTGACGCCGTGGCGCGCCGCATACCGCACCATGCCGCCCCAGCCGCAGCCGACATCGAGGAGGCGGTCGCCAGGCTTGAGCCGCAGCTTCTCGAACACCAGCCGGTACTTGTTGTCCTGCGCTTCCTCCAGCGATGCGTCCGGACGCGGGTAGCAGGCGCACGTGTAGGTCATCGACGGGCCCAACACCATCTCGTAGAACCTGTTGGACACGTCGTAATGGTGGTGGATGGCGTCGGCATCGCGGGTCTTGCTGTGCCGCAGTCCTTCTGCGATGCGACGCCAGCGGGGCAGCGCCTCCTGCGGCGGCGGGGAGATGGGCCTCAGATGCTCGATGCCGATCGAACGGATGATCTGCGCCAGCACGCGGGCCGGCGGCCGCTTGAAGGCCAGTTTCTCCACCAGTGCGGTGAGAAGTTCGTAGGGGTCACCGGGATGCACACCGTGCAACTCCAGATCACCCGAGATGTAGGCGCGGGCCAAACCCAGGTCACCCGGGGCAGTCGCCAGGTAGGTGGTGCCGCGCGGCGTGCGTAGATCCAGCCCGACGGACGCGTCCTCGGGACCGGCGCTGCTCCCGTCATACGCGGTGAACCTCAGCGGCAGCCGACCCGCGGCGAAGATCTCGAGGATCTCGGCCAGGGTGAGCTTTCGGTCGTCGTCGTGGCCTTGCGTGGTGTGTTCCCGAAAAGTGGTCATTGTCTTCGCACCGCCTTCGCGTACAGATCGAGAAACCGGGAATCCGGGTCGTAAGCCTTCTTCACCGTCGTGTAGGTCTCACCGCCGTAGAGTGCGGCGAACTCGTCGGCGGCATAGAACGCGTCAGAGTACAGCGACTTGTGGCCGTCGAGGTCGCTGACCTTGCGTTCGATCATCTTGTTGGTGTACCCCGGCTCGGGCCCGACAGGCACCGAGGACCAGAATCCGACGTTCACATAGGTGTGGTAGGGCCGGATCGGGTACAGCGGCCAGCTGCGATCGTCACGAAGCCGCAACGGGCACAGCCAGATCGGTTCGATCGGCACGGTCTCGAGGAACCAGGTCAGGAACTCCACGGTGCGCTCGATCGGCACCTCGACATCCTGGACCACCCGTTCGCGGGGCGGCCTGCCGTTTCGTTTCTCGATCCGATCGGCGATGTCGAAGCGCTGGTCGTAGCCGATGAGCTTCCAGTAGAAGCTGCTCCGCCGAAACCGGCGCGGCCACCAGCGGCGGATTCGCGGGTTCTGCGCACCGAACGCCCGGGAGCACCAGAACCAGTCGGTGTCCCAGCGCCACAGATAGTCGTGAATGGTGAGCCGGTCATGCTTCTCGCCCGCCGCGTGCTGAATGGACCGGTAGTAGATGTCGGCGCCGGTGTAGTCACTGACGGGGCCGGGTGTCGCGGTCTGCACGCCCAGGCACAGATAGCTTTCGCCGGCGCTGAACACCACTGCGTCGAGGTAATCCACGCGATCGCCGTCCGGCCCGCCGGTGTCGACGATCCGCTCCATCGTCTCGATGAGCGCATCCAGCGAGTCGAACCGCAGATGGCGCAGCGCCACGAACGGTTTCACCGGTTCCAGCTCGATCTTCAGGCGCACCGAATACCCCAGCGTGCCATAGGAATTGGGGAACGAGCGGAACAGGTCGGGGTTCTCGTCGGCGGATGCCCGCACCACCTCGCCGGTCCCGGTGAGGATGTCCATCTCGAGCACCGACTCGTGCGGCAGGCCGTTGCGGAACGATGCCGACTCGATGCCCAGACCCGTGACGGCGCCACCCAGCGTGATGGTCTTGAGCTGCGGCACCACCAGTGGTGACAAGCCGTACGGCAGCGTGGCGGCGACGAGATCCTCGTAGGTGCACATGCCCTCGACGTCGGCCGTGCGCTGCTCGGGATCCACGGAGATGACGCCGGTCAACCCGGAGGTGTCCAGGCCCGGCGCGGAGGTCTTGGCGCGGACGCGGAACAGGTTGGAAGTCGGTTTGGCAAGCCGCACCGTCGCGTCGGCGGGGATGGCGCGATAGCTCTCGAGGAGGCGCTGCACGCCGAGCGCGTGAGCAGCCCGTGCGTCGGTCGGGGCAACAGACACACATATACGCTAGTCCGCGGTGGCAACCGATGCGACCGCACCGGGCTTTGACAAGGAGTTCTCACTGATGGCACAGGTCAGCGCGACCAGCACGGACTTGATCGACGCCGACCCGGCGACGGTGCTCGGCGCTGTCGCCGACTACGAGGCGATGCGTCCCAAGATCCTGTCCTCGCACTACAGCGGCTACCGGGTACTCGAGGGCGGCCAGGGGGCGGGCACCGTCGCGGAGTGGACGCTGCAGGCCACCAAGTCGCGCTCCCGACAGGTGAAGGCCACCGTCGACGTCGCCGGCCGCACCGTGATCGAAAAGGACGCCAATTCGTCGATGGTGACCAACTGGACCGTCGCCCCGGCCGGGCCCGGCTCGTCGGTCACCGTGAAGACGTCCTGGACCGGAGCGGGCGGCATCGGCGGCTTCTTCGAGAAGATCTTCGCGCCGATCGGGCTGCGCCGGATCCAGGCCGAGGTGCTCGGCAACCTCAAACGCGAGGTCGAGGGCACGGTGGGCCTGGAAGGCACCGGCGTCGAGGACGACTGACCAGGGTCTGCCTCAGCCCCGCTGCGCGGCCAGGAACGCGGCGATGCCGCGCACGACCGCCTCGGCGTACTTCTGCCGTCCCTCGGGTGTCTTCATCAGCGCCGAGTCGGCCGGGTTCTTCATGTTGCCGAGCTCGACGAGGATCGACGGGTACTGGGCCAGGTTGAGCCCGGCGATGTCGGAACGCGGGTTCAGTCCCGACGAGCCGATGTAGGTGGCCGGGGGGATGCCCGAGCCGGCCAAGGTGTCGCGCATCGTGCGCGCGAACTGCACTGCCGGCCCGGCCTGGGCCTGGTTCAGTGGCGGCGACGAGTACAGCACGTGGAAACCGCGCCCGGTCGGCGGCCCACCGTCGGCGTGGATCGACACGATGGCGTTGGGCTGGATGGAGTTGGCCAGGGCCGCCCGTTCGTCGACGCACGGTCCCGGACCGGTGTCGTCACCGCGGGACATGGCGGTGCGCACACCCAGTGCGGTCAATGCCTGGCGGATCCGCAGCGTGGTGTCCCAGGTGAACGTGTGCTCGGGATAGCCGTCGTCGGTGGCGCTGCCGCTGGCCTGGCAGTCCTTCGTGCCGCCGCGTCCGGTGGGCACCTGTCTGCTGAGCGTCGCCGCGTCGTTGGTGCCCTGGTGGCCCGGATCGAGGAAGACGATCATGCCGGCGATGCTGGTGGGTGCGGCTTGCGCGGGGCTGGCCAGCGTCGACGCGGCAACTAGTACTGCGGCCGCCAGAGCCGAGGCCATCCGCGCACCGACACGCAGAGTTGCTGGTACGTGCACCGCGCCACGGTAGCCCGCATGGAGACTAGGCTGAAAGGCCGAAGCGTCGCTTCTGGGCGAGCGCAACCAAGTCGAGACAGTTATGCAATCAAACGTGCAACTGTGCAACCGGACCAAGAGGATGAAGCATGCAACCTGAGGGCCAGGGCCAACCCGATATGTCCGCACTCCTCGCGCAGGCGCAGCAGGTGCAGCAGCAGCTGATGGAAGCGCAGGAGGCACTCGCCACCGCCGAGGTCCACGGCCAGGCCGGTGGCGGTCTGGTCCAGGTCACCATGCGCGGCAGCGGTGAGGTGGTGGCCGTGTCCATCGATCCCAAGGTCGTCGACCCCTCCGACATCGACACGCTGCAGGACCTGATCGTCGGGGCGATCGGCGACGCCGCGAAGCAGGTCACGATCCTCGCCCACGACCGGCTCGGACCGTTGGCCGGCGGGATGGGCGGGCTCGGCCTGCCGGGTATGTGACGTCACCGTAGATGTTCGAAGGACCCGTCCAGGATCTGATCGACGAGCTGGGCAAACTGCCCGGTATCGGGCCCAAGAGCGCCCAGCGGATCGCGTTTCATCTGCTGTCGGTCGAACCGCCCGACATCGACCGGCTCACCGCGGTGCTCGGCAAGATCCGCGACGGGGTGACGTTCTGCGCGGTGTGCGGCAACGTCAGCGACGAGGAACGGTGTCGGATCTGCAGCGATCCGCGCCGTGATGCCTCGCTGGTGTGCGTCGTCGAGGAGCCCAAGGACGTGCAGGCGGTGGAACGTACCCGGGAGTTCCGTGGGCGCTACCACGTGCTCGGCGGGGCGCTGGACCCGTTGTCCGGCGTCGGACCTGATCAGTTGCGGATTCGCGAGCTGCTCAACCGCCTCGGTGAGCGTGTCGACGGTGTCGACGTCGCCGAGGTGATCATCGCGACCGACCCGAACACCGAGGGGGAGGCCACCGCGACCTACCTGGTGCGGATGTTGCGCGACATTCCCGGGCTGGCCGTCACGCGCATCGCGTCGGGCCTGCCGATGGGCGGGGATCTGGAGTTCGCCGACGAGCTCACGCTGGGGCGCGCGCTGGCCGGTCGCCGCGCGCTGGCCTGATTCGCCGCTCGCCGCAGTATTCGACGAGATCCGACTTTTGCAGAGGCCTACTCGGGCGTTGCCTGCAAAACTCGGATCTCGTGGGCTTGTCGGTGGGTCTTGCCAACCTCTGTCCATGGGGAAAGTCATCCTCGGCGGCGAAGCCGTCAAGGCCGGGGTGGTCACGCGCCACGAACTGCAGCGGTCCTACGCGACGTTGTATCGCGGCGTCTATGTCCGCAGGGGTGCGGAGGTGACTCTGCGCGACCGCACCATCGGGGCCTGGCTGGCCACGGGGCGCAGGGGTGTCGTGGCCGGCGTCGCCGCCTCGGCTTTGCATGGCGCGCCATGGGTGGACGCGGAACAGCCCGTCGAGATCTCCGGCGTCAAGTGCCTGCCCCAGCCCGGTCTCGTTCCCCGCGCCGAGCAGATCGCCGATCGCGAGACCACTCACCGCGCCGGCCTGCCGGTCACGACGCGGATACGCACCGCCTATGACCTCGGGCGGCACCTCGACCGAACGGAGGCCTTGGCCCGCCTCGACGCACTGATGTGGAATCAGCGGTTCGACGTCGCCGAGGTGCTGGAGCTGGCCGAGCGCAGACCGCGCGCCCGCGGGTTGACCCAGCTGCGGCAACTGCTGCCGCTCGTCGACGGCGGAGCCGCCTCGCCGCGCGAGAGCAGGATTCGACTCTGGTTGGCGGACTGTGGCTTTCCCCGGCCGCACACCCAACACCCCGTGGTGGTCGGATCACGGCCGGTGGCGTTCCTGGATCTGGCTTGGCCCGACTACGCGGTGGCTGTGGAATACGACGGGGACCATCACCGCAAGGACCGCAGGCAGTACGTCAAGGACATCGAACGGTTGCGCATGCTCGACGAACTGGGCTGGATCGTCATCCGGGTGATCGCCGAGCAGCGGCCGAAAGAGTGGCTTAACCGGGTCGAGAACGCGCTGCTGAATCGGGGCTGCCGGTTCGACGTCACCGACCTGCAGAGGTTCGTCCGGCTGACAGCGGCCTGACCGACGCGGCTACACCCGCCGGGGCGCGGCCAGTCGTTCCCGACGCAGCTGCGCCACCTCCGGTAGCTCCAGCGGCGACAGCGGTCCGACCACCTTGCCCAGCAGGTGATCTGCCAGCTCGGGATTACGCGCCAGGCAACAGCCGTGCAGATAGGTGGCGATCACGCTGCCCTGCACCGCGCCGTCGATGCCGTCACCGGCGCGGTTGCCCGCCCCCTTGGACACCGCAGCCAGCGGTCGGGCCTCCGGCCCGAGAACTGTTCCGCCGCGGTGGTTCTCGAACCCCGTCAAAGGCTCGGTGAGCGCGTCGATCAACGGTGTCGCAGCCACCTCGCCGATGGTGCGCTCGGGCTGTGGTGACGTGGTGACGTCCAGGACGCCGACGCCGTCGACGCGTTCCCCGGCCGACGTCTCGTACCAGTGACCCAGGACCTGGATGGCCGCGCAGATCGCGAGCACCGGAGCGCCCCGCGAAACCGCCTGCTGCAGGCCGGGATAGCGGATCAGATGCTTGGTGGCCAGCCGCTGGGCGTAGTCTTCGGCGCCGCCGAGAGTGTAGAGGTCCAACTCGGCGGGCACCGGGTCGTCGAGGGTGATCTCCACGATCTCGGCGGGGATTCCGCGCATCCGCAGGCGTTCCCGCAGCACCACCGAGTTGCCGCTGTCCCCGTACGTGCCCATCACGTCGGGCAGCACCAGCCCGATCCGCACCGCCGACTCGTTCATGGCAGCCGCCGGTTCAACTGAAGGAATGCCGTGTAATTGGCCAACACCTCGACGTGCCCGGGTGGGCACGAGTCGATCGCCCGCATCGTGTCATGTACCAGGGTGTGCTCGACGCCCGCGTAGCCGAGCCGCACCGCCAGGTCGGTGCCGCGCTCGCCGGCGGCCACCACCGCCGTCGACTCGAAATGCTCGAACCGCACGTCCCACAGCCACGACAGGTCCTCCCCGTCGGGGACCTGGCCGTTGACTGCGATCACCACCCCCGCCGCGTCGCGGTCGACCATCGACAGCGCCTCCTGCCAGCCGGCGGGGTTCTTGGCCAGCAGCACCCGGGCCGTGTGCGCGCCGAGGCGCACCGTCCGGTACCGGCCCGCGACCTCGTCGACGGCGGACGCGGCGGCCACCGCGGCAGCGGGATCGGCGCCCAGGGCGACCGCCGCGGCCACCGCCTGCGTGGCGTTGCCGCGGTTCACCGCGCCCGGCAGCGTGAGCGTCATCGGCAGGGACAGTCCGTCGGGGCCGTGGATGTGGGTGTCGTCGAACCACCAGTGCGGGGTGGGCCGCTTGAAGTCGCACCCGGTGGAATACCAGTGCGCCTGCTCGCGGACGATGATCTCCCCCGAGCGGGGACAGCTCACCGAATCACCCGCCCATCCGCCGCCGGCGGCCACCCACACCACGTTCGGGCTGTCGTAGGCGGCCGAGGTCATCAGCACGTCGTCGCAGTTGGCGACGACGACTGCGCCCGGGTGGTGGGCCAGCCCGGCGCGCAGCGTGCGTTCGATGTGGTTGATCTCGCCCACCCGGTCGAGTTGGTCGCGCGACAGGTTCAGCAGCACCAGCACCGCCGGGGACACGGCATCCGACACGTGCGGGACGTGCATCTCGTCGACCTCGAGCGCGGCCAGCGACGCCGTCGGTGCCGCGGCGAGCGCGGCGACCAGCCCGGCGTCCATGTTCGCGCCCTCGGCATTGGTGGCGACGTCGCCCATCGTGGCCAGCGCGGCGGCCGTCATCCGCGTGGTCGTGGACTTGCCGTTGGTGCCGGTGATGACGACGGTGCGCCGACCCTGGCCGAGCTGGCCCAGGATGGATCGGTCCAGTGTCATCGCGACCAACCCGCCGATCATCGCGCCGGCGCCCCGGCCGGTGACCCGCGACGCCCACCGCGCGGCGGCACCGGCCGACAGCGCGACGCGACCGCGTGGGGTGACCATTCCGGGGAGTTTAGAAGAAGCGCCGACACGCGGCTGATGGAGCAGGCCTTGTCAGGGGTGCGTGCCATGCTCGAAACGTGAGCTCAACCGGTGGATGCGAGTGGGGAAGACCCGCCGACCAGCCCGGAACCGGCTGGGCTGTGGTGGACGTCGAGACGTCCGGTTTCCGGCCCGGTCAGGCGCGCATCGTCAGTGTCGCGGCGCTGGCACTCAGCGACGACGGCAACGTCGAGAAGAGCCTGTACAGCCTGCTGAACCCCGGCGTCGACCCCGGTCCCACCCATGTGCACGGCTTGACCGCCGAGATGCTGGCCGGTCAGCCGACCTTCGGTGACGTGGCGGCCGACCTCGTCGAGGTGCTCCGGGGGCGCACGCTGGTCGCCCACAACGTCGGGTTCGACTACTCGTTCCTGGCCGCCGAGGCCGAGCTGGTGGACGTCGAGCTACCCGTCGAGAACGTGATGTGCACCGTCGAGTTGGCGCGACGGCTCGATCTCGGCCTGACCAACCTGCGCCTGGAGACGCTGGCGGGACACTGGGGAATCAGCCAGATGCGCCCCCATGACGCCCTGGACGACGCGATGGTTCTGGCGCAGATTCTCAAACCCGTGCTGGTCCGCGCCCGGGAACGCAGGGTGTGGCTACCGGTGCACCCGGTCACGCGCCGGTCGTGGCCCAACGGTCGGGTGACCCATGACGAGCTGCATCCGCTGAAGGTGGTGGCGGCGCGGCGGCCGTGCCCGTACGCCAATCCGGGCCGTTTCGTGCCGCAACGGCCGCTGGTGCAGGGCATGCGCGTGGGCCTCGCCGGGGTGCAGGGCCGCACCTACGAGGAGGTCCTCGAACGCATCCTGCACGCCGGCCTGGCCTACACCGACACGGTCGACCAGCACACCTCGCTGATCGTCTGTGACGAGACGAGCCCCGAGCAGGGCAAGGGCTACCAGGCTGCCTTGTTCGGTGTGCCGCTGGTCTCCACCGCCGATTTCATCGACCTGCTCGACACGGTGGTCGGTGGCGCCGACATCGAGGCGTTCACCGACACCACCACCGTCGACGACCAGTTCACGCTCTTCTGAGTGCCGCTCTCAGCTCAGCGCCTTGGCCTTCAGCGTGTCGAATTCGGCCTGCGAGATCGTGCCGGTCTCCAGCAGGTTCTTGGCGTCGGCGATCTCCTGAGCCGGTGACCTGCCCGCCGCGTGCTTGATGTAGTCATCGGTCTCCCGCTTGGCCGCCATCGCCTGATCGCGGGCCCGCTCGGCCATGCCCTTGCCGCGGGCGATCAGGTAGACCAGCGCCGTCAGGTAGGGCAGCACGATCAGGAAGATCACCCAGATCGCCTTGACCCAGCCGGAGGTCTTGTGGTCGCGCCAGAACAGGTCGACCAGGATGTTGAACAGGATCATCAGGTACGCGATGAACGCGAAGATGACCAGCGTGGTCCAGAGGAAGTCCCAGAACGTATTCCACATGACGGCTGCTCCTTAACCGTGGACGGCGCTGTCTGCGCCGGCGTCAGTTAACCACGGGCCGCGGGAGCGACGTGGCACGGTTCGCCGGGTTGTGACGGCGTTGTGATGAGGGTCATCGGCTGTTCAGACGGTGGTGCAGCACCGTCGCCAGCGACTCGCCGCCGGTGCGGTAGCCCCTGATGGGGATGTGCGTCGCCGGGTCGAACACACCGACCCTGCCGAGCTGGTGCGCCAGCCGGCAGCGAAAGCCCGGCTGTGCGTCGGGCCGGAACACGATCCGCACATGCGACTTCGCCAGGAACCCGACCGGCGTGAACTCGGCGACGTCCGCCCATCGGTACTCGCGCCCGGCGTGGGTGAACCCCCGCTCACCCAGCACCAGGCCATCGGTGGCCAGTGCCTGCACGGCCGCGACGAACACGGTGCCGAACAGCGCCAGCGCGACCACCGCCAGCGGCAGATAGACCAGACCGGCGACCCCGGCGACGGCAGCACCCCCGAGCAGCAGCGCGGCGGTGATCGCGACGCTGGAGCCGACCAACTGGAACAGCCAATGCGACCGGACCAACGGCAGGACGGTTGTGCTCACCGCTGCCGTGTCACTCAGCCCTGCGCGAGCCGCGACGCGCGGTTGACCGCCGACACCACCGCGCGCAGCGACGCCGTCGTGATGGACGTCGCGATGCCCACACCCCACACGGTCCGGCCGCCGATCGAGGCTTCGACGTAGGCGGCGGCCTGCGCCTCCTCGCCCGAGGACATCGCATGCTCGGAGTAGTCCAGCACGTTGATGTCGAAGCCGACCGCGCCGAGCGCGTCGCAGAACGCAGCCAGCGGCCCGTTGCCGGCGCCGATGATCTCGCGCTCGACCCCGTCGATCTTGACCACCGCGGTGATGGTGTCGGTGCCGCCGTCGACCTCGGCGGCGTCGACCTTCTGGCGGATCCGCTCCAGCGGGGTGATGGGCGCCAGGTACTCCTCGTAGAAGGCGTCCCACATCACCTTGGGCGACACCTCGCCGCCCTCCCCGTCGGTGATCTGCTGGATCGCCTGGCTGAACTCGATCTGCAGCCGTCGCGGCAGCGCCAGCCCGTGATCGGCCTTCATGATGTAGGCGACGCCGCCCTTGCCGGACTGCGAGTTGACCCGGATGACGGCCTCGTAGGTACGCCCGACGTCCTTGGGGTCGATCGGCAGGTAGGGAACCTGCCACAGGATGTCGTCTACATCCGAATCCTGTTCGTCGGCAGACACTTTCATCGCGTCCAGCCCCTTGTTGATCGCATCCTGGTGGCTGCCGGAGAACGCGGTGTACACCAGGTCGCCGCCGTACGGGTGACGCTCGTGCACGCCGAGCTGATTGCAGTACTCGACGGTGCGGCGGATCTCGTCGATGTTGGAGAAGTCGATCTGCGGGTCCACACCGCGGCTGAACAGGTTGAGACCCAGTGTTACCAGGCAGACGTTGCCGGTGCGCTCACCGTTGCCGAACAGGCAGCCCTCGATGCGGTCGGCGCCCGCGGCGTAACCCAGTTCGGCCGCTGCGACGGCGGTGCCGCGGTCGTTGTGCGGGTGCAGGCTCAGGATGATCGAATCCCGCGGGGTCAGATTCCGGTTCATCCATTCGATCGAGTCGGCGTAGACGTTCGGCGTGGCCATCTCCACCGTGGCAGGCAGATTGACGATCAGCGGAACCTCGGGCGTCGGCTGCACGATGTCGGCCACCGCGTTGCAGACCTCGACGGCGTACTCCAGTTCGGTACCGGTGTAGGACTCGGGAGAGTACTCGAAACGCCATTGGGTTTCCGGGTACTTCGCGGCCTCCTCGACGCACATCCGGGCGCCGTCGGTGGCGATCTTCTTCACCGCGTCACGGTCGGCGCGGAACACCACCCGGCGCTGCAGGATCGACGTCGAGTTGTAGAAGTGCACGATCGCGCGCGGCGCGCCCTGGCAGGCCAGGAAGGTGCGCTCGATCAGCTCGGGGCGGCACTGTGTCAGCACCTGGATGGTGACATCGTCGGGGATGGCACCTTCGGTGATGATTTCGCGGACGAAGTCGAAGTCGGTCTGGCTGGCCGACGGGAAACCGACCTCGATCTCCTTATAGCCCATGCGCACCAGCAGGTCGAACATGCGGCGTTTGCGGGCCGGGCTCATCGGGTCGATCAGCGCCTGGTTGCCGTCGCGCAGGTCCACCGCGCACCACATCGGCGCGGTGTCGATGATCTTGTCCGGCCAGGTGCGGTCGGGCAGCCGGATGGGCTCCACTTCCTCGTCGAAGCTGCGGTAGCGGCCGACGGGCATCTGAGAGCCGCGCTGGGTGTTCCAGGTGGGCTGGCCGGGATGAGGTGCACCGGCGGGGGTGCTGATGGTGCGGACGGACGCGAACGCGTCGGTGCTGGTGAAATTCTCGGTCATGATGTTGCGCTCTCGGGTCTAGAGGACTTCGACCGGCGCATCGCGAAACACCCGCGACGGGAAGCCGGTCTGATCAGACCCCGTCGCGGCGTCCGAGAAGGAGCACCCGCTGCACGCGGTTCACTGTACTCCGGGGCTGCGAGATGCCCAAATGCGTCCCCGACCCCCGTTGAGACTGCGGTCAGCGCGCCCGCCACTCGCACTTTCCCGCGCTGGCTGCAGTCTGAACGGGGAAAGTCAGACCTGGGAGTCGGGGAACGCGATCACCGACAGGAACCTGATCGGCACCTCGACCAGGTCGACGGGGCCGTGGGCGCCTTCGCCGTCGAGTTGCAGCGAGTCGCCGGCATGCAGCCGGTAGACCGTGCGGCTGTGGCTGTAGTCCATGACGCCTTCGAGCATGTAGATGAACTCGGTGCCCGGGTGCTGGAACAGCGGGTAGGTCTGGCTCTTCTCCGACAGCGTGACGTGCAGGCACTCCAGCCGCTTGTGTTCCCCGCGCAGCGAGCCCAGCAGCTGGTACTCGTGGCCTTCGCGGGTGCCTTCACGCACGATGCGCGCGCCGGTGCCGGACTTGGTGAAGGCGGCGGGCCGTTCCACGTCTGCGCCGCGGAACAGGCTGGTCACCGGCACATCGAACCCCTTCGCCAGCAGCGCGAGGGTGGACAGGCTGCACGAGGTCTGCGCGTTCTCGATCTTGCTCATCATCGCCTTGGAGATTCCGACGCGCGCGGCGGTCTCGGCGACGGTCAACCCCTGCTGCAACCGGAGCTGACGCACGTTGTGGCCGATCGCCGCTTCGATCTCGAGTTCGTCGACGGGGGCGGCGGGGTCCCGGTCGCGGGCAGTGCCGGACCTGTTGCGAAGCAACGAATCGGATTCTGTGCGAAGCAACGAATCGGATTCTGCGCGAAGCGGCTCGTTGCCGTCGGAGGAGTCCACAGCTAGATGTCTAGCGCATCTCTCCCGCTCCGACGTAGGGGTAGGGGGTGGTGAGCAGCTCGCCGTCGGCGAAGCGGGAGAACCGGAAGTCCGATTCCGGGATGCGCGGGTCGCTGCTGCGGCCGTCGATCACGAGGTCGGCGACCAGCTGGCCGACCGCCGGCGCGATCTTGAAGCCGTGTCCGCTGAAGCCGGCAGCGATCACCAGCCCGTCCAGCGGGCCGGGGGAGATCACCGGGTTCCAGTCCGGCGTGACGTCGTAACAGCCGGCGTAGCTGCTCGAGATCGCCGCGTCTGGGAAGCCGGGGAAGCGGGTGCCGACCTTGTCGACGGTGACGTCGACGAATGCCTCGGTGGCCCGGTTGAGATAGCTGTCCGGGTCGGCGTCTTCGGTGTGCGCGAGGTCGCTGTTGCCGAACAGGATCTCCCCACCCACCTCCGGGCGCACGTACTGCAACGACACCAGATCGGAGAACACCGGAAGCCGGCTCACGGCGGCGCTGTCGATACCGGGATCGATCAGCACGATCTGTTCGCGGACCACCCGGATCGGCATGTCGATGCCGTAGGGCGCCAGGAACGGCCGGGTCCACACCCCGGTCGCGACGACCACGGTGTCGGCCGAGATCTCGCTGCCGTCGGCCAGGCGCACGCCGGTGACGCGGTCACCGTCGACCAGCAACCCGGCGACCGGGCTGCCCTGGCGCACCCGCGCTCCGGCGGCGCGCGCTGAGGCGGAGAACGCCTGGGCGGTCTGGTAGGCGTCGCCGTAGCCGCCGCGGGACTCCCAGCCGAACGCCGCGAACGGGGTCAGGTCGGCGTAGGGCCACAGGCGGGCCACCTCGGCGTGGTCGATCTCCTCGGTGTCCACTCCCACGGACCGTTGCGCGGCCAGGCTTTTCCGCAGCGCGTCCACGTTGGCGTCGGCGACGCCGACGACGTACCCGGTCTGCCGGAACCCGATGTCGGCGCCGAAAAGATCGTGAGCGTTCTCGAACACCTCCAAGCCGACAGCGGCCATCGCGGCCAGTGAGCTGACGCCGTAGTGGCAGCGCACGATCCCGCTGGACTTGCCCGTCATCCCGGAGCCGACCGTGCCGCGTTCGGCCACCACCACATCGGTGAGGCCGCGCCGGCTCAACGCCCACGCCGCCGCGCAACCTTCCAGACCGCCGCCGACGACGACGACCTCGGCGGTCTCGCTCACTGCTTTTCCCCCGGGATCCAGTCCGTCCCAGCCAGCGGAACCCGGGCCATCGCGGCGGCCTCCACGTTGACCGCGACCAGGTCGTCGGGTTCGAGATGGCACACGTGGGCCTTGCCGCAGGCCCGCGCGATGGTCTGCGCCTCCATCGTCAGTACCCGCAGATAGTTCGCCAGCCGGTGACCGCCGGCGATTGGGTCCAGGCGGGCGGCCAGCTCGGGATCCTGCGTGCTGATGCCGGCAGGATCGTTGCCATCCTGGTAGTCGTCGTAGAAGCCGGCTGCGCTGCCGATCCTCTCGTAGTCGGCGGCGTAGCGCGGGTGGTTGTCGCCGAGCGCGATCAGCGCCGCGGTGCCGATGGCGACCGCGTCGGCGCCCAGCGCCAGCGCCTTGGCGACGTCGGCGCCGTTGCGGATGCCACCGGAGACGATGAGCTGCACCCCTTTCCGGTCTGCCGCGCCCCCGGCGGCGGGGCGGTGGACGCCCAGTTCCTGCAGCGCCTGCACGGCCTGGGGGATGGCGGCCAGCGTCGGGATGCCGACGTGCTCGATGAACACCTCCTGCGTGGCCGCGGTGCCGCCCTGCATACCGTCGACGACCACGACGTCGGCACCGGCGTGCACCGCGAGCTTGACGTCGTAGTAGACGCGCGACGCGCCCACCTTGACGTAGATCGGCTTCTCCCAGTCGGTGATCTCACGCAACTCGTTGATCTTGATGGTGAGGTCGTCGGGCCCGGTCCAGTCCGGGTGCCGGCAGGCCGAGCGCTGGTCGATGCCCTGCGGCAGGGTGCGCATCGCCGCGACGCGCTCGGAGATCTTCTGGCCCAACAGCATTCCACCGCCGCCGGGTTTCGCGCCCTGGCCCAGCACGATCTCGATGGCGTCGGCCTTTCGGAGGTCGTCGGGATTCATCCCGTAGCGGGACGGCAGATACTGGTAGACCAGCGTCTTGGACTGCCCGCGTTCCTCGGGGGTCATCCCGCCGTCGCCGGTCGTGGTGGACGTGCCGACCTCGCTGGCGCCGCGCCCGAGCGCCTCCTTTGCCGGCCCGGACAGGGCGCCGAAGCTCATGCCGGCGATCGTGACCGGGATATCCAGGTGCAGTGGGTGTTTGGCGAACCGATCGCCGAGCACCACGTCGGTGGCGCAGCGTTCGCGGTAACCCTCCAGCGGGTAGCGTGACATCGACGCGCCGAGGAAGAGCAGGTCGTCGAAATGAGGCAACGCCCGCTTGGCGCCCCAGCCGCGGATGTCGTAGATGCCCGTGTCGGCGGCGCGCTGGATGGCGGCGATCGTGGTGCGGTCGAAAGTGGCCGATTCGCGCAATCCGAGCCGGGCGCGGGAATCGGGGTTCTGTGGCGTCATCAGTAGGCACTCGTGTTGTCGGCGTGAAAGTGATACAGCGTGCGCGCGGACCCGTAGCGGGTGTAGGCGGAGGTGTCGTCGTCGTCGAATCCGGCGGCCTTGAGCAGCTCGCCGAGTTCTCGATGATGTTCGGGATCCATGGGTTTGGCAATGCAGTCCGCGCCGAGGGAGGCGACATCACCGCGCACGTAGAGGCGTGCCTCGTAGATCGAGTCGCCCAGCGCCTCGCCGGCGTCGCCGCGGACGACGAGGCGCCCGGCCTGGGCCATGAACGCGCTCATGTGCCCGACGCTGCCCCCGACCACGATGTCGACCCCTTTCATCGAGATGCCGCAGCGCGCGGCAGCATTGCCCTCGATGACCAGCAGGCCGCCGTGCGCGGTGGCGCCGGCGGACTGCGAGGCGT
>MDTD01095979.1_pt1 | contig 26037 bp, 20 predicted proteins | sample 811221 | NCBI WGS metagenome assembly MDTD01 (sample SAMN05326646, study PRJNA326480) | marine metagenome | isolation source: seawater | place: Pacific Ocean: South West | collected 2011 | reverse complement strand
TTGATCTGGTAGCATTCCGTGCACGGCTGAAGGTTTATGACTCTTTGTTTAGCGACAGGAATCATAAGGCTTTCAGCCGTTTTTGTTTATATCCTGGTGAGAAATCCGGGCTAGATCGACTGGAAGAGCGCGGACTGGTGGAGCGAGTACGCAGTCTGCATGACCGCCGCATTGTTAACGCTCGCCTGACCAGCGAGGGGGAAATCATGCTGGCGGCGGCACCGGAGCTGCTGGATGAACGTTTTATGCATCGCTTTGCTATGCTTCCTGAAGAAGAAAGGTTGCAATTGATGCGATCACTGCGGCAGATCGCCGCGCTGATGGGGCAGGATTAGGGCACTGGTTCTCGTCCTGGCCGTAATCGGGGCAGTTCGGATGCAGCCGGGAAGAAAGGCCCCTGGTGAACTGGGCCTCTATAGTCGCTTTATTCAACGATTCGGGTGTAGCGTGTCAAGGTCGGTGCCTCTCGGTTGAACCACTCCATACTTTCCTGTGAAGCCGGTGTGCTGAGCAAGAAAGGGTATTCCCTTTCATGGCAGTCAATACGGAACAGGCGTTCGACCGCTCGTTCCCCGTCTTGAGTGCGCTGAATCAGATAGCCGGGCTTCGCCGCATATTCAAATCCTGTGAGGGATGTCAGTGGCTGTTGCAGGCGGGATAAGTGCAGGCTGTGGTAGACCGTAAAGCCTTCTTCCAATGAGCCCATGGCAACCGATGCTTCAAATGCCAGCAGATTGCGCTTTTCACCTTCGGTCAGTGATGGACTGGCCAGTAGCTGCTTTAAGGATTCTCCTTCATGCTGGACCGGGCTGGAACGTCCCAGCACCAGTCCGGCGTACTGTCCGCAGATAATCAGTGCACCCTGACGTGGTGATTTGGTGCCGGTATTGAGGTCGGTTTCACTGACCAGCTCCAGGCCGATCAGTGGCCCGGGCTGGCCCGAAAGCAGCCGCCAGTCTTCGACATAGGCAGAGCTTGGCGCAAACTCCAGCATGCAGTTGCCAATACGTTGCAAAATGGCTGGCTCCGGCCAGCGATTGTGCAGCTGGTAGCCGGTGCCTCCCTGCCATCGCAGATGGCTGCCGTCCCAAAGGGTGTGGGCGTACCAGCCTTCGTAGTCAGCCTGTTTTTGACGGTCATCGCCATCGGCAACCTGCTGTTCTACCACGGGCAGGCGTAGATCGATTGTCAGGCTTCGAGACTGAAGCCAGAAGACGCGAGTGTCAGTGTCTGTCTGGCCGTTGGCGAAGCTGATGCTGCGTCGGCGAAAACAGCCTTGCATCCATGATGGTACAGGGTTAGACGTGGCCCCTGAGCGGGGGGTAATCTCAGACAGATGCATGGCTATAAAACCTCCCGCAGCTTGCCGAAAGAGGATACCTCTCTGGATGATTCGGGGAGCTGGAGTTCACCATTTTTCACCCGTTGTTGCAGATAACGGAACGTATGTATGGTCTGTGCAAACAGGTGGTCACCGCAGGGAGTTGGCTTGTAGGTGCCGGGCTCGATGCCGGGGGCAGGATCGACCATGGGTTCAATAATGGTGTCATAGTCACAGTTGCAGAACAGCGGGAAAGAGTAGCGCTCCTCTTTTACTCTGCGGACCCGGTGTCCGGTAGCGACAAAACGGCCATTACTGAGAATCTCCATCATGTCACCGATATTGACTACGAAGCACCCGGGAATGACAGGTGCATCGATCCATTCTCCGTTATCATTGAGCACTTCCAGTCCATCAGCGGTAGGCAGCAGCAGAGTGAAGCATTCATAGTCCGTATGAGCGCCTATGCCTCCTCGATCCTGTTCCTCGGGGCTGTAAGGATAATGTATCAATCGCAACTGGCTGGGCGGGTTTTGAATTTTATCGTCAAAAGTGTCTTCGGGAAGGCCGAGAGCCAGGGCAAAGCCACGGAAGAGTAACCGCCCCAGATCCAGCGCTGCACGGTAATAGGCACTGACATCCTCTTTAAAACCGGCCATTTCCGGCCACAGCGTGGGGCCGACCATCGGCCGTCGCTGACTTAAATGCCCCAGGTCGTTATTGATGTCGTAGGCTTCCTTGTTATCTACCTTGCCATAGGCAACCTGTTTATTGCCTTCAGGAAACTCTTCTCCTACCGGCACATAGCCACTGTGGTTGACTGACTTGCCAATATAAAAACGCATTTTTTCCTCGTAAGGAAGGGAAAAAAATGCCTTGGCACGTGAGATCAGCGATTCGATAAGAAGCTGAGGGATCTTATGGCCTTTAATGTAAAGGAAGCCTACATGGGTGGCAGCGTCAGCAATCTGTGCAGCAACCGCCTGTCGATCGGCCAGATTATCGGAATAGAGGCCACTGATATCGATCACAGGGATATGATCAAAGGTGCGGATGGGTTTACTCATGCTCCAGTCTCCTTTGTTTATCTAAAAAGGTTTCTGGCCGTCCAGAGTGGTTCCGGCAAACGCCGGCCGGGTCGTCCCGGATAGAGCGAAGTGCATGAAAAAAATAGCATGAACCATGCCAGATTTTTCTTTTTCGTGTACTTAAGTGCCTGCTACTTCACTAGCCCGGAGTCATTGTTTGAACTTGAGAGGCAGGTAGAACTGATTTTGGCCGGTGGCTGATTTGTATTTGAATGCCTCTTAATGGTGCGAGTAAAAATATACACACCAAATCCGTGCATATAAGGTGGTCTGATGGGGCCCTTATCAGTTGGAATGACTTTTATAAAACAGGTCATCCAAGCGGTTTTATATTTTTGGCACGTATATTGTATGTCGCAATGTGTCCGTACTCCTGACATTACGTGACAGACAATTTGGAAAAATGGAGCGCTAGGGTTCCGGCTGCAGATACCGATAAGCGAGAAGTGCAGCGACTGGTCCGAGAGCACTCGACCTTTCAGTGAAAAGGTTACACGGCGGGACAAAAGCCCGGGAGGACTGAAGGCGTAATGCCGGGGGTACTCCATGAGCAACCGACCGAACCAAACTGAGAGGTGCGCTATGAAGCGACTTTCCATTCTCCTGCTCTTCCTGACGCTGTCCACGACAGCTTCCGCCCGCGACAGTTTCAAGGTGTGCTGGTCCATCTACGCCGGCTGGATGCCCTGGGCCTATGGTGTTGAACAGGGAATCATTCAGAAGTGGGCTGATAAATACGATATCGATATCGAAGTGGTGCAGTTCAATGACTATATCGAGTCGGTAAATCAGTACACGGTAGGCGATTTTGATGCTTGCTCAATCACCAATATGGATACCCTGACCATCCCCGCTGCCGGAGGAGTGGACAACACTGTCCTGATCATCAACGACTATTCCAACGGTAACGATGGTCTTGTGCTCAAGGACAAGACTTCTCTGGCAGAGATTAAGGGGCAGAGGGTCAATCTGGTTGAGCTCAGTGTTTCCCACTATTTCCTTGCGCGTGCTCTTGAAACGGTTGGTTTGAGTGAGCGGGATATTCAGGTCGTGAATACATCTGATGCCGATATGGTAGCGGTATACGGCACACCTGAAGTGACTGCCGTGGCTACCTGGAACCCTCCGTTGGGTGAAATCCTGTCGATGCCTGGTTCTCATCAGGTTTTTGATTCGTCCATGATTCCCGGTGAAATCCTCGACATGCTGGTGGTTAAAACAGAGGTTCTGGAAGAGTATCCCGAACTTGGCAAGGCTCTGACAGGTGCCTGGTTTGAGCTGGTTGCCTTGATGCATGCAGGGGATGATCGGGCGAAGGAAGCCAAAACCTTTATGGCGCAGGCTGCGGGCACCGATCTGGACGGATATGAAGCCCAGCTCGCTACAACCGCCATGTTCCTCACACCTGAGGATGCACTGGAATTTACCAACAGTCCTGCCCTGCTCGATACGATGCAAAAGGTTGCCGAGTTCTCCTTTGATCATGGCTTACTCGGAGAAGGTGCTCCTGATGCAGGTTACATCGGTATAGAAACCCCGTCCGGTGTCTATGGCAATCACGACAATATCAAGCTGCGTTTCAGCCCGGACTGGTTACAGATGGCTGTTGACGGACAGCTTTGATTATTCCGTCTCAAGAGTAGGGCTTCGGCCCCTCCCGGTAAGGAGCTCCTATGAAACGACTAATTAATCAACGGCCCAGTACAGGTATGGCGCTGATGCTGGGACTCTTGCCCTTTGTACTGCTGTTGCTGCTGTACATGGCAGGGTCCGATGCCCGCCTGGCGGAAAACCCCGCGGACAAGCTGTTGCCGAGCTTCGGCCAGATGGGGGATGCGATCCAGCGCATGGCCTTCGAACCAAGCAAGCGTACAGGGGAATACCTGCTGTGGGCAGACACCGCCAGCAGTCTGAGCCGCCTCGGCCTGGGGATGCTCATTGCAGCCCTGCTGGGCCTGGTCCTGGGCATACTCACCGGTGCCCTGCCCCTGGTATCCGCAGCGACCAGCCCGCTGCTCACCGTGGTATCGCTGATACCACCACTGGCGATCCTGCCGGTGCTGTTTATCGTCTTCGGCCTCGGCGAGGTATCCAAGGTGGCGCTGATTGCCATCGGGATCACCCCTTTCATTGCCCGCGACATTCAGCGCCGGACCCGGGAAATCCCCTCTGAACAGCTGGTCAAGGCGCAGACCCTTGGCGCCAATACCAGCCAGATCATCTGCCGCGTACTGCTGCCCCAGATCATGCCACGCCTGATTGAAGCAGTGCGTCTGTCACTGGGGGCGGGCTGGCTGTTCCTGATCGCCGCAGAAGCCATTGCCGCCACGGAAGGACTGGGATACCGCATTTTTCTGGTGCGGCGCTACATGGCCATGGACGTGATTCTGCCCTATGTGGCCTGGATTACGCTGCTGGCTTTCCTCATTGATCTGGTACTGGCCCGCCTCAGTTGCCTCATCTTTCCCTGGCAGAGCAAAGGAGCACAGTGATGATTCAGGCGCGCAACCTGTGGAAAAAGTACGGCGACAAGGTGGTGCTGGAAAAGATCAACCTCTGCGTTGACGAAGGCGAATTTGTCACCCTGGTCGGAGCATCCGGATGTGGCAAAAGCACCTTTCTGAAAATGCTGCTGGGCACCGAAACCCCCAGTCGTGGTGAGCTGCTGCTGGACGGCAAGCCGGTTCCGGATGAACCGGGACCGGACCGGGGCGTTGTGTTTCAGCAGTACTCGGTGTTTCCGCACATGACCGTGCTGGAGAACGTGATGGCAACCCGGGGCTTTGAGCAGCGCGGACTGACCGGAATGCTGTTTGGTGCAGCGCGCCGTCAGGCCCGTGAGGAAGCACAGGCGATACTGCAGGAGGTTGGGCTGGGACACGCCTGCGCCCTCTATCCGGCGGAGCTGTCCGGCGGCATGCGACAGCGCCTGGCCATTGCCCAGGCCCTGCTGGGCAAGCCGCGCATTCTGCTGCTGGATGAACCCTTTGGCGCCCTGGATCCGGGGATTCGCGCGGACATGCATGAGCTGGTGCTGCGGCTCTGGCATGAATACAAACTGACCGTCTTCATGGTGACCCACGATCTGGAGGAAGGGTTCTATCTGGGTACTCGCCTCTGGGTTTTTGACAAGGTACGGCACGATCCCCAGGCCCCTGATGCCTACGGAGCCTCCATTACCTATGACCTGCCGGTTGGCCAGGCAGACAGACAGGTTCTGCATGAGATCGACCGTGATCTGACACTGACAGCGAAAGAAACGGAAAAGCACTATGAAAATCACTGAGTACACCACCGAAATCGCCCCGGGCGGCCACTGGTCCCTGCGCATGCGCAAGGGCACACAGATGCGCCTGACCGACCTGGAAGGCGGCGCCAATGTGGGCATGCTGTTCTACAACCCGGAAAACCTGCTGGAACGTTACAACGCACCGGACACCCTCAAGTGCCAGCACACCTTCAGGCTGACCCGGGGCAACTGTCTTTACTCCGACATGGGGCGGATCTTCGCCTCCATCGTGGAAGACAGTCTGGGCTGGCACGAAACCGTCTGCGGCAACATCCGCGCCGATCAGGTGGCCGGGCGCTGGGGTCCCCGGGATTATCAGCATGACCGCAACAACTGGCATCAGAACGGACACGATGCCTTCCTCGTCGAGCTGGCCAAATACGGACTGGGCCGGGCAGATCTGGCGGCCAGCGTAAACTGGTTCAGCAAGGTGGTTACCGACAGCGCGGGCAGGCTGACACTGGTGGAAGGGCACAGCACGCCCGGCAGTCATCTGACCCTGCGCTTCGAGATGGACACCCTGGTGCTGCTGCATACCTGCCCGCACCCCCTGTGTCAGGCCCCTGCCTATCCGCGCAAGCCGGTACGGATTGATCTCGGCAAGGCCGAGCCGGTATCTGACGATGATTACTGCCTGAACTTCCGCCCGGAAAATCAACGCGGATTCCGTAACAACGCCCTGTACCACCTGGGTAAATGAGGAGACTACCATGCTGACTGAAAGTACACGCCTGCCGGAACAGGCTGCTTCCCGCACCGTTATCAATGCCGGCGACTACTACATCGGGACCGTCAGAACCGGCCAGACCCTGCGGATCCTTGACCTGGAAGGGAACCAGGCCGCGGATACCCTCTTCTACAACGCGGCCGACCCCAGTGAGCATTACAGCGCCATGGATACAATCCGCGAGCAGGGTAATGTGTACCTCACCACCGGCTCGGTACTGCGCTCCAACGAAAACCGGCCAATGCTGGAAATTGTTGCCGACACCTGCGGCCGGCATGACACCCTGGGCGGTGCCTGTGCCACCGAGAGCAACACCGTGCGTTACGATCTGGAAAAACGCTGTATGCACGCCTGCCGCGACAGCTGGATGCTGGCTATTGCCGAACATCCCGAATACGGCATCCACAAGCGCGATATCAGCCACAACATCAACTTTTTCATGAATGTGCCGGTGACGGAAGACGGCGGACTCACCTTCGAGGATGGCATCTCCGCACCGGGCAAGTATGTGGAGCTGACGGCTGTGATGGATGTGGTGGTGCTGATTTCCAACTGCCCGCAGCTGAATAATCCCTGCAACGGCTACAACCCGACACCCATTGAAGTGCTGATCTGGGAAGACTGATTCCTTCAGGCGCCCCTGTCAGTACCTGTTCGCAGCCAAAACGGATACACACCTTCAGCGGACGACCGCTGTCGTACTGTACATCACGGGACGGCCCGTGCCGGAATCCGATATGTTTACAAAAGTTCTGATTGCCAATCGCGGCGCCATCGCCACCCGCATTATCCGTACCCTCAGGCGCCTGGGGATCGCTTCGGTGGCAGTTTATGCCGAGAGCGATGCCGACAGTCTCCATGTACGGCACGCCGATGAAGCCTGGAGCCTGGGCGAAGGCGGTGCCGCCGAAACCTACCTAAATATCGAACGCCTGCTGGAGATCGCCGTCGAAAGCGGCGCCCAGGCCATTCATCCCGGCTACGGTTTTCTCAGCGAAAACGCCGGTTTTGTCGAACGCTGTGAAGCCGCGGGCATCACCTTTATCGGGCCCACGGCCGCACAGATGCAGGCCTTTGGCCTGAAACATCGGGCCCGTGCCCTGGCCCAGGCTGCCGGTGTGCCCCTGCTGCCGGGTTCAGGCCTGCTGACGGATCTGGCGGCGGCCCGGGCCGAGGCGGCACGCATCGGTTACCCGGTCATGCTCAAGAGCAGTGCCGGCGGCGGTGGCATCGGCATGCAGTTGTGTCATAACGAGGCAGATCTGGAGCGCGCCTTTGAATCGGTGCGGAGGCTCGGAGCAAACAACTTCGCGGACGATAGTGTTTTCCTGGAAAAATTCATCCCGCGTGCCCGCCATATCGAGGTTCAGGTTGTAGGCGACGGCTCCGGCCGGGCCCTGGCCATCGGTGAACGGGACTGCTCCAGCCAGCGCCGGAACCAGAAGGTGGTGGAGGAATGCCCGGCCCCGAACCTGAGCGATGCGGTGCGCGCCCGGCTGCACACCACCGCAGAAAAGCTGCTGGCCAGTGTCAGCTACCGCAATGCCGGCACCGTGGAATTTATTTATGACGCCGACAGCGGAGACTTTTACTTTCTGGAAGTAAACACCCGCCTGCAGGTGGAGCACGGAGTCACGGAAGAGGTCTACGGCGTGGACCTGGTGGAATGGATGCTGCGCATCGCCGCCGGGGAAGCGCCGGACCTGGATGCAGAGCGGGCACGGCTGCAGGCAAATGGCCACGCCATCCAGGTGCGTCTCTATGCGGAAGATCCCTGGCGCGACTTTCAGCCCTGCGCCGGCCTGTTGAGCCACGTTGCCTTTCCGCAGGGGGAAGGCATACGCATCGATCACTGGATTGAATCCGGTATCGAGGTGCCCCCCTTTTTCGACCCCATGCTGGCCAAGGTGATCGTCCACGCCGGGGATCGCGACAAGGCGCTGGCAAAACTGCAGCAGACGCTGGATGCCACCGAACTCTATGGCAGCGAAACCAATCTGGACTACCTGCGCGCGCTCAGCCGTGACGACACCCTGGCCCGGGGCGAGGTGACCACCCGCTACCTGAACAGCTTCCGCTATCAACCGGCCCGGATCGATGTGCTTCAGGGCGGCACCCAGACCACCGTTCAGGACTTCCCGGGACGTCAGGGGCACTGGGATGTGGGCGTACCGCCCTCCGGCCCTTTTGACAGCCGCTCCTTCCGTCTCGCCAACCGCCTGCTGGGAAATCCCGAAGGGACAGCAGGGCTGGAAATCACCCTGCAGGGACCGACCCTGACCTTCAGCTGCGATACACAGATCGCACTGACCGGTGCCAGCATCGACGCCAGCCTGGACGGACAGGCCATTCCCGCCTGGCAGGTCATTCCGGTCGCAGCGGGCCAGACCCTGCAGCTGGGGCGGGTGCGGGCCGGTGCCCGCGCCTACCTCGCGGTGCGCGGCGGCATCCAGTGTCCCGCCTATCTGGAGTCCCGGTCCACCTTCACCCTGGGCCAGTTCGGTGGTCACAACGGCCGCGCCCTGCGCGCCGGCGATGTGCTGCGACTGGCTCCGTCAGCCGAGCCGGCTGCCCCGGCCGTCCTGCCGGAGAGTCTGCAGCCGGAGCTCGGCAACCACTGGCAGCTGCGGGTGATCTACGGCCCCCACGGAGCGCCGGACTTCTTTACAGACAAGGACATCGACACCTTTTTCGCCACCGACTGGGAGGTCCATTACAACTCCAGCCGCACCGGTATACGCCTGATCGGCCCCAAGCCGGAGTGGGCACGGCGGGATGGCGGCGAGGCCGGTCTGCACCCATCCAATATCCATGACAACGCCTATGCCTTTGGCACCGTCGATTTTACCGGTGATATGCCGGTGATTCTGGGGCCGGACGGACCCTCGCTGGGGGGCTTTGTGTGCCCGGCCACGGTCATTACGGCGGATCTGTGGAAACTGGGACAGCTGCGCGCCGGTGACCGGGTGCGTTTTGTACCGGTCAGTCTGGAACAGGCAGTGGCTCTGGAAGCAGCCCAGAAACAGACGATCGAAACCCTGGCGCCACAGGCGTGCAATTGGCAGCCGGTGGCACCGGAGAGCCCTATCCTGGCACGCTTCGATGCCGAAACCTTCGGCGACAAGATCCTCTGCCGGGCCGCTGGGGATCACTTCCTGCTGGTGGAATACGGTCCCCTGGAACTGGATATCCGCCTGCGCTTCCGTGCCCATGCACTGATGCAATGGCTGCACCAGCATCCGCTGCCCGGGCTGCGCGAGCTGACCCCGGGTATCCGTTCACTGCAGATCCACTTCGACAGCCAGCAACTGAGCCACAAACGCCTGCTGGCCCATATTGAACAGGGTGAGCGCGAACTGTCACAGCAGCTGGCGCAGCTGAGCGTGCCCTCGCGCATCATTCACCTGCCCCTGTCCTGGGATGATGAAGCCTGCCGGCTGGCCATCGAAAAATATGAGCAGTCGGTGCGCAGGAACGCTCCCTGGTGTCCCAGCAACCTGGAGTTCATCCGCCGCATCAACGGGCTGGACACGATCGAAGAGGTCAAACGTATTGTTTTCAATGCCTCCTATCTGGTGATGGGGCTCGGGGACGTCTATCTGGGTGCACCCGTGGCCACCCCCATCGATCCGCGCCACCGGCTGGTGACCACCAAATACAACCCGGCCCGCACATGGACCGCGGAAAACTCGGTGGGAATTGGCGGCTCCTATCTATGTGTCTACGGCATGGAGGGTCCGGGTGGCTACCAGTTTGTCGGCCGCACCCTGCAGATGTGGAACCGTTACCGCCGTACCGCCGAGTTTGAGCAGCCCTGGCTGCTGCGCTTTTTTGACCAGATCCGCTTCTACGAGGTCAGCCATGAGGAACTGCAGCAGATCCGGCGCGATTTCCCGCAGGGGCGCTACCCCCTGAAGATCGAGGAAAGCCGCTTCTCCCTGGCCGAATATGAACAGTTTGTTGCGGACCATGCCGACAGCATCCGGGCATTCCGCGAACAGCGCCAGCAGGCTTTCGAGGAAGAGCTGGCACGCTGGCACGCCAACGGCCAGTTCAATTTTGAGGTGGAAGAAGTGGACGCCGAAGCCATCGAACAGAGCTGGCCCGAGGACGCTATCCTGGTGGACAGCCCGGTGTCCGGCAGTGTCTGGCAGAGCGAGGTTCAGGTCGGCGACAGGGTCCGGGCCGGTCAGCTGCTGATGATTCTCGAATCCATGAAAATGGAAATCCCCATTCACGCCCCCTGTGACGGCACCGTCAGCCAGTTGCTGTCCACACAGGGCGGACGGGTCAGCGCCGGGCAGGCACTGGTGGTGCTGGAGGATGAAACCACTGCGGCAACGGAGGCAGACAAGGTATGAGCATCAACATGAGTATCCGCGCCCTGCAGCAGGCCTATGCCAGAGGCGAGCTGACACCGGCGCAGCTGATGGCGGATATCCGCCGTCGCGCGGCTGATTATGAGGCTCGCAATATCTGGATTCATCTGCTCAGTGCCGAAGAGCAGCAACCCTGGCTGGACGCACTGGCACGGAAAGATCCGGCCACCCATCCGCTCTGGGGCATTCCCTTTGCCATCAAGGACAACATCGATCTGGCCGGAATTCCCACTACCGCCGCCTGCCCGGACTTTGCCTACACTCCGGACACCTCGGCACAGGTGGTGCAGCAGCTGACGGATGCCGGCGCCATTCCGGTGGGCAAGACCAATCTGGATCAGTTTGCCACCGGCCTGAACGGCACCCGCTCCCCCTACGGCCCCTGCCGTAACGCCTTCGACCCGGACTATATCTCCGGCGGTTCCAGCTCCGGCTCTGCCGTGGCGGTGGCCCTGGGCCTGGCCAGTTTCAGCCTGGGCACGGACACCGCCGGCTCCGGCCGGGTGCCCGCCTGCTTCAACAACCTGGTGGGCGTCAAACCCACGCGGGGGCTGCTGTCGGCCACCGGGCTGGTACCCGCCTGCCGGTCTCTGGACTGTATCAGTATCTTTGCCCTGGATACCGATGATGCCAACCAGGTACTGGCCTGTGCCGAAGGCTTTGACCCGCGTGACGGCTACAGCCGTGCCAACCGCTTTGACAACAGCGCCCGCCAGTATGGCCTGAGAACCGGTCCACTGCGGATCGGCGTTCTGCCGCAGGAGCAGCTGAAGTTCTTTGACGATGCGGACTATGCACAGGCCTATGAGCAGACCTTGGCGGCGCTGGAGCGCGCCGGTATCGAACTGGTGAACATCGACTACAGCCCCTTCGATGAGGCAGCGCGGTTGCTGTATGAAGGTCCCTGGGTGGCCGAGCGCTATATCGCCTGTGAAGCCCTGCTCAACAGCAGGCCGGACGCAATTCATCCGGTGGTGCGTGCCATTGTGGAACCAGGGAATAAACCCCGGGCTACCGATCTGTTCCGGGCCCAGTACCGCCTGCAGGAACTGCGTCTGGCCTGTCTCGAACAGATGGCGGGGCTGGACTGCCTGCTCACCCCGACAGCGGGCCGCCTGTTCCGCGTCGGGGAAATGCTGGCCGAGCCGGTACTCTACAATTCCCGGCTGGGTTACTACACCAACTTTATGAATCTGGTGGATATGGCCGCAGTAGCCGTTCCCACGGCCTTCACCAGCCGGGGATTGCCGTTCGGCGTCACCCTGGTGGGGGAGGCGTTCAGCGACCGCCGCCTGCTTTCCATCGGCAACCGGATCCGCCAGATTCTGCCGCTTCCCATGGGGGCCTTGGGCACAAAGGTGGCGCCGACAGCGGCGCCGCCCTGCGGCACAGGCGAATACACGGAACTGGTGGTATGCGGTGCCCATATGGAAGGGCTGCCACTGAACTGGCAGCTGACAGAACGCGGTGCCACCCTGAAGGCCCGTACCCGAACCGCGGCCTGCTACAGCCTTTATGCACTGGCAGGCGGGCCGCCGCTGCGCCCAGGCCTGGTGCGAGATGAAGACAATGGCCGGGCAATTGAAGTGGAGGTCTGGTCCCTTCCCACCACCGAGCTGGGCAGCTTTGTGGCCGCCATTCCCGACCCCCTGGGAATCGGCAAGGTGGAACTGGCGGATGGCCGCTGGGTAAGCGGTTTTATCTGTGAGGCCGCCGGACTGGCCGGGGCAGAAAATATCACGGCATCCGGCGGCTGGCGACACTGGCTTGCCACACAGCAAGGGGCAAAGAGAGCGGGCTGACTCCGCCAGCGCGGCAGGACGTTCAGCTTCTGCCAGTCGAGGTGTCCCGGACAGCCGGGATACCGCCTTCCTCAGCCAATAACCGGCAGCTCGGGCCAGACGCGCCGGTGCAGCAGTTCGCAGCCATCTTCGGTGATGACGATGTTCTCCTCGTGCACCATCATCCGTCCCGGAGCATAGGTCATACCCTTTACTCGACGAACCGGATTGTCATGAATAATACCCTGCTGCTCAGCCTGGTTCAGAGCAGCCCGAAGCTTATTGAAGTACGCATGCTGGGTATTAGAGCTGAGAGGGGCGGTACTTTTAGTGCGTGCAATGTGGGTAAGGTAATGTTTGAAGCCCTCAAGGAAAGCCTGATCCACTTCCTCGAAGGTCAGCTCCGGAAGCCTGTGGAAAACTTTTAAGTGCTTGAGCGTAGATACCCAGACTGAATGGTTGCTCTGACTACCTGCCGCCTTTTCGTCTGTGATGGTCTGGAAGTAGTCGAAGAAGCTGGCTTTCAGCTGACTTGTCCCGGCGAAACCGTGCTTCCCGGTTTCGTACTCGTAAAGCCTTTTGGCGCGAATGGCTTCAGCTGCCCTTTCGGCTTCCTTGTTGTGATGTCGCTGAGCAGGCGTTCTGGGTTTGTCGTACAGGAATAAATCCAAGGGTTCACGAGATCGCTTATGCCGACGCTTGCCCGTCTCCGGATCTGTGTAGGAACCGCCGTAGTAAACCAGGCGAATCGCCCTTTTCCCATCACTGTCTGCTTCTCGAACTTCAATGCTGATTTTCATCTTTTTCTCCATGTGTACCCCGAGAGTCCCCCAAGACCATACTTCGGGGTACTCTCGGGGTAAATCATCGAGAAAAATGGAAAGACAAAAACAGCGAGAAAGAACAAAACCCTTTATAAACAGTTACTTGATTTGCTTTTGGTTGCTGTGGATAACCCTTTTTTTACCACTTCACTTCCCGATACAGAAGGAACTGAATATCCGTCCCAGCAGATCATCCGGGGTAACCCGGCCGGTGATTTCCCCGAGTGCGTCCTGGGCGGCCCGCAGATCCTCGGCCAGCAGTTCCCCGGCGCCATAGCCCTGCAGCTGCTCCTGTCCCCGGAGCAGCGCATCACGGGCCCGCTCCAGGGCATCCAGATGGCGCCGGCGGGCCAGGAAGCCGCCTTCGTTGGTGCTGGCAAAGCCCATACACTGCTTCAGGTGCCGGCGCAGCAGATCCACCCCCTGACCGGTCCGGGCCGCCAGCCGGATCAGCGGAGCCCCCGGGCCTGCTTCATCACGAATACCGATGCCTTCACCGGTCAGGTCCACCTTGTTGCGGATAACCGTGACCGGAACTGTTTCCGGCAGGGGACCCATAAACTCCGGCCACAGGGCATGAGGATCTGTTTCTGTGGTGGTGCTGGCATCCACCATCAGCAGGATACGGTCAGCACGCAGGATTTCCTCCCGGGCGCGGGCAATGCCGATGCGTTCCACTTCATCCGCATTCTCGCGCAGGCCGGCGGTATCAATGACATGTAATGGCATGCCGTCAATATGGATATGCTCGCGCAGCACGTCGCGGGTGGTCCCTTCCACCGGGGTGACAATGGCTGCCTCACGTCCGGCGAGGGCGTTGAGCAGGCTGGATTTGCCGGCGTTGGGGCGGCCGGCGATGACCACTTTCATGCCTTCGCGGAGAATCGAGCCCTGCTGGGCTTCGGTCAGGATGCCCTCAACCCGGCCGATCAGGGCATGCAGATCGCTGGCCACCTTGCCGTCGGCCAGAAAGTCGATCTCTTCCTCGGGAAAGTCGATGGCGGCCTCCACGTACATACGTAAGTGAGTAACCGCTTCCACCAGATCCTCTACCTGGCGTGAAAAAACCCCTTGCATGGAACGAACGGCACAGCGGGCGGCCTGCTCCGAGCTGCTGTCGATCAGATCGGCAATGGCCTCGGCCTGGGCCAGGTCCAGCTTATCGTTCAGGAACGCGCGTTCGGAGAATTCACCGGGACGGGCCAGCCGAGCGCCACGGCGGCAGACTTCCCGTAACAGCAGGTCAAGGATGACCGGACCACCGTGTCCCTGCAGTTCCAGCACATCCTCGCCAGTGAACGAATGGGGGTTGGGGAAAAACAGGGCGATGCCTTCGTCGATCAGCTGGCCGTCGCCATCCAGGAACGGACCATAGTGGGCGTGCCGGGGCCTGGGGTCAAAGCCGAGCATGCCCCGGGCGATGTCCCGGGCCCGGGCACCGGACACGCGGACAATGCCCACGCCGGCGCGGCCGGGCGCGGTGGCGATGGCGGCAATGGTATCGGTGCTGGCCTGCATGGCTGGAAACCTTCTTCCGATGGACAGACAAAACGGACAGAGGCTCCACGAAGGGAGCCTCTGTCGGGTCAGGTGGCTGCGGCGGGCCTTAGCGCTTTCTGGCTGCCACTTCCGCTTCGATCTTGCGGGTAATGTACCACTGCTGGGCAATGGACAGAATGTTGTTGACCAGCCAGTACAGCACCAGACCGGCCGGGAACCACAGGAAGAACACGGTGAAGATCAGCGGCATCAGCTTCATGATCTTGGCCTGCATCGGATCCGGCGGCGTCGGGTTCAGGTGCATCTGCAGGAACATGCTGGCACCCATCAGGATCGGCAGGATGAAGTACGGGTCCATCTGCGACAGATCCTGAATCCACAACACGAACGGTGCGTGGCGCAGCTGCACGCTTTCGAACAGGACCCAGTACAGGGCAATGAATACCGGCATCTGCACCAGAATCGGCAGACAGCCGCCGAGCGGATTGATTTTCTCACGCTTGTACAGCGCCATCATTTCCTGGCTCATACGCTGCCGGTCGTCGCCGTACAGTTCCTTCAGCCGGGTCAGCTGCGGCGCCACCGCCCGCATCTTGGCCATGGATCGGTAGCTGGTGGCCGACAGGTGGAAGAACACGCCTTTGACCAATACCGTCAGCAGGATGATGGCGACCCCCCAGTTGCCCACCAGGCTGTGGAACCACTCCAGGATGTAGAACAGCGGCAGGGAGATAAAGAACAGCCAGCCGAAATCCACGGTACGGTCCAGGTTCGGAGCCACCGCTTCCAGACGGTCGATGATCTTCGGCCCGACGTAGGCCCGGGCCCCGACCTCGGCGGTTTCCCCAGGTGCGACCGTGGTGGCCGGATAGACAAAGCCCATCACGTGCAGCGGCCCCCGGCGGGTGGTCTGGAACTGCGCCGGAGTGTCGCGATCAGGAATCCAGGCCGTCAGGAAGTAGTGTTGCAGGAACGCCAGCCAGCCGTTGGTGACCTGCTGGTTCACCCGTTTCTCGGCCAGATCCTTGAGACTGAATTTCTCGTAGGGATCCTCCGGTGAGCTCATGACCATGCCCAGAAACGCCTGGATGCCCATGCTGGCCTGGCTGGTGGGATCGGGGGACTCGTCGCGCACGATCTTGCCGGTGAAGTTGGCCTGCCAGGGTTGCTCGGAGCGGTTTTCGATCAGGTATTTGACACCGATCTCGTAGCTGTCCCGCTGGAACTCGTAGCGCTTGATGATGCGAACACCCTGATCGGTGGTGTAGCTCAGGTCCACCGCGAGCTGGTCCTGGCCATCGTCCAGGGTGTACTCGGAACGGCTGACTTCGTACACCGGAGCCTCGCCGTTGGCGCGGCTGTCCGGACCGTTCTTGCCGATCAGCCCGCTCTCCAGCAGGTAGGTGCGGTTGGCGCTGTGGGTCAGCAGTTTCAACGGGGTGTTGCTGTTCAGGGATGCGTCGTACTGGAGCAGAGAACTCTCGACAATGTTGCCGGAAACCCGGTTGATGACGATCTCGAACACATCGGTGCGGACCGTGACGTAGGGGTTATCCACAGCCGCGGTGGTGTCGGTTCCGGAAGCGGCCACGGACGGGCTGGTTTCCGGAGTGACGAATTCCTCGGGGTGATCACCGGAGGCCTCACCGGACAACACCATCGAGTCGCCGTTGCCACTGACACCGGCATTGCTTGCGGGGGCCTGTGCCATCTCAGTGGCGGCCACGGGCTGCTGGTGGTAGTCCTCGTTCCAGGCGAGCACCATCAGGTAACTGACAATCGCCAGGCCGGCAAACAAAACAATGCGTTGAATGTCCATAGAATTACTGTCTGGTCTGGGTTGTTTGAGGGGAATGCTCGGTACCTGGAACCGGGTCGTAACCGCCTTCACTCCAGGGGTGGCATCGGCCGAGACGGCGAAGTGCAAGGATGGAGCCCTTGACGGCACCGTGACGATTGATGGCTTCGACCGCGTATTGAGAACAGGTTGGGTAGTGGCGGCAGTGGCTCGCCATCAGGGGACTGATCGCGTACTGATAGAAGCGGATGGGCAGAAGCAACAGTTGGCGCATTAACCCGTTCCTCTACCGGCAGGCTGAGACTCAGCCGCCTCGGGTGGCGATGACTGACGGTATTTTTTTCTAAGCCGGCGCCAGAGCTCGTTCAGGATGGCCTGAAGCGATGCGTTGTCGAGGTCCGCGAGGCCCTGCCGACCGAGAATCACGATGTCAACGGCGGGCAACTCCCGCTGACGCCGGAAGGTTTCCCTGACCTGGCGTTTGACGCGGTTTCTCTGGACGGCCAGCTTAAGGTGTTTCTTGGAAAACACCAAGCCGATCCTGGCATGACCGAACGGGTTCGGCGTTGCCAGGATCAGAAAGTTCCGATGCGAAACCTTCAGCTGTACGTCATTGAAGACTTTGCTGTAATCCGCGGGCCGCAACAGACGGTGAGCTTTCGGAAAACCCAAAGCCTTCATGAGCAAGCAGGTTGTTACGCGGACAGACGAGCGCGACCCTTGGCACGACGACGGGACAGAACCTTGCGGCCGTTGGCAGTGGCCATACGGGCACGGAAGCCGTGTACGCGCTTGCGCTTCAGGACGCTCGGTTGAAACGTTCTTTTCATGGTGACGATCTCACAACGGGTAAGTTTTGGAAGTCAGTAACTGGCTGGAAAATGTACAGCCAAAACAGGTGCGGCATTCTATGCAAATCCCGGCAAAAGTTCAATGGCTTGTGGCGTCGTGGCTGGAGCGGTTCCCGAGGGGCTCGCCGAGCCTCCGGCGCAGTAAAAAAATCAGTAGGTCTTTTATGAATTCTTTAAGGATTAATTATTACTGCTGTTAGTCTCCAAGGTTTCTGTGGAAAAACCATTTTTAGTCTTTAAAATCAAAAAGTTGTATCGTTGAAAAGGGTCTTGACAAGGGCCGGTGAGCTCTGTGGAGGGGGACGCGACGGATTGTGGGAAAGTCGACGATTCCGATCGGGGTCGGGTTATCCACCGGACGCTCCCGGTCTTCCTAACAGGGTTGCAAGCAGGGTGTACACACAGCCCTGTGGGTAACTTTTTTGACAAAAGTTCGCTGTACACAACCTTGTAGGTAAGTTCGTAAGCTATTGTTATTGAAAATGTTAAATTTCCACAGCCTGTTTATGACCGGAGTCTCACCCTTTTACTGGCCACGGCGTCACGGTAGAATCGGCGGTCACCTCTTGGTATCGGATTCCTTGTCCGGTCAATAGGAACGTCAGTCTTATCGGGAGCAGGCGGTCGTGCCGAACAGCTTGTGGCATCAGTGTCTTGAAGTACTCCGGGATGAGTTTCCCGCGCAACAGTTCAACACCTGGCTGAGGCCGTTGCAGTCGGATCAGCGGGACGGTCAGTTGGTGCTGTTTGCCCCGAACCGGTTCGTCATGGACTGGGTCAACCAGAAATATCTGCGGCGGATCGAGGAAGTCCTGAAGGATCTGAACGGGGGCCAGGCACCGCGCGTGCATATGAAAGTGGGATCGGCTCCGAAGTCGGATGAACCGCCGGCGGCGCCGGTGCGGGAATCGCCCAGGGCAACGGTGAACGGTCATGTGCCGGATGAAACCGCCGGTCCGGTCACCGAGGAGGAACAGGGGGTGGCGGCGACCGTGGCCGGGCCCGCGACTGTGGTGCGGGCCAGCAAGAGTGAGTCCGAGCGGCGCGAGGTGCAGGTCGAGGGCGACATCAAGCATCAGAGTTTCCTGAACGAGACCTTTACGTTTGAAACCTTTGTCGAGGGTAAGTCCAACCAGCTGGCCCGGGCTGCCTCCATGCAGGTGGCGGAAAATCCGGGGGGCGCCTATAACCCGTTGTTCCTTTATGGCGGCGTGGGGCTGGGGAAAACGCACTTGATGCACGCGATCGGCAACGAGATCGTGCGTCGCAATCCCCGGGCGAAGGTGGTGTATCTACGTTCGGAACGGTTCGTCGCGGACATGGTCAAGGCGTTGCAGCTGAACGCGATCAACGAGTTCAAACGCTATTACCGCTCGGTGGACGCGTTGCTGATTGACGACATTCAGTTTTTTGCCCGCAAGGAGCGCTCCCAGGAGGAGTTTTTCCATACCTTCAACGCGCTGCTGGAAGGGGGCCAGCAGGTGATCGTCACCTGTGACCGGTTCCCGAAGGAAATTTCGGATATGGAGGAGCGGCTGAAATCCCGGTTTGGCTGGGGACTGACCGTGATGGTGGAGCCGCCGGAGCTGGAAACCCGGGTGGCGATCCTGATGAAGAAGGCGGAGCAGGCGAACGTCAAGCTCAGCAGCGAAGCGGCGTTCTTCATCGCCCAGAAAATCCGATCCAACGTGCGTGAGCTTGAAGGTGCACTTCGTCTGGTGATAGCGAATGCTCACTTCACCGGTTCGGAGATTACCCCGGCATTTATCCGGGAAAGCCTGAAGGACCTGTTGGCATTGCACGAGAAGCAGGTCAGTATCGACAATATCCAGCGTACCGTGGCGGAGTACTACAAGATCAAGGTGGCCGACCTGCTGTCCAAGCGTCGGACCCGGACGGTGACCCGGCCGCGGCAGGTCGCCATGGCGTTGGCCAAGGAACTGACCAACCACAGCTTGCCGGAGATTGGCGATGCCTTTGGCGGGCGCGACCACACCACGGTGCTGCACGCGTGCAAGAAAATCCAGGAGCTGCAGGAGACAGATCCTGGGATTCGTGAGGATTATCAGAACTTTATGAGATTGCTGACCACCTGATGCCGGGCGTTAGCGACACCATTCACTTGTCAACGGAAAAGAAAGCTGAGTGCCATGAAACTGACGATCAGCCGTGAATCCCTGCTTACCCCGCTGCAGAGCATTGCCGGCGTGGTAGAAAAGAAACAGACCATGCCGGTACTCTCCAACGTCCTGCTGGTGGCCGAGGACTCGACCCTGACCCTGACCGGTACCAACATGGAAGTGGAACTGGTGGCCCGGGTGACACCGGTGCACGTGGACCAGCCGGGCCGCATCACCGTACCCGCGCGCAAATTGGCGGACATCAGCCGGGCCCTCAATGATGAATCACCGATTGAGCTGGCGCTGGAAGGAGACCGGCTGCATCTGCGCTCGGGCAACAGTCACTTCACCCTATCCACGCTGCCGGCCGAGCATTTCCCGAACGTGGAGGATGAACCGGAAAGCTTCCGGCTGGAACTGCCCCAGAAAGAGCTGGGACGGATGCTGGATGCCACCGCCTTCGCCATGGCCCAGCAGGATGTCCGTTATTACCTCAACGGACTGCTGCTGGAAGTGGCCAGCGACCATGTCCGCACCGTGGCCACCGACGGACACCGCCTGGCGCTGGCGCATCTGACGCTGGCCACCGGCTGCGCCGACCTGCGTCAGGTGATCGTGCCGCGAAAAGGGGTGCTGGAGCTGGCGCGGTTGCTGGATGACGTGGAAACTCCGGTCACACTGGTGATCGGCGACAACCACCTGCGGGCCACGGTGGGGGCCTACACCTTCACCTCCAAGCTGATCGAGGGCAAGTTCCCGGACTACAACCGGGTGATCCCCCGGGGGGGTGACAAGGTGGTGCTGGCCGACCGACTCGCGCTCAAGAACACCCTGCAGCGGGCCGGCATCCTGTCCCACGAGAACATCCGGGGCGTGCGCCTGAACCTGTCGACCGACCAGCTGCAGGTGTTCGCCAACAACCCGGATCAGGAACAGGCCGAAGATGCCTTGCCGGTGGAGTATCAGGGCGAATCCCTGCAGATCGGCTTTAATGTAGGCTATCTGGTGGACGTGATGAACGCGCTGGACGAAGACCGGGTCCGGATCACGCTGTCCAACCCCAACAGCAGCGCGCTCATTGAAGCGGAGAACGACAACCGCTGCCTGTATGTGGTCATGCCGATGCGGTTGTAGGCGGGCGCGGGAGCTCGTTGCCCCCGTGTTTCCCGGGGGCAACGTTGAGGAGGGTATCGAAGGATGGGTACGGTGACGAACGGCATCAAGGGTGCGTTTCGGATTGGTCAGACTCTGGCGGTTCTCGGGCGCACCGGAGTCAACTGGTTGCGTGGTGATCGGCCGCCGGCCCCACGCCTGCTGCGGCAGACATTCGAATCCCTGGGTGCGACCTACATCAAGCTGGGGCAGTTCATCGCCAGCTCGCCCACCTTTTTCCCCAAGGAGTACGTGGAGGAGTTCCAGTACTGCCTGGACCGCACGCCGAGCCTGCCGTTCGGCGTCATCCGTAAGATCATCCGGGACGAGCTCGGGCGGCCGATTGAATCCGTGTACGCGGAGATCGATCCGGTGGCCCTGGCGTCCGCATCCATTGCCCAGGTGCACGCTGCCCGGCTGGTCACCGGCGAGGACGTGGTGATCAAGGTGCAGAAGCCGGGTGTGGAAAACATTCTGCTGACCGACCTGAATTTCCTCTACCTGTCGGCCCGGGTGCTGGAAACCCTGGCGCCCAAGCTGTCCTGGACCTCTCTATCCGGCATCGTCGAGGAAATCCAGCGCACCATGATGGAGGAATGTGACTTCATCAAGGAAGCCCACAACCTCAAGGTGTTTCGGCAGTTCCTGCACGACACCCACAACCAGGACGCTACCTGTCCCCGGGTGTACGAGCACTGCAGCACCCGCCGCATTCTCACCATGGAGCGTTTTCATGGCGTGCCGCTGACCGATCTGGAAAGCATCCGCGGGTATGCCCGGGATCCGGAACACACGCTGATCACCGCGATGAACACCTGGTTCGCCAGCCTGACCCAGTGCGAGTTCTTCCACGCCGACGTGCACGCCGGCAACCTGATGGTGCTGCGTGACGGCCGGGTCGGCTTCATCGACTTCGGCATTGTCGGGCGCATCCGGCCAGATACCTGGCAGGCAGTGAGCGACTTTATTTCCGCGATCATGGTGGGGAATTTTGATGGCATGGCCGATGCCATGGTGCGGATCGGTGTGACCCATCAGCGAGTAAAGGTTGCCGATTTGGCCGAGGATCTGCGCCGGCTGTACCGGCAGATGGACGCGATGGTCCCGGACGAGGTGCCCTACCAGGCGGACCAGGCCGAAGAGGACGTCAACAATATCTTGATGGAGATGGTCAAGGTTGGCGAGAGCCACGGTCTTCATTTCCCCCGGGAGTTCGCGTTGTTGCTCAAGCAGTTTCTCTATTTCGACCGCTACGTCCACATCCTTGCCCCGGAAATGGATGTGTTCATGGACGAGCGTCTGAACCTGCTGCATTGAGCGGTCGCCTTCCGGCCAGCGCTTTTGTACACTAAAAGGCCGCCCGTTGCCCGAGCACGGGCGGCCTTTCCAGTTCTGGCCAACAACGCTTTTCTCCTGCGGATCTCCCCTTCCCTATGGCACTTGTGAAGCTCCAGACAGAACACTTCCGCAACTTGGTCTCGGGCGTCGTCGATTTTTCCCCGTCGTTCAATCTGCTGTACGGAGCCAATGGCAGCGGCAAAACCAGCGTGCTGGAAGCAATCGGCTATCTGGGGTTGGGGCGCTCGTTCCGGGTCAGTCGTCACCAGGCGGTGGTGCGCCATGGCGAAAGCCGCTTCACCGTATTCGGCGGACTGGACGCTGCCGAGGCGGACGGCCCGGATGGCATTGTTCACCGCCTGGGTCTGTCCCGGGACGTTCGGGACAAGGAAACCACCCTGAGGGTGGATGGTGAGACGGTTCGCAGTCTGTCGGCGCTGGCCAAACACCTGCCAGTGTCGGTGATCGACCCCGGTGTGTTTGATATTGTCGCCGGCGGTCCCGGTAAGCGACGCCAGTTTCTCGATTGGGCGGTGTTCCACGTGGAACCTTCGTTCGCGGTAACGTGGCAGCAGTGCCAGCGGGTCACGTCACAGCGGAATCAGACGCTCAGAAATGGTAGACTAGACGAATCCCTGTTGCGGGTCTGGGACCGCCAGTACGGTGCCCTCAGCGAGCGGCTGACAGCGTTTCGCAGCCATACGTTCGAGGCGTTCCGGTCGGCGTTCGAAAGCCTGGTGCGCGAGCTGGATGTGCCCTGGACCCAAGGTTTGCAGCTGGAGTTTTACCCCGGCTGGGATCAGAACCGCCCCTTGGAGGCGGTTCTGATGGCGCACCGGGACCAGGAGCGCAAGATGGGTCATACCCTGTATGGCCCCAACCGGGCGGACCTGAGGTTGAAGTTCCAGGGTCGGCCGGTGGCCGAGACCTTTTCCCGGGGGCAACAGAAAACCCTGGTGATCCTGATGAAAATTGCCCAAGGGATGGTGTTGAGCCAGCTGGGCAGGCAGGTCACCTTTTTGCTTGACGACATCAACGCCGAACTGGACACCGAACACCGGGCCATGCTGGCGGAGAAGCTGAGGGCCCTGGGCAGTCAGGTTTTCCTGACCAGCATCGACCGGCCGGAGCCCGCCTCCCTGTGGCGTTCGGACCGGGTGCCGGAGTATCGGATGTTCCACGTGGAACATGGCAAATTGACGGAAGATTAAAACCGGCGCAGCGTGCCGAAACCTGGCTGCCGACGGACGGCAGCTCCGGGCGAGCACCGGTATCACCCTTCAGGAGTCACCTAATGAGTGAATCGAACTACAATTCCTCCAGTATCAAAGTCTTGAAAGGACTGGATGCGGTGCGTAAGCGGCCGGGCATGTACATCGGGGACACCGATGACGGCACCGGCCTGCACCACATGGTCTTTGAATTGGTGGACAACTCCATCGACGAGGCTCTGGCGGGTTACTGCTCCGAGATCGGGGTGATCATCCATCCGGACGAATCCGTCACGGTCAAGGACAATGGCCGGGGCATTCCCGTGGACCTGCACGAGGAGGAAGGCGTGTCGGCGGCGCAGGTGATCATGACCGTACTGCACGCCGGCGGCAAGTTCGACGACAACTCCTACAAGGTGTCCGGTGGCTTGCACGGGGTGGGGGTTTCGGTGGTCAACGCCCTCTCCTCTCACCTCACCCTGACCATCCGGCGCGATGGCAAGGTGTGGGAACAGGTCTACCAGCATGGTGTCCCCAAGGCGCCTCTGGCCGTGGTGGGTGAAACCGACAGCACCGGTACCATGATCCATTTCGTACCCTCGCCGGACACCTTCTCCCATATCAAGTTCCACTACGAAATCTTGGCCAAGCGCCTTCGGGAACTGGCGTTCCTGAACAGCGGCGTACGTATCCGGCTGACCGACGAACGTACGGGCAAGCAGGAGGTGTTCGAATATCAGGGCGGCCTGAGGGCTTTTGTGGAGCATTTGAACACCAACAAAACCCCCATCAACCGGGTGTTTCATTTCACCCGGGAACGGGAAGACGGCATTACCGTGGAAGTCGCCATGCAGTGGAACGACGGCTTTCAGGAAAACATCTACTGCTTCACCAACAACATTCCCCAGCGGGACGGCGGTACCCACCTGGCCGGTTTCCGCGCGGCCCTCACCCGCTCCCTGAACACCTACATCGAACAGGAAGGGCTGGGCAAGAAGGCCAAGGTCCATACCTCCGGCGACGACGCCCGGGAGGGCCTGACCGCGATCATCAGCGTCAAAGTGCCCGACCCGAAGTTTTCGTCCCAGACCAAGGACAAGCTGGTGTCCTCGGAGGTGAAAACCGCGGTGGAGCAGGAAATGTACCAGACCTTCTCCGACTACCTGCAGGAACAGCCCAACGAGGCCAAAGGCATCGTCAATAAGATGATCGAAGCGGCCCGGGCCCGGGAAGCCGCTCGCAAAGCCCGGGACATGACCCGCCGCAAGGGTGCCCTGGACATTGCCGGCCTGCCCGGCAAGCTGGCCGACTGCCAGGAGAAGGACCCGGCCCTGTCCGAACTGTTCATCGTGGAGGGTGATTCCGCTGGCGGCAGCGCCAAACAGGGCCGGGATCGCCGGACCCAGGCGATCCTGCCACTCAAGGGCAAGATCCTGAACGTTGAAAAAGCCCGTTTCGACAAGATGCTGTCCTCCGCTGAGGTGGGCACGCTGATCACCGCCCTGGGCTGCGGCATCGGCCGGGAAGAGTTCAACCCCGATAAGCTCCGTTATCATTCCATCATCATCATGACCGACGCCGATGTGGACGGCTCCCACATCCGCACCCTGCTGCTCACCTTCCTGTTCCGGCAGATGCGGGAAATCATCGAGCGCGGCCATGTCTACATCGCCATGCCGCCGCTGTACAAGGTCAAGCGCGGCAAGCAGGAGCAGTACCTGAAGGATGAAAAGGCCAAGGAAGCCTACCTGACTCAGACCGCCCTTGAGGGCGCACAGCTGTTCGTCAATCCCGAGGCTCCGGCAATCAAAGGCGCGGCGCTGGAGAACATGGTGCGGGAGTACCAGGCGGTGATGGCAATGATCGAGCGGCTGTCACGGGCATATCCCGCCAAGGTGCTGGAGCAGATGCTGCACAACAGCACCCTGAGCTCGGAGGACCTGAAAGACGAGGAAACCGTGGCGCGCTGGGTCGGACGCCTGGCGGAAGGGCTGGACCTGGACACCCGGACCGGTACCAAGTACACCTTCTCGGTGGCCCGGGACGAGGAACGGGGCCTGTTCCTGCCGAAGGTCACGCTCCATGTCCATGGCATTCCTCACGACTACGTATTCAGCCATGACTTCTTCGAATCCGGCTCCTACGCCGCCATCGCCCGGATGGGCGAAACCCTCAATGGCCTGATTGAGGACGGGGCCTACGTTCAGCGGGGAGAGCGCAAACAGGCGGTTCTGTCCTTCGAAGGTGCTCTGGACTGGCTGATGAAGGAAGCCCAGCGCGGACTGAACATCCAGCGCTACAAGGGGCTTGGTGAAATGAACCCGGACCAGCTCTGGGAGACCACCATGGATCCGGAGACCCGCCGCCTGATGAAGGTGACGATCGAAGACGCCATTGCCGCCGATCAGATCTTTACCACCCTGATGGGCGACGACGTGGAACCGCGCCGGGAGTTCATCCAGACCAACGCGCTGGAAGTCACCAACCTGGATGTATAAGCCAGGCCATTGACCGCACAAAAAAAGCGGTGGAGGCATCCGGTCCTCCACCGCTTTTTTTTGGTTCATCGCGCTTTACCGGGAAACGCTGCTTTTATCTTCAGGAAGAAGTAGTCGTTATCCCGGTAGCCATAGGCCATCCTCTTGATCACCTTGATCT
>MDTD01112699.1_pt1 | contig 26038 bp, 23 predicted proteins | sample 811221 | NCBI WGS metagenome assembly MDTD01 (sample SAMN05326646, study PRJNA326480) | marine metagenome | isolation source: seawater | place: Pacific Ocean: South West | collected 2011 | reverse complement strand
GCGGTGGTCGCCTGGAACATGGTGGAACGCCATGCCATCGCCGGCCTGCTGCGCAGTTCCAGGGGCGATGCCGCGGTCCTGGCGGTGACCTTCGGCCTGACGGTGTTCCGCGACCTGACGGAGGCGATCGTGGTCGGCTTCGCCCTGGGCTCGGTTCTGTTCATCCACCGCATGTCGAAGATGGCGGCGGTGGAGCGGCATTCGCCCTTCGTGCAGGACGACCGCGCCGACGGCGCGCCGGACGACCGCCAGCCCTATGAGGGTGCCGCCGCCGACCCCGACGCCCTGGTGTACCGGATCAGCGGTCCGCTGTTCTTCGGCGCGGCAGGCTCGTTCGCGTCGATCCTCGACCGCATCGCCGACAGCCATCGGGCGCTGGTGCTGGACCTCTCCGCGGTCCCGTTCCTGGACTCCACCGCTGCCAAGGTGATCGAGGGGCTGGCCCGGAAGGCCGGCCGCGGCAACGGCCGGCTGTTCCTGGCGGGGGCCTCCCCCGAGGTCGCCCGGATGCTGGCGGTGCAGGGCCTGGGCCCCCCCGATATCGGCTTCGCGCCTTCGACCGAAGCGGCGCTGGAGGCGATCCGGACGGCGCCGCCCGGCCAGGCGTGACCGGCCGGGCGGCGGTCGCGCCGGCCGGATCCGGTCAGCCGCCTTCCAGGCAGGCCAGCGCCCGGCGGGTGGGTGCCGGCCAGTCCGGACGCCGTGCCGGGCCGGCCGTCAGGATGGCGCGCAGCACTGCCCGGGCCGCCTGCATGTCGGCATCGGCGACATTGCCGTCGCAGGGGCGCGCGGCCGGCAGCAGGTGCTGCTCGATGATCGCGGTGGGCCAGGCCGCCGCGAGGCCGCCGGCACCGACGTCGCGGCGGCGGGTCATGACCAGGCCGGCGGCTGCCGGGTCGCGGTCCGCGACGGCAAAGCGGAACAGCAGGCTGTCGTCGGCTGGCAAGCCGTGGTCCAGCAGCGCCGCCAGGACTGCGAGGCGGTCCGCAGGGCCGGTGCCGCTGCCGCCCGGCGCGCCGGCACCGAAGCGGTACGACAGCTGTTCCGCCGCGCAGGGCGACGGCCGCCGCAGCTGGCCCACCGCAGCGGCCAGGATGCCGGCGCGTTCTTCTGCAGGCCGGCTGGCGATGGCCGCATAGAGGCGCGCATCGGCCGCGCAGGCCATCGTGTCGTTATAGGCGCGGGCCTCCCACCAGGCAGCGGCGGCCGCCGCGGCCACCAGCAGGACCGTGCCGGGCAGGGTATAGAGGCGGATCCCGTCGCGCAGGATCGTCCAGGCCAGGAAGGCGGCGACCGTGAAGGCCCATCCTGCGAGCGCGAGAAGGGCGTAGAGGGTCAGATCGGCCGCCCGCCAATAGTCCGCGCCCGCGCTCTCCGCCATGATCGCCAGGACCGCAGCGGGCAGGGCGAAGGGCAGGCTGAGCAGGAGCAGGGCGCGTCCGTCGCGGACCCATCGGGGCGCGGCCGGGGGCGGCGGTTCGGGGTGAACCATGACGGTCGAAGCCTCGTCGGAGCGATGCGGCGGTGCCCGCCGGAAGACGGATCGGCAGGCGCCGTCCGCGAGCGTTCGTGCGTGATGGACGGCGTTTAATCATTTCACAAGGTTCTGGTGGCAAAAACTGTCGCCAACAATGCCTGATCGATATCCGGCACGGATGGCGCAGGCGTCCCGCGGCGACCGGCCGGTCGCTGCTTGCAGTATGGGCGGAGACGCAGCAATGAAGGACCTCTGGCCGGCGGTGTCCCTTGCCGTCGTGGCCATCATCGGCCTGGGCTTCATGACCCTGAGCCCCGCGGCGGATGCGCGCCAGGTGGCGGCCGTGTTCCCGCCCTGGCTCAGCATGTCCGACCGGATGCAGCGCCTGGCCGCCGTCGAGGCGGTCGCCCTGGACGAAGGGGCCTGGGGCAACATCGTCCTGGTGTCCGCCGCATCCGCCGACGACCGCGCCGACCTTCTGGCGGCCGGGGCCTGGTTCCTGCTCGATCCGCGCGCGCTGCGCGGCTGCTTCACTTCGGCCAGCGCATTGGCGGCCGGCCGCTCCTGACAGAAGAGGTTGCGACGATGGAAGGTCTCAACAGCATCCGGGATACCGCCGCGCGCTGGTTCCTGGCCTATCTGTGGCTGCATGTTCCGGTGGTGGCGATCACGGCCTGGGCCGTCGGCACAGGCATCCTCTGGCCGACCGTGATGGCGGCGCTGCTCTGCGTCGCGTCGACCCTGGTCTTCATGCTGCAGCGCGACGGCGCCGCGGCGCGCAACACGATCTCCGTCGCGCTCGCCCTGATGCCGGCGGTGCTGGTCTATACCCTGACCGGTCATCCCTGGCAGATCGACATGCACATGTACTTCTTCGCGGCGATCGCCATGGTCACCGTGTTCTGCGACTGGCGCTGCATCCTGCTGGCAGCCGGTACGATCGCGGTGCACCACCTGCTGCTGAACTACCTGCTGCCGGCGGCCGTGTTCCCGGACGGCACGTCGCTGGCGCGGGTGGTTTTGCACGCGGTGATCGTGGTGATCGAATCCGTCGCCCTGATGTGGCTGGCCGAACGCCTGGTCCGCCTGTTCGCCACCGCCGAGGCGGCGGTTGCGCAGGCGCAGGCGGCGCAGCGCGAGGTTGAGATGGCTTCCGAGGCAAAGCTGCAGGCCGACGCCCAGGCGAAGGCGGAGAAGGCGGAACTGCTGAGCCGGCTGGCCGACGAGTTCGACCGCACCATCGGCCAGGTGATCGCCACCCTGTCGCAGCAGGTCGAGAACCTGGACCGCACCGCTGCCGCGATGCTGGAGATCGCGGGCGAGACCAGCAGCGGCGCCACCCGGCTGACCGGTTCCGCGCAGGCCGCCTCCAACGACGTGGAGGCGGTGGCCTCCGCGGCGGAGGAACTGCGCGCCTCGATCCGCGAGATCAGCGGCCAGGCGACGATGTCGGAGAGCACGACCCGCAAGGTGCTGGACGGCGCGCAGGGTGCCAGCGACACCGTGCGCGAACTGGCCAATGCCCTGTCCGATATCGGTTCCGTCGTCACCCTGATCCAGGACATCGCCGAGCAGACCAACCTGCTGGCGCTGAACGCCACCATCGAGGCGGCCCGGGCGGGCGAGGCGGGCAAGGGCTTCGCGGTGGTCGCCAACGAGGTCAAGAACCTGGCCAGCCAGACCGCGAAGGCAACCGACGACATCACCCGCCGCATCAGCCATATCCAGTCGCAGAGCGACCTGGCCGTCGGTTCCATCGAGCATGTCGGCAAGTCGATGAGCGGCCTGTCGGAAGCCGCTGCGTCGATCTGCGCGGCGATCGAGGAGCAGACGGCGGCGACGGCGGAAATCGCGCGCAGCGCGGACCTGGCCTCGGGCAACGTGGCCAGCGCCACCGAGGAGGCGGCGCGCGTCGACCAGTCCTCCGGCCGGGCGCGCAGTTCCGCGCAGGACCTGGCCCACTCCGCCGAAGGGCTGCGGACCGAGAACGGCAACCTGCGCAGCATGGTGGAGAGCTTCCTGGCCCAGGTCCGCGCCGCCTAGAGCAGCAGCGCGGCCAGGACCGAGAGCAGCAGCAGCAGGGCGAACGCCAGGTTCACGGCCCGGTTGGCGGCGGGGCGGCGGAAGATCCCGGTCAGCGCCCCGCCGGCCAGCAGCCAGGCGGCATTGACCAGGCAGATCAGGACGGTCAGCAGCGCGGTCTTGACCACCAGGTCGGCCAGCGGCTGCCCGGGCAGCAGGAGGAAGCCCGAGAACAGGGCCGCCATCGCGGCATAGCCCTTCGGGTTGATCAGCGACAGGGCCAGGCCGGCCGCCAGGGATGGCGGCCGGCCGCCACCCGCATCCGCGGCCAGTGGCGGCGCGGTGGCGATGCGCCAGGCCAGGTACAGGAAGTAGCCGGCCGCCAGCAGGGTCACCGCCGGCCGCACGCCGGGCAGGGCCAGCATCAGGCCGACCATGCCGCTGCCGGTCAGCGCCATCACGGCAACCATCCCCAGCACGATGCCCGCCATGTAGGCAAGCCCCCGGCCTGGTCCGAAGGCGGCGCCCGCCGCAGCGATGCTGAGGGTCGCCGGCCCCGGGCTGCCGGCCAGCGCCAGCCCGGCCAGCAGGAAGCCCGGCAGTCCCTCGATCATTTCCATGGTCTCCCGTCTGCCGGTCCCGTCGGCCATCTGGTAGAAGAAGGCATGTCCCAGATGCTGCCGGAGCCGGCTGTCGCCGGTCTTGAACGTTCGTGCGCCGGCCGGCCCGGCGCCGCGGCGACGGGCGACTGGCTGCGGTCCGCCCCGCCGGCGCCGGGGCTGCAGCGGGCGGAGGCGCGCTTCGCCGGCCATGCCTTCGCGCCGCATCGCCACGACAGCTATGCCATCGGCACCACCCTGCAGGGGGTGCAGTCCTTCAGCTATCGCGGCAGCGGCACACACAGCCTGCCCGGCCAGGCCTTCGTCCTGCATCCGGACGAGCGCCATGACGGCCGTGCCGGCACCGGCGCGGGATTCCGGTACCGCATCCTCTATCTGGATCCCTGGGCGGTGGCCGAGGCTTTGGGACAGGGGCCGCTGCCCTTCGTGCCGGATGCCGTGGCCCGCCATCAGGCGCTGCAGGCCGCGGTCGCGGCGGCGTTCGAGGATCCCGACCTGCCGCTGGAGCCGCTGGCGCTCGACCGGGTCGTCCTGGCTCTGGCGGAAGGGCTGGCGATTGCCGCGGGCGCAAGGGCCGCGATGCCCAGGGTGCTGCACCGGCAGGCGGTGCAGCGTGCCCGCGACTGCCTGGATGCGCATGTCGCCGGCGGCGTCGACAGCGCGACCCTGGAGCGGGCCAGCGGCCTGAGCCGCTTTGCCCTGGCGCGGCATTTCCGCGCCTGCCTGGGCACCAGCCCCCACCGCTACCTGGTGCAGCGCCGCCTGGATCTCGTCCGTCGCCTGGTGGCCGAGGGCATGGGCCTGGCCGCGGCGGCGGTGGAGGCGGGCTTCGCCGACCAGAGCCACATGACCCGGCATTTCCGCCGCAGCTATGGCATCGCGCCGGGCCGCTGGCTGGCGCTGGCCCGCGGCCGTGCCGGTCTGGACTGCTCCCGGAATTGAACGGCGAGCTTGTCGTTCCCGGGCTTGACCCGAGATCCCATTCCGCCGGCCGCGCGGCAGCTTGAAGGCTGGCGGAATGGATCCCCGCCTCGAGGACGGGGATTGTCTGTTCCGGTTGTGCTTGGCTTCGGGTTGAGCTGGCGTCGATTCAGGGCGCCGTCGCTGCAGTCAGGCGGTGCGCTCCGCCGACGGCAATGTCCTGCACCGCCGGAAGGCAGCCGAGCGCCGCCAGGGTGCTGCCGACCGCCTCGTCCAACGGCGTGTGCGGCTCGCCGCCCAGGGTGCAGACCAGGCGGGTGTTGTTCAGCCGCACCGGCCGTTCCCACAGATAGCGCACCTCGTTCAGTTCCCGCGCCAGCGGTACCAGCGGGGCGGCCAGGGCGATCGCCCGCCAGGGCAGGCAGCGCACCGGCAGGTCGGGTTGCGCCGCGGCCCGGCGCACCGCCTCGACCATCTGCCGGCCGTCCGAATCCCAGTGCCCGTGCATGTGGTACCGGGCGAAGCGGGGCAGGCCGTCCGGCAGGTCGAGCAGGCGTGCGGCCGTCTCCGCGACGTCCGGCAGATAGGCCCATTGATGGCCGATGCCCTCGCAGCCCGGCTGGACGACCCGCCGCAGTGGCCGGCCGGGCCGGACCATCGCCTGCGAGAACCAGCTGCTGCCGGCGCCGGGGCCGAAATAGTCGCCGGCGCGCAGCACCAGGGCCGTGATCGCGCCGTCGGCACTGGCCGCGGCCAGGCGTGCCTCCATCGCCGCACGGATGCGGCCCTTGCGGGTCACCGGGTTCTGCGGCGACTCCTCGGTCGGGGCGGGCAGGACATCGGGCCCGTAGTTGTAGACGGTGCCCGGCAGCAGGATCCGGGCGCCGGTGCCGGTTGCCGCGCGGATGCTGTTCTCCAGCATCGGCAGGACCAGCCGGCCCCAGTTGCGGTAGCCGGGCGGGTTCACCGCATGGACGATCAGTTCCGCGCCAGCGGCGGCTGCCGCCACGTCGCCGGCCGACATGGCGTCGCCATGCCGCCAGTCGTAATGCCGCGCGACGCCTTTCCGCGCCGTCGCCAGGCGTGCCGGGTTGCGGTACAGCGCCCGGATCGCCCAGCCTCTTCCTGCCAGCGCGGCGGCAATCGCCCCACCGACGCCCCCTGTCGCCCCCAGTACCAGTGCAGTGCGCTGCTCCGACATGACAGCCTCCATCGCTCGTCTCGACAGGATTGAGAATGGGGCCGTTCCGGGTTGCACGGAATTGAGGATATTCGTGCAGCTGCTCAACGGAAATATTGGTACCCTGCCGCATCGGCGATGACGACGGAGCGGCGCGAGAGATGAGCAGGCGCGACCCGGACTGGGATCTCTATCGCACCTTTCTGGCGGTGCTGCGGGCGGGCTCGCTGTCCGCCGCGGCGCGCGACCTGGATCTCGCCCAGCCCACCGTGGCCCGCCACATCGAGAGCCTGGAGGCGGCGCTGGGCCTGCAGCTCTTCGTGCGCTCGCCGCGCGGCCTGCTGCCGTCGGAAACGGCGCTGGAACTGCGTCCCTACGCCGAGGGCCTGGCCGCCACCGCGGCGGCGCTGCTGCGGACGGCATCGGGACAGGGCGGGGAGGTACGCGGCACGGTGCGGGTCAGCGCCAGCGAGGTCGTCGGGGTGGAGGTGCTGCCGCCGATCCTGGCCGACCTGCACCGCCGCCATCCCGCCTTGGAGATCGAGCTGGCGCTCTCCAACACGGTGGAGGACCTGCTGCGCAGGGATGCCGACATTGCCGTCCGCATGGTGGAGCCGGCGCAAGGCGCGCTGGTCGCGCGCAAGATCGGCCGCATCCCGCTGGGCCTGCATGCCCGGGAGGATTACCTGCAGCGGCGCGGCATGCCGGCCAGCCTCGACGATCTGGCGCAGCACAGCCTGATCGGTTTCGACCGTCCGACCCCGGCGATCCGCAGCCTGGTGGGCCAGGTGCCCGGCTTCGACCGGGTGCGCTTCGCGCTGCGGGCCGACAGCGACCTGGCGCAGCTGGCGGCGATCCGGGCCGGCTTCGGCATCGGCGCCTGCCAGCTGCCGCTGGCGGCCCGCGACCCGCGCCTGCGGCCGGTGCTGCCGGAGGCCTTCGCCATGGACCTGGGGGTCTGGGTGGTCTGCCACGAGAATCTGCGGGCGACGCCGCGCTGCGCCGCCGTCTTCGACGGGCTTGTCTCGGGCCTGGACGATTATGTCCGGAGCGGGGGGCGTTCCTAACCGGGCGTTTAATACCTCATTAACCGAAGCGGGTGGAAATGAGGATCCAGCACCGGGCCGGCGGCTGGGCGTCCGGAACGGCATGATGGTCAACGGGACAGACGATGAACCACGACGCGATGGAGCAGTTCGCCAGGGATCTGCGGACAGACGGTGCCCTGGCTGCGGAGGTCAAGCGGCAGGCAAGTCTCGACGCGGTGCTGGAAGTGGCGCGGCGGCATGGCTTCGACATCACGACCGCCTCGGTGGTCGACTATATCTGTCGCCTGGCCGGCGGGCCGGTGCCGGCGGGTGCCGCAGGGGAACGCGACGCGCTGGTCCACCACTGAAGGCACGGCTGTCCCCCCGCCATTTCTCCTGAGCCGGCAGCCCGGTACGCCGCATGCAGTGCAGGCGACCAGAGCCGGCCGTTCCGCGCGTCTGTCCCGGATTGGCACGGCCGGTGCGGCTGGAGCAGGCAGGAATGAGCCAGAACGATATGCGGCGCTTCGCTCAGGACCTTCGGTCCTGTGAGGCACTGGCGGCGGAAGTGCGACGCCAGGCGGATCTCGAGACCGTGGTCGGGACCGCGCAGGCGCGGGGCTACAGGATCACTGTGGAAGACATCGTGGATTTCATCTACGCGAAGCTGGGCGAGGCGGCGCCCTGCGACCGCCCGGCCTGAAGATGGCCTGAACATCCCGGCGATCGCATCAGCCGGATGAGGCGCCGGCCTGGCCGCTGCCCTCCGGCGCTTGCGACACGGAAGAGGCGGGTCGCGGTCCGGCGATCTCCGCAAGCAGGTTATGCAGCGCAACGGCCGCCGGCGACAGCGCCTGGGCGCGCAGGCTGGCCAGCACCCAGCCGACCTGGAAGCCGGCGATCCGGGCGGCCGAGACGCCGGTGCCGGCAAACTCGCCGTCCAGCGCCGCCCGGCTCAGCACCGTATAGCCCATGCCGCGGCAGACCAGCGGCACCACCAGCCTTGTATTGGTCTCGATCACCACGTTGGGGCGAACGCCGTGGGCGCGGGCGACCTGGTCGACCAGGGACTTCGGCCGGGCGGTCAGGATCAACGGCAGGTCGGCCAGGCGCTCCGCCGTGACATTGCCGTCCGCCAGGGGCGCCGTGCCCCGGGCGGGCCGATCGGGGCCTTGCGCTGCCAGATGCGCTACCCCGGGAAGGGGCGATGCGGGCATGGCACTGGGCAGGGCCGGCCGCTTCGCTTATGACCTTTGCCGATGAGCGCCTTCACCTTCGTCTTCGGCTTCAGAAAGATCCTGATCGCGCTGGGCGTGCTGAGCGTCCTGTCGGTCGGCGCGGGTGCCATGCTGGGCGCCGGGGCGGAGCGCGGTTCCTGGCAGGACGAGCTGGGCACCGCAATGGCGCTGCCCGGCGTCTATGCCCTGGCCGCGGTGATCGCGCTCTACGTGGCGCCGGCGCTGCTGTTCTTCTGTGCCGAGATCGTCGTCGCGCCGCTCGCCACCCTGCGGCGGCTGGCGCGGGTGCAGGACACCGCGACCTCGCGTCTGCGCTCCGCCGCGCAGGGCCTGGTGGAGCTTGAACTGACACCGGTCGACGAGACCGGCCGTGCGGCGCTCGGTTTGCGGCAGCCGGACTATTTCGGCGCCTTCCAGGCCGATGGCCGCCCGCTCTTCGTCCTCTACGGCGATGCGGTCGGCATGCACGTGAAGACCGGCGACCAGTTCGGCGGGGGGCCTGTCCTGGCGAGCGGTCTGCTGCGGACGGTGGCGGTCGACGCGCCGCTCGACCTGCGGCGGCGGCCATTCGGCCTGTCGATGCGGCTGGCCCGCAAGCTGTTCGACAGCAACAGCCCGGCGGAGGAACTCGCCGCGATCGAGGCCTGCTACGACCGGCTGACCGCCGCGGCGGCAGCACAGGGGCGGCAATCGATCGACCTGTTGACCGCCGACCCGGCGACCGGCCGCGGCGTGGAGCTCTTCGCGGCTGGCCAGGCCGGTGCGCTGCGCGAACTGCAGGGCTTGGGCCGCCGCGAGCTTCTGGCGGCCCTGGTGCTGGCGGCGATCCTCTGGTTCGCCCTGATCCGGCATCTCGTCTGATCCGGCATCTCGTCTGATCCGTCATTTCGTCAGATCGGTCATTCCACCGGGTCCGGCTGACGGGCCACCGGCTTTGGCCGATCCCCTGGGCAGCGGGACGGCGATCTCCACCAGCAGGCGCTGCAGCGCGATGGCCGCCGGCGACAGCGCCTGGGCGCGCAGGCTGGCCAGCACCCAGCTGACCTGGAAGCCGGCGATCCGGGCGGCGGCGACGCCGGTGCCGGCGAATTCGCCGGTCAGTGCCGCGCGGCTCAGGACCGTGTAGCCCATGCCGCGGCAGACCAGCGGCACCACCAGCCGGGTATTGGTCTCGATCACCACGTTGGGACGCACGCCATGGGCGCGGGCCACCTGGTCGACCAGCGCGCGCAGGGAGTTCGGCCGGGCGGTCAGGATCAGCGGCAGGTCGGCCAGCCGTTCCGGCGTCACATGGCCGTCGGCAAGGGCCGCCGCCCCGGGCGGGCCGATCAGGTAGACATCCTCCGTCAGCAGCGGCTGGCGCCGCAGCTCGCGTCCCGGCTCGATGGCGGAGATCGCGGCAAACTCGATGCGGCGGGCCAGCAGGTCGTCGCGCAGCGCCCGGCTGGTGCCCTCCATCACCTCCGGCACCACCGCCGGATAGCGCTCGCGGAAGCGCTGCAGGGCGGGGACGGTCAAGGCCATGCCCAGGGAGGGCGGCATGCCGAAGGCCAGCCGCCCCTCCGGCCGGTCGCTGCGGGCGGAGACCGCGTCGCGCAGGTCGCGGGCATCGTCCAGGATGCGTTCCGCCCGCTCCTTGAACAGCTCCCCCGCCGGGGTCAGGGAGACGCCGCGGGAATGCCGCTCCAGCAGGCGGCTGCCCAGGGCCGCCTCCAGGTCGGCAATCTTGCGGCTGAGGGCCGGCTGCGCCAGGCCCAGCTCCATCGCTGCGCGGCTCATGCTGCCGGCATCCGCCACGGCCAGGAACTGCCGCCAGAGCCTGAGATCGTCGACTGCCATAACAAAATCAGTATAGCAGCGATATCTGAACTGCCTCTACAGGCATGGCCGGGCCTACGCTAGGCTTCATCCCAACAAGAACGAAGTTGGGAGGAACGCCGGTCCATGTCGGGCTACCTGGTCGGAATCGATATCGGCGGCACGTTCACCGACTGTGCCGTCGTCGCCGCGGATGGCACGGTCGTCACCGCCAAGGCGGCGTCCACGCCGCCGGACTTCTCGCAGGGCGTGGTCGCCGTGCTGGGCGCTGCGGCGCAGCGGCTGGGACTGTCGGTGGAGGATTTCTGCGCGCAGATCCGCCTGATCAGCCATGGCACCACCACCGGCACCAACACCCTGATCCAGCGCCGCGGCGCGAAGGTCGGCCTGCTGACCACCCGCGGCCATGAGGATGTCATCCACATCATGCGCGGCAGCCGCGGCTATTCGGGGCGCGACATCCGCAAGGTGGTGCATTTCCCCGAAGGCGCGAAGCCGCAGCCGATCGTGCCGAAGCGCCTGATCGAGGGGGTGCCGGAGCGCATCGACAGCCTGGGCAATGTGGTGGTGCCGTTCAACGAGGCGGAGGCGAAGGCCGCGCTGGAGCGCCTGCTGGAGCAGGGCGTGGAAGCGGTCGCGATCTGCTTCCTCTGGTCGTTCAAGAATGCCGGCCACGAGCGCCGCATGAAGGAGATCGTGCAGGCGCGCGCGCCGGGGCTGTTCGTCACCGCCTCCTCCGACCTGGTGCCGAAATGGGGCGAGTACGAGCGCACCACCGCCTCGGTCCTGAACGCCTATATCGGCCCGCTGACCAGCGCCTATCTGGCGAATATCGACCAGAGCCTGACCGGCATGGGCTATGCGCATCCGCTGCAGATCACCTCCTGCGCCGGCGGCGCGGTGTCGGTGGCGACCGGCATCGAGGCGCCGCTGCTGACCCTGGATTCCGGACCCGTGGCCGGGGTCACCGGCTCCGCCTTCCTGGGCGGGCTGATGGGCCATCGCAACATCATCACCACCGACATGGGCGGCACCTCGTTCGACGTCGGCATCATCCATGACGGCGAGGCGGCGACCAGCCACATTTCAACGGTCAACCAGTACCAGTACTTCCTGCCCAAGGTGGACATCCAGACCGTCGGCGCCGGCGGCGGCAGCCTGGCGGTGCACGACCCGGTCACCGGCACCCTGCGGGTCGGGCCGGAAAGTGCCGGCGCGAAGCCGGGCCCGGTCTGCTATGGCCGCGGCGGCACGCAGCCGACGGTCACCGACGCCGACCTGCTGCTGGGCTATTTCGATGCCGAGAACTTCGCCGGCGGCGCGATGAGCCTGGACCGCGACGGGGCGGAGAAGGCGGTCGCCGACCTGGCCGGCAAGCTGGGCCTGTCCACCATCGAATGCGCGGCTGGCATCGCGCGCATCGTGGAATTCAACATGGCCGACCTGATCCGCCGCGCCACCATCGAGAAGGGCCACGACCCGCGCGACTTCGTGCTCTACGCCTTCGGCGGCGCCGGGCCGGTCCATGCCGGCGTGTTCGCCGCCGAGCTGGGGGTGGAGCGGGTGATCGTGCCGCAGAAGAAGACCGCCTCGGTCTGGTGCGCCTTCGGCGCGGCGGCTGCCGACATCCTGCATGTCTACGAGCAGGTGGAGGTGATGGAGAGCCCGTTCGACCCCGCCGCCATGTCGAAGGTGCTGGCCGCACTCGGCGAACGCGGCATGGCACAGCTGCAGGCCGAGGGCGCGACCGACCCGTCGCTCGCCTTCTCAGTCGACCTGCGCCATCGCGGCCAGATCAACGAGGTGGAGGTGCCGGTCGCCGGCGCCAGCCTTTCCGACGGCGACCTGCAGCCGCTGGCGGAGGCGTTCTACGAGAAGTACGAACGGCTCTACGGCCGCGGCTCCTCCTTCCGGGGCGCGAAGCTGGAGGCGGTGACCTTCCGGGTGCGGGCGACCGCGCCCCTGCCGCGGCCGGTCCTGCCGCGGACCGAGGCGGTGGGCCCGGAGCCGCCGGAGGCGGCCCGCCGCAGCCCCCGAAAGGTCTATTGGAGCGCGACCAAGGATTTCGTCGAGACGCCGGTCTTCGACGGCGAGCAGCTGCTGCACGGCCACAAGGTCGCCGGCCCGGCGATCGTGGAGACCACCGACACCACGGTGGTCATCCATCCCGGCCAGAGCCTGGGGGTCGACGCCCTGGGCAATTTCGATCTCACCCTGCGCTGAGCGGCGGAACTGGGAGGATATGGCGATGAAGGTCCTGGACGCACTGGCCAATGGCGTGGTGTTCGACGGGGTGGCCAAGCCCTATGTGCCGCCGGCGAAGCTGAACGTGTCGCCGAAGCTGAAGCTGCAGACGGCGCATGACGAGGAGATCGACCCCGTCACCTACGAGGTGATCCGCCATTCGCTGTGGAGCATCAACGAGGAGCATGGCTCCACGATCATGCGGATCTCCGGTTCGCCGGTGGCGATCTATGCGATCGACCTGAACCCGTCGATCCTCACCGAGGATGCGGAGTTCGTCTATTTCGGCCCCTACATGCAGTACATGTCCGGGGTCACCGACACGCAGGTGAAATGGATCCTGGAGAACCGCTCCGACAATCCGGGGATCGCCGACGGCGACATGTTCCTGGCCAACGATCCCTGGGTCGGCGCGGCGCACCAGATGGACGTGATGCTGATCTGCCCGGTCTTCGTCGACGGCGAGCTGTTCTGCTGGGTCACCAACTGCCTGCACCAATACGATGTCGGCGGCATCACGCCGTCATCCTTCTGCCCGTCCGCCCGCGACGCCTATGACGAGGGCATCCTGATCCCGCCGGTGAAGATCGTGGAGGGCGGCGAGATCCGCAAGGATATCGAGGCGATGTACCTGCGCGCCTCCCGCAAGCCGGACGTGGTGGCGCTGGATTTCCGCGCCCAGCTGGCCGGCAATACCACGGCCAAGGCGCGGGTCCTGAAGCTGGTGGAACGCTATGGCGCCCGCACCGTGAAGTCGGTGATGAAGCGGGTGATCGCCAATGGCGAAAAGGCCTTTCTGTCCAAGATGGACAAGATCCCGGACGGCACCTGGACGGAGCGCGCCTATGTGGAATGCGCCCATGAGGGCGACCGCAAGCACTACCCGGTGCGGATCACCCTGCACAAGGAAGGCCGCCACCTGACCTTCGAGAACGAGGGGACGGCACCACAGATCGGCGCGATGAACTGCACCTATTCCGGCTGGCGCGGCTCGATCATGGTGGTGCTGAACCAGATCATGTGCTGGGAGCAGTACTTCGCGATCGGCGGCGCGCTGCGGCATGTCACCTTCAACCCGACCATGGGGACGATGAACTGCGCCGACTTCCCGGCCTCGGTCTCCACCGCGCCGATCCAGGCGATGGAGATGTCGCTCTATCCCGTCTACAACGTGCTGTCGAAGATGATCTATCCGGTGCCGGAGCTGCGCGGCGACATCGTCTGCATGAGCGGCACCAGCCAGTGGCCGGGCACCCTGTTCCAGGGCACCGACCTGCGGGGCGAGAAGTTCGGCTACGGCCTGATCGACCCGATCGGCGGGGCGATCGGCGCCTTCGCCGTGGGCGACGGCGTGTCGACCGGCGGCCAGTCGCGCACGCCGATCTCCAAGCTGCCGAACGTCGAGCATACCGAGCAGCAGTTCCCGATCCTCTACCTCTACCGCAAGGAGCTGCCGGATTCCGGCGGCGCCGGCCGCTTCCGCGGCGGCCAGGGGGCGGAGAGCTGCTTCACCGTGCACAACACCGACCGGATCATGCACGACTCCATCTGCTCCGGCGCGGCGATCCCCTCCTCCCTGGGCCTGATGGGCGGCCATCCGGCCGGTCCGAACGGCTATCGCTACCGGGTGGAAACCAACATCCGGCAGCTCTTCGCCGAGGGGCGGATCCCGCGCGACGTGACGGAAGTGACCGGAACGGAGCGGCCGATCGGCCTGCGCGAGCACGGCTTCCCGCAGACCGGCAACGACGTCTATGCGGTGTCCTGGTGCGGCGGCGGCGGCTTCGGCGACCCGCTGGACCGCGACGTGGAGCGGGTACAGTCCGACCTGGACGGGGCCTTCATCAGCGTGCGCGGCGCGGAGCGGATCTACGGCGCGGTCGTCGACCCGGCGACCGGCGAGGTCGATGCGGCGGCGACCGAAGCGCGCCGGACGGAACTGAAGGGGCAGCGCCTGGACGCCTTCCCCGACCGCAAGCCGGTGCGCCGCGACGGCAGCCCGGTGATGGAGATCAGCCCCTACCTGGCGGTGCATCGCGATGCCGATGGCAGCTACCATGCCTGCGCCGGCTGCGGCACGGCGCTCGGCCCGTTGGGGGAGAACTGGAAGAGCCATGCCCTGGCCGAAGACCGGCCGGTGCAGGACAGCAACCCGCTGATCGGCGATCCGCAGCGCTATATCGATGCGTCGGTCACCTTCCGCCGCTTCCTCTGCCCGGGCTGCGGCGCGCAGCTGGATGCGGAGGTCGCGGTGGGTGACGACCCGCCGCTGCACGATATCGATCTGGCGATGACGGAGGCCGCCGAGTAGTCTTTGAGGCAAGAACCTGTGGCCAAGAACGATAATCCGAGGGAGGAAGGCCGATGATTCAAGAAGCGAAGAGGTTCGCCCTGCCTGCCGCCATGGCGGCGGGCATCCTGGCCGGCGCCATGCTGCCGGCCGCCGCGCAGGACGTGGAGCGGTTCACCGTGACGGCGGGCCATCCGCCGGTCTTCTCCTGGGTGCGGCTGATCGACGAATACGTGATCCCGGAGACGAACCAGCGGCTGGAAGCCGCCGGCAATCCGGTGAAGATCGACTGGACCACCGCCTATGGCGGCACCCTGGCCAAGATCGGCGCGGAAAGCGACGCGATCCGCACGGGCGTGTCCGACATGGGGATCGTCGCCTTCATCTTCGAGGCGGCGAAGTTCCCGCTGGAGCAGGTCACCCTGTTCGCCCCCTTCGCGACCGACGACATCCGCAAGATCGGCACTGCGATCGAGCAGGTGCGCGGTGCGACCCCTGCGATGCAGGAGGCCTGGAAGCAGGCCAATGCCGAATGCCTGGGCGCCGCGGCGATCGATACCTACCAGCTGGTGACGAAGTTCCCCGTCGCCTCCATCGACGACCTGCAGGGCAAGAAGATCCTGGCGCCCGGGCCGGCCGCGAACTGGATCAAGGGCACCGGCGCGATCGGCGTCGCCGGCAACCTGACCACCTACTACAACGACCTGAAGACCGGGGTGGCCGATGGCGTGATCGTCTCCGCCGCGCCGGCCTTCGCGATCAAGCTGCACGAGGTCGCGCCCTACGTCACGAAGGTGAATATCGGCGCCCAGTCCACCGGCTGCCTGGCGATCAATGCCGACCGCCTGGCCGCCCTGCCGCCGGAGGTGCAGAAGATCATCCGCGAGGTCGGCGCCGGCTATACCGAGAAGTTCGCCGAGGTGCAGATGGCGACCGCCGATGCGGCCATGGAGGGGATGAAGGCCGGCGGTGCCACGATTTCCGAACTGTCGCCGGAGGAACGTGCCCGCTGGGCCAATGCCCTGCCGCCGATCGGCAAGGAATGGGCGGAGGAGATGGCTTCCCGCGGCCTGCCGGGCCAGGAGGTGATGGCGGCCTATATCGACGCCCTGCAGGCACAGGGGGTGGAGATGCCGCGCGACTGGTCGAAGTGAGGCCGGCCCCCGGGCCGCTTGCGGCACCCGCCGCGCCTTGACCGCCGATCCGCAACCGTCGGGCGGCCCCCCGGGCGTCGGGGCGGCCGCCTACGGCCGGCGACAGCCGCTCCGGTTCGACCGCATCGGCGCTGCGCTGAACGCGCTGGGCACGGTCTGGATCTTCGGGCTGCTGGTGCTGGTCGATGCCGACATCGTCGGCCGCGAGCTGTTCGGCGCGCCGGTGCGCGGCGCGATCGAGATCGTCGGCCTGTCGATCGTCGGCATCGTCTTCCTGCAGCTGCCGAACGCGCTCTGGGCGGGCCGTTTCACCAAGGCGGAGCTGCTGATCGACGCGCTGGGCATGCGCCGGCCGCGGCTGGGGGCGGCCGTGCAGGGGATCCTGCACCTGTTCGGCGCGCTGGCCCTGACCCTGGTGACCGTCGCGGTCTGGCCGGAATTCGTCCGCGCCTGGCAGATCGGCGACTATGTCGGCGCCATCGCCGACTTCACCGCGCCGACCTGGCCGGTGCGCCTGGTCATGGTGATCGGCTCCGCCCTGACCGCGCTCACCTTCCTGTTCCTGGCCTGCAGCGATTTCCGCGCCGCCATTGGCGGGGGCAGGGCGCCCAGATGAGTCCGCCCCGATGAGTCCGGTCGAGATCGGTGCCTGGTCGCTGCTGGTGATGGTGCTGCTGGTGGTGTCCGGCCTGCATATCGCGGTGGCGCTGATCCTGCTGTCCCTGGCCGGGATCTGGCTGATGCGGGGCAATTTCGACATCGGCCTCAGCCTGCTCGGCCAGGCGATGAACGACGCCATCGCCGGGCAGGAGTTCGGCGTGGTGCCGTTGTTCGTGCTGATGGGCCTGCTGGTCGGGGTGGCCGGCATCGGCCGCGACATGTTCGACCTCGCCGACCGGGGCCTGGGCCGGGTGAAGGGCGGGGTCGGCATCGCCACCGTCTTCGCCAATGCCGGCTTTGCCGCGACCACCGGCATCTCCATCGCCTCGGCCGCCGTCTTCGCCCGCATCTCGGTGCCGGAGATGCTGCGCTTCGGCTACAACCCGCGCTTCGCCGTCGGCGTGGTGGCGGGATCCTCCGTCCTGGGTATGCTGATCCCGCCCAGCCTGCTGATGATCCTGTACGCCTTCCTGGCGGAGCAGTCGGTGGGGTCGATGTTCCTGTCCGGCGTGCTGCCCGGGATCCTGCTGACCCTGGTGTTCTGCGCCGGCATCGTGACCATGGCCCGGCTGCGCCCCGCCAGCATCGGCGGCAGCCAGCGCGACGGCCCCCGCGGCCTGCAGCGCGGCGATGCCGGCCGGATGGTGCCGATCGTCCTGCTGGTGGCCTTGGTGCTGGGCGGCATCTATGGCGGGCTGTTCACCGCGACGGAGGCTGGCGCGGTCGGCGCCACCGGCGCGCTGGCGATCGCGCTGCAGCGCCGGCAGCTCGACCTGGCGGGCTTCTGGCGGGTGCTGATCGAGACCGGGCATATCACCGTTTCGGTGCTGTTCCTGATCATCTCCGCCAATTTCTATTCGCGCATGCTGGCCCTGTCGGGCCTGCCGCAGTCGATCGTGCAGGCGATCACGGAGGCCGACCTCGGCATCGCCGGTTTCGTCGCCCTGTTCGTCCTGCTGGTGCTGGTGCTGGGCTTCATCATCGACAGCGCCTCGATCCTGCTGATCACCGTGCCGCTGATGCTGCCGGTGGCCCAGGCGCTGGGCATCGACCTGGTCTGGCTCGGCGTGATCACCATCATCGCGGTGGAGATCGGCCTGCTGACCCCGCCGTTCGGCCTGGCCGCCTATGTGGTGAAGTCCAGCGTCGACGATTCCCGCATCACCCTGGTCGACGTCTTCGCCGGCGCCGCGCCCTTTGCGCTGATGATGCTGGTGACCCTGCTGATCATCATCGCCTTCCCCTGGCTGGCGACGGCGCTGGTCTACTGAGGCAGAGGCTGACGCGCCGGCCCGTCAGCCGGCAATGGCGAGGACGGAGAGGCAGAGGCTGGCGGTGACGGTGCCGCTCAGCGGCCAGCGCAGCCGCGGGTACCAGGCGGGCGCGGCGCCCGCCCGCGCGGCGCGGTGGTCGGCCAGGGCCATGGCGATGAAACCGGCGGCCAGCAGCAAGAGGCCGGGCACCGGCGCCAGCAGCAGCGCGGCCCAGCCCAGCAGCGACGGCAGGACGGCCGGGCCCAGCCGGGACCAGGACGGCCGGCCGGCCTGCAGGGCCAGGCCCCAGTGGATGCCGCCCAGGAAGGACAGGATCACCGCGCCATAGGCGGCGATCGCCTGCAGCGCGACCGGCCGCAGGTCCGGCGCCGCCAGGAACAGGGCCGCGGCCAGGGCCAGGAAGGGCAGGGCGCCGGCCAGACCCAGCCACAGCGCCGCGGCGGGGATCCGCCCCCTGCCCGATGCCGTCCTGCCCGATGCCGTCCTGCCCGTAACGGCCCCGGCCGGAGCCGTCTCGCTGATTGCCATCCGTGGGTCCTTCCGCCATCCGATCCGCTTCTGCCCGGTCTACGTATCCCCGGCGGGTACGGATCAGGATTCCGGAAGGGCAGAAGGCATGGTCGATACCGATCTCGGCAGTTTTGGCGAGGGTCTGAACGTCGCCGTGGTCGGCGCGACCGGCGGCATCGGCGCCGCCTTCCTGGCGCAGCTGCGGCACTGTCCCGGCGTGGCGCAGCTTCATGCCCTGTCGCGCCGGCCGGTGCCGGACGGCAGCGCCGACCACTGGCACCGCCTGGACCTGGAGCAGGAAGAGAGCATCGAGGCCGCGGCGCAGCTGCTCCGCGCGTCGGCGGGCGAACTGCACCTGGTGATCGTCGCCACCGGCATCCTGCACGATGCGGCGGGCCTGCAGCCGGAGAAGAGCTGGCGCCATCTGACCGCCGACGGGCTGGCGCAGGCGTTCCGGGTCAACGCGATCGGCCCGGCGCTGCTGGCCCGGCACCTGCTGCCGCTGCTGGCGCGCGACCGCAAGGCGGCCTTTGCCGCCCTGTCCGCCCGGGTCGGCAGCATCGCCGACAACCGGCTGGGCGGCTGGTACGGCTATCGCGCCTCGAAGGCGGCGCTGAACCAGACGATCCGCTGCCTGGCGATCGAACTGGCACGGCGCAGCGACCAGGCGCTCTGCGTCGCGCTGCATCCGGGCACCGTCGACACCCCGCTTTCCGGCCCCTTCCAGCGCAACGTGCCGGAGGACCGGCTGTTTGCGCCGGCCGAGGCGGCGGCGCAGCTGCTGGCCGTGCTGGACGGGCTGCAGCCGGCGGACAGCGGCGGCCTGTTCGCCTGGGACGGGTCGCGCATCCCCTACTGAAAAGGCACTTGCGCGGAGCACGGAAGCGGCCAAATATCTGCCGCGTGACGGCAGCCCCTTGGCCGCCCGTCATCTCTTTGACAACCGCACGCGGACGCAACCAGCGTCGCGTCGCCGACTGCCCGCGCGGTGCCTGCATGGCGGCCGATGGCGTCCTGTTGTCGTTTTCAACCCCTTGAAAAATATGATGAAAATCAGGCGCGGCGGATCTTGATCGCCGGCCCGGCTGCACCTATCTCCGGTGCGGTTGGCACTCTCGGCCTGAGAGTGCCAAAGATCGGAAATTCGCTTCACAGCAAGGGATTTCGGAGGAACAGAGATGACGTTCCGACCACTGCACGACCGCGTTCTCGTCCGTCGCATCGAAGAGGACGAGCGTTCCGCCGGCGGGATCATCATTCCCGACACGGCGAAGGAGAAGCCCAGCCAGGGCGAGGTCATCGCCACCGGCCCCGGGGCCCGCAACGAGGCCGGGGAACTGGTTGCGCCGGACGTGAAGCCGGGCGACCGGGTGCTGTTCGGCAAATGGTCCGGCACCGAGGTGAAGATTGACGGCGAGGAACTCCTGATCATGAAGGAGTCCGACATCATGGGCGTCATTACCGACGCCCCGGCGGTCGCAAGGGCCGCCTGACGGGAGGAAGAGACAACATGTCCGCCAAGGAAATCCGCTTTTCCGGCGATGCCCGCGCCCGCATGCTGCGCGGCGTCGACATCCTCGCCGATGCGGTGAAGGTCACCCTGGGCCCGAAGGGCCGCAACGTGGTGATCGAGAAGAGCTTCGGCGCGCCGCGCACCACCAAGGACGGCGTCAGCGTCGCCAAGGAGATCGAGCTTTCCGACCGGTTCGAGAACATGGGCGCGCAGATGGTGCGCGAGGTGGCCTCGAAGACCAACGACAGCGCCGGCGACGGCACCACCACCGCCACCGTGCTGGCGCAGGCCATCGTGCGCGAAGGCTGCAAGGCCGATGCCGCCGGCATGAACCCGATGGACCTGAAGCGCGGCATCGACATCGCCGTGTCGGCCGTGGTCGAGGAGCTGAAGAAGCGCTCCAGGAAGGTCACCACCAATGCCGAGATCGCGCAGGTGGGCACCATTTCCGCCAATGGCGACCGGACGATCGGCGACATGCTGGCCAAGGCCATGGAGAAGGTCGGCAATGAAGGCGTGATCACGATCGAGGAGGCGAAGAGCCTGGAGACCGAGCTGGATGTCGTGGAGGGCATGCAGTTCGACCGCGGCTACCTGTCGCCGTACTTCATCACCGACGCGGAGAAGCTGAAGGTCGAGTTCGAGGACCCCTATATCCTGCTGCACGAGAAGAAGCTGTCGGGCCTGCAGGCCCTGCTGCCGCTGCTGGAGAAGGTGGTTCAGTCCGGCCGGCCGCTGCTGATCGTGGCGGAGGATGTCGAGGGCGAGGCGCTGGCCACCCTGGTGGTCAACAAGCTGCGCGGCGGCCTGAAGGTCGCGGCGGTGAAGGCCCCGGGCTTCGGCGACCGCCGCAAGGCGATGCTGGAGGACATGGCGATCCTCACCGGCGGCCAGGTCGTTTCCGAGGATCTGGGCATCAAGCTGGAGACTGTCGGCATCGACATGCTGGGCCGTGCCAAGAAGGTGGTGATCGAGAAGGAGAACACCACCATCGTCAGCGGCGCCGGCAAGAAGGCCGATATCGAGGCGCGCTGCAGCCAGATCCGCCGCCAGATCGAGGAGACCTCGTCGGACTATGACCGCGAGAAGCTGCAGGAGCGGCTGGCGAAGCTGGCCGGCGGCGTTGCGGTGATCAAGGTCGGCGGTGCCACCGAGGTCGAGGTGAAGGAGCGCAAGGACCGGGTCGACGACGCAATGCATGCGACCCGCGCGGCGGTCGAAGAGGGCGTGCTGCCCGGCGGCGGCGCGGCCCTGCTGCATGCCGCCCGCGTGCTGGACGGGCTGAAGGCTGCCAACCACGACCAGAAGGCCGGCATCGACATCGTGCGCCGGGCGCTGCAGGTGCCGGTACGTCAGATCGCCCAGAACGCCGGCGTGGACGGCGCGGTGGTGGCCGGCAAGCTGGCCGAAGCGAAGGACCCGAACTGGGGCTACGACGCCCAGGACGGCGTCTATGGCGACATGGTCAAGGCCGGCATCATCGACCCGACCAAGGTCGTGCGCACCGCCCTGCAGGACGCCGCCTCGGTCGCCGGCCTGCTGATCACCACCGAGGCGATGGTGGCGGAGAAGCCGCAGAAGAAGGCCGCGCCGTCGATGCCGTCGGGCATGGACGACATGGACTTCTGATCCGGACCCGGTTTCCGGGAAACGAGGGGCGCGGCTGCCGGCCGCGCCCCTTTTTTCATGCCTTTGGCGGGGGCAGCGGGAAGGGATGCGCCGCCTCGTAGGCGCGGGCGGCGCGCAGCACCAGCCCGTCGGCCTGGCGGTCGCCGACGATCTGCAGGCCGATCGGCATGCCGTCCGCGTCGCGGCCGCAGGGGATGCTGGCGGCCGGATTGCCGGTCATGTTGAAGGGCGGCGTGAAGGGGTTCCAGTCGGTCCAGCGCTGCATCCCGCTGGCCGGCGGCACGTCATGGCCGGCGGCGAAGGCGGTGATCGGCATGGTCGGGGTCAGCAGGATGTCGATCTCCCGGAACAGCGCGTTGACCCGCTGGCCCATGGCGGTCCGGTCCTGCATCGCCTCCAGATAGGCCGGCAGGTCGACCGCCAGGCCGCGCTCCGCCATTGCGATATAGCCGGGATCGGCCAGCCGCTTCTCGGCGGCCGTCAGGGTACGGTAGCGCTGCGTCTTGCCGGCGCCGGCCAGGATCTCGTAGAGCGGCCGCGCCTCCAGGCGCAGGTCGACGGGCCGCATCTCGGCACCCAGCTCGGCAAAGGCGGCCACCGCCTGCGCGAACGCGGTGGCGACGGCAGGAGCCACAGGGCCGCAGCCCAGGTCGGGGCTGAAGCCGATCCGCAGGCCCCTGACGCCGTCGTCCAGGCCGTCCAGCAGGTCGGCAGGGTCGGTGTCCGGCAGGGCGAGCCAGTCGCGCGGGTCGCGGCGGGCCATCGCCGCGAGCATCAGCGCGGCATCCGCCACGCAGCGGGCCATCGGCCCGACATGGCTCAGGGTGCCGATCGCGCTGGGCGGGTAGTAGGGGACGCGGCCGTGGCTCGGCTTGAGGCCGAAGATCCCGGTGAAGCTGGCGGGGATGCGGATCGAGCCGCCGCCATCGCCGCCCAGGGCCAGGGTCCCCATGCCCAGCGCCACGGATGCGGCAGCCCCGCCGGAAGAGCCGCCCGGCGTGCGTGCGAGGTCCCACGGATTGCGGGTGACGCCGCAGAGCGGGCTGTCGGTGACCCCTTTCCAGCCGAATTCGCAGGTCGTCGTCTTGCCGACGAACACCGCCCCCGCGTCGCGGAGGGCGGCCACCGCCGGCGCATCCTCGGTCCACGGCCCGGCCGGGTCGGTGATGCGCGAGCCCATCAGGGTCGGATGCCCGCGCATCAGGGTCAGGTCCTTGATCGTGGCCGGCACGCCGTCGATGGGGCTGAGCGGGCAGCCCTCGCGCCAGCGGGCCTCGGCCGCGCGCGCCTGGGCGAGTGCCTCGTCCGGCAGCAGCAGGGCAAAGGCGTTGACTGCTCCGTCGCAGCGGTCGATCCGGTCCATTACCGCCCGCACCGCCTCCACCGGCGACAAGGCGCCGCCGGCATACAGCCGGGCAAGCCGGGCGGCGGGCAGAAGGCAGGGATCCCCGCCAGCGTCCGGGCCCATGCCGTCGTCCGTTTCGCGCGTCGCCGCCATGCCTCATCCTGGATCCGATCCGGCTACCGGGGCAACAGGCGGCGTTTGGCGCGGGTTCCATGCCGGGCCCGGCCGATCCTGCGCTCCCTGCCCTTGGCCGCCGCATGGCGCGGCGCTGCTGTCAGCCGGCGGACTTGTCGGCCGCCGGTCCCGGTCCGGCGGCGGCCGGCGGCGGCGGCGGCGCAGGGACTGTCGAGCGGGGCAGGTAGAGGGTCACCGTGGTCCCTGCGCCCACCGCGGATTCGATGACGGCATCGCCCCCGGACTGCCGGGCGAAGCCGAACACCATGCTCAGCCCCAGGCCGCTGCCCCTGCCCGCAGGCTTGGTGGTGAAGAAAGGGTCGAAGGCGCGCGCCAGGGTCGCCGCATCCATGCCGCTGCCGGAATCGGTCACCGCAATGGTCACATAGTCGCCGTCATGCAGTTCCGGGCCGCCATCGTGGCGGGCGCCGGGCGCTCTTTCCAGCCGCAGGTTGCGGCCCGCGATCCGCAGCCGGCCGCCTTCTGGCATGGCATCCCGCGCATTGATACCGAGGTTCAGGATCGCGCTTTCCAGCTGGGCCGGATCGATCTGGACGGACCAGAGGTCGTCTGGCATGGTCAGCGTCACCTCGACGCCGCTGCCCAGGGCCCGGTGCAGGATCCCCTCCATGTCGCGCAGCAGCGCCCTCACGTCGGTCGGCCGCGGCAGCAATGCCTGGCGGCGGGCGATCGCCAGCAGTCGCGCGGTGAGGTCGGCGCCCCGCTGGGCTGCATGCAGGATCATCTCCGTCAGGCGCCGCCGCCGGTCGTCGCCGTCGGGGGGCGCCAGCAGCGCCTCGGCATTGCCGGTCACGACCGTCAGCAGGTTGTTGAAGTCATGGGCGATGCCGCCTGTCAGCTGGCCGATCGCCTCCATCTTCTGCGCCTGCTGCAGCTTCAGCTCGGTGGCATGAATCGCCTGCGCCGCACGCCGCCGCTCGTCCAGCATCCGCATGCCCAGGGCCGCCACCAGGAACAGGACCAGGGTGACGGCAAGACCTGCGCCCGCGACCGTCGGCGCCTCCGACCCGGCATCGGCGCGCCGCTCGAACTCGGGCGTCGCCGTGAACAGGACCGTCCAGTGGCGGCCGGCGATATCGAGGTCCCGCCGGGTGGTGCGGCCCGCAGGGTCGCCGGCGGCGGCGTCCCGGTACAGGAGGTTGTCGGTTGCCGGGTCGCTGCCGTCGTGCAGGGCGAAGGCGACCAGGGCCTCTCCCTGCCGCAGGATGCCTTTCATCAGGTCGCCGGCCCGGAACGGCGCGTAGACGAAGCCGACCAGGGTGTCGCGTCGCGCCTCCAGGGTGCCGGGGTCGCGGCCGCCGGAGTAGACCGGCAGGGACATCAGGAAGCCCGGCTGGACATCGTCGTCGATCTCCTGGACCAGGTGGACGATCCCGGACAGCGCGGCGTCGCCGGTGTCGCGCGCGCGCTCCATCGCGGCCCTGCGGACGGGTTCGGCGAACATGTCGAAACCGAAGGCGGCGCGGTTCCGGTCGTCCATCGGCTCCAGATAGACGATTGCCGTATAGGCGTCGCGCCGCCCCTCCGGGTGAAGCCTGTAGCGGGGAAAGCCGGCGGCGCGGAGGCGCGCGACATGGAGGTCGAGATCCGCCGGCGCCACCGCCTCGGCAAAGCCCAGGCCCTGGATGCCGGGATAGTCCTTCTGGACCTGCAGGATCTCCAGATAGGTCCGGAATTCGTCGCGCGAGACATGGTCGGAGGCGAAGAACAGCCCGGCGGCACCCCGCAGCATCAGCTCGTAGGCGCGCAGCCGGTCGACGATCTCGTCCGCCTTGGTGTCGACGGCCAGCCGGAACTCCAGCTGCGCCCGGTCCTCGACCGCACCCTCGGCCAGTCGCCAGGCCAGCCAGGTGGCAAGAATGCCCAGAAGAAGAACGGCCACCGGCAGCAGCCTGAGGTATCGCCCCTCCGCGTTCACGCCCCCCTCCGCCGGCGGCGTCCCGCTGCCTCGCCAGCGGCCGCGCCGAGCCCAGTTTCCTTGGTGCCGCCTGACCGGCAGGACGGACAGCCGTCAGGCTGACCCGGTCGGATTGCCAACGGGTTAACCAGGCGGCGGTCGGTCGCCGCCCGGATCGGGGTCGCGGCGCACCCAGACCTCCGTCACCTGCCGGCGGCCGCGGATGGAGACCTCGGTCAGGCGGGCGAAATGCGGCGGGGTCACGCCTTCGGCCAGGGCGGCGGCATCGATCGCCTGGCGGGTGGCGACGAACGATTCGCCGTGCTGCTTCGCCACCTCCTGCAGCCGCGCGGCGACATTGACGGTGTCGCCCGTGACCGTGAAATGGCCGTGCTGGCGGCCACCCAGCACCGCCAAGCCGACCGGGCCGTAATGGACGCTGACCCGCAGCGGGGACGGGCGGCCGTCATCCGTGACCGGATAGGAGGGGGCGTGGTCGTCGAGCAGCGCGGCGCCGCAGACCAGGGCGGCGGCGGCATCGGCGGGTGCGGGGGCGGGCAGGCCGAAAACGGCCAGCACGCCGTCGCCCAGGAATTCCACGATCGCCCCGCCATGGGCCGCGACGGCGGCCTCGGCATGGGCGTGCAGGCGGCCGAGGAAGACGGACACCTGGCCCGGCTGCATCGTTTCCGCCAGGGCGGTGTAGCCGGCCACGTCCAGGAACAGTACGGCGGCGTCCTGCGTGCGATCGTCGACCTCTTCCGCCGGCCGGCTGGCCAGCTGCCGAGCCATGACCGGCGACAGGTAGTGCGACAGGTTGGCATGCTCGCGGCTCAGGCGATAGCTCGCCTGCAGGTCGCTGAGATAGCGGGTGAAGGCGGATGCCGCGGTTGCGAACAGGGTGGCGGCCAGCAGGGTGCTGCCGTCCAGCCAGAGCAGGCCGGGCGCGAAGGCCAGCTGCAGCAGGACCGCGCCGCCGGACCAGACCAGCAGGCTGGCCGCCAGCGCGACCATCGGGCGGCG